>ERZ767285.112-NODE-112-length-37773-cov-4.314277_pt1 | contig 37773 bp, 39 predicted proteins | sample MGYA00374953_ERZ767285 | MGnify/ENA primary metagenome ERZ767285 (study PRJEB28947, sample SAMN06267186) | marine metagenome | isolation source: Columbia River Estuary | place: USA:Columbia River Estuary, USA | collected 2013-07-23 ...
TATGGCAAAACCTACTTGCCCCGTAAATTCAAAATCAACGTGGCGGTTCCTCCGGGTAACGATACGGATATTTATGCACAGTGCCTCTCCTTTATCGCGATTGTCGAAGCAGAGAAAATCGTCGGTTACAACGTGACCGTTGGTGGCGGTATGGGCATGACCCACGGCAAGGAAAACACCTTCCCTCGCACCGCAGATTTGATTGGTTTTGTTACTCCAGACAAGGCGGTAGATGTTGCTGAGAAGGTGATGCTCGTGCAGCGTGACTTTGGTGACCGCACAGACCGCAAGCAGTCTCGACTCAAGTATACGGTCGAACGCATGACTGCAGACGGCTTCCGCGATAAACTAGAGGAATACCTTGGCTATCAGTTGCAGCCTGCGCGCGATTTTACCTTTGAATACAACGGCGATCGTTTCGGTTGGGTTCAGGATGATAAGGGAAGTCACCATCTGACTCTATTTGTTCCGGGTGGCCGGGTATGTGATACTCCATCATCACCGATGAAGTCGGGCATTGCTGCTGTTGCTAAAATTCATAAGGGGGAGTTCCGTATGACGGCCAACCAAAACCTCGTGATTGCTAATATCAGTGACGAGCAAAAGCCAAAAATTGAAGCTGTCCTCGAAGAATATAAGATTCTTAAAACACACGAGCAATCAGCCCTCAGGCTAAACTCTATTGCTTGCGTGGCATTGCCTACATGCGGTTTGGCTCTGGCAGAAGCTGAGCGTTATCTTCCAGAACTTATTACCGAGCTCGAGGAGGTCATCGAAGAGGCTGGCCTGCGTCATGACGCGATCACGATACGCATGACGGGATGTCCTAACGGCTGCGGGAGACCGTTTCTTGCTGAGATTGGTTTCGTCGGAAGAGCCCCCGGTAAATACAATGTTTATCTTGGTGGAGGTTTTCATGGTCAAAGGCTAAACAAGCTGTATCGCCAATCTGTTTTGGCAGATGATATTAAAGAATTACTCACTCCGATCATTCATGCATACGCTAAGGAGCGTAATGAGGGTGAGCGATTTGGTGATTTTGTGATTCGTGCTGGCTACGTCAAAGCGACGACAGCAGGTAACAATTTTCACGCTAACATAGAGCAGGTGTAACGACTATGATTGATATGGCTGAGGGAATTCAAACAGTAACAGATGTGGAGAAGGTGAATACAGCCTTCGCAGAGATGTCTGCGCCTGATCGAATGATATGGCTTCATCAGCATTATGGTTCACGGCTCATTCTCAGCAGTAGCTTCGGGCTACAGGCAGCAGTGATGCTCGATCTTGTTCGTAAGCATGCTCCGCAGATTCCTGTTGTATGGATTGATACGGGATATTTATTTCCCGAAACATATCAATACGCGGAACATTTGATCGAGAGTTTCGGAATTGAAGTAAGTGTTTATCAGCCAAAAATTTCCGCGGCTCGTCAAGAAGCGCTCTATGGTAAGCTATGGGAGCAGGGTAAGGAAGGTAGTGCAAGGTATGGCTTGATTAATAAGATTGAGCCAATGAACCGAGCCTTAAAAGAATTTGGTGCTGATATTTGGGTTAGCGGTTTGAGAAGGTCGCATTCTAGCAGCCGGGCTCATCGCCATTTTGCAGAGCAGCAAAAAAGCACCTTGAAAGTTTATCCTATTCTAGATTGGGCAGATGCACAGGTTGCAGCTTATTTTTACGATAATAATTTACCTAAGCATCCATTGGAGTCGCAAGGTTATCAGACAATGGGGGATTGGCATTCTACTTCTCCAGTTGACGAAGGCGGCTCAGTTGAGTCCTCCCGGTTTGATGGGGAAAAGTATGAGTGCGGATTACATCTGGACTCAGATACTCCTGATTTTCAAATTTAAGGCCTGCTTCATTGCTACCAAGAGAATAGATCATAAGTACTGTGGTAAAGCTTATCTTATTAGGTCACGGATCCTCAAAGCATCCTGACTCATCACGCTCTGTGAGAAACCACGCTGAAATACTCTCTCAGAGTGGTCATTTTTCTGATGTGAGTTGCGCTTTTCTTAAAGAAGAACCGCTTGTTGAGCATGCGCTGGACGACGTCGAAGACGAGAGGGTGGTTATTGTGCCCGACTTTCTTGCAGAGGGTTATTTTACTCGTCAGGTGATACCTTCCAAATTAGGAACGAAGTTATTATTAGCTAATATTTCGTCTACTCCGCCAGTAGGCACCCATCCTATGATGGTCGACCTCATTGATGCAGCCGCAAAAGAAGTGCTGGGTGATTGGGATATAAATGAAACCAGTTTGTTAGTGATAGGGCATGGCTCTGGTAAAAACCCATGTTCTAAACAAAGTTTGTTGGGACATCTTCAGCAGTTACGCAATAGTTCCAACTTCGGGCAAGTGGCTGACTTGTGGCTTGAGGAAGCGCCATTAGTTGGATCCTGGAAAGATGTAGTTAGCATGCCCAGAGTCATCGTCATTCCATATCTGCTTAATGATGGTCAGCATGGGGGGTGGGATATTCCAGAAGAACTTGGATTGGAAGTGGCTGAGGATATCCATAAAAAGACACATCAGATCGAAGGTTTTGAGTTGAGGCTGACACCAGCACTTGGAACATCGCCTAAATTTGCCGAGCTTGTTATGCAGCTTGCTGAAATTTGGGGGCAGGCAACTAGAGAATAAAAAACGTGCCAGCATGGGGCATGCTGGCACGTATTTTTAGAGGGTAATGCTTTCAACTGCAGAGCTATCTAGCATCGGTGAATGAGGTTATTCATTATGGATGTGCCCTGGTTGCCCATGCGGTGGATTTACTTTGGGTTTGGCTGCATCTTGCTTCATTTGTTGAAGTTTGGGTTTGAATCCGTTGGCGAATTTCCCAACCTGACTTTCTGGGTTAATAGCAACAATTTCATCTAGCAGTTTGGCTGCTTGGTCGAAGTTTTGACTGGCCAGTAACGGGTTCATTTTCATGCCGAGCATCGACTGTTTTTTCTCCCCAGTGATTTCGAAATCGACAATAAATTTATCAACCAAAGCCATAGCGTCATCGCTTTTTCCAGAGCGCAGGGCTGTTGTGTATTCTTCCTCCAATGTGGCTACGGCCTGCTTGAGTTGTTGTTGGGCCACAAATCCGCTCTCATCGTTAGGGTCAAGTGTGGCAATTTGTTGGCTGATTTCGCTGTAGTGACTGAGCTGCCCTTCGGGAAGAAGCTTTAGTGCGTCAACGAGAGCTTTGGCTTTGGCGGGTCCTTCTAGGCCATCAGCTGCTTTCATTGCCTCGTCACGTTTGGTCTTTATGGCGATTAATTCGTCAAGGTGAGCGAGGTATTTTTCGGGGCCGCCTGCTTGGTAGCCTGTTTGGGCATAAGGAAGACCATTCGGATCAAGGAGCAGTATTGTGGGGAAACCTTGGATTGAATACTTCGCTTGTAGCTTTTCATTTTGCTCTTGAGTAGACTCGTCGATATTTGATTTATCTTGGGGGAAATCTATTTCAACAAGAACGAATTTTTTGGCTGCTCCATCCTTAAAACTTTCAAATTTAAAGACTTCGTCGACAAGCTTGATGCACCAGCCACACCAGTCGGACCCCGTGAAGTTCACCAACATGTCTTTGTTTTCTAGTGCGGCTTTCTGTTGCGCGGCCTTGAAGTCGCTCATCCAGTTCTTTGTGTCGGCTGTAGCTTCATCGGCTTGAGTAGCTTCAGTTTTACCAGCGCCCTCAGCGGCTTGGGCAGTTCCTTCATTGGCTCCTTCAGTAGTTGCGTTGTCTGACTTTTCACAAGAAGTGAAAACAGCAGCGGAAGCAGCGAGTGAGATGATGTATTTAAGTTTCATAATGATTAAGTGAGTGTTGATTCTGATTATTTTGCTTATCTATGTCCAATCAGAACGACACTGATGAGTAACTTTGTTTTTCTTGTGATTAAAAACGCTTTTCAAGTTGCCGAATTTATCAAGCTTGGCAGGATGTGAGGGGATGGCTTACACAGCAGATAAAGCTTTTGGATTGATAGAGGCGGCACACGATAGAGGCAGGCTGGCGCATGCTTTCTTGATCACAGGGCCGGCGGGAAGCGGTAAGGCATCACTTGCGGCTCGGATCGTGCAGATGGTTAATCCTGCAGATGATGGTAGTGTGGGTAGTAATCTTTTTGGTGAAGCTGAGGTCCCAGAGGAGAAGTCACTCGATGAGCTAGAGGGTGACTTACTGAGGGTAGTTAGACCTCGATCAAAGTCGCGCCGTATTACAGTAGATGATATGCGGGGGTTGGAAAAATCTTTCCATGTGGCATCTGCACCAGGCAAGTGGAAAGTAGGGGTTGTGCTCGGCGCTGACCGAATGGGGGCTGGCGCCGAAAATGCTTTTTTGAAGACACTAGAAGAGCCTCCGCCTGAATGTTTATTACTTCTGGTGAGTGATGCTCCTGAGCTTTTATTACCCACCGTATTATCCCGCTGTGTGAAGTTGCCACTGATGGCATTACCGGATCAGGGGGTTCTTGGTGAGGCAAGTTTGGAGCTGTTATCTGCTCTAGCTTCTATGGCTAAGCAAGGCATTGGCAGTATGCAAGCGGCATTGACGTTAAGAGCATCTTTCAGCGCGATTCTTGCTAGAAAAAAATCAGAAATAAGTAAATGCAATGATGCCGCGTTTAAAGAGGAGAGCAAAAAGTATAAGAATACAACAGACAGTGGCGATTGGCTCAAGAATCGTGAAAAATACTACCTTGCTCTGACCGAGTCTGAATATCTCAATGATCGCGAAAGGCTGATTGAGACTTTGGTCTGCTGGGTCGGAGATGTCGTGCGCCAAAAATGCTCTGTGGAGCAGCTTGATTTTCCATCGGAGAGAGACATTACGGCATCAGTGGCATCGAGTCATACAATCAATGATTTGCTTCATAGAATGGAGGGGATCGAGCAGTTACGAGCTAATTTGGAAACGAATGTGCAAGAGCAGCTAGCTCTTGAGGTGGCATTCCTCACCGCTTTTGGCTAATCTGTGGTTATTATGTTTATGCAGCTAACCTCCGAAATGTCTGGATCTGTTAATGGTTTCGCTTGATGAGACGGCTAACGCCATTACAATCGTGAAACATTTTGCTGATATCATATTGCTATGATTAGGCAGTCATCAGCAAGCTCTCTCCCTCATAATTCACAATCATGAAAAATCCATTCCGCAAAGACCTGGAATCTCGTTCGCGTCCAGAGGCCTGTACAGTGGTTATTTTTGGTGCTACAGGTGATCTGACCCACCGAAAGTTGATACCGGCTTTGTATAATCTTCAGGTCGAAGGAGCGTTACCTGCAGGGGTGAAGATCATTGGTTTCGCTAGACGAGAGAAGTCAGATGCAGAATTTCGCCTTGGTCTTGAGCAGGTAAATAAAAAGGTTTCGAGAAGCGGTCATGATGAATCAATATGGGCTGATTATGCTGAAAATATTCACTACCATCAGAGTGAGTTTCAGGATGCTGGTGGATATGCACGACTCGCAGATCGTCTCGATGAAATCGATCGCGAGAGAGGAGGCAGTGGTCATCGGTTATTCTATATAGCAAGTGCGCCAGAATATTTTGATGATATTTTAGCCAATATTAAGGAGGCAGGCATCAATCATAATAAAAAAGGTTTTTGGTCTCGAGTGATTGTTGAAAAACCTTTCGGCACTAATTTGCCTACGGCCAAACATCTCAATAAGGTTGTCAGCAAGACGTTTAGTGAGCGCGACACTTACCGAATCGATCATTATCTGGGAAAAGAGACGGCCCAGAACATTATGGTGTTAAGGTTTGCGAATGCCATTTTCGAGCCCTTGTGGAATAATCGTTGTATTGAGCAGATTCAAATTACTTGCTCGGAAAATCTGGGTATGGAAGGCGGTAGAGGTGGCTATTATGATAGCTCTGGGGCTATGCGCGATATGGTCCAAAACCACCTATTGCAGTTATTAAGTCTTGTAGCTATGGAGCCCCCAACGGACCTCTCCGCAGATGGAGTGAGGGATGAAAAGGTCAAGGTTTTGCGTTCGTTGAGGCAGTGGAATACACCAGAGCTTGTTTCTGAAAATGTCGTGCGCGCTCAATATGTAGCAGGCCATGTCGATGGCGAGAATGTGGTCGGGTATCGTGATGAGGATCGGGTGGATCCAGAGTCGATGACCGAGTCTTATGTAGCGTTGCGCGTGCTAGTTGATACATGGCGATGGAGTGGTGTTCCGTTTTATGTCCGCATGGGCAAACAACTGCCTAAGAAAGCCACGGAGATATCGATTCACTTTAAAGAACCTCCAACCGTATTATTCAATGCGTTGTCTGGTGGTGTTCCTGGTGGCAATGTATTAGTCATGCGTATACAACCTGATGAGGGGATCTCGCTACGCATGGTATCTAAGATTCCTGGATCTAGCCTGCGTATGGAGCCAGTGAAGATGGATTTTCACTATGCGACTAGTTTTGGTAAAGGAAGTCCGGAGGCTTATGAGCGCTTGCTTTTGGATTCAATGGCAGGCGATGCGACTCTGTTTGCACGTCGAGATGAAGTTGAAGAGGCATGGAAGTTCATTGATCATATCCACCACGCTTGGCATCAGTCAAAAGAGTCTCCCGTGATGTCAGAGTATGTTGCTGGCACATGGGGCCCTAAAGAAGCAGACGATTTATTGGGTAAGAATGGTCATAAATGGAGACGGCTTTAGGAGGTCACAATGATGGGTGATTACACTGACAATGATTATGCAATGGCTCTTGGTAAAGAGGTGGCCATCGCGGATGTGGATAAGGAACTTCGTTTATTGTGGGAGGAGGACAAAGCTAGCACGAATGCTTCTTTGATTAATCTGGCTGTCTATTCTGAGCACAAAGGTGCCATTATTAAAAATTCTGAACATGTTCAAATCATCACTCGTGAGCATGCCTGTAGGGCTCTGTTGATTGGCGTCGATCGTGATAATCCAGAAGCTTCTATTCGTGCCTGGATCACAGCGCAATGTCATTTGGCTCATGGACGAAAAAGTATCTGTTGTGAACAAGTGGCATTTCAGCTCACTGGAAAGTCTACTGGCAGGCTCCGTAATACGGTGTTCTCTCACCTCAATAGTGATTTGCCACTCGTCTTTTGGTGGCAAGGGGAATTGAGCTCTCTGTTTTCTGAACGCTTATATAGTCTGATCGACCGATTTATTTTTGATAGTTCAGAGTGGTCAAATCCAATTGATGCATATTCTTGCCTCAGTGAGGCAATGAAAAGCGAACAATCGTTGCTTCCGATGGATATTGAATGGACACGGAGTTCTCAGGTTCGGATGGCGATTGCAGGATTGTTCGACGACCCTATGGCGGTGAATGCTTTAGAGCATGTGAGTGAGTTAAATATTGTGGTGCACCCCGAGCATCGAATGGCTGGGCTTCAGTTGTTGGCATGGGTCATCCAACGAACCGGCTGGAAACGTTGCTGCGAATTGTCACTGGATAGCGATCACGGTGATGTATATTATTACGAAACGAGTGAGGGATCTGCTTTGGTTGCTAAGATTGTGGCCGATCCTTTGTCTGCCCCTGTTGGGGCGATGGAATTTATTGCCCCTGGTTTAGAGCTCCGAGTAACTCGTGATGCTGGATCGGCTTATATATGCCAAGAGCTGCATGCTGGGGCCCACCACATTGAGCGCCGCACACCATCGAATAGTGATGATTCCGCTGAGCTTGTTATGAACCAGCTATCGAGAGGTGGGAACAACTCTCTCTACTGCGCTGTGATGCCGGAATTCTTAGCTCTCCTTGGCGGTGAGTAGCATCACTTTGTTGGAGTGAAGACCCGTCAGCTTGTCTTAGCGTCATATTGAACCGTTGCTGCCAAGAAGGGGTTGTTTGCTTGCTCAAGAGCGATGGTAGTCATTGGCCCATGACCAGGGCAGATGATCGTATCGGGTGATAGTGGCATAAGGTTTGCTTGTGCTGTCCTAAGTGCTTGCTGGTAACTCATATTGTCGGGAGACTTGCCCATGGACCCAGCAAACACGCTATCGCCGACAATGCAAACTGGAGAACTTAACCCATTATAGCAATATGCTCGTGCAGGATTGGTATGGCCGCTGACATCAAGGGCTGTGAGTTGCTCGCCAGAGAAGATATTTGTTTTTTGACCATGCTCTACATCTTCTGGGTAAATAATTTGAATTTTGTCGAAGCTCTTGATATCTCCGATGTGATCATGATGTCGATGTGTGATGAATAAGGCATCCAGTATTAATTGATGCTTGCTCAGATATTCAAAGATAGGGGTAGCCTCTGTTCCAGTATCAAATACGATAGCATGCTTATCTTTGACGATGATATATGCGTTTACTCCTGCATGCCCGAATGACGAAACTATTTGGATGAGTTCATCAGGCTTCGTAACTTCAGGATGGTAAGAGGAGACTCCGATTAATGCTGTTGACGAAAGCCGAAGGGGATTTGCTAGCGCCTTGAGGCTGTGATTATCGTAATGCCCTTGAAGTGCAGCATGTAGATCGCTTTCCGAAATTTTCGCAGCGCTTGTAAGTTGTTTGGATGATATGCCTAGGCCGTGCATGGCTTTTGCGATGATATCGCAGGCATCATCTTCAAGAGGTATATTAGATTGAAACATTGGGCGTTGTTTTATGGCTGAAATTTGACGTATGATATTTGTGATGATAAATGTCGTTTGTGCCGTTATCAGCGATCATGACGAAAGGTTGTTGGTCTGCAAGCGCCCCTTAGGCAAAGCGCTGGCAGGATTTTGGGAATTCCCTGGTGGAAAGGTTGAAGCCGACGAGGATTTTATTACAGCAATTAAGCGTGAGATTAGAGAGGAGCTAGCTTGCGAAATCGAAGTGTGCATGGATTTACCGAGAGTAGAACACCACTATCCAGAGTGTTCAATACGCTTATGGCCGTTCATTTGTAAAGTATCTAGAGGTGAGCCTGTCGCCATGGAGCATTCTGAGCTTCGCTGGGTTACTCTCGAACAGTGTAGTAATCTAAAATGGGCCCCAGCTGATATCCCAGTCTGGAAAGCATTCAGCTGCTGACTTAAATAGCAGGATTGCTTGAAGGCTAACTGTTATAGGTTCTGGCTAGCGGCCATGTGCTAGCCTCTCAGCAAGAAATTCAGGAAGTCCTGCAGCAATAATTTTGGCCTGTGTTGTCTGAATATCGTATTCAACGCGACGGAAGTGAACTGTTTTTCGGTCTGTATCGTAAATACAATAAGATGCACGCCAATCGCCATCACGTGGCTGACCGACAGCCCCAGTATTGAGGAAATATTTTGATCCAGCCTCGATGACAATAGATTCAGCTGGCACTTCATGAACACGTTTGTCGCTGACAAAAATACGAGGTACGTGAGTGTGGCCGTAAAAGCAAACAGGTGTTACCTGATAAGAAAAACTAGCCATCGCATCGAACTTATTGGTTACATAGTTCCATGATGTTGGCTGATCCAGTGTTGAGTGAACCACGGTAAAATCTTGAATCTGGCGTACTAGTCTCAAGCGAGCGAGCCATGTCCGCTGCTCTGGACTGAGTTGTTCACGAGTCCAGCGTATAGCTTCAGCTGCATTTGAGTTCATCATATCAAGCGAGCTGTCATTGCTGCTGTCCTGATCATGGTTCCCTTTAACGATTGGGCACACTAAGGATTGCACTCGTTCAATGCAAGCCACTGGATCAGCATTGTAGCCTACGATGTCACCGAGGCAGATGTGACTGTCACAACTTTGAGCCGCAGAATCAGCTAGGACGGCATCTAAAGCTTCAAGGTTGGCGTGGATGTCACTGAACAATGCAATTCTCATACTCTGGAAAGTTATTAATAATGGTCTCGGCTTGGCTCAGGGTGAAAGGATAAAATCAGATATCCTATCGAGAAAATACGTTTTTTGGTTTAGAGGTGAGCAGGCTACTTATAGCTTGAAAAGGGACTTTGTTTCCAGCTGCCGAATTTTCGACTCAACTCCATTCATGGGGTAACCTTGGGCTGCTGCCTTTTTATAGCTCTTCAGCCAATTAAGTTGCTTTTGACTATCAGGGAAGAGCTCTTCATCAGAAATTCGATTTTCTTGCCCGATATTAAGTGCGTTTTGTAATGCGAAAAGTGTACAAGCTAATTTAGGAAGGTGATTATCGCTTGATTCTCTATATATTTCACAGCCATAGCGATAAGCATCATCTTGGATAGAATCTAAACGCGTCATTGCATAATATTTAAACCTCTGAATTTGGTTACGCCTAAAATCAGGCAGGCTCTCGCATTTGAGGGTATTGTCGAAGTGCTTGAGGGCACGCTCGATGTCGGGCAGTTTATGATAATCTGTCCAAATACGTGACAGGCCGCGGTGTAATTTCCAATTGTCTGGGTTTTGTTTGATGCCAAGTTCGAGAAAAGAGGAGCCTTTTTCGATGTAACGCCTTTGCATCGATCTGCGTCTGTATGGGCTGATGTCGTCTAGCTCTCTGTAGTGGCTTGATGCATTGGTGTGTAGCTGCCATGCGCCTGTTTCCCAATAGTATGTGGTCTGTGGCTGAAGCGTAGTAGCTATTTCATAAGCTTCTTCTACCTTAATCCAATTGAGCTCTTCAAAATAAAGAAAGGCTCTAAAATTCCAAATCGAAGCGATAAGAGATCGTAGGCCACCGAGTGCAACCGCAGCGCCAGTTTGTCCCAATTGAAGGCTAGTTCCTTCTCGCAGAGGTGGCTGAATCAGCTTGTGGCTGACCATATCGCGACTCAATCGATCCTCGTGTTGATACTTGGCAAACCCAAAGCCCAACAGGACAACAAAAATAACGATGATTTGAGCGGTTGTTCGCATTTAAAATTCTTTTTTCCTAAAGGTGAACCATGCCAAAACGCTGTAAATCCCAGAATAAAAGAGAGTTAAGACAGCTAAGCGTGTAAAGATTCCCTGCGGTACTTTTTTGCCCTCAATGGTTGAATCAATGATGTTATACAACTGGAAATCGGGGAAAATGAGTGCAATGCCTTGGGTCATCATTTTTAATTCCTTTGAAACGCCGCCGCTTTGACTGTGTAACCAATAGTTTCTTGCATCTTCGGTGAAGTGCCCCATGAAATAAATTACCACTGCAATAACGATGGTGAATAAGGTGGAACTCGAAAATGTCGAGATGAGTAATGCCAAGGATGCCATGACCATGGCTTTGAAGAGAATGGCTCCAATGCCGGCCTGCAGCGTCCACGTGACTCCTTGCTGAGCGACATCAGACAAGCGTGATTCCAGATGCTCAGCCGTCCAGCCGAGGGCTTCAGCTTTTGCCATTTCAACCAGCAGAAGTTCTTCAGTTTTAAAATGTAGAATGATGGAAAGCATTCCATTCATCAGTAACAGAGAAACCGTCACAAGAATGAGAACACCAGCAAGCTTTCCAAGCAAATAGTCTAATCTTGGAACTGGTTTACTTAAGATGGTGTAGAGCGTTCTGTCTTCTAGGTCCTTGGGGATGAGCAGCGCTGTAGCGGCGATTGCAAATAAGATAGAGAACATTGCCATGGCTCCCATAGCGGTGCTCTTTAAGACAATGAGTTCTTGCTCTGCACTGTCTTCGGTAGTTCGGCTCCATGGCATTTCAAAGAAACTTGCGGCAAGCATGAGCACGGCGAAGACGCCCAGGAAGTAAAAGACCTTCATACGCACCAAGTGAGTGAAGGTGTGGCTTGCAATCACAAGAATGCGTGCCGGTGAGAAAAAAGCATTTCTACGCATGGTCTCCTCCTTTCTGTTCTGTAGTCATAGTGTTTGCTTGGGATTTCTTGGCCTCGTCGAGGAATAGACGTTCTAGTGTAGTTCGTGGTTTGCCCATACTTACAAAGTCAGCATTTTCAGAATCAGCAATCACAGCTTTGATTCGTGCAAGCGTGCGTGGGCCTGCATCTTTGATTAATATTTCAGTTTGATCTTCGATCGCAATCAATTCTTCCAGAGGTCCAGCTTTGACGATTTTCCCATTAAAAATAATACCTACGTGATCGCAAACCTCTTGAACTTGTTCGAGAAGATGGGAACAGAGAAAGACGGTTACGCCTTTATCCTTAAGCTGAACGATGAGGTCCCTGATTTCTCGAGATCCAACGGGATCAACACCAGCAGTTGGCTCATCTAGGATGATTAAGCGAGGTTCATGGATGAGCGCTTGTGCAAGTCCAATTCTTTGCAGCATACCTTTGGAATATCCTCCAACCCTGCGCTTACGTGCATCTTCGAGAGATACCATTTCCAGCATCTTATCGACGTGGTTGTTGAGAGCCTTACCGCGCATACCACAGAGCTTTGCGTAAAAGCGTAACGTTTCCTCACCGCTGAGGTGTTTGTAAAAATAAGGGTTCTCGGGTAGGAAACCAATCTCTTGTCTTGAGTCTGTCTTAAGAGAGTTTTGCCCGAAAACATGGCAGCTCCCGGCAGTTGGTCTAAGGAGACCAAGCAGGGCTTTCATCGTTGTTGATTTGCCAGACCCATTGGGCCCGATCAGTCCATAGACTTCTCCAGGCATGATCGTCAGCGATACGTCATCAACGGCTCGTATTTTTGTTTTTCGGAAAGGAGAGGGGAACTCTTTTACCAGATTGTTGATTTGAACGGCAGGTGTGTCTTCCATGATTGATACGGGCTCAATCTAGTCAAAAGTCTTGTCTGATCAAACAAAAACGCACCGGCGTGAGCCGATGCGTTTAAAATAAACAAGATGATCTATATTCGATTAATTACGCTTCAGATGAGAGCGACTCCTTGCGTGCTTTCTTGATGATGTCACGCACGGTATCAGAGGGTTGGGCGCCTTTGGCGATCCAATCTTCAGCTTTGGCGACATCGAGAGTAAAATTGACTCCGTCTTCCATAGGGTTGTAGGAGCCAATCTGCTCGATGTAGCGGCCATCACGGCGCTTGCGGCTGTCGACAGCGACGATCTTGTAAAAGGGACGATCTTTGGTGCCTTGGCGGTTGAGTCTGAGAGTAAGCATAATCAGTTTGTTTAGAAATAGGTTTGCCATACGTGGCAGGGGGCGGAAATTGTACGAAGAATCGGCATTTGCCAAGCGAAAAATGGTAAATTTAGGCTATTTTGCATTTTCATTCGAGTATTTGATGTTATCAGAACCCGCCGCCAAGGCCATGGACATGTTTTGTTGTCCTTCATTCACTCATATTTTACGTCATGTTTATCGATCATATTAGAATTTATGCGGAAGCCGGCGACGGTGGTAATGGAGTTGTGCACTTTCGACGCGAAAAATTTCGTCCTAAAGGTGGTCCTGATGGTGGTGACGGCGGCAACGGCGGTTCAATTATACTTCGAGTTGATCCAGCAGTGGACAATCTTAAGGCTTACTCTTATGACCCTAAGCTAGTAGCCAAGCGTGGTGAGCACGGTGGTGGAAACCGCAAACACGGTAAAAGCTCGAGAGATAAAATAGGTAAAGTGCCTCCAGGCACTGTGGTCTATCGAAGCAATGCAGCTACCGTTTCTGAAGCTGTGGAGCTGGAACGTAGCGAAGTTGGTATTGATCTGGAACCTATTGTCGACCTTACGGAATATGGTGATGAATTTGTTTTATGTGCAGGGGGTAAGGGCGGGAAGGGTAATTGGCATTACAAGACGTCTACCAATCAGGCACCTGAAGAGCACACTCTAGGAACAGAGGCTGATTACGGAGTGTTCTACCTGGAACTGAGGCGCATTGCGGATGCTGGCATGGTAGGGTTTCCTAATGCTGGCAAATCGACCTTGGTCAACCAGCTATCACATGCGACGCCTAAAATTGGTAATTACCCCTTCACAACGCTTAATCCGATGGTGGGAGTTGTTGAATTCCCTAAGTATCGTCGTTGCACGGTGGCCGATATTCCTGGCCTCATTGAGGGCGCGCACGACAACCGTGGCCTAGGGCACGAGTTCTTGCGGCATATAACGCGGTGTAAAATTCTGCTCTTCGTTATTGATATGGCAGGCAGTGAAATGCGGGATCCCATTGAAGATCTTCAGACACTCAGAACTGAGATCAAACTTTACGACGAGGATTTGTCAAAATTTGAGTGGATTATTGTAGCGAATAAGATGGATCTTGATGGGGCGGAGGAAAACTTGGCTGATTTCAAAGCTCGTTTCCCCAAGCAAACAATTGTTCCTATTTCTGCTGATACAGGCGAGGGTGTCGATCTATTACGCGCAGAGCTCGACAAAAGAGTGGGTTACAGGAAAGACCAAACTTAATTGAAGTCTAGATCCTGTAGCTGGCGGTGTAGTTTTGCCAGCACTTTGATTAATTGACGGCTTCTTCCTTATGCTGCACCTCAAGGAATTCACCTGCGATATGTTCAAGTCGATCGAGCTGTGAACGGGGGATCTTGTTCGTTTCAATCCAAGCACCGGAATGAAGAGCGATGATGAATGTGCCCTCATCTTCATTCCCTGTTAGTCTTTTTATTACCCTTTCGATCTGCTTGTGATGATACTGATTGAGCTCGGTGTTGCCTATCAACTTTGGAGTGAGTATGCAGATTCGGCGGTCGGTCAAAACGATTGATTTAGGGCCGGTGAGCTTAACGGCGGCGGTCACCTTCAGTAATGGAATATGCTGCACAGCAATATAGTAAATGCTTTCCTCAGGTTCAGATAGTGAATCAACAAGAGCGAAGCTCTGGTCAACGATGTGCGGTTCTTGCCCATCATCGCCAAAGCTACTCAGCTGCTGATGCAACTCAAAGACCTGCGAAAGCGTTTTCCACCCAGATAACTCTGGATAGTATACGTAGTCAGAAGCTTCAATTTGACCGGCGTTGAGCAGTTGGCCAATTTGAATTTGGCTGTATGGGCCAATTGACTCCTGTTCCCCCTGTTTGAGGATGTGAAATATTTGATGTTCTGGAAGTTCTTCAGATATCATAGATTAAATGGCAGTGTGTATGTTTGGGGCTGTATTGTGGTGAGTGACACCGACCTAATTCAAAGGCTGCATTTTTAAATCGTATGCATCTATGTTGTGAAATTTATCATCATGAGTGCAACATTTTGCAGAGATCAGGTCAAGGAATTAGGTTTCAAATGGCGTTGAAGTTAGCTCGTTTACTCATTTGGTTTTATTCTTTGTTGTAGAAATATAGCAGGGGATATTTTAGTTGGTGATCACTAGAGCAAAATAGGGGACGACATTAAATATGATGACGAGTAGCTTGAACGCACCAATGTAGGTGTAGGATGCGATATCAAAGGTTTCTCTGGTAATAGAAAACCAACAGCTGTGAAGTTGATAAATCCAATCTCGGCAGAGCCACAAGATCAGTGAGCTCACAAAGAGAATCGCAAGATTGAGGATAGAGCACCACATGAAAAAGGTGGTGATGGACTCGATAGACATTGTGATGAGTGGGTTTTTTTCCCCAATAAGCTTTGAAAGCTAAATTGAAATATCTAGCACAATATAATGATCAACCGCAGCTGGCAAGTTGGAAGTTGTGCCAGCGCCTACAACGAATCGCGAGGGTTAGTCACTGATTTAATGGAATGGCAACATTGATAGCAAGGCGGCTTCACTTGCTTGTGATCATATTGCACTTTCCGGGCAGGTTATTACTCTGGTATGGAGTAATAGATTTGCTCAAGCGTAAGTAATGCGTAAGCGGTCACCAACACAGGGTCGCTCTCCCACCAACGGGAGTTTTTGTTCACCCATGATCCATCCGATGCCTGCGTCGAGAGCAGAGCATTGGAGAGTTCGTTACGCCAATCGATTTTTTTGCCGTTCTTGGAGATTAGCTTATCGACATTGGCAGCAGCCAGACCCTTGGCCATGGTTTGGTAGTAGTAAAAAAGACCTTGTTGGCCGAGGCTGGGATCTTCCTTGGTAGCGAGACCTGGGTTTTCCTTAACGGTGAAATTTTCCGATAGCCAATCTTTGACGGCTTTGACTCGGATGTCTGTTTCATCCAGTTCGGCATAAATCATGGAAAGTAGGGCGGCGTATGACATGGAGCCATAACCTCGTAGTACCTGAGTACCATCTGGGTTGGTGCGGTGGCCGGCTTTTGAGTTTCCCGGGAAATAGTTAAAGGATCCGTCGTCACCAGTTTCGGGAAGCTCATTGGTTTCTTTCAGGTTCTGAGTGCGAGAGATGAATTGAATGGCAGCCTCCCAATTGAGTTCTGGTTGTTTGCCAGAGGCATCATCTTGAGCGATATGACGAGATAGTTTGAGTGCCTCGATAGACAAATAGGTGTTTGATAGGTCGGAGTGCTGATAGGAACCACCGTAGCCGATTCCACCATCGTATTTGTTATCAGCCTCGCCCTTGTTGTCCCAATCAGTCTGCTGGTTGATCAGAAATCTACGAGCTTTCAAAATCATAGGGTGATAAGCGGGATCATCTGCGGCAACAAGTGCGACGATGGATGTAGCCGTGTTGTATGTGCCGAGACCTTTGCCGTAAATTCCCCCGTCGTCTTTTTGTTGTTTTGTTAGCCAAGCGTATGCTTTGTCTAGGTATGCGGCTTGTTCGTGTGATGGTGATCTCATCGCAGCGGTGAGGGCCAGTGCAGTATAGGCTGGGTATTTAGATTCGCCCCAGAAGCCGCCTTCGTTTTGTTGAGATTTGAGGTATGTGTTACCCCTCTCGATCGCACGCGTGATCTCAAGTTTAATAGAGAGATAGGGTTCCTGTTTGCTTTGAGCTGACACAGAGACAACCGAAAAAAGGCTCAGCGAAATGAGTGAGTGGAGAAGTTTCATGATGCTATCAGTAATGAATGCAGTATTGGGTACCTCTATTATGGCACAGCAACCCAAGGTTTCAAGGTGACCTTGACTGGGGTTCCTTCCTCGGGAGTGGATTTTGCCGGTGACCATAAAGTATCATCGTTCCGATCATCACCGGAGTAATTGGCAATAGCACCCTCATTGGGGTAGATGGTGATGATACTCCCAGTTAATTTAGCATTGAATGCTTTTTCGTATATATATGAACCGTTATAGATCCATGGAGCGGAAACCATGGGTTTCTGTGTGGCTTCATTGTATATCCAATCTGTGACTGGAATTGTTTTCTCTAAGGTTCCATCTTGCCAAGTGATCTGAATACTGAAGCGGGCGGCTTTTTTGATGTCTTCGGCTACCGTTGGGTATTGATCGGTAAAAAAGCCATCAGGATTACGAAGGCGAAACAATTCTTGAGATTCTCTGTAGTTGAGTAATTTAAGTGCAATATTGATGTGAGTCGGGTCAGCGGCTGTGGTGAGCAGTGATTCGTGTATTTTTTCACCGTTTGAATGCACAAGTAAATATTCAATCACAGACTCAGGCTTAGTGATGTTTGTTTGTGCTGGTATGCAGATTTCTCGCGTCTCTTTGTTAAGTGAAATGATGCCAATCTGATATTGATGAGGCGAAATTTTTTTAACCAGAGGTGTATCGGCTGTTGATTGAGGCTTGTCCTCAACCGAGTCTGCATTTGATATCCCAAAGCAACACATCGATAGAGGTATCAATAAAAGCCTAGCTGAGCGAATACGCATTGTTCAAATAGGTTTTGGGTGCTTGCCTTGCATAGCTGGGGAGCCGAATGTGGGAGCGGGTGGCTATAGTTCAATGATGAATCTTCAGGCACTCCAATAGGCTCTCCTATTCTTGGTCAGCGAGCCAGCGCTCGACCTCGATGGCAGCAGCACAACCTTGGCCCGCTGCGGTAATCGCCTGGCGGTATTCTGTATCGGAGATGTCTCCCGCTGCGTATATACCTTCGACACTGGTGAGGGTGCCATGTTTTTGGATAATATAGCCTTGATCATCTGTTTCAACGAGGCCTTCGAGGAAATTACTGTTTGGTGTGTGGCCGATAGCCATGAACACGCCTTCAACCACTAATTCTGAAGTTGAACCGTCTTCTATATTCTCGAGTAGCACAGCTCTGATATCTCCTTTGTCGTTGGTGATATATTCTTTGATGGTGGAGTTCCAGATAGGTTCAATTTTTTCGTGGTCAAGTGCACGCTGAGCCATGATTTTTGAGGCTCGTAGCTCATCACGACGGTGGATAAGGTAAACCTTGCTGGCAAACTTCGTAAGGAAAGTAGCTTCTTCACAAGCTGAGTCACCGCCGCCAATGACACAGACAGGAACATCTCGGTAGAAAGCACCATCACAAGTTGCACAAGCGGTGAGTCCGTGACCCCCCTTGGTAAGTTCTTCCTCGCCGGGTAAACCCAGATAACGCGCTGAGGCACCAGAACAGATGATGATAGATTTTGTTTGGATTTCTTTTTCGCCGACTTTGAGGGTGAATGTGCCATCTGCCTTTTTTTCGACTGACTCAACAAGGCCGAATTCTACCCTGGTGCCGAATCGCTCAGCCTGCTGTTGCATGTTAATCATCAATTCAGGACCGGTAATACCTTCTGGGAAGCCAGGGAAGTTCTCGACATCTGTTGTCGTCGTCAGTTGGCCTCCGGGCTGAGTTCCAGTGAGAATGAGAGGGTTTAGATCTGCACGTGATGCATAGATTGCTGCAGTGTAACCAGCCGGGCCTGTTCCTATAATAATGACGTTTTCCATAATGATTCTACTTTTGAATGCGCGGGATTATGGCTTTATTGGTGTTGTGGGCAAGCTGTTTTACTGTTCTAGCCCTTATTTATTGGGAGAGAGGACCTCTGGCTTCTATCCTTGCTTTTATGCTCCAAAAATGGCAACACCCTTCCGCGGCAGGAGGCTGCAACTATGAAAATTATCATTGTAGGAGCTGGAGAAATTGGACGTCACCTGGCGATATCTTTATCTCGTGAGGCTCATAGCATTGTTGTCGTCGAGTATGATGCCTCAGTAGCTACCGAGCTTGAGTCGCAGATTGATGGACGTGTCATTACCGGAAGTGGTGCCAGTGCGAACACTCTTCTTGAAGCTGGGGTATCTGAATGTGAGTTGTTTTTGGCGGTCACTAGTGAAAGCACAATTAATGTCATGTCGGCATCGATGGCCAAGAAATTGAATGCCGAGAAGGTGATTGCTCGTGTAAGTCCAGCGCAGCAGCGAGAAGAATGGTTGTTCGATTACAGGGGGCATTTTGGCATAGATCATGTATTTAGCTCTGAACGTCTGAGTGCGATTGAGCTTTCCAAGTTTGTGCGTAATCCTGATTCACTTATGGTTGAAGAAATTGCACGTGGAAGGATTGAGCTTCAACAGATCCGAGTTAGTGAACAAAGTGATGCAGTGGGTAAGCGTTTAATTGACCTCAAGGCCCCAGAGCGAACCCGAGTAGCGAGTATCACCAGAGGGGGCGATCATTTCGTGCCCTCTGCTGACGATGCGCTTTGTGCAGGAGATGTAGTGACGATTTTTGGAGATCCTAATAAGTTAAGGAAATTATCTACGCGATTGCAAAAAGGAAACGCGAAAGAAGATGAAATACGGGTGGTTATTTTTAGTGGAGGTGAATACGGATTTTCGCTCGCGCAAATGCTGGAGAGTTTTCAGTGTAAAGTTCGTATTATCGAAAAAGACAAGGCGCGTGCTCAAGAACTCACAGGCTTGCTCTCCAACACGACGGTCATTAATACCGATGGTACTGTGTTGTCTGAACTGGAAGAGGAACAAGTAGGCGATGCTGATTTCTTTATTTCGACAAGTGGAAGTGACGAGGATAACGTAATGACTTGCTTGCAGGCTAACAACCTAGGGGCCAAAAATTGCCTAACCCTCATTCACAGAGCTGACTACGCCAAGGCGATCAGCGCAAGTGGTCGACATTTTGGTGTTCTTGCAGCTATAAGCCCGCGCGAAGCAACGCGTCGCGAGTTAGAGAGGTTTCTTACATCTGACCGCTTTCATACCGTTAAAAAAATCGGGGTGGGAGAGGTGATAGAGACTCAAGTTGCTAAAGCCTCCATTGCGGCAGAGCACATGGTGTCTGAGATAGATTGGCCAGAAGGTTGTGTCTTGGTGGCTCGAATGAGGGGCTTGCATGCAATTGTGCCTGGTCCAGAGGATGTTTTGGAACCTGGCGACACGATCTATGCTATGGTTGTGCCTAAAGTGCGTCGTAAATTCCTCAAGTTAGTCAGGTAACCACTTGGTGGTTTTTAATTGATCATTTTCAAATCATGAACTTTCGCATTCTAGCTAAATTTCTTGGAGCATTACTCTTGCTCGTGAGTATTGCGATGGCTGTTTGTGGTGTGTTCGCAAAGTTTGACGTTACCGGTGGAGCTGAGTCTGCGACCAGAGCATTATTCTTATCTGCAGTGATTGTAGCTACGATGGGAGCTATCTTAATGCTGTGCGGTATTGGTAAAATTGAGCGAGTTCCACGTCGAGAGGGGATCGTCGTCGTAGGTTTGGGATGGTTGCTGTGCGGTACTGTAGGCAGTCTTCCTTATTTACTAGGCGAGCCAAAATTAGATCTTGCAGATGCTTTTTTTGAATCAGTTTCAGGTTTTACCACCACGGGATCCACTGTGATGGGCTCAAATGCAGCTGCTGGAGGTGATATCGAATCATGGCCCCGTGGTATACTGATGTGGCGTGCGGTCACTCAATGGCTGGGAGGTATGGGGATATTGGTTTTATTTGTGGCGCTGCTTTCCTATCTGGGGCTCGGATCGAAGTCCCTCTTCTGCAATGAATCATCTTTTCAGACCGGTGAATCAAGCACGGCGCGTATTCGCGACACCGCTATGTTGTTGTGGAAAATCTATGTCTGTATCACTATCGTTTGTTTTATTGGTCTCAAGACAATGGGGCTGACAACCTATAACGCCATTGCGCACACTTTTACGGTAGTTTCAACAGCTGGATTTAGCCCTCATAACGATAGTATTGGGTATTATATGGATTGGGGTAATGGCTGGCTTATCGAGCTGTGGCTTGGTTTGTTTATGGTTCTATGCAGTATTAATTTTGTGCTCTGGGCAGTTATTTTGAGGAAGCGGTGGAAACGCCTCAATGACGAGGAGGAAGGGAAGCTCTTTGTATTGATCTGCATATTGGCGGTCACGATACTCACGATTGGACTATCTAATTCGTACGATGATAGTTTTCTGACCGCATTACGGCATTGCTTTTTTACGCTGGTATCATTGGCGTCAACAACGGGCTATGCCACAGTTGATTATACAAAGTGGCCCGTGTTTGCTATCGTCCTCATAGCGGTAATGATGTGCATGGGAGGATGTTCTGGATCGACTGCTGGGGGAATGAAGGTGAGTCGTCTGATCGTGTTCCTTAAAACGGCACGATTAGAAATCGTTAAGGCTTTTCGTCCTAATCAGGTGTTTCGAATGCATATCAATGGCAACGCCATGGGGGACGCAGAGAGGGCTCAAGCGGTAGGCTTTGTTGCACTCTATGCCTTTATCATCATTATTTCTTGTTTTCTGGTTGCCATGTTAGAGTCGGTCAACGGCATCGATTTTCAGACTGTTTTCGGTTGTGTGCTAGCGACATTTACAAATACAGGTCCTGGATTTGGAGAGGTTGGCCCCTCTGGTAATTACTCACATTTACTGCCAGTGACTAAAGTATTTTTATCACTTCTGATGATTTTAGGCCGCTTAGAGCTCTATGCAGTGTTGGTATTGTTTATGCCCTCGCTATGGCGAAGGTACTAAGAAACGCAGATCTAATTCAAATAGATATCGTTAGGTGCTTCAGCTAATATTTTGTGATACGGCGAAATCTCCCTTAATAAATCTGACCATAAATCCTCTCCGTGATGACTGCTCAGAATACTGCTTGATGGAAGGGCTGGTATCCATGTTTGTTTTTTGAGCTCGGATTCAAGCTGATTCGGTTCCCATGCTGAATACCCAGCGAATGCCCTAATAAGAGCGCCAGGCTGTTGTGCGCGCTTGAGGGCGTCGGCAGCACTGATTCGCGTCGAGAATTTGAATTCACCTCCCTCACCGCCGGTCCAGAATGCGGCAAAAGTCAGGTGCTCTTGTCCTACTGGCCCTCCAAGGTGTATGGGGATGTTGGCAAGGTCAGCGAATTCATCGGAGCTGAGTAGATCACCTACGGTTTGGCCTGTGGGATGATTAAGAACGAGACCATGAGCGCCATCTTCATGGCTGTGGTCGGTGAGAAAGATAACGCTCTTGTTAAAAAAACCGTCACGGAGGGAGGGGTCAGCCAGTAACAGCTGCCCTTGAAGTTTGATCGGTAGATTAGGCGGACTTTCCATGGTCAATTTTAGCTATGCTCACTCATGAACAATACAGCTGTCAAGATATCAGATTGCATAACGACGGCTAACTCAAGACCTAAGCTTGGGGAACTGGGATCGTCATGAAGTGGCTATCAACAAACTTACCGGTTGCCATCGACGTGATCATTGGCAGACTAAGCAGCGAATGCATCATCGTTTGGTCATTTTATTAGCGGTTTTTATCAGTAGTGCGGGCTTAATGTCCTGTTCTTCTCATATTGAATCGCAGGCTCAGGCAGCTCAACATGGTTTGAAGGCTTATCAGCAAGCTGGTGGTAACATTGTTGGTATGCAGACTGCGGCAGCGGTGCGTGTCGGTGGCGGAAACGGCCCAGTTGCCGGCTTGATTGGAGAGGGGATAACGCCGGAGGAAGATATTGTATGGGCCCCAGAAGATCCTAATGAAGCTATAGATGGCAGCTTGGAACAGCTGTGGCGAAGCCCTCAAAGCAAGTCGTGGCACCAAAGCTATAAAGAGGCTAGCCAGCAGTCACGGCAGACGGGCAAAGCACTGCTTATTTGGTTTACGGACTCGAGGCACAGTCCTACCTGCCGGCATTTGAGCGAAGAGGTCTTTTCGATTCCTGAATTTGAAGAGTGGGCAACAAAGCATATTATACGATTACGCATAGACAAGCAGGTGCCCTCCGGAGAGAGGTCAAAGGACATTGGGGTGCGTAAGCTAAAATACATTAAAAAATTGATCAAGCGATACGGTGTGCATGGCTATCCAACGGTGCTGCTGCTCAAGCCGAGCGGGGAAGTGCATGTCAATTATCGTGGCTACAAAAAAGGAGATGGAGGATATTACCTGGCACGTATGAAGCATGCAGTAGTCAAGATTGACAGGGGGTATGAGCAATGGCGTGATAAATACGAACAGCAGGGTTATCGGCTTTGGGAAAGCCGCGATGGTCGCAAAACATTCGCTAAATTATACCGCTTTCAATCAGGAAAAGTGACCTTGATCGATCCTGATGGACTCAGGGGCGTGACGTCCTTCAACAAGCTGTCTGACGCCGATAAGGCATGGATCATGCTGCAAAAGAAAAAACGAGAGGCGCATCTCGATCAATCCAGCCAGCAATAGGTTGAGTGCTGGCTCCCTGCTTAATCCAGAAACTCAAAATCTCGTTTTATTTGCGCTTTTCTGGGCGGAATTGTTCGACCGCAAATGGTTCTTTTCCTCGCTAATGCTAAATCTTGGAAATTATGCTTGCAGTGAGGTTCAAAAGTGAATAGCCATTGCCGCCTTCATTGATTAGGCTTATTGGTGCTCTTTGTGTTTCCAGCAAAAACACTCATCATCAATTAGTTTCAGCATTCACAACCATTCATTTTCCCATGGCAGCAAAAAAGAAAACATCCAAAAAGATTACTAAGCGGGTAGCAAAAAAAGCGCCGAAAAAGGCCGCTAAGAAGGTAGCTAAGAAGGTAGCTAAGAAGGTAGCTAAGAAGGTAGCTAAGAAGGCCCCTAAAAAAGCAGCTAAGAAGGTAGCCAAAAAAACACCCAAAAAGGCTGCAAAGAAAGTAGTTAAGAAGCCAGCTGTTAAATTAGCAGTAAAAAAAGTGGCTCGTAAAAAAGCTCCTTCCAAGCCGGTAGTGTTGAGGGGGTTTGCTAAGAAGCAGCACCAAAAGCTGCTTGATCTTCGTGATGGTATTCTGGATGCGATGTATGGTGTCACCCATGACACACTCAAAAATACCGATGGTATGGAGACGGGAGGCGGAGGCATGCACACGGGTGATGCTGGAAGTGACTCTTACGATCGTGATTTTGCGCTCAACCTGCTTGCCAAAGAGCAGGATGCTCTCAGCGAGGTCGAGCAAGCTATTACTCGGGCTGAAACCGGTGTTTACGGGGTTTGTGAAATGTCTGGTGAGCGAATCCCCAATGAACGCCTCGAAGCTATTCCGTTTGCTCGTTACACTGTTAACTGCCAAGCTCTATGGGAGAAGGAGCACGGCAACAACCGTCATGCACCAAAGTCAGAATTTGGCTTCTCCAACGGTAATATGCGTTAAAATCGACGAAAAATCGGCAATCTGCAGATTCTCTGCTTGACCAATCAGCGAAAATCAGTAGTTTTCGCGTCCCTGCAAGCTTTAGCTGGTCTCTTATGACAGCTGAATAATTGCGACAAAATTTTACAATATACTCACAAATCATGGCACGCGACATCATCATCCTCGAATGCACAGAAGCTAAAGCTGAAGGTAAACCGACCTCCCGCTACACTTCCACGCGCAACAAAAAAAGCCTCCGCACTCCGGGGCGTCTAGAGAAGGTGAAATACAACCCGTTCCTGCGACGTCGCACCCTACACCGCGAATTACGCTAAGTAATTTCACCGAATTAATCGCAAAATTAATCAATTTATAAATCATGTCATCCATATCTACTCCTAAGAACAAAGAGCGTCGTATCGCATATTGGAAAGCGAACCGCCCAATGCCACACCGTCGTCACGACATTCCAGCTGCGGAGGTTAATTACAAGAATGTAGATTTGCTGAACAAATTCACTACTGAGACCGGTAAAATTCTTCCGCGTCGCGTTACTGGTGTATCTGCTAAGCTTCACCGCAAAATCACTCGTGAGGTCAAGCGTGCACGTGCCTGCAACCTGCTTGGTTAAACACCAGTCGTGATCAAAACATCTTTTAAGCCTGTCCGCTGATTCCGGGCAGGCTTTTTTTTTAAGGCATCGCCCCTATTACCTCTTAAAGTGATGAAGGAACTTACGGACACTCAAAATGAGATGGACGATAGAAAGATCGCTATCGACCGAGTTGGGGTCAAGGCTCTCAAGTTCCCACTGGAAGTGCGTAACAAAGATGGTAGCACCCAGCGTACGGTTGCCACAACCGCATTGGCTGTTGATTTGCCGCATCATTTCAAGGGCACTCACATGAGTCGGTTTGTTGAGGTTCTCAATTCACATGGTAATTGTCTCGATGTCAGAGAGATGACGGCTATTCCCGAAGAACTTCTAGGAAGATTGGAAGCTCGCAAGGCCCATGTGGAATTTCGTTTTCCCTTTTTCCGAAGTAAACCTGCACCGGTGACTCAAATCTCCGGGGTGATGGACTATGAGGTCGTCTTTGAGGCGGAATCAGACATTGAAGGCAATCACGATTTCATTTTGACCGTAATCGTTCCCGTAGCCACACTTTGTCCATGTTCGAAAGCGATCAGTGAGAGAGGGGCTCATAATCAGCGTGGTACCGTGACTTATTCCGTGCGCTTCAAAGAGCCAATCTGGATTGAAGATTTGATCGACTTAGTGGAGTCATCGGCAAGTTGTGAATTATACAGCCTGCTGAAGCGGCCAGATGAAAAAGCGGTAACTGAGCGTGCTTACGATAACCCTGTCTTTGTGGAAGACTTGGTGCGTAATGTGGCGGCTCGTTCCAATGCTCAAGACAACATTGTGTGGTATCGTGTAGAGGCGGAAAATCACGAGTCTATTCACAACCACAATGCATACGCGGTGGTCGAGAAGGTGAATTAGTAAGATGAGTTGTGAGACTTGGCCAAGCCGGCTCATGCATTTTAAAAACATGCGTGCCAATTCTTTTGGGATCTATTAGACTACATTTATGTCTGATGATAATAACAACCTTCGCCGCCCTTATTTGACGCTTCCTGGTGCTACGGGTATGCCTGATGTGCATGAAATTTTGGCTCAAATGCCAGATGAACAGAAGCATAGGTTTGAATCATCAGGTGAATTTATTCGCCGCCTAGCCATTAGGGTAACAAAATGGCGTGAGGGTTTGCCTGAGGATGAGGAGCCAGCTATTTTTGCATTAATGTCAAACGGGGATGCCGTTGAGGTTCATAGTTTAGGCGAAGATGGGCATTCGAGCGTGGTTGTCGAAGGCCGCCTTGAGGGGGCTCCGTGTATGTTCATTAGTCATCAATCCAGCTTTCAAGTCATATGTTACACTCGTAAGATTGAGAAAGAGGCACCTCGCAGGAAAATTGGATTCCATGTCGGTGGTGAAGAAATAGAGGCTTAGAATCGTTAAATCGGGATATGATTTGCCAGACGCAGATGTTGTTGTCGATTAACGGCTGATTTTAGAGACGGAGTATTGCCTTTCTGTCATTAAAGTGAATAGTGAACCTTATCGTATCGTCCATTGCTTTTTATTGAATGACTAACTTACTCATCGCACCAGCGCGCCAAAGCGGTTGCCAAGATCTGGATACATTTACCAGTGTGGTTCAAGCTGCGGCTGAGCAACAGCGCTCACCCATTGACGATATTCTTGACTCTGGAGTCGTGGATGAGGAGTCCTACTTGTCTGCTCTGGCACAGCAGTCGGGCATGGAGTGGGTTCAGAGTATTGACGAATTTGATGATATAGAGGCAATCAGGGCCACTTGTGGGCCACGAGTAGCACTAGCGCATCGGCTACTTCCTCTCGAAGTTTCGGAGGAAGATGGTGCGCAGCAACTGGTGTTATTAACTTACGACCCACTCAACTTGCTTGCTAAGCAGGCGGCAACTCAGCAAATCAGCTTGCCTATCGTGTGGAAAATGGCATCGCGTAGGCGTATTCATGAGGCATTGAGGAAGCTTTACGGCGTGGGTGCAGATACATTTGAGCAGATATTAGAGGGCAGAGACCTTGATTATGATAACCTCGAGTCAACGGATGAGGCCAATGTGATCGATGCTGATGAGGACGAAGAGGCGAGCGTTGTTAAATTTGTGAACCAAATTATCAGGGAGGCACTCCAACAACGAGCTACTGACATTCATGTTGAGCCGCTTCACGATAATTTACGTATTCGCTACCGTATTGATGGCCTGTTGGTAGATGTCACGGTGCCCGATAATATCAAAGCTTTGCAAAGTTCAGTGATCGCGCGCCTAAAGATCATGGCTCATCTTGACATTGCGGAGCGCCGTTTGCCACAGGACGGTCGAATTAATCTTCAGTTTGAGGGGCAGACGATCGATGTTCGGGTTGCTACTGTGCCAACAGTAGAGGGCGAGAGTGTTAGCTTGCGCCTACTTAACCAAGAAAAATTCAATATTAGCAAACTTCAGCTGGAGCCATTTGTTGAAGAGAAAATTTCGAGGCTTCTTAATCTCTCCAATGGCATTGTTTTGATTACAGGACCAACGGGATCGGGTAAATCCACCAGCCTGTATTCATTTCTGAATGAGGTGAATGCTGATGATACCCGTATTGTAACGATCGAAGACCCGGTTGAGAATAAGCTGCCTGGGGTGATGCAGATCGCTGTAAAATCAGAAATCGGCTTAACTTTTGCCAGTGGTTTGCGTTCCATTTTACGAGCGGACCCCAATATCGTAATGATCGGGGAGATCCGTGACTTGGAGACTGCTGAAATTGCCATCCGCGCTTCGCTGACAGGGCACTTGGTTTTTAGCACGCTGCACACCAATGATGCAATGGGTGGAATTAGCCGGCTCACTGATATGGGTGTTGAGCCCTTCCTTTTATCAGCATCTGTCAGGGCGTTTCTGGCTCAGCGTCTAGTGCGTAGATTATGTCCTCATTGTAAAATACCACGTGTCATTACGCCACAGCAGCGCATAGAAATGGAAGTACCTGATCACGTGCAGGGACAGTGTTATGATGCAGTGGGGTGCGATCGCTGTCGTGGTACAGGTTTTAGTGGTCGACTGGCTATTTATGAGGTCGTTTTGATTACCGAGGAAATGCAGGACTTGATTGTCAAAGGAGAGGATATGCGAAAGCTATTCGATCAAGCATACAGTGATGGCTATGTTCCAATGAGAGAATACGGTTGGTGTAAATGTTTTGCTGGTGAAACAACCCTCGAAGAGGTGATATCCGTTACTAGTGCGGAGCTCTGTTGATTGGTGATTTTTGACTAGATTAGCGCGGATAATATATGGCTATATTTACTTACAAGGCACTCGGTAAAAACGGCAACTTAGACACCGGCGAAATTAATGCTGTCGATCGTTCTGAGGCTTTTAAAGCATTAGCCGACCGCGGTTTACAGCCAGTTAAACTTTCTCAACAATCAGCCGGTGATGCCATTACAGGCAAGAAAAAGAAGATAACTTCTGACTCGAACAAGGGGGGGGCATCGAAAATATCTGGGCGCCGTGATGATCAAGGCTTGCTCAAGTTGAAACGTGCAGAGGTTGTATTATTTACCGAGGAGTTAAGTGAGATGCTGAGTGCGGGTCTGCAACTTGAGCCGGCGTTAAAATCGATGGAAAGTCGGGAAGAGCTAGGTTCGCTAAAGGATGTTTCGAGTGAGATTCGTCAATATGTCCGTGATGGTGGTAGCTTTTCGGTAGCATTGAAGAAGACGAGTGATAGTTTTGGCCCACTTTATTGTAGCCTAGCAGCGGCAGGAGAAGCCAGTGGGGCTCTAGATACGATTCTTGAACGCCAAGCGCATTATCTGAAAACTCTCCAGCAACTGCAAAGCAAAGTGACTCTGGCATTGATATACCCAGCATTTCTTATTCTTGCTGGTATTGGTGTGGGGATTATTTTTGTGACTAAGCTAATACCACAGCTTACAGATTTGATATCAAGTACCCCTGGAGGTAAAATTCCTCTGGGAGCTAAGATACTCATTGGTGCTAGTGACTTTTTTCAGGAATGGTGGTTGGTGATGTTGTTGGTAATCATTGGGAGTGCACTCGTATTCAAGGCTTGGAAAGATGCTGATGCAAACAAGCTGACATGGGACCGTGCAAAATTAAAAATCCCTCTAGTTGGGCGAGTTATTGAGTCTCGTTTCTATGTTCAATTTCTGGAAACCTTGGCCAATTTAGTTGGTAACGGGTTGCCTTTGTTGAGGTCATTAGAGCTGGCAAGAGACGCAACACAGAACCTTCATATTAGACAACATATGAACGAAGTGATTGAAATGGTTGGAGATGGACGGTCGTTTTCGCGCGCATTGATTCATTCTGGCATTTTCCCGCCATTGCTCATTGATATGGTCTCAGTCGGTGAGAAGACGGGTAAAATTGATAAGTCCTTACGCCGTGCTGCCGAGCGTTATGATACTGAGCTAAATAAGAGTCTTGCGCGTATTATGGAGCTGATCATGCCTGTCGTATTGGTGGTAATGGCATTACTGATTGGCACGATGGCTTATTTGATGATTACCGCTATTTTCCAGACGATTCAAAATCTGGGCGGGAGGTGATTATTTTTGATGTTTAGGTGTCGTAGCTTGTGATTCAAAATTCTCATTTTGGTATTTGGAATTTGGAGTGTAGGGTTTAGATAGATCGTATGTCTAAAAGTCGTGAAGAGGTCGCAGCAATGCGTGAGGAGTATGGTAGCAGGGAGCTTCGCCGAGCGGATTTAAGCCAAGATCCTTTTGTTCAGTTTGAACACTGGTTCAGTGAGGCCAGGCAAGTTGAGATCTATGAGCCCAATGCTATGGTTCTCTCTACCGTGGGTGCTGACGGTTGCCCTGCGTCGCGCACGGTATTGCTTAAGTTTTTTGATGAAGAAGGTTTTGTGTTTTATACCAATTACGGTAGCGCAAAGGCTAAGGAGATGGAATCCGTGGCTCTCGTTTCTTTGCTCTTTCCATGGTTGCCTTTAGAGAGGCAAGTTCGTATCGAAGGATCAGTTGAAAAAGTGAGTACAGCAGAGTCATTAAAATACTTTGCTTCTCGTCCTCGTGATAGTCAGATCGGGGCTTGGGTGTCCGATCAATCGAGTGTGATTGATTCGCGTGCGCTACTGCTCAACAAGATGGCTGAGCTTAAAGCGAAATTCAAAGGAGGGGATGTGCCTCTTCCCAGTTTCTGGGGTGGCTACCGTGTGCGCCCGCAGCGCATTGAGTTTTGGCAGGGTGGAAAGGGCAGGGTACACGACCGCTTCCTATACACGCGAGCAGACGGGGAGGCCGTCAATTGGGAAATAGACAGGTTAGCACCCTAGGAGCCATCCATAGACGATTTAGATTTCAAACAGATTGATCTAGAGAACTAGACAACAATAGTTTGCTCTCTCTCTGGGCCATTGCCAATGTAGCTCACAGGAGCTCCTGCAAGCTTACCGAGGCGAGTCAGGTAGGCCCGGGCGTTGTCGGGCAGTTCATCCCATGAACGGGCAGATGTGGTATCACTTTGCCAACCAGGAAATTCTTCGTATACGGGCTGGGCACGATCCCACGCGGCGCGATTGGCTGGTGGGAAATCATGGCGCTCGCCATCGATATCGTAGGCTACGCATACTTTGATGGATTCACGCTCGTCAAGACCATCCAATATAGTGACGGCTAAATCGGTGACGCCATTGACCATGCAGGCATATCTGATCAATACCATGTCGAGCCATCCGCAGCGGCGGGGACGACCTGTGGTAGCACCGAATTCCATGCCGCGGGCATGAAAATAGGCTGAGATGTCATCGTTTTCAGTGATGAACGGCCCTGAACCGACCCTAGTAGTGTAGGCCTTACAAACGCCAACGACGCGCTCGATAGCAGTCGGGGGTAGGCCTGAGCCTGTGCATGCGCCTCCAGAGGTGGTGTTGGATGAGGTAACAAAAGGATAGGTGCCGAAGTCCACATCCAGGAATGAGCCTTGGGCTCCCTCAAAGAGGATAGTTTTACCGGCTTTCCATGCAGAGTGGAGAGCTGGGATGACATTGGTAATGTGTGGGCGAAGTCGCTCAATTGCTGGGGAGACTTCTTGCCAGACTTGGTCGACAGTGAATGTTGGTAAATCGTGCTTCTCTAGGGTCGAATTCGCTTCATTGAGGCGTATTTCGATGAGTTCGCGAGCAGTGGCTTCATCAAGCATGTCGGCTAGACGCAGGCCAATTCGGTTTGCTTTATCGGCATATGTCGGACCGATACCGCGTTTTGTCGTGCCAATTTTATTTTTTCCCAGAGCCGCCTCACGAGCAGCATCAAGCTCTCGGTGATAAGGCAATACAACGTGGGCTCGGTCTGAAATGAGCAATTTGTTCTCATCTACAGGTATGCCAGCCTCCTCGAGGTTGGAGATCTCCTTGCATAAACCAACAGGATCCATGACAACTCCATTACCGATAATGCAGCTTTTACCCTCCCATAAAATACCGGAGGGGATGAGGTGAAGAATATATTTGGTGTCATTCGCGATGACGGTGTGACCAGCATTGTTGCCTCCTTGACCACGAGCAACCACGTCGGCAGTTTCAGTTAAGTAATCAACAATTTTACCTTTTCCCTCGTCGCCCCATTGGAGGCCGCAAATGATCGTATTCATATAAATTTAAATAGCTTTAGAAACGTAGCTGTTGGCTAGGATCATGCAATTAGCGTGATAGCTCGATGAGTTCAGCAAACTCAGCAAAGAAGTAGGTAGCATCATTAGGTCCCGGTGCAGCCTCTGGGTGATACTGAACGGAAAATGCAGGAAGCTCCTTGTGACGAAAACCCTCTACTGTATCATCATTGAGGTTAACATGAGTTACCTCAATATTGTCTGGAAGTGATTCAATATCTGTCGCGAATCCGTGGTTTTGTGCGGTTATGGAAATCTTTCCATTGCGCAGATCCTTCACTGGTTGGTTGCCACCGCGATGACCAAATTTGAGTTTGTAGGTGCTGCCGCCAAATGCATGGGTGAGGATTTGATGTCCCAAGCAAATCCCAAAAATTGGGGTTTTTCCAAGTAGCTTTTTAACCTCGGCGTGGATGTAATCTAGGGCTGCAGGATCACCAGGTCCGTTGGAGAGAAAAACGCCATCAGGATTCATCGCGAGCACTTCTTCAGCCGGTGTTCGTGAGTTAACTAATGTGACGTGGAATCCTCCTTGGCGCAGATGGCGAAGTATATCCCATTTGATGCCAAAGTCATAGGCAACGATGTTATATTTGATTTCGGGCAGCTCGATATACGTGCCCTCTTGACCTGTTGAGGCGTTTGGAATTGTCCACTCACGAGACTCTCGTTCCCAAACATAGGACTCGGGTGTTGATACTTCCTCCACGAAGTCTGAGCCAGCCATTGGCGTTGAATCTTGCGCGGCCTTGATGGCATCTTCTTTAGATAGTTCTGTAGAGATACAAGAGCGCATAGCTCCGGCAGAGCGGAGGTGCTTGGTGAGGGCTCGAGTGTCGATACCTTCGATGCCGATGATTTGGTGCTCAGCAAAATACTCAGGTAGTGTTTGGCGTGACCGCCAGTTGGACGATACCGGGGAAAGCTCTCCAATTACTAATCCTCGAACGTGAGGCTGAGATGATTCGGCATCTTCTGGATTCACTCCATAATTTCCTATCAAGGGGTATGTCATCGTCACGATTTGACCACGGTAAGATGGATCTGTGATGATTTCTTGATAACCGGTCATTCCTGTATTAAAGGCAATTTCACCTGTTGTTGTTCCTATGGCACCAATCGCTTTTCCTTGGAAAAAGGTTCCATCTTCTAAAAGTAACATTGCTGAATTATCTTCCATTCTCTTGAAATTTTCTACAAATTTAGCAATCAAATCCGAAAACTTTAACGATTTAGGGATATAAAAAAAAGGACAATGAAAACATTGTCCTTTTTTAAAGCATTTAAGCTTAAATTATTTTTCTGTAGACTCTTCAGAATCATCCGATTTCTCTTCTGATTTTGGAGCTTCTTCTGCTTCAGTAGTTTCTTCCGCAACAACTTCTTCTGCTGCTACTTCCTCTGTTACTACTTCTTCAGTTTTAGCATTAGTAACTTCTTCTGAGAAGTTTTTTGCTTTATAATTTTCTGGATTAAATTTTGTTTTCCATTTTTCAGTTTTTGAATCAAAAGTGTATTTTTCGCTTTCATAAAATTCATCAGCGATTTCTGCTTTAGTAAAGCCTAGTGCTAATAACAAAGTTGAAGCAAAAATTTTTTTCTTTCTATCAATTTTAAAATATAAAAAATCTTTAACATCATATTCAAAATCTAACCACGAACCTCTATTGGGAATAACTCTACAATTAAATAATAACTTTCCACTTGCGTGAGTTTTACCTTTATCGTGATCAAAGAATACACCTGGACTTCTATGCATTTGATTAACAACAACTCTTTGAACACCGTTTGTTATAAATGTACCACTGTTAGTCATCATGGGGACCTCCCCCATATAAACTTCTTGTTCTTTAGCTGACAATATATCTTTTGTGTTGTTATCTTGATCAATTTCATAGACAACTAATCTTAAAATGCATTTAAGTGCTGAAGAGTAAGTTAAACCTCTTGTAATACATTCCTCAACATCAAACTTAGGTTTTTCTAATCTATATGATACATATTCTAATGTTGCTTTGTCATTTAAATCTTCAATTGGAAATATACTTTTAAAAACTCTATCAAAACCTTTTGTTAATTCATTTTCTGGAACAAAATCTGTTAATTCATTATATGAATTTTTTTGAACTTCAATTAAATTTGGTATTGATAAACTTTCTTTTAATTTGCCAAAACTTTTTCTTATGTTTTTCTTTTCAGTAAAAGATAATTGCATTTATATTTAATAATACTGATTAAAAATAATCAGTATTTGAATTCTTTCTTATTAATTTATTTAAGTTCTACTTTAGCGCCTGCAGCTTCTAACTTAGCCTTGATCTCTTCAGCTTCTTTTTTGTTAACACCAGATTTAACTTCTTTTGGTGCTCCCTCTACAAGATCTTTAGCTTCTTTTAGACCTAATGAAGTTGCTGCTCTAACTTCTTTAATAACATTAATTTTTTTATCACCTGCAGAAACAAGCATGATTGTAAAATCATCTTTATCTTCAGCTGGTGCGGCACCTGCTGCTGCTGCTGGAGCTGCTGCTGCCATTGGAGTTACACCCCATTTTTCTTCTAATTGTTTTGAAAGTTCAGCTGCTTCTGCAACAGTTAAACTTGAAAGGTCTTCAATAATTTTATTTAGGTCAGGCATAATTTACTCTTTGGGTTGTGTTTCAGAATTTTCTGCCGACAAACTACTCATTTTTTCTGAGTATGCAAGCAAAATACTCACTAATTTTGATGCTGGAGCATTTAAAATGCCAACAATATTAGCTCTAGCTTCATCTAATGTTGGTAAACTAGCTACATTTTGGACACCAGCCTGATCTAAGACTTCGTTATCCATTATTCCACCAATTAATTTTAAGTTTTCGTTATCTTTTGCAAATTTTGAAAGAATCCTTGCTGACATTATCGCATCTTCGCCAAAAGCAACCGCTGTTGGTCCAGTAAATAAATCTGATAAATCTTTACACTTAGTTTTTTCTAAAGCTAATTTAGTTATTCTATTTTTTGTTATTTTAAAGATTATTCCATGTTCTCTCATTTTTGCTCTCAACTCATCTAGTTGAGTCATTGTTAAACCTTGATAATGAGTAACCATAACAGCTTTACTGTTTTCAAAATGTGTTGACATTTCTGTAATATAATTTTTTTTTTGTTCTTTATTCATCATAACTATAAAACTTTTCCTAATTTAACTTTATAAGCTACGCCCATACTTGAGGTTATAAATATATTTCTAATTAAATCACCCTTTAATGTATTATTTCCTTTTTCTTTTTCAAGAGCATCAAGAATCGCATGATAGTTTTTTAATAATTGATCATCATGAAAAGATTTTTTACCTATACTTACACCAATATTTCCATCTTTATCATTTCTAATTTCTGCTTGACCAGATTTAGCATTTGTTACAGCTAATTTAATATCTTCCGAAACAGATCCTAATTTTGGGTTAGGCATTAATCCTTTTGGTCCTAAAACTTTTCCCAACTTAGAAAGTTTAACCATCATACCTGGTGTACAGATTAATTTTTCAAAATTAAGTTCACCTGCTTTAATCTTATCAATAAATTCATCACTACCAACTATATCAGCACCAGCATCTTTAGCTTCTTGCGCTTTGGTATCTTCACAAACAACAGCTACTTTAACTATTTTTCCAGTTCCACCAGGTAAGTTAACTACAGTTCTAATATTTACTTCACCTTTTTTTTGTTTGTTATTTACTTGAAAACTTAAATCAATTGACTCATCAAATTTTGTAGTACAATTTTTTTTAACAGCTGTTAATAAATTTTCAATTACATCAGCCGTTAAATCTTTTGTTTTTTCTGGTAATTGTTTAAATCTTTTTGATGGCATTAGTCTTTAACCTCTATCCCCATTGATCTTGCAGATCCTGCAATAATTTTTACTGCTTGTTCAAGATCGTGAGCATTAAGATCTTTCATCTTTTGTGTTGCAATTTCTTCTGCTTGTTTTTTTGTAATTGATCCAGCAATACTTCTACCTGGTTCTTTTGATCCACCTTTAAGTTTAGCAGCTTCTTTAATAAAGTGTGATGCAGGTGGTGATTTAATTTCAAAATCAAATTTTTTGTCTTTATAAACTGTAATAATAACTGGAATTGGTTTTCCAGCAAATGCTTTTGTTTTGTCGTTAAAAGCCTTACAAAATTCCATTATGTTAATTCCACGTTGACCTAATGCAGGACCAACTGGCGGAGCTGGATTAGCTTGTCCACCCATAATTTGTAACTTTATATATCCACTAATTTCTTTTGCCATTAACTTGCTTTCTCTACTTGGTTATATTCTAAATCAACTGGTGTTGGTCTTCCAAATATTGAAACTGAAACCTTAAGTCTTGATTTCTCTTCATCTATATCTTCAACCATACCGCTGAATGATGCAAAAGGACCGTCAACGACCTGAACTTTTTCACCAATGCTGTATTCTATACCAGATTTTGGCTGAGCTACACCATCTTTTATTTGTCCTAAAATCTTTTCTATTTCTTTATCAGAAACAGGAACAGGAATACCCTTTGAACCTAAAAATCCACTTACACGCTTTAAATTTTTAATTAAATGATAAAGATCATTATCCATTTCACTTTTAATTAAAACATAACCGGGAAAGTATTTCTTTTTTCTCTGAATTCTCTTTCCTCTTTTTACTTCTGTTACATCGTGTGTTGGAACAACAATTTCTTCAATTTTGTCAGAAATTTTTGCTTTTTCAGCTTCTTCCTTAATTAATCCAGCAACTTTATTCTCAAAATTTGAGTGAGATTGAACAATATACCAATTTTTCATTAAATACTTACCTTTAGTAAAGCTTCCAATAAAAATTTAAGTACTTGATCAAGAAGCAAAAAGAAAAGAGACATAATAACTGCCATAGCAAATACCATTAATGCACCTTGCATTGTCTCTTTTCCAGTAGGCCAAGAAACTTTAAAGGCTTCTTGTTTAACTTCTTGGATAAATTTTATCGGGTTTTTCATAATATACTGTTTAGCTTATTGGCAGGAGCGGAGGGAATCGAACCCTCAACCTCCGGTTTTGGAGACCGGCACTCTACCAATTGAGCTACACTCCTATAGAGTTTACTCTATAATTTTAGTTACTACTCCAGCTCCAACTGTTCTACCACCTTCACGAATAGCAAAGTTTAATTTTTCGCTCATCGCAATTGGAGTAATTAATGTAACAGTGAATTTAGCATCATCACCAGGCATAACCATTTCAGTTCCAGCTGGTAATGTAACTTCTCCAGTTACGTCAGTTGTTCTAAAGTAAAACTGAGGTCTGTATTTAGTAAAGAAAGGAGTATGTCTTCCACCCTCGTCTTTTTTAAGTACATAAGCCTGAGCTTCAAATTTAGTGTGTGGTGTAATTGAACCAGGTTTACAAAGAACTTGTCCTCTTTGAATATCATCTCGCTCAACACCTCTTAATAAAATACCAACGTTATCCCCTGCTTCACCAGAATCTAAAAGTTTTCTGAACATTTCAACACCAGTACAAACTGATTTTTTAGTTGCAGTAACCCCTACGATTTCAACTTCTTCACCTGTTTTAATAACACCAGATTCAATTCTTCCAGTTGCAACAGTTCCTCTACCTGAAATTGAGAAAACATCCTCAACAGGCATTAGGAAAGGTTTGTCAATATCTCTAGTTGGTTGAGGAATAAATTCATCAACAGCTTTCATTAATTCTATAATAGAATTTTTTCCAATTTCTTCATCTCTGCCTTCAACAGCAGCTAATGCAGATCCTTTAACGATAGGAGTTTTATCACCTGGATATTTGTATGAAGTTAAAAGTTCTCTAATTTCTTCTTCAACAAGTTCAATCATATCTTTATCATCAACTTGATCTACTTTATTTAAGTAAACAACAATTGCAGGAATACCAACTTGTCTTCCTAAAAGAATGTGTTCTCTAGTTTGAGGCATAGGACCATCAGCAGCATTAACCACTAAGATAGCTCCATCCATTTGAGCTGCACCTGTAATCATGTTTTTTACATAGTCAGCGTGACCTGGGCAATCAACGTGTGCGTAGTGTCTTTTTTCAGTTTCATATTCAACGTGAGCAGTTGAAATTGTAATCCCTCTTTCTTTTTCTTCAGGGGCTTTATCAATCTGATCGTAAGCAACAGCTTTTCCTCCACCAAGTTCTGCTAATGTAATTGTGATAGCAGCTGTTAATGTTGTCTTACCATGGTCGACATGACCAATTGTACCGATGTTACAGTGTGGTTTATTTCTTACGAACTTTTCTTTTGACATTAC
>ERZ767285.116-NODE-116-length-37222-cov-5.327177_pt1 | contig 37222 bp, 41 predicted proteins | sample MGYA00374953_ERZ767285 | MGnify/ENA primary metagenome ERZ767285 (study PRJEB28947, sample SAMN06267186) | marine metagenome | isolation source: Columbia River Estuary | place: USA:Columbia River Estuary, USA | collected 2013-07-23 ...
ATGGACCTTGACCCCGAGGTCTGCCCAGAGAAGCTTGTGTGGTCCAATGACCCCGAGTTCTCCTGGAGAGACCTGCATTGCGTGGGGTACAACGGGGACCGTTACTACAGACCCCTGAAGATTCTGGGGGATATGGTCCCCTATCAGGCTTCTGTCCTGTCTATTGACCCGTCCGGTAGAGGCGCGGACGAGACCTCCTATGCGGTGGTGAAGTCCTACGGAGGTCAACTGTATGTCCATGAGTGCGGGGGCCTGAAAGGCGGCTACGGACCCGAGGTCCTAGAGAAACTGTCAGTCATCGCTAAGAGACAGCAGGTCAGCGGCGTAATCGTCGAGTCAAACATGGGTGACGGTATGTTTACCTCCCTGTTGACCCCGGTTCTCCACAAGGTCTACCCGTGTCGCGTTGAAGAGGTCCGGCATAACATCCAAAAGGAGCGCAGGATCTGTGATGTCCTAGAGCCAGTCATGAACAGCCACAAGCTGTGCATCGGACGCAAGGTCATCGAGGAAGACTTCAAGTCAACCCAGGATCTACCAGCGGATCAGGCCATCAAGTACCAACTGATGTACCAGATGTCCCGAGTCACGCGACTTAGAGGAGCCCTGAGGCACGATGACCGACTGGATGCGCTGGCTATGGCTGTCCAATGGCACGTTGATGCACTAGCTAGAGACACCGACAGACAGATGCAAGACCACAAGGACTCTAAGATAGACGCTGAGATGGAGAAGTTCCTAGCAGGAGCCCTAGGGAAGACCCGTAACTCAGGTCCAGTCTGGATGAACCTGTAGAGGCCCCTGAGAGAGCCGCTAAGAGACTCAAAGTTATCTTTGGTCCTCTGAGTCTACTTAGAGTTTCCGTGCGTTACACGGGCTCCTAGACACCTTAGAGGGAAAGGCACCCTAGGGACCTTGTAAACGGGGGTAAGACAGGTCAAATGGAGGTCTAACGTAAAGAGTTAGCCAGCAAGGACTTACCTAAAGCGCAGACCATACGGAAGAAAGACCCTAGAGTTACTAAGAGTCATCCTCCGGACAGAGAAGGACTAGAGAAGAGAAGGGGGGCAGCAGCCCCCTCTACTAAGATACTTATAGTCAACCTATAGGTAACCTAAAGTAGACCTAAGGTGAGGGGAGGGGGAGCTACATCCGTGTCTAAAGTCCACTCCCAGTAACCTCAAGTAACCCTATGATGACTCTAGGCCCGCAGTATGATGACTCCGACTCTCCCCTGGTCCCCGTGCTGATCGAATGGTTAGACATTGTGGGCGTAGACTCCGCTTGGTTGTCCAGAGATGACCTTGAGTCTCTTGAGCCAACACTGATGGCTACCACTGGCTGGGTACTGAAAGAGACCTCGGAGTTTCTGGTCATCGCAGGGACTCTGGAAGTCGGCGGGGAACTGCAAGTTGGCAATGTCAACTGCATACCCAAGGCCGTGGTTGTCTCCAGGAAACCGCTGGTTACTCTGGGTGACTGAAAAATGGTCTAAAAATGTGAGTGGGTAACGTATAGAGCGCCGCGCGCGGTCCCCCCCTTGCCCCTCCCTTGGCCGCGCTGTCGGCCATCGGTCCACACCGTATCCACAAGCTGACCTAGTGTCCCGGCCCAAGGGCCTCTCCACCTCCAATGGTTGCAGGTGCACAACCTACTGACCACGGGGGGAGGGGCCTAGACTCGCCAGCTTGCACAATGCCTCGAGAGAGCCTGCCCGGCTTTCTTCGGGGCTTTTTGTTCGGTGAGCCGGAAACCCGAGGCAACCTAAGTCCCTTGGCCACCCAGAGTTACACGCGATAACGCCAAGCCACCGCAAGTAAACCCGAGAAAAGGGGCGCAGGATACGCGGGGCGACCGTTAGTATAGGGGCAAGGCAAGCGAGTCAGCTTGCCATTCTCACGACACCTAACCACAACGCTATGCAACATATACTCAAATCAGGCCTAAACAAGGGCAACCGCCGTATTTGGATCGAGGGTAACCGCCTATCATCCGCCGGATTCGCTCGAGGCACCGTTTTATACCGCACAATGACCGATGGGCAAATCACCTTGTCCACCGTCCCCGCCGATGGCCGAAAGCATAAGATCGCCGGGACTCCGGAACGTCCTATCCTCGACTTGTGCGGCAAGTGGGTAACCGATTTTATGGGGACCGCTACCCACTTTTGCGTCACCGTCTATGGCAGCAGATGGGGGATCAAACTAACCATCTGCCCCAAGGAGGAAGTCTAACCTAACGGTAACGGGGGCACCGCCAAGCTCCCGGCACTAGCTATCGTAGCTAGCGGGGCTCCTGTTTGATGGAGCAAGGCACCCGACAAGGCCATCTCACGACACTCTAACCACAAGGACACTATGCAGCACCAAGTAACCTTCACCGTCTCGGCACCGGACGCGTCCGCACTCTTAGACGCCATCCAAGATGGACTACAAGACATCTCCAACCACCTGGAAGCCGCCACCGGATATGGCCTTCAAGACATCGAAGAAATCGAACAATCGGTCATTGTGGAGGAAGTCTAGCATGGACCCCAAAGGAAACCGCCAGCTAACCCTACGCGCCCTCGAATCCCTTTTATTCGCCGCCGCGCTACTCCTCCCCACTTTTCTAATCTAACCTACGGTAACGGGGGCACCGAAAGCTCCCGGCACTAGCTATCGTAGCTAGCGGGGCTCCTGCAAGGATGGGGCAAGGCACCCGACAAGGCCAACTCTCACAACACCTAACCACAACGACACTCATGGAAACTATCATTTCTCCGGCAGATCACTCCCCGTATCTTTGCGATGCAGCTATCGACACCGATGCCTTTCTCGCCACAACCCTTGGACCCGAGCTTGACTTAGATATTCCCTTGGATTGGGATAACGACCCGGAAATCCCCGCCGCCGCCGGATGCCCTGGATATGTCGAGCTACACCGGGACAACGTTTATAATAACGAGCAAGATTTCTCCGCCATTTTCACTTTTACGGTATTTGGTCCCGAGGATAGCGCGGACTGGATTTGGAGCGACGAAGATCTAATCGTTGCCGTATGCCTCCACCGTGGCGGCGATGCGCGGGGCAACTATGGGGGACCGCAAATATACCGTGCGTCTAACCTTGCCGAGTGCGGTTTTCTAGAATGGAAACTTGGGTTTGCTGTGTACTCGCCCGATGGAGAAAACCTAGACGAAGACGGAAGATTTAGCGCAGGTTATTCGGCTTGCCCGTCTAGTGAACTCGAAAACGCGCTAGACTCTGATTCGGGTTCGTGGCTTGACGGCGAGTATCACGCTACCATTGACGGTGAGCCTGTGGTTATCACGCCTAGCTTGTACTTGGAAGGCCAGTAGCCTAACGGTAACGGGGGCACCGAAAGCTCCCGGCACTAGCTATCGTAGCTAGCGGGGCTCCTGTTTGATGGAGCGCGGCACCCGGCAAGGCCAACTCTCACGACACTCTAACCACAACGACACTATGAAACTCTCACCCACACAACACGACACGCTAACCAAAATCGTAAACGATTGGAACTCGTGCTTTTCAACCTACCACGCGCCCAAAACCACGCTTGAAGCCTTGAGCAGAAGAGGCTTGATCGAGTCCATTCAAGGCCCCGAAGGTGAGGTCTATCGGTCAACCCCGGAAGGAAGAGAAACCCTGCACGACTTGCGCCGATACCGCCAGCGTGTATCCCTACCGCCAGCAAGCACAGACGGCAGCACCCTAGCCCTAGCATCGAAGGAGGTAATCGGACGCAGGGCCATAACCGTATTTGACGCGGCACGGCATCAGCAGATGGGAGAATACCGAGACGGCACGAGCGAAGGCTTCAAAGTCCCAATCCGCGCCACCTGGTACATGGGCAAAAGCGCAAACGCCGAGCGTGTTTATTGCGCCGTCCAAATCTACCGCAAAGACAACACCCACCACCACGGCGAAGCATACGCCGGAGGAGGGGGCTACTGCAAACAAAGCGCAGCATTCGAGGCGGCACTAAATGACGCAGGAATAAGGCTATCACGCGAGGTCTCCGGCGTGGGCATGGAGGCAGTACGCGAGGCCATGATAGCCATAGCGGATGCCGTAGGCTACCGCCGCAATCCCAAGACGCACAGCTAACCTACGGTAACGGGGGCACCGTCAAGCTCCCGGCACTAGCTATCGTAGCTAGCGGGGCTCCTGCAAGGATGGAGCGCGGCACCCGGCAAGGCCATCTCTCACTCTAACCACAAGAAACTCATGGAAACTATTACCCTCGACCGCATAGCCTCGGCTATCTTGCGCGAGTTGCCCGATATACCGAATAGCACCCTGATTGAAGTCTTAGAAATACTTGATCCACTCGACCCCTTTCTGGATACGCTTTCTGATGCCGAACTTTTGGAGCTTTTGAAAGGCCAGTAACCTAACGGTAACGGGGGCACCGAAAGCTCCCGGCACTAGTTACCGTAACTGGCGGGGCTCCTGTCTGATGGAGCAAGGCACCCGGCAAAGCCACTCACAACACCTAAAGTAAACCCATGAATCACTCACAATCCCCCAACGCATCCATCGCCCTTCACGCTGCCCGTGAATACTTCCACGAGGTCGCCTCGACAATCACCGACTCGATCCTAGGTCAGCTCACCGAAGACCCGCAGCTATCCGTCGATGACCTCATTCATTACCTGGTGTCCGACGATGAGCGTATGCTGGACCCCGATCACAACGCGATCATCCACCTAGGGGCTCCCGGTTGCCGCACTAAGGCGACTCTGCGTAGCACCTACGATATCGTGGTCGAAGAGGTCACCGCACTCCTAGAGGCATCCGAGGTGCAACTATGAGGGCTCTTCCAATCGAGGCCGCAACGCCACGCGGCCACGAAACCGATAAGATGCTGGCCGACAGCGGCTCGCCCACTAACCGCCGCCCTGCCATTGTCGCCGCCTTTGACGGGATCATCGACGGGGGGCTGCTCAAGGTCACCAGCCGCCGAGGCTGGCCTGTGCTGCACTTTCTGACGGTCCACAATGAGGTCATCCGGTGCGTCCTGAAGCCGGGGAACGCCGACGAGCCTGTCTTCTTGGAGTACGAGCTTCGGGAGGATGACCGATGATCCTAAGCGAGAAAACCATCGTCGCCCTATCCGACTTGGAGGCGCACTATCTCTACTCGCCAGAGGGGGAGGACGAGGCTCGCGCCTACATCCTTACCAATCCCCACGCTAACCCTGTCGGTGCCCCATGGGCCAAGCTCATCTTATATTTTGAGGACCAAGGGCAGTACGACGATTGCGCCCAGATTGTCCGCGCTATCCTCGACACTTACGCCCCTCGGCGTTCTGTGCTGGACTTTGGGGAGGCCAACCTATGAGCCGCTACGATGTCTGGAAGACCACACCTCCCGACGAGCCGGATAACCTGGAGTGTTACGGGTGCGATGGTAAGGGGTCTGGCTGTCGGCGTTGCGGCAGCAGCACAGAGGAGTGCTGTTGTGGTCCAACACGCGACCTATGGGTCTGCGAGGACTGCGAGGGGGCCGGACGATGACACATAAACCAAACCCCAAGCACCTGCCCCCCAAGAAGTCTGCCGACGAGTACGAGCGCGAGCTTGCCGCCCTACGGGCAAGAGTCGAGTGGCAACCGATGGATGCGATGCCCGACACGGATGAGCGGGTATTGCTCTATTCTGAGGTAGGCTGCACCTTAGTTCAGAGTTCGTCCGTCCCTCGGTCACTTCGGCGGTCTGCGCTAGGGTGGATGCCGCTCCCCACGCCACCCGCGTCCGCCCTCTCTCCCAAGGGGAAAACACTATGACTGCCTTAGAGTTTCTGTCCGCTGTCTGCATTTTACACGGTATAATATTCGTATCCCTGATGGTGACCCTGCACTTAGACCCTGAGACTAAGAGTAAGGACCGTTGTGGTAGGTTGTGAGAAACCTGGGCCAGCGTCTCTTTCGGGGGTCGCTGGCCCTTTTCATTGGGTAGACCAGACAGACCTGAGAAAGCAACTCGTCGGACTAATAACTAAAGGCCAAGACTTGGCCGATCTAATCTCTCACACTCTCAACCCAACCAAAGGAGGATCTAATGGGAATGACAATCAACTCAAGAGGACGAGGCTTTGAGGCTTACGTCCGAGCCCTTGCACCAGACGGTAAGTCTGTCAGGCAACGCCGCACCCTGCCCAGTTACGAGGAGGCAGAGAAGTGGGGCCATGCGGCCCTCAGCGATATCCTTGCGGGACGGCAGGTTGCCAAGCCCGAGGAAGTCTTGCGGAGGACTCCCAAGACACTCAAGGAAGCCGCCGAGTACACCTTGCGGGAACGCTGGGAGCTTACCTGCAAGAGCGAGAAGGGCATCAAGAACCAATGGGCCAGCGCGGTCGAGTGGTTGGACTTGCTAGGTCCAGAGACTCTGCTGGTGGCGTTGACCACGGATGACATTGTGGTAGCCAAGCAAGCCATCAGTCAGGGCCGCAGTTACAAGACGGTCAACCGCAAGCTGACCACATTGTCGGTAATCTTGCGGCAAGCCTTACGCCTCGGCTGGATCTCTTCGCTGCCGCACATCCCCATGATCCCCGAAGACCCAAGGACTGACCGGAGGATGCGCTATGCGACCAAAGAGGAGGGCCAAGAGATGGCTCGCCGGATGCGCGAGCGTGGCAATCATTCTCTGGCCGATTTTGTCGAGGTGCTGGCGGGGACCGGGATGCGGACGGGCGAGCTTCTGAGTCTCCCCGCAAGCAAAGTGGTAGGCTCAAAGATCGAGCTTGAAGTGATGAAGGGCGGCAACGAGCGGACCCTGACCATGACCCCGCGTGTCCAAGAGGTTATCGAGTCTCGCTTAGGTCGCCGCACGGCCAAGCTGTTCCCTGATGTCTCGCAGACGCACCTGAATCGCGTCTGGCGCACGGTCAAGGGCGACATGGGCCTAGCGGATGACAAAGAGTTTGTCCCTCACTCGCTGCGTCACGGGGTGGGCACACGACTAGCCCAAGCCAACGTCCACAAGAGCCACATCTCGACTTGGCTGGGCCACCGTAATGAGGCCACGACCGACATCTATATCAAGGTGGCTGGCCGTGACCTGGAGAATGTTGCCGAGGTGCTGGGCTAGTGAAAACGTTACAATCTACATACACTACTGGATCTAGTTTCCAGTCAAGTTACATCGGTGGACAGCCGAGGAGTAGTGTATGAGCCTCGGACAAAGTGATGTGGAGCGGGAGATGACCAGTCTTGGGGTCTCTCGCTACCGCACGAAACTCGCTAAGGCGCGAGACAAGAACCTAGAAACCACTCTGCCAGTTGGTCGCCGCCTTCTTGCCCATTACCTAGAGCCTTTCGCGGACGAGATTGCTGCATGGAAACGACAGGCGAAAAAGAAGCCGGGGCGTAGGCACCGCGCTATCGACTACCTTGACCTCCTGCCCGACAAGATCATTGCGGCCCTTGCGGCACGGGCGATCTTGGACGGCGTAGCTCAGGCCAAGTTATTCACCCGCGCCTCCATGACGGTCTCGGCCCGACTGGAGGACGAGGTGCGCTACAGTGCCGTCAAGGAATCCGATCCAGGTCTATGGCGCGAGCTATACCAGCGCACTAAAGACTGGAATAGTTACGGCACGAAACGCCGACACATCATGTCAGCGATGAAGGAGGTGGAGCATGGCTTCACTCCTTGGCCGCAGAAGGACAAACTAAACGTGGGCGTGGTGTTGGTGGAGTTGTTCGCCAACGTCACCCAACTGGTTGAGATCGTCAACCGCACGACAATCTTTGGCAAGACTCGCACGGAACTACACGCGACCCACAACTGCCACAAGATGCTCATGGAGTCCCACGACCGGGACGAGCTTCTTGCGCCTTGCTATCTGCCTTGCGTGATGGAGCCCAAGCCGTGGGTCTCGGTCACCGAGGGTGGCTTCCATACCCGCGACCTGCACAAGCGCATCCTTATCAAGACCTGGGACCGTCAGTACCTAGAGGAACTGGCAGAAGCCGATCTGACTCACTTCCTCAAGGCTGTCAACGGAATCCAAGCGACCCCTTTCCGCATCAATGAGCCCGTCTTGGAGGTCTTCCGACACTTCTGGGAAAACTCGATAGAGACTGCGGGTCTGCCTAGCCGCGAGGACTTACCGCTTCCCCCGAAACCGGAGAACATCGGGGAGGACGAGGATGTCCGCAAGAAGTACCGCCGAGCAGCCGCCGCTGTCAGAGAGGCTAACGCAGCCTCCCGCAGCGAGCGCATCATGCTGTCTAAAGTCCTTTGGATTGCCAACAAGTACCGCGAGCAGCCGCTGTGGTTTACCAGCCAGTGCGACTTTCGTGGCCGTCAGTACCCTGTGTCTCTTGGGCTGCACCCGCAAGGGCCTTCGATCTGCCGAGGGCTCCTCTTATTTGAGCGCGGCAAGCCCATTGAGGACGAGGTGGCTGCTGCTTGGTTGGCAATCGGCATCGCTAATGCGTTCGGCTACGACAAGAAGTCTTTAGATGACCGTGTGATCTGGATTGAAGAGAACCAGGACATGCTGCTACGGATTGCAAAAGACCCGTATGAAAACAAGGAGTGGCAGGATGCTGCGTGTCCGTGGACGGCCTTGGCTGGAGCTTACGAGTGGGCTGGCTATGTTGCGGACCCAAAGAACTTCATCAGCCGTATGCCCATCCCGCAAGACGCAACGCAATCGGGATTGCAAATCCTAAGTCTGCTCACGCGCAACGTCAGCGGAGCCATAGCGACCAACTGCATAGACTCGGAGCAGCCGCAAGACCTCTATGGTGCTGTGGCCCAGCGAACCTGCGAGCTTCTGGAGGAAGACGGCAGCGAGATGGCTAAGTGGTGGCTGGACTTTGGCATCGACCGCACGACTACTAAAAGGCAGACGATGGTGTCGGTCTACGGGGGGACTCCCCACGCCATGTTCGAGTACACCCGCGCTTGGTATCAGGCAAAGGCGGCGAAGACGGGCAACAAGTATCCCCTCTTCAACACTTGGCAACCCTGCATGTTGCTGTCGAACAAGATTCGTGAGGCGATGGCCTCGCTGCTGTCTGGCCCGATGGCTTCAATGGCTTGGTTCCAAGAAGTGGGAAAGATTTGCTGCGAGCATGATCTACCTATCCGCTGGACTACACCCATTGGGCTACCCGTCAAGCAGTTCTACACCAAATGGAAGTCCGCAGCGGTCAAGACACGCATTGGGGAGAAGATCAGGACACACTCTCTGCGTATTGCCACGAACAAGCTCGACCGCCGCAAGTCAACGAACGCGCTGACCCCCAACTTCATCCACTCGCTGGACAGTTCGGCCATGTTCGTGACTGTAAACACCGCGCTAGAAATCGGGGTCAAAGACTTCGCTATGGTCCATGACTCGTTTGGTACACTAGCTGCCGACAGCGCAACGCTGGCCGGAGCCCTCCGCGCCTCGTACGCCGAAATGTTCTCCTTCGATCTCTTGGAGGAGTTCGCCAAGGAGGTTCAGTCTTACCTTCCGGCTGGAGTGGAGCTTCCACCCCTGCCTGAGTACGGCGACCTCGATCCCCGCTGTGTCATCAACAGCACCTACTTTTTCAACTAACGGAAAACTAAATATGAAAGCAAAACGACTCAAAGCTGTCACGCCTCCGGGCATCCTCATCTACCCCCACTTGAACGAGCCTGACCGCGAGTTTGACGCAATGGGTATTTACCACACGAAGATGCGCGTCTCCGGCGCGGACGCTCAGGAGTTCATGGACAAGGTTGCTACCTTCCGTGACGAGCAGTACCAGCAAGAGTGCAGCCAGCGCGGCAAGAAGAAGCTCAACCAGAACCCGCTTCCTTGGTCTGAAGACGAGGAGAGTGAGGGCGAGTTCATCGTCAAGTTCAAGCTGAAGGCTAAAGTTGTGACGCGCACCGGGGATTCCTGGGAGCAACGTCCAGCGATTCTTGACGCGAGCCTCAAGCCCACCACGGTATCTGTCGGTGGCGGCACCAAGGCTCGCATCTCTGTAGAGGCCAACTTCTACTGCACCCCTGCTGGCGACACCGGAGTTACCCTTTGGTGCAAGGCTGTTCAGGTGATCGACTTGGTTGAGCGCGGTGGCGCGGGTGACTTTGGATTCGCCGCTACCGAAGGCTTCTCCGACGAGGCTACGGGCACCGAGGATCTGATGGGAGCCGCCGACTTCTAAGATGCGGCTAATCCTGCCTATCAATCCAGTTCCCGCGAGCCGACCCCGAGTCACTCGCACGGGCCATGTCTTCTACCAGAAGACCTACGCCAACTTCCGCCGCGAGGCGAAGCCTGTGATTGAGGCAGAGATTGAACGCCAAGGGTTGGAGGGGTGTCCTATTGCTGGGCCTATTGATGTGAGCATTGTGTTCCTAGTCAAGCGCCCCAAGAAGACATCTCTCCAGTACCCCAAGCCTGACATCGACAACTACAGCAAAGCTATTCTGGACAGCCTCAACGGAAAGCTCTTTGTCGATGACTACCAGGTAGTCCTGCTTACCGCAGTCAAAGCGTGGGCAAAGCCAGAGGAAGAAGGCCAAATCGAAATCTACATGGAGCAACGCAATGACCCAGAGTGACACAATCCTGAACTACCTAGAGCAACACGAATCCATCTCGCCCGTCGAGGCTTTGACCGTAGCTGGCTGCTTCCGCTTGGCCGCACGGATCAATGACCTTCGGAACCGAGGGCACAAAATCGAAACTAAAATCAAACAAGATATAAACGGAAGGCGCTATGCACGATACCAACTCGTTTCTAAGGCATGAGGAATGTTCATGCGGAAGTTCAGACGGGCGAGCCGTCTACGGTGACACAGACACGCAAGAGGTCCACCACAAGTTCTGCTTTGTGTGTGGCGCGACCTTCTGGCCTGACGGACACGAAGCGGTCAAGGAGGTAAACTGGATGTCTGGTGATTTTATACAACACAGCCCGACCGAACTGGGAGTGCGCCGTATCAGCCGAGCCACTTGCGCGAGAGCAGGGTACGGCGTGGGGGAGAGCAAGGGCCAGCCTGTTCAAGTTGCAGACTACTGCGATGACACGGGGGTACTTGTTGCCCAGAAGGTGCGCTACCCCGACAAGAAGTTTGAGATCAAAGGCAACGCTCAGGCAATGGGGCTTTGGCAAGCTCACCGATTCCGCAACGACCGTGGGCGCGTCCTGACTATCTGTGAAGGCGAGATCGACACCCTAGCTTTGGATCAAACTCTAGGCGGGAAGCGGCCATGTGTCTCTCTGCCAAACGGGGCTCAGTCCGCAAAGAAGGTAGTGGCAAAGAACATCGAGATGCTGGAGACCTATGAGTCCGTCATCTTCTTCTTTGACGCGGACGCTCCCGGCAGAGCCGCCGCTATTGAATGCGCCTCTCTGCTTACTCCTGGTAAGGCGAAGATTGCGCTGCCCCCGAACGGCTGTAAGGACGTTGGCGAGGCGGTGGAAAAAGGGCTCTACGAAGAACTAACGAACGCTTGGTGGGAGGCTAAGACCTACCGACCGGACGGCATCTTGACCACAGATGACCTGAGAGACTTGCTGACCAACGAGGTCGAGGTTCCCTCAGTGACTTGGCCCTACCCGAAGATCCAGGAACTGCTAAGGGGTTGCCGCGAAGGCGAGATCACCGTGATCTCCAGCGGTACTGGTATGGGCAAGAGTCAACTCTGCCGGGGACTCGCGCACCACATGGTCAGTGAGAACGCTAAGGTTGGCTACATCGGCCTTGAAGAGTGCGCCATCCAGACGGCCCTCGGTCTTCTTGGTCAAGCCCTAGACAAGCCGCTACATCTTGACCGCTGTGGCCTGTCGCCGGAACAGTTGGCCGACGAGATCGACACGCACTTCAAGGACCGACTGGTAATCTTGAAGCACGACCCGTCCAGCAAGATCGCCAGCTTGCTGTCGCGCATCAAGTACATGCGGGTCAGTGAAGGCTGTCGGTTCGTGATCCTCGACCACTTGCACATGCTGATCTCCAACGCCCCCGAAGGTGGGGAGCGTCAGTTCATCGACTCAACGATGGCCCAGCTTCGGGCCTTGGTCGAGTCCACGGGCATCGGGATCATCTTAGTGTCCCACCTGCGGAAGTCTCAGGGCCAAGCGCACGAAGAGTCGGGGGCAATCTCGATCTCCGACCTGCGCGGCTCTGGCTCCATCGCCCACTACGCAAACTCGGTGGTCTTCTTGGAGGCTCCCGACCGCGACAACGAGCCGAACCTGCGGAGACTGCGGGTAGGCAAGAACCGTTTTTCTGGTCAGATCGGAGAAGCTGACTGCCTTCGCTACGACGAAGCAACCGGAAAGTTGAACGCAGTTGAGCCCATGTTTGAGTCTACGCCACTTGAGGAGGTGCCATTTTGATGGGGCTGCTCGATTTGTTCTCAGGCATTGGTGGCTTTTCGCTAGGGTTAGAGCGCACCGGGGGTTTTCGGACGGTGGCCTTTTGCGAGAAAGATGAAAAGTGCCAGAAGGTTTTGGGCAAGCATTGGCCGGATGTGCCGATCTATGGAGACATCAAGGAGCTAACGCTTGAGCAACTACAAACAGACAGAGTTCCCCTACCCGAAGTCATCTGTGGAGGATTCCCCTGCCAAGACATTAGCTTTGCCGGAAGACAGGCCGGAATCGTCGGGGACAGATCTGGGCTCTGGTCAGAGATGTTTCGACTCATCCGAGATGTACGGCCAGCGTGGGCGATTGTTGAAAATGTATCAGCCCTTCGATCTAAAGGGCTTGCCCTGGTCCTTCAAGATATCAGCAAGATCGGGTATGTCGCAGAATGGCATTGCATACCCGCTAGTGCCGTTGGTGCGCCTCACCAAAGGGACAGGATCTGGCTCTTGGCCTACCCCGACCAGCCGAGACTGGAAGGACGGCTCCGCGAAGGCTTGCAGGAATGTCCCAGCGAACGGTCTGTTGGGTCGCGAGGTCCACGCGAGGGAAAACTATCAGACTTCTGGCAGTCTAAACCCAGCGTGGGTCGAGTGGCTAATGGGGTTCCCCGCCGGATGGACAGACTTAGACAGCTAGGCAATGCCGTTGTCCCCCAAATACCTGAGTTGATAGGCCGAGTAATACTAAAGCAGGAGCAAGCAAAGTGAGCGATCTAGTTTTTGACATTGAGACTGACGGTCTCGACCCAACCGTTATCCATTGCATTGTGACGATGGACGAGAACGGAGAGATCCGGCGTTACAACCACGCCGAAGAAGGTAACTTCACTCTAGGCTTAGAGGCGCTGGCTGAGGCTGATGTGCTTATCGGCCACAACATCATTGGGTACGACCTGTGGGCTATCCGCAAGTTGTACCCCGACTGGACTACCTCTGCCGAGATCAAGGACACCTTGGTCTACTCGCGCCTTGGCTGGCCGAACATCCGCGAACTAGATCACCAGAAGAAGTGGGGCGACCTTGAGAAGAAGTCAGGTTCCCACTCCCTCGGTGCTTGGGGTGACCGCTTGGGCTTCAAGAAGTGGTCTCACGTTGTCGAGGACAAGTCCATGTTTGAGCGGTGGAGCCGCGAGCTTGAGGACTACTGCCAGCGCGATGTCGAGGTCAACCACAGGTTCTGGCAGGAGTGCAAGAAGAAGGACTTGAACGAAGGCTCTGTCAACTTGGAGCATCGGATCTTTACCCTGATGCACGACATGGAACACTACGGTTTCCTGTTTGACCGCCGCAAGGGCGAGCGGCTGTATGCGCGGCTCTGCTCTCAGCGGGACCGTATCCGCGAGGAGATGAAGTCAATCTTCCCGACCAAGGTAACCGAGCGTATCTCGGAGAAGACGGGCCGCAAACTGAAGCCTAAGGTTGAGGAGTTCAACCCTGGTAGCCGCAAGCAGATTGCCGAGCGGTTCATGGAGCGGGGCTGGAAACCGACCGAGTTTACGCCTGACGGTAAACCGAAGGTTTCAGAGACAGTCTTAGTTAGCCTAGAGGGGACGATCCCCGAAGCAAGGGTTCTCAAGGACTACCTGCTGGTGACAAAGCGCATCGGTCAGTTGGCCGAAGGTAACCGAGGGTTGCTGGGGGAGGTCGCAAATGACAACCGCATCCACGGCTCTGTCAACAGCAACGGCGCAGTCAGCGGACGCATGACACACAGGGCTCCCAACCTTGCTCAGATCCCGGCAGAGGAGACTTTCCGCGAGTTGTTCACGGTCCCTGACGGGTTCGACCTAGTGGGCTGCGATGCCTCAGGTTTGGAACTCCGCTGTCTGGCTCACTATATGTATACCTGGGATGACGGGAAGTACGCTGACCAGATCCTTAGCGGTGACATTCATACGATGAACATGGAGGCTGCTGGGTTGACCAGCCGCTCCCAAGCCAAGACTTTGATCTATGCCCTGATCTACGGGGCGGGTGACGCAAAGCTGGGCGAGATCATTGACGGTGGACTTAAGGAAGGACGCGCTCTCCGCAAGCGTTTCCTTGATCGGACCCCCGCCCTCAAAAAACTGACCGAGATGGTCAAACAAAAAGCTAAGGTTCAGGGCCACCTGACGGGACTAGACGGACGCACGTTGTATTGCCGGAGTCCCCACTCTGCCCTGAACCTTCTTCTACAATCTGCCGGAGCGGTCGCGATGAAAACCGCAACCTGCATCTTCAGCAACCTCCAAGCCAAGCATGGCTTCGTGAAGAACGAGGACTGGGCCATTGTCGCCCATGTCCATGACGAGTGGCAGACCGAGTGCCGTTCGGTGACTAGTTCGCAAGTAGCGAAAAACGCTTGCCTGTCGATTGAACAGGCAGGTGAGGCTTTTGATTTCCGAATCCCCTTAGCTGGCGAGGCCCGTATTGGAAAGAACTGGTGGCAGACACATTGATCCCGCATACGCGGCTGGGTTCCTCGACGGCGAAGGGTGCTTCCGTTTTCTAAGCGGCCCCCGAGTCGAAGTAAGTTCAACTTACCGTGAGATCCTATGCCAACTAGCGGACACTTATGGAGGAACCGTTGCTAAGAAAGAAGACGCAACCGAAACCTGCCGCCCCTGCTGGGGATGGGCAGTCAACGGGGATGCCTGTCGGGACTTAGTGAAGAGTGTGCGCCCTTGGCTTGTTGAGAAGGCTCACCAGGCCGACCTACTGCTCAAGGGCCACAGGTACGCCGCAAGGTCAGCAATGCGGCTCCAAGTCAAACGCGAACTGAAAGACCTGAAACGCATCCACCACCTATGGGCTCCCCCGACCTCTCCGAATACGACAGCAACGTCCTCATCAACGAGTTGCTGGACCGCTATGCCGCTCTGGTCATCTTCGGAGAACGGAAGACCAACAACCCAAAAGAACGATACATCTGTGCCGCCGAGGGACCACTCCAAAAAGTGCTGTCTCTTATTGTCAATGGCTCAGACTACGCAACCGAGATAATCAAGGAACTCAACAACGATGACGAAGACGATACTGATTGATGGAGATATTCTGGCTTACCGGACAGCAGCGGCTGTGGAATACGCTGTATGCTGGGATGCCGACCAAGACCTGTGGTCACTTACGGCTGATGCGCGTGAAGCCAAGCAGCGTATTGACCTAGAGATTGTGGCTCTCAAGCAGCGGCTGGAAGCTGACAAGGTACTGATTGCTTTCAGTGACGCTAAGAACTTCCGCAAGGAGGTCTTGCCTACCTATAAGTGGAACCGCAAGGCTACTCGCAAGCCCACCATCCTGCCGGAACTGCGGGACTACTGCATCAATGCCTACCCGACACGGGTGATCCCAAGGCTGGAGGCTGACGATGTTCTAGGCATCCTCGGAACCTCACGGACACTCAAGGGAACCAAGATCATCGTGAGTGAGGACAAGGATCTTCTCCAGATTCCTGGGTATGTCTACCGCCCCTCGGAGGACACCGTTCACAAAATCTCAAAGCAGAAGGCAGACCGCTGGTTCTTCACTCAAGTCCTGACTGGCGACTCGACAGATGGCTACACAGGGCTTCCCGGCTGTGGCCCCAAGACCGCCGAGAAGATCCTACAGGTTGGCTGCTGGGGCGAAGTGGTCGAGGCATACGAGAACAAGGGGCTCAATGAAAACGAGGCCCTTACGCAAGCACGGGTGGCGCGTATTCTCCGCGCTTCAGACTTCAACTTACGGACAAGCAAGGTAAAGCTATGGGAACCGAAGGAGGCCAAAAGTGACTGATTTGATTTCACCTACTGATGCTGAGGCGTGGCTACGCGAACCTACAAGGTCAAACGCTATGGATGACAAGGAACTGTTTGCCTACCACGCCGCCATGTGCAGCAGAGCCCTGAAGATATGTAGGGCTAAGAACCACGACTATGCTACGGGCGGCAACGCAGGTCCGTTTGCCAACTTTGCTCGCGTTGAGGCTATGGGCGTGATGACTACCGAGCAGGGTTTCCTGGTGCGGATGATCGACAAGATGTCCCGCCTGAGTACGTTTGCAAAGGCAGGTAAACTCAAGGTTGCGGACGAGGGGGTGCAGGATACCCTTATGGATCTGGTCAACTACACCGTCCTTCTGAGTGCCTACATCCACGATAAGGGGAAAGATAATGGGTAATAGCGGTGACCTTACGGAATCTACCCCTTTTCCACGGGTCACTAAGGCCCTTTTGAAAGACTTAGACGAGCGGTTCCCCGCCCGATACCCCAGTCTCGACTGGACCGACAGAGAAATCTGGTATCGCGCAGGGCAACGCTCCGTCATTGAGTTTTTACTTGACCGCTTTGAAGCCCAGATCGAACGAGGGAAACCCTAATGTGCCTATCTAGTAAGCCTGAAATGCCGGAGATGCCCCCACCTCCTCCTCCCGTGCCGCCACCCCCCACGCGCATGACTAAGAAGATCAAGCCTACGCCGTCTGCCGCGAGCAGGATGACTTCTTCAGGCTTCAAGGGTTCCCTCTCAAAACTCCTAATCCCCCTCAATCTGCCGCAGTAACAGATGGATTACTTTAGTGCCTCAGGTCTGTACACGAAGCTAGAAACCAAGCGAGACAGCTACCTGAGGCGTGGGCGGGATGTGGCGAAAGTCACTATCCCCCACCTGTTGACGGAAGAAGGGCACAGCCACGCCTCCAAACTGGCGACTCCCTACCAGTCCATTGGAGCCCGTGGGGTCTCGAATCTAGGCAGCAAGCTCCTCCTTTCCCTGCTGCCCCCGAGCCAGCCCTTCTTCCGTCTTCAAGTTGACCCGTTCACTCTGGAGCAACTAACGGGGATGGACGATGTACGCACGGAAGTCGAGGCTTCTCTCGCGGACATTGAGAACGCTGTTCACGGCGAGATCGAGTCTATGGCCCTACGGGTCGAGGTCTTTGAGGCCCTGAAGCAACTGGTGATCTGCGGCAACGCGCTGCTGTTCCTGCCCCCTGAGGGCCGAATGCGGATCTACAAGCTGGACCGCTACGTCCTCCAGCGGGACTACCAAGGGAACATTGAGACCATCGTGGTCAAAGAGACCATTAGCCCCGCCGCGCTCCCTGAGGAGATCCGAGCGGCCCTGCCTTCGGAGTCTACCGGAGGCCCTGAGGGGGTCGATATCTACACATGCGTTCACCGCAAGGATGCCGATACGTTTGAAACGTGGCAGGAAGTTGCTGGCGAGCGTGTGCCGGGGACCGAGGGTTCCTACCAGTCTGGAACGCTGCCCTACCTAGCCCTTCGGATGAACTCCGTGACTGGGCAGGACTACGGGTACGGCTACGCTTCCGAGTTGTACGGGGACCTGACCTCTCTGGAGGCCCTGAGCCAAGCTATGGTCGAGGCTGCTGCGGCAGCTTCCAAGGTCTTGTTCTTGGTTGACCCTGCGTCTCCTACCCGAGCTAAGACTCTAGCGGAGTCCCCCAACGGTGCAATCCGAGAGGGTCGCGCCGACGATGTGTCTGTCCTGACTCTGGGCGGCAAAGCGTCCGACATGCGGATTGCCTACGAGGCGATCAACAACATTGCCGAGCGTCTTGGCTACGCCTTCATGCTGAATACCAGTATCCAGCGGAAGGGCGAGCGAGTCACAGCGGAGGAGATCCGCTACATGGCCCAGGAACTTGAGGATTACCTCGCTGGAGCCTACAGCCTCCTCTCTCAAGAACTTCAGTTACCTCTGGTGACTCTGGTTATGTCCCGTATGCGTGAGCAAGGCCGACTCCCTGAGATCCCTGATGAGATCGTCAAGCCCACCGTGGTCACGGGAATCGAAGCTCTAGGCCGAGGACACGACCTGACGCGCTTGGATGTCTTCATTGCTGGTGCGATGCAGACCTTCGGTGCCCCCGTCCTTGAGCAGTACATCGACATTCGAGACTACCTGACTCGCCGCGCAACGGCGTTGGGGCTCCCGATCAAAGGTCTAGTGAAGTCTGAAGAAGAACTACAGGCGGCACAGCAGCAAGCACAAATGGCTGGCATGGTCCAGCAGTTCGGCCCTCAAGTTCTTGATATGGCGCAAGAGGGCGCAACCCAACCCCCCACGGAGGAGTAAATGAGTACCTACAATAAGGTCACGTTTGAGGACGGCATGGCTGGCGAGCAGCCTGTTGACGAAGCTATGGAGGCCGCGAAGGCCGAGGCTAACCCTGAGGTACTTGACGGAGACCTCGCTATCCCGAGTGAAGAAAACACGGGATACGGCGACCTGCTCGCTGATAAGTTTGATGGCGATGTTGAGAAGCTTGCCCAGGCTTATAGCGAGCTAGAACAAAAGATGTCCAAGGGTTCTCAACCAGAAGAACCTGCGGCACCTGTGGATGCAGCGGACATGGGTACAATCCAGCCGTACATTGACGAGTTTGCGTCTACCGGAGAACTGACCGATGCCTCGCGTGAGGCTCTGGAGAAGATGTTCCCTGCCGCTCTGGTTGAGGACTACCTCGCTAAGTCGGCTATGGCCCAGCAGTACGCCGCATCGCAGGAAGAACAGCATCTTGCAAACATCTACGATACCGTAGGTGGTGAATCCCAGTACGCACAGATGGTCAACTGGGCCTCAAATACTCTGTCACCAGAGGCTATCGAGGCGTTCAACGATAGCGTCAACGGCACGGCTCATCAGGCCGAACTAGCCGTTCGTGGTCTTGCGTCCCAGTTTGCGGCCAGCGGGGCACCTAAAACGCCCAACCTCCTTCAGTCAAAGCCCGAAGGCGTAACAGGAATGGCTCCTTATGAGTCCTTGAGTCAGGTCACCCGTGACATGGCAACCAAGGAGTACAAGGAAGACCCTGCGTTCCGCGCCAAAGTCCACGCCCGTATGGGTGTCTCCAACGTAATCTGAGGATCTAGTTATGCCTGAAGTCTCTCCCGGTTCCCTGTTCAGCACCAGCGAAGGCTGGTTCACTTCCATCACCACTTACATGATGAGCGACCTGATTGCGGGTAGCAGCGACTGGCGAGTTCAGTCTGCTGGTGCTGTCGCACTCGCCATCATTGTCGGCGCATACATTGTCATGCGAGCTAAGGTCAAGATGGCTGAAGCTCCCAAGGAGGGCGTGTAATGAAGCGTCTTGCCCTTGTTGCGGTCTTCACTCTGATGACCGGATGCGCCGTCTTGGAAAAGGAAGTGTTTCTCGACAATCCTGACGGCACGGTCACGGAGACCACCGTTGGCGACATCATCGCTGACTCGGCAACTCCGACTGGTGAAGCTGTCGGCACCGTAGTCACAGGCTTCACCGCCAACCCCATGCTCGGCGGCGGTGCTGCCGCGCTAGTGGCGGGCCTCCTTGCGGGGCTACGCCGCAAAAAGAAACAAGCAACGACACCCGCAGAACCTACTGTCTGACCCAGCCCGACTTTGATCGGATAACTGGCCGCTCCAGGGTACGGATTACTCAGGTGGCGTGTTGTAACCCCATGACACCCTCCAAGTTTTTTCTACCCCCTTATCTAAGGAGTCACCAAAATGGCTGACATTTCACGCCTCGGTCAAAAAGACGCAACTGCGCCTGATTACGACCTTTTCCTCAAAGTCTTCGGCGGCGAGGTTCTTACTACATTCCAAGAGTCTAACTTGCTGATGGACAAGCAGATGGTTCGCACCATCCAGTCCGGCAAGTCGGCTCAGTTCCCTGTTCTCGGTACTGCAACCGCCAAGTACGCCGCCCCCGGCGACAGTCTGGTGGAAGGTGATGACTACCTCAGCCAGATCAAGCACAACGAGAAGATCATCAACGTTGACCAGTTCTTGACATCCAACGTGATGATTGCGGACGCTGACGAACTGATGAACCACTACGATGTCCGCTCGTCTTACGCGACCATGATTGGCCGCGCTCTGGCGAAGCAGATGGACATCAACATTATCGGTGCGATCTACGGTGCGGCCTCGACGGCGACTGGCGATGTCGGCAAGCCGGGAGGTACGGTCCTCACCCAAGGAAGTGCCGACAGTGCGTCTGTCATCATCGACAAGGCGTTTGAGGCTGCTCAGGCTCTGGACGAGAACGATTGCCCTGCGGAAGACCGTTTCCTTCTTATGAAGCCCGCCGCTTACTACGCCTTGACTCAGGACCAAACTGTTCTGGATAAGGACTACAGCGATGGCTCTGGTGACTTTGCCGAAGGCCGTGTCTACAAGATCGCAGGTTTGACGATCCTGAAGACCAACAACATGCCTACGTCTGCTTCCATTGCCGCCGCCCCTGTTACGGGCATCAACAACGACATGTTCGGTGCTAATACGGACTACCTCGACACGGACTGGACGGGCGTTCACCAACTGGCTTTCCACAAGTCGGCTGTTGGCACCGTAAAGCTCGCCGACCTCTCGGTCGAAAGCGAGTACCAGCTTGAGCGATTGGCTACCCTCATGGTCGCCAAGTACATGTGTGGTCACGGCATTCTGCGGCCTGAATCGGCTGTAGCCATCACCACCTAATGTTCTAGTCGGATTCCTCCTCTCCGACACCCCAGGGGTGACCTTGAGTTTTCTCAGGGTCGCCCCACCTTTTCCAACTGAAAGACCCCTCTTATGGCTATTACCCACACCACGAAACTAGAAGCAGTCAACACGATGCTTTCGGCGGTGGGGTCTAGCCCCATTAGCAGCCTGTCCGGCGCAATGAACGCGGACGCTGTGGTCGCTCAGAATATCCTTGATGAAGTCCTGCGAGACACCTTGAGCTTCGGCTGGGCTTTCAACTCTGAAAGTAAGGTCGAGTTTGCTCCGAACACCAGCAACGAGATTGTGCTGAGTGGTAATGTAGCTCGCATTGACAACACCCCCGGCTACGACACGGACTATGATGTAGTCCAGCGGGGGACCAAACTCTACGACCGGAAGAGTCACACCTATACGATCACGGACACCCTGACCTGTGATGTGGTGTACTTCCTAGAATACGAAGAGATCCCAGAGGCGGCTCGCCGTTACCTGATGATCCGCTCTGCTCGCATCTTCCAAGACCGTATGGTGGGCTCTGCAAACCACCACGCTTACAACATGCAAGACGAAGTGAAGGCTCTTATGGACCTGAAGGATCACGAAGGCGACACCGCTGACCACTCGATCTTCCAGAACTCCGATGTCTTCCGCGTTATCAACCGTCCGACAGCCCTGAATAACTCTAGTATCAACACGCTCTAATGGCCCTAGTCAGCACTCCCGTCCCCAACTTGATTGGTGGCGTTAGTCAGCAACCAGCGTCTATGCGCTACCCCGGCCAAGCCGAGGAGCAGGACAACGCGATGTCCACGGTTGTCGAGGGGTTGGCGAAGCGTCCTCCGACTGAGCATATTGCCAAGGTATCCGATGATACCTCTGGTGACCTGCTGATCCACACGGTCAACCGGGACACGACTGAGCGTTACGTTGTAGCCTTGGGTGACCAGAGTGCCCTTCTGGGCAACGCTCTCAGGGTCTACGACATTGACGGTACGCTGAAGATGGTGCGGGATAACGGGGGCAACCCCGCTACCATAGATGATTTTGCTTATTTAGACTGCTCGAACCCCGTGGAAGACCTGAAGGTTCTTACGGTCAACGACTACACCTTTATCGTCAATAAGACAAAGACGATTGCGCTGGCTGCGGACACTACTACGGACCCCGGCCACCAAGCGTTGGTCACGCTGGTCTTAGGTAACTATAAGACCCAGTACACGGTCAACGTCAAGTACGGGGCAGATAACATCCAGGTTACCAAGGAAACCTCCGAGACTGACGCGGGGGACATCCAGACTACCAAGATTGCCTCGGACATCTACACCGCGCTGACTGTGGGTACTGCCGCAGGCTGTACGATCAGCCGCAGCGGCTCTGGCAGTTACCTAGCGGACGCGACCAACGGTTGGGACTTGTCTATCTCCGGCTCCACCATTGCTATCAAGCGGACTACGGTAACCGAGGACTTCATTATCAACCTTGAGGACTCAGTTGGCAACGGTAACGCTACACTGGTCAAGGACACGGCCCAGACTTTCACCGACTTGCCGCTAGTGGCCCCCAACGGGTTCACCACAAAGATCGCAGGTGACCCTGAGTCGGGAGCGGACGATTACTACGTCAAGTTTGTCACCACAAACGCGCTGCCCTTTGAAGAAGGCACTTGGGAAGAGACGGTCGCCCCCGGCATCACTTACAAGTTGGACTCAGCGACCATGCCACACTTGCTGCTTCGGCAAGCTGACGGTGATTTCCGGTTCACTCCCGCTGACGGGCACACTTACACACTGGGCTCCGACGAATACACCGTCCCCGAGTGGGGCGAACGCGAGGCGGGCGATGCCGACACCAATCCTGACCCCAGTTTCGTAGGGGGAACCATCAACGATGTGTTCTTCTTCAAGAACCGTCTGGGGCTGCTGTCTGGCGAGCATATCCTGATGAGTGAGGCTGCTGTCTTCTTCAGTTTCTTCAGGACCACCGTGACTCAACTGCTGGACTCTGCGGTCATCGACGTTACCGCAGCCCACACGAAGGTCGCTGTCTTGCGCCATGCGGTCCCCTTTGTGGAAGTGCTGGTGCTGTTTAGCGATCAGACCCAGTTTGTCCTGAGGTCCGAGGGCATGCTCTCCCCAAGAACTGTCAATATCACTCCGTCATCGGAGTTTGAGAACAGCCGCAACGCCGAGCCCGTAGCTACGGGTGACGCGATCTTCTTTGCTACGGACCGTGGGTCTTACGCGGGTGTCCGCGAGTACCGCGATGTCTCTAGTCAACGCCTGAGCTTTGAGGCCCTAGAGGTCACGGCTCCGATCCCCACCTACATCACCGGGGGAATCACTAAGATGGCGGCTTCCACCAAGGAGGATGTCCTGGTGGTCCTTGCAACTGGCTCGACCCAAACCCTGTGGGTCTACAAATACTTCAACAACGGCGGCCAGAGGGTCCAGTCGAGCTGGTTCACTTTTACCCTTGGCCCTGACGCTGAGATCAAGAACGTGGACTTCATTGACTCCACGCTCTACATGCTGATCCAGCGAGCCGAGGGAGTCTTCCTAGAGAAACTTTCGTTTGAGCCGGGGCAGAAGGACACAGACAGTACCTTCAAGATCCACCTAGACCGCCGGATCAAAGAGACTGACTGTGACTCGCGGACTTATGACTCAGGCACCGACCAGACTACGTTGAACCTGCCGTACAACTTAGCGGCTAGCCGGACCACTCAAGTTGTCTCTCGGCAAACTAGTTTGGCTGGGGCTGAAGCCGTAAACCTAAATGGTGAGACCGTGACTGCGGTGTACTATGCGACTCCTCCAAATGCTCTCTGGTTTACGACCGGACCTAGCGTCGAGATTAGAGTCTATGGTGGGGTCCTGACTGAAGAGCCTTCGTCAATCTATGTCGGGGATGATATCGCCTTAGACATTGCCAGTTGGCCGGGAGGAGGTAACTTCAGCGCTTCGGCTTTGGAACCCTATACGGTGAGTGATGTGTTTTTCCAGCCGGGGTCTTCGACGCTTGTTATCCGGGCCGAATGGCCTGAAGGCAAAGCGGCACCCTCTCCTACTTTTGACACAGTTACCGGCACAGCGGGCGACAGTATTGACTTCGTGACTGCCGCTTATCGGGCCGGGATCAACCACAAGGTCCTGTCTACAGGCACCGACACCTTGGTCATCGCTGGTGACCAGACTGCCACCCCGCTGTGGATTGGCGAGCAGTACACGTTCAAGTACGTCTTCTCTGAGCCCACCCTCCAAGTTGCCTCTCAGCGCGGGGGTATGGCTCCCGTCCTGTCAGGCCGCTTCCAAGTTCGCCGGGGGACGTTGCTGTACGAGGACACAGGCTACTTCAAGATCACTGTTACGCCCAACAACCAGACTGCTTTTGAGTACCCGTTTACGGCTCAGATCATCGGTGCTGGGATTCTAACCATCGGGGAACCCGCGCTCGCCTCAGGTCTCTTCAAGTTCCCCGTGATGGCTCGCCATGACGAGGTAGCGATTGAAGTGACAAACGACACCCCCTTACCCACCCGACTTTTGAGTACCGAATGGGAAGCAAGTTACGACCGCCGCAGCACTCGCATGGGTTAGCCGAAGTCCGGCGCTCTTGCTACCAGGATGTTATATCTTTGGAGGACCGTCTGCGTCCTGCTGACCTTTTGGAGATCAAGGCGGCGGGCACGAATGCGCGTGACGGACTCACTGACTGCCTCCTGTCCTCCTCTAAGGCGTTCACCGTCACGCTGGATGGGAAACCCATCGCTATCTTTGGAGTCTCTCCTATAGCCTTACCGGGGCTCTCTGTAGGAGCCCTGTGGATGATGGGCACCCCTGACATCGAGAGCATCAAGTTTCAGTTCCTCCGCGAGTCCCGCAAGTGGCTTGGGGAGGTCTCTGAGGGATACGACTTACTCACCAACTTTGTCCACGCCAACAACGAGCTTCACATCAAGTGGCTCCGCTGGCTGGGCGTTTCAATCATTCGCCGCCAACCACCCTTTCTGGAGTTCGCCCTAATATGTGCAACGTAGCCGCAATGGTCGCCATGTCGGTGGCTCAAGCAGGTCTTCAGTACATCGGTCAAAAGGAGCAAGCCGAAGCGACCGCTGAGTACCAAAACAAGATCCACGCGCAGAACACCAAGATCGCTAACGATGCTGCGTTTAGTCAGTACAAGGGGATGCAGCAACGCATGTCCCAAGAGAGAGAGGCCCGCGCTATGGACATTATGAAAGCCTCGCGTCAGGCCCGTCAGGCTATGGGGTCAGGCCGAGCAGCGGCAGGTGAAGGCGGGGTCGCTGGTAACTCTGTTGATGCCCTGCTGCGCGACTTTGAGCGGTCAGAAGCAGAATACAGTTACGGACAGATGCGCTCGCAGCAGTTCCGTGAGTCGGCCATGATGGATCAAATGGAAGCAGTTCGCTCCCAACAGCAGGGCCGCATCCTGTCCACAATACCTGAACCCGTAGCTATGCCAAACCCGTTGATGATTCCGATGGCTTTCGGCCAAGGTATGATGCAGGGCATCCAGACGTTTGGGGTGCAAAACGCTAACACTGGCAAGACTGACTGGAGTTGGACCTAGTGGCTAGACAAGACGTACGGCTGGACCTTCCCGGCATCCAGGTTACACCCGCTGCCCAACCTGTAGACACCTACTATCGGACTAACGCACCAAAGACGGAAGAAATGGTGACGAACCCCGCCCTAGAGGCGGCTCAGGCACTTGCGGCTCTCAGTCCGACAATCAGGGACTTTGCGGCGTGGCAGGAAAAAGGCGCGAGGGAACACGACGAAGAAGCAGCGCAACTCACGGCTCAAGATTTGAGCGATGCGCAGCTAAAGAACATGTCCACATGGGACAAGGAAGAGTGGAAGCAACTGGGTCCGCGAGGTCATCGTCCTGTTTACCAACTTGCTGTACAGTTCCATGCTAACCGCCGGATTGCCAAAGAGATGGTCCCCGACATCGTGGCTGATTACGAGGCCATGAAGGGCGAGATGCTGGACCCCACTAAGACCCCAGATATCCAGCAGATGGTTTCGGAGTTGGGTACTAGGTGGCGCGACAAGTTTGAGGGGCACTACGCTCGCCAAGGCGCAGAGTCCATCCTAGGGCCTCTTCTCGAAAAGATTGACGGCGAAGCCCATGAGTCCCGTAGGAAAGCCCTGCGTGACAGTGAGGGCTCTAACTACAGCCAAGCGGCTTACGAGGCGGCTGTCCTTGTTGGCTCTGGTCTCACTAAGGAAGATGAGGCCCAAGTTTGGGAAGGTGTAGAGTTAGAGGCGGGAGCTATGAGTGGTTGGAGCGTGTCTGAAATACGCAGCCTGAAGCAAGATGCGTTTATCCGTGCCTCGATGGAAATGGTCAAAGAAGACCCTATTCACGGCGAAGAACGTGCTTTGGAGTTTCTAGATCGGCTAGACGATGAGTTTGGAGATGGCGGGAAGGGCTTGTTTCGCCCTGGAACCAAGGACGCAGAAAAACTGGCGGCTGCGTATTCCGATGTCCGCAAGTTGGTTCGGGAGCAAGATTTTGAAAGCAAGGGCGATGTGACTGAACTGGTAACCGACCTAGCTTCTAAGTTCAAAATAGAAAACCCCGAGGCAACTGAAGATCAGGTTATTGAGTGGCGCGACACGGTACTAAAGCCGCGTCTACTGTCAATGGGGCTTACCGAGGAGCAGATCCAGAGTGAACTGCTGGCGGGCGAAGAGTTCATTATGAAGCGCGTTGATGAGTCTGACCCACAGCAACTGAAGGAACTTCGTATTGCGGTATGGACGGGCGCGGCATCTCAAGACGATGTTATTGCGGCAGTCAATAGCGGTGATGTTGGATGGGATGATGCCGTACCTCTGTTGAGGAGGTTGGAGGAGACCAGCAGCAAAAACTCTAGTACTTCTGATGCCTTAGTGCGTATTCGCGTGGGTGAGGTAGTTCAAGATGTGGCCAAGAGTCTCTTTGGGTTCTCCAAGGGCGCGCTGTCCGAAGAAGATCAACAGGTCGCAGGGCCGTTGACTGACCGCTTTACAACAGCGTTTACCCAAGAGATGGCCGCAGCAGGAGATGACGCAGACGCTCAATCTGCTGTCGTTGCCCGATACAGCGAGGGCGGGGAGGCTCTGGAGAACTTTCGAGCCGAAGCTAATGGGTTAGGGTTGGCTGCAAAGCGGACGGACATCCAACTTGATTCTATCTTTAGCAAACTCTCCGTCACCGTAGGGAACTTGAACAGAGCCTTCAGTTCTAGTTTCCCCGAGGTTGTCCAGGGTAGCCCGACTATACAGCTTGATCTGACAGCTCAGTTTGAAACGGAGCTTCGCGATGAAGCCGACTTAGTAAGGCTTGAGAAGATCGCTGAAGGGATTACTAACCCCGAGCAGATTAGGGCGGCTGTGGATCTACACTTGAGAAATAACGCCGGTAGTTTATTTGAAGCCATGAAAACTAAAGTAGCCGATGCCGCTAACGAGGCGACACGCGCTTTGGAACTTCAGTATGGGGCTCAAACCTCCACTAAACAGTCTCGCCCTAAGTTCCCCGAGGTTGACGTAGAGACTGGGAGTCTCCCGTTTGCTGGAGTGCAGGCTGGAAGGCTTGACTTAGGCGACCTGTTTGATGACAGCAAAGAGAGGCTCAAGAACCCTCTGAGCAGCCCTGCCGGAAGACAGTCCGCAGACTTTGAAAGATTTACAGCAAGCACTATTTCGCTCCTGGATGCGTTTATTGACCGCCGCGTGTCTACCCGAGATGAAGCTCTGGAATCTGTGGGTATGAGCCGAGAAAAAACAGGCGAGTTTTATCATGTTGGAAACAATAAGTATTCTCCGGTAACGCGATGGCGGGGAGACGGTCCTACTCCTGCGATTACAAACGTATCTCCAGAATCCATCACTATCGACGGGACTACAGTAGACCGCGATGAAGCCAAGAAGCTGCTGAACACTCTGTACGGTCTACAAGGAGTCCCCTCAGAAGACCTGCGGAATGCCAAAGAGCCTATCAATATCGGCGTAGCAGGTAACACAGCCGTTATCCCCATCTGGTTCAAATCTGGCGAACACGCGGGTCTGGACACAGAAATCCTAGAGCTAATCGAAGCAAAAGGCGATGTCCCCACAGATGAAGACCTTGCGAATACCGGATGGGGCCAGATTGTAAAGAACCTTGGGCTCCCACAGACCTACACACTTGAGTCAGGCAAAACGCTGCTAATGGCTACCATTGTGTCCAAGCAGCAGCATGCTCTCCACCACACCTCCAAAGGTAAACAGTAATGCCCCCATACGACCCGTGGTCTGACCCACTATACGACACGGCCCCAGACCACCTAAAGCCTCTCGATGAACGCGAGGATGACTTTGGGTTCTTTGATTTCGCTAAAGACGTTGTAGCCGCCCCGTTTCGCGGTGTAGCTGGTGCTGTCGAGGGGATCGCAGAGTTAGGCAACGTGTTCGGCATGGACTACGATGTCCCCGAGAACCTTGGGCTTGGCACTTCGGAGACTGTCGTTGGCGGTCTGCTTGAAGGCATCACCGAGTTCGGCACCGCGTTTATTCCGGTAGCTGGCTGGGTAGGTCGCGGAGCCAAGATTGCAGGAACCGCAGGTAAATCTGGAAAAGCGGTCAAGTTGGCTGGCGGTCTCGAAAAGGCGGCTAAAGGTAAGGGAGCCAAGGGTTGGCTTGCTCGCCGTGGTCAAGAGGCTACCGCTGGTTTCGTTGCTGACTTTGCCGTCATGCAGGGCCATGAGGCCCGACTGTCGGACATGCTCCAGCAGTACGGCGGTCTGAGCGACCCGATCACTGAGTTCCTGAAGTCTGACCCTGATGACCCTGAGGTTGTCGGGCGGCTCAAGGCAGCAGTTGAGGGGCTGGGTGCTGGCGTAGTGTTTGACTCGCTGCTGCTGGGTGTCCGAGCCATCTTCAAGGGGCGCAAGGCATTTGACGATGCCATGACTAAAGGGTCTACCAAGGAAGAAGCAGCCGTTGACTACAATAAGGCTGTGGATGCCGAGGCTGAGGTAAAACTGTCGGCTGACTTAGAGGAGCCTAAGGCCCTAGTAGATGGGGAGGCGGGGGACGTAGGGCCTTTCGATGTATCTCCCGATGACCTACCCTTTGATGACATTCTAGCTCGGACGTTCCCGGACCTACCGGACACTCCGGGAGCCCAGAAGTTCGTGGATGGAATCCGTGAGATCTACGACGCGGGACTCATTACTCCCGGTCAGGTTCAGATCCTAGACCTAGCAACGCGAGGATCTGACTTCCGCTTTGCGGACAAGCTTCAGGTGAATGTAGTAGGCAAGAAGGAGGTATTTGGGGTGTCTGGGGATATCCTGGGCTCCCACACCTTCGAGATTGACCATGACAATCTCTTTTCTTCCGACATCGCCAATGTGGTCACTATCGCAAAGGATATCCATGAGTCCAAGGGGCTTACGGCTCTCCACACCTTCGCTCATGAGTTAGGGCACATAGAGGATTCCTCCAATGCGATCAGGGATGTCTATAGACGCTTGGTTGATGAAGGAGGCGTAGAGGCTGTTAAGAAGTTTGTCAGAGATGAGATGGGTATTACTGGCCCTAATCAACTCAAGCATATTGCTAATAGCCCCTCGGAGTTTGCTGCTCAATCCTTTGCAACCTTCCTCATCAAACGGGGAGAGGGTCGCGCAGAGGCTATGGGTCTACTCAAGGCTGTCCAAGAGGCGTGGCAAGGCTTTATCACAAAGATCCGAGAGTCCCTATCAGGTCTTGACCCTAAGCTCCAGAAGTCTGCTCAGGAAGAGTTAGATCGGTTGCACACTATTGCTTTAGGCATTGACACCAAAGGACGGACACCCGCCGAAGTTGAGGCTATCTTCCTAGCTAGACCTGAGGCAAAGCCGGGGAATACCACGGATCTTGGGGGTTTGGGGACTAACCAAGGACTCAGTCCTGCTGAACTTCAGGCCCGTAAGTTTGGGAGGAAAGCCCCAGACCCTACAGCGCAAGACCTAAGGCCGGGACAAGCAATGATGGATGACGCGGAGGTTCCCACCCCTACCCCCAAGGTCATCCAGTCCACCGAAGAGATCAAAGTTCAGCGGCAGAAGTGGGAAGACGGTAAGTTCGCAGTTTCGGACTTCCCCCACTACAACCTCCGGGGCATGGGCGCAGACGTAGCTCCTATACTCAGAACCCTAGATGATGTCTTTGAGGAAGAGATCGCTCCACACATTGGCCGCAGGTCTGATATAGAAGCGGCCAACGAGGCACTCGAAGGTCTCTCTGAGTACAGCGGGGAGTCTGTGGAAGACCTCCTCAAGCAGATCCGACGTACTACTCGTTCACAGGATGATGTAGCCCGAGAAGCCTTCAAGTGGCATTTCAAGCTCAAGAGTCTCAATGAGGCTCACTTGCTTCCGGCTCTCAAAGCCTTCGAGGAGGCCGACACTTCCGAGAACCTAGTGCGACTTGCCCTAGCAATAGAGGACACTCAGGCGGTCTTTGGTGCCGTCAAGGGTCTTGGGGCAGCGCAGAGTCAGTCTCTAAGACTCCGCAAGTATCTTGGCGAGATTGACCCAGGACAAGCGCAGCCCACACGCCGTTCCGGTATGGGCGAAGGCGCTGGTCCCGGTATGGGCGAAGGTGCTGGTCCCGGCAAAGGCGAAGGTGCTGGTCCCGGCAAAGGTCCCGGCAAAGGCGAAGGTGCTGGTCCCGATAAAGGTCCCGGTAAAGGCCCCGGCAAAGGTTCCGGTAAAGGTCCATCGGATACCGAGAAGAACTTTATTGACAACCTGTCGGCCCAGCAGAAGTCGGCCCTAGAGTCAACCATAGAAGCTCTCGGTGGCCGGGAGAAACTGGTAGGCAAGGCTCGCGGTCTTTCCGAAGCTATCCAAGCTGGCGGCGTAGGCGGCGGCATGAAGGCCCTAAAGAAGTTCCAGCACAACAAGTGGTTGGCTATGTATAACGAAGGGTTCATCTCAGCAATCCTGAGTTCTCCGGTCACCCTTATGACTAACTTCGTTGGACCCGTGCTGACTTCGTTCTACCGTCCTCTTGAGGGGGCCATGGGTGCTTCACTCAGGGGCGACTCAGAGGCAGCTTCCGACTTTATGTCAGAGTTCTCTTACGTTACGTCAGAGTTTGCTAAGTTGTTCTTTGGCTGGGGAGATGCTGCCCGTGTCGCTAAGAAGTCTTGGGTCGAAGACCGTCTACTACTCGACGCTTCGGCTGGGTCAGGAACAATGGACCTTCCGGGGCAGCAGCAACGCGCCATCACGGCGGCTAACGTAGGGTTCACCGACGAGTCTGCTGCCGGAACGGCCACAAACTGGCTAGGGACTATTGTTAGGCTGTCGGGACGCGCTTTGTCGGCTACAGACTCTGCGGTCAAGACTCTGAACTACCGCGCCGTTGTCATGGCTGACCTAGCCAAGCAGGGCCGCAAACAAAACAAGAGTGGCCCGGAGTTGGCTAAGTGGATTGAGAGCCAGATGGACGGGATGCTGGTTGATGACCTCGCTTTGACTCTTCCGAACCTTAGGGCTGCTGCCAAGCAGCGGGGACTTAGCGGTTCCGCAAAAGACGAGTTTGTCACAAATGCTCTCAAGGACCGCGAGGTCCAAGGTCGCAGCGCGTTGGCTGCAAGGGCACTGGAGATTTCCCGAGATGTCACACAGACCCGCGAGTTGAAAAAAGGTGAGGCTGGGTTCCGAGAACTGGGCCGCTCTACGCAGAAACTGGTAAACAATCATCCGGTCATGCGGCCCTTTATCACCTTCGTCCGAACCCCGGTCAACCTGCTGAGTTGGACGGGCGAGCGCACGGTAGACCCAGCACTCAACGGAGCCCGAATCCTTGCTGGTAAACTGCGGGGCGTACCTGCTGACAAGACGATCAAGGACCTGTCAGATAAACTGGGCAATCGCTCGCGCTTTATTGCCGACCTAGCCTCCGGTGACCCAAAGCGAGCCGCAGAAGCTCACGGGCGTTTCGTTGCGGGTCTTGGGTTCACGATTACAGCTACTGCCTTAGCAGCCGAAGGGGGCATCACTGGCGGTGGACCTAAGGATATCCAGCAGCGCAAACTGTGGGAGCAAGCTGGTTGGCAACCCTACTCGATCAAGATTGGCGACGAGTACTTTAGTTACCGCCGGTTTGACCCGTTTGCCACAATCCTTGGCGTTGTAGGCGACATGGTTGAAGTAAACCAGTACGCCCCCGAGGAACTTCAGAACACCAGCGAGAACCTGGGCCTTGAAGTTGGCGTGGCGTTGGCGCGAAACCTAGGCTCAAAGACCTATTTGACGGGCCTTATGGATCTAACGGGTCTCATGCAGGACCCCGAACGATACGCCGGAAAGATGCTCCGCAAGGCTGGCGGTTCCATTGTGCCTCTGTCGGGCTTCACGCGGTCTTTCACATCGACCCTTGGAGATGACCAGAGTTTCCGCGAGATCCACGGGGTCATGGATCAGATCAAGTCGCAGATCCCTGGCTTGAGCGACAGCCTGATGCCCGTCCGTAACTTCATGGGCGAGGCGATTGAGAAGCACCAAGCGTGGGGCGGTAGGGCGACCGATTGGTTCCTGCCGATCATGCACTCGACCACGACCAGTGACCCCATCAACCTTGAGGTCAAGAACCTTGGTCACGCCTTCGGACCCCCGAGTCCCACGCGGTACAACTTAGACCTGAAGGCTCTAGCGGACTCTTCGGGTCAAACCGCGTATGACCGTTGGATGGAGCTTCACGGCGAAGTCCGCATCAAAGGTCGCAGTCTGAAGCAGACCCTGACCCGCCTAATCAACTCGCGGAACTACCAGCGGATGTCGCCGGAGTCCTTTGGTGACGAAGGTTCACCGCGAGTTAGCGAGATCAACAAAGTCATCCGTAAGTTCCGCAACAAGGCTGAAACCGAGATGATGCAAGAGTTCCCTGAAGTACGCACGGCTCGCCAGAACCGAGCAATCATTCAACGCGCCCAACATCGCGGCACATCCCCAGAGGCTATCCGCGCCTCGCTATTCCCCCTCTAGTAGAGAGACACTATGGCTAACTCCTATTCCCAGTACGCAATCAGCGGTACTACCTACTCGGTAACTTTCAACTACCTGAAGGAAACTCACATTACGGTGTACATCGACGCGGCTTTACAGAGTTCGGGCTGGTCCGTGGTAGGAAGCGACGTAGTTTTCGATACAGAGCCCACCGGGACTACCGTAACACTCAGGCGCACTACCCCCAGGACTCTAGCGACTCAGTTAGTGGACTTTGCGGACGGCGCGGTTCTGACCGAAAGTGACTTGGACGCGGCCCAGCGTCAACTCCTGTACATTGCCCAAGAGGCATTTGAGCGGGACAAGGACGATGAGATTCTGCCTGACGCTTCCTACCTGTCTTACGGGGACACGGACGGCAAATGGGATGCTGCCGTCTCTGGAAGCGCGAAGGTCATCAAGAACGTGCTGGCCGACACGGATGGGTCCTCGGCTGTTACGCGGAGCTATGTTGATAGTCTTGCGCTGTACGGTGTTGTGGGGAACCCTAAGACGTTCACAGGTACTCTTGCGGACGGCGAGGCTACCTACACTCTGACGGGTCTAGGCTCGCAGACTTACATCAACGCCGCGATGCTGGTGGTGTCTATGGGAGGAGCCCTCCAAGTTCCCGGTACGGACTACTCGATTGCGGGCACAGACGATGGCGGCGACGCTCAAATCGTCTTCTCTCCTACGCCGGGACCTGGTGACGTAGGTATTACTTTCTCTGTGGTCAACTTTGGGTCTGCTAGGCTTGGTGGAGTAAGCGATGGCTCCGTGACAACTGACGGTCTTGCTGATGACTCAGTAACCGCAGCAAAACTTGCGGACAACGCGTTCTCTTCGGTTAGTCGCGCTGTAACGGCAAACCACATTCAGGACTCAGCCGTGACAACTTCTAGGATTGCCGACGATGCGGTGACCGCTGCGAAACTGGCTACTGACTCGGTGACCGGGGATGCTGTTGCTGCGGACTCGATCACCTTTAGCGAACTGAAAGGCACCGACTTTTACAGCGGAGTCTACTCAGGAACCGCTCCTTATGTCTTGCGGGTTGCCAGCACGGGAGACCTGACTGTGGGTCCTCTGTTGGGCACCGAGATCCCGAACCTGAGCAACGCTGTTGCGTCCCTGCCTATTAGCGACATGGGAACTGCAACCGACCATGTTCAGATGGGAGACGGGACGGACAACTACCAGATCAAGAACCTGCTGACTCCCTCGGCTTCAACAGATGCAGTTACCAAGCAGTACGTTGATAACCTTGCAGGAGGCACAAAGACTTGGAGTTCGGGAGCTATTGCCTTCTCTAACTTTCAAATCCCCAAAGATACAACTACCACCCTAACGACCGTTACTGGGCTTCCCTCTGACATAGCTCTGGTAACTGGAGTCTTTGTTGTCGCGGACGGTGACCCGTTCACGGGGTCGGCGGGGCTCTCCGGCTCAAACGATAATGGGCATGCGTACCTAAAGTTCTATCCTAACATCACTGGCAATCAGTCCTCCGCAAGTTTCTTTCCCGAATCGAGCTACTTCGCAACTTTCAGTATCCCAACCCTCTCCCAGCCGCCTTGGCAGTATCTAACGACTAGTATTCCAGGGTCTCAGATGGCTTCAGGGTTCAGGTTGAGCATGTACAGTTCTATAGGTTACAGCGGTGCCGATGGGCTCCGGCTGACTGGAAGCTTGACGATCTACCTCACATACATAACTTCATAGCCCAGGCCCCCCACCATGACTACTCGAATATCTGCCGCTATGACCAGCGGTCTCTTGGTTGCTGCCAACGACCTTAGTGAACTTACTAGCCGCGCATCGAACGCAAGGTCCAACCTTGCCATTGGCGGTAACTTTCTGACTCTTGCCGATGGCCGCGCAATGATGCTGGAACTGGCTGACCTAAAGGGTGCTGCGCTAAACTTTTCGGAAGGACAGGCAGATGCTTTTAGCTCAGACACTCTAGGTGCTACAAGTACCAACGAGACTTATGACGCTGCTAACGATTATTATCACAGTTCGACCGACATGACCCTGATCAACTCTGGGTTGACCGCTTCTACCGCTCCGTCCACGGGCCGGATTTCGGTTCAAGCTGAGTTTGTCGATAGCGCGACAGTCAACACAGACCTGACCGCAGAAATCTCCCGAGATGGCGGCACGACTTGGACTGCGGTGACGCTGGCTGCTGGAGCGGTCAACGGCGGCTTTACGCTGTACGAAGGCTCCGCAGACATCAGCGGTCAACCCAGCGGGACCAGCATGAAGTACCGCGTGAAGACTCTGAATACTAAGGAGATTCGAGTTAGCGGGGTGGTCCTTCGATGGTAAGCGGCAACAACAACAACGGCCTTATGCTTGCGCTGGGCCGTCTAGAAGGGAAGGTAGACGCGCTCATCAGCGTCCAGCGTTCCCAAGATGAATCTATAGGTCGCCTAGAAAAACGTCTCCGCACTCTTGAGGGTAGCCGAAGTTGGCTACTCGGTGCGGCTGCTGTTCTGGGAGCGATGTCTTCACAACTGATGAACTGGATTGGAGTCCAAAAATGAACTTACGACTTTCAGAAACCAATGCCGACAATGGTGACTACGAGACAACTTTTGCCTGTCAGCGCCGCCGCGACGAAACGGGAATCCTCCAAGTTGAGGAGGCTGCTGGAGACATCACGGCTAGAGTATACGGACGCGCAAGCGAAGAGGCCCCTTGGTCACTGATAGGTGCGCGTCACGGGCGCGACCAGACAGTGGCAGAGGATCTTACTACTACTGGTTTTCTCAGCGAGGTTCCCATTTTTCCCCTAATGAGAATCAAGGTAGTCGCCGCAGGAGGAACCGGGGCTAACACCTTCAAGGTCTGGTTTATCGAGTAATGGATATAGAAGCACTACTCCAAGAACTCCACGTTGCCTCGATTGAACTCCTGCTTGACCGAGTAAAGAGCGGCGAGGCAACAGCCTCCGAGCTTTCGGTTGCCCGCCAGTTACTCAAAGACAACGGCATCGACCAGTCTCCCCAAGAGGGAAACCCCATGACTCAGTTGGCTGTTGTAATGCCATTTGAAGACCCCGAAGCACCCATTTCCCAAGCCCAGTAGAGGTTCCTATGCCAAGAGGCGCACCCACACCCCCCCGGTCCCGTAAGGGGCACCGTCCTACGACCTATTCTGTCAAGATCGGAAACCTTTCTTTAGGTCCTTCTACCCCTGCGGCAAAAACTAAAACCACAGGTCAGGCATCAACCCCGCCCCCTTCCATCAAAGAGGTCCCGTACAAAGTGACTAAAGCCTACAACAAAACTTCCGCAGGTCTCGGCGGCAGACTGTCTATCCCCACCAGAAAGAAAAAGAAGAAAAAAGGTAAATAGTGGCGACTAAGAAGCCCGAGTTACCCCCGGTTGACCCCAGGTTGACGGGGGAGAACGGCTTTCTAAACTTCCTGTACGTTGCGTGGACACAGGGGTTGGGGCTGCCCGCTCCGACCCCCGTTCAGTATGACATTGCTAGGTACTTGGACTCCGGCCCACGGCGAGCCTGTATCCAGGCATTTCGCGGTGTAGGGAAGTCATACATCACTTCAGCGTTCGTTGTATGGAAGTTACTGCTCGATCCCTCTTTGAACTTCCTGGTGGTCTCGGCATCTAAGAGTCGAGCCGATGACTTCTCTACGTTCACCTTGCAGTTGATGCGGGAGCTACCGTTCCTGAACCACTTGCTGCCCAGCGAGACTGGCAGAGCCTCCAAGGTGTCCTTTGATGTCGGGCCAGCCCCTGCATCCCACAGTCCCTCTGTGAAGTCCTGTGGTGTCTTCTCGTCGGCCCTGACGGGCTCCCGAGCGGACTACCTGATTGCGGATGACATTGAGTCTTGGAACAACAGCCAGACCCAGAACATGCGGGAGAAACTGTCTGAGACCATCAAGGAATACGATGCCATCATCAAGCCGGGGGACCACTCCAAGATCATCTTCCTAGGGACACCTCAGACCCAAGAGTCGGTCTACAAGTGTCTGGAAGACCGTGGGTACAGCACCCGCATTTGGCCCAGCCGAGTGCCGGACTCCCGAGAGACCAAGGGTTACGGGGAGTCTCTGGCTCCCATGATCCGTGAGATAGCCGAGGAGGCAGGTAAACCCACGGACCCCATGCGGTTCGGGGAGTTGGAACTAGCGGAACGAGAGTTGTCCTATGGTCGCTCGTTGTTCGCCCTCCAGTTCCAGCTTGACCAGTCCCTTGCGGACACCGACCGCTACCCGCTGAAGATCAACGACCTGCTGGTCATGGACCTTGACCCCGAGGTCTGCCCAGAGAAGCTTGTGTGGTCCAATGACCCCGAGTTCTCCTGGAGAGACCTGCA
>ERZ767285.118-NODE-118-length-37041-cov-3.753815_pt1 | contig 37041 bp, 32 predicted proteins | sample MGYA00374953_ERZ767285 | MGnify/ENA primary metagenome ERZ767285 (study PRJEB28947, sample SAMN06267186) | marine metagenome | isolation source: Columbia River Estuary | place: USA:Columbia River Estuary, USA | collected 2013-07-23 ...
AAAGGAGTGCCCTCAGGAATAAAATAAGGCTCTCTAATTAATTCCTTAATTTTGCTGACATTTATTTCTTCTTTGGCATAAATATTAAGAATATCCCTCATATGAATTGTTCCAATAATGTTATTTTCTGAGCCTTCAAAGAGAAGTAGGCGGTTATGTTGAATTCGTTTGAATTGTTCAAATAATTCATCTTCATTATTAGCATCAGCACTTACTAGCTCATGATGTGGAATCATAATATCCTCAACTTTTACTTTTTCAAGGTCAATAATATTGAGAAGCATATTTTGATAATTTTTCGACATTTGAGATTTTGAGTCTTTGACGGCCATTCTGAGTTCTTCAGAATTTAAGATATCTTTGCTGACATTTTTGAGTCCAAATAATTGTAGAATGAATTGAGAGATTACTGATATTAAGTAGATTAGAGGCTTGAAAATTTTTATTAGTATCTCTAATAGCCAGGAGGCAGGCAATGCAATTTTTTCAGGATTTTTTGCTGCAAAGGTCTTTGGAGTATTTTCAGCAAATATCAAAATGACCAAAGTTAGAACTAATGAGGCGATAATTACTGAGCCTTCTCCCCATAGTTTTATCGACAGAAGGGTTGCAATACTTGCCGCCAGTATATTGACGAAGTTATTTCCTAGCAATATACCACCGATCAAATAATCAATTTTTTTTAGAAGTTTTTCTACCCTCTTGGCTTGAGTATTATTTTTTGCACTTAAAGCTTTAAGACGATAGCGATTGAGTGCCATCATCGAAGTTTCTGATGCAGAAAAAAAAGCCGATGCAATAATTAGTAAAAACAGTAAAACACTTAGCCAAAAAGTGGACAGTGATTCCAATCAATTACCCATATTTATTCAATGAATACTTATTTTAACCTTAAAGATGATGAAAAATATTGGAACAAGTCTACAGTTATAGATGTTTGAATGCACTGAGTCCAGGGTAGTATGCTTCATCCCCTAATTCCTCTTCGATACGTAGCAATCGATTATATTTTGCAAGCCTGTCAGAACGAGACAATGAACCGGTTTTAATTTGTCCACAGTTGGTTGCAACAGAAAGGTCTGCAATAGTAGTATCTTCAGTTTCGCCGCTTCTATGAGACATAACACATGTATACCCAGCATCTAGAGCCATCTTCATTGCATCAAAGGTTTCAGTCAGAGTACCAATCTGGTTAACTTTTATTAGAATAGAATTTGCGATATTGTTTTCAATACCTTTTTTCAAAATTTTGCTGTTGGTAACAAATAAATCATCACCTACTAATTGCACTTTATGAGAAAGTTTTTTAGTAAGCATTTCCCAACCTTCCCAGTCATTTTCATCCATTCCATCTTCAATCGAGATAATCGGATAATTTTCAACCCATGATGCAAGGTATTCAGTAAATTCAGCGTTACTAAGCTTTAAGTTTTCTGAAGATAAGTTGTAAGTGCCATCTTTATAAAACTCCGAACTTGCGGCATCTATCCCAATAAAAATATCTTTTCCGGCAATATAGCCTGCTTTATTAATGGCTTCTACTATCACTTTTAATGCTTCTTCATTTGAGCTTAAATCAGGGGCAAAGCCTCCCTCATCTCCAACAGCAGTATTGAGGCCTCTTAGATTAAGAACCGCCTTGAGGTGATGAAAAACCTCTGTGCCATATCTTAAAGCCTCTTTAAAGCTAGGAGCGCCTGCAGGGATAATCATAAACTCTTGAATGTCAATACTATTATTGGCATGCTCACCGCCATTGATAATGTTCATCATAGGGACTGGGAGTTGATAGGTTTCAGAAAAGTCAAACGAACGAAAGAGAGACTGTTTGTTGTTATTTGCATTTGCATGAGCGCATGCTAATGATACAGCTAGAATAGAGTTTGCACCTAGTCTAGACTTTGTTTCAGTACCATCTAAGTCAATCATTTTTTGATCAATCGCTTGTTGGTTGGAGATTGACATGCCGACTAAAGCATCGTTAATTATATTATTAACAATATTAACGGCATTAATAACACCTTTCCCTAGATAGCGATTTTTGTCACCATCTCTAAGCTCTAAAGCCTCTCTTTGACCTGTAGATGCTCCTGAGGGAACTATTGATCTTCCAAGTGTGCCATTATTAAGAATGACATCTGCCTCAACTGTCGGGTTGCCTCTAGAATCTAAAACCTCACGGGCTTTGATTTGTTTAATTGTCATTTAAGAATTATTAAATCGGTAAAAAAGAACCAGATTTTAAACTAGGGTATTTTTTACTATGTGTCAAATTGTTTCAAATTTACTCAAAGAAAGATTTCATTTTACCAAAAAAAGAATTTGACTCTGGGTGATGTTTAGCTTCACATGAGTTAGAAAAATCTTTTAGTAGTTTTTTTTGTTTTGAGTTTAAATTAACAGGAGTTTCAACTTTTACTTGACATAGAAGATCACCTGAGCCACTGTGCCTCATAGCAGGCATACCCTTGCCACGAAGTCTAAAAAGCTTTGAAGTTTGAGTGCCTGAAGGCACACTAATTTTAAGTTTTCCATCTAAGGTGGGAACTTCAATTGAGCCACCAAGGGCAGATGTTGCAAAATCAATTGGGACTTCACAATACAAATCATTACCTTCGCGCTGAAAAATTGGATGATCTTTTATGTGAATTTGAACATAAAGATCGCCAAAAGCTCCACCACGCAAGCCGGCTTCACCTTCACCACTAAGTCGAATTCGATTTCCAGTGTCAACTCCAGCGGGGATTTTTACAGAAAGAGTTTTTTGTTTTCTTACAATTCCCTGACCTCGGCAAGTGCCACATGGAGATTCAATTTTTTCTCCGGAGCCATTACACTGGTTGCAAGGTCTTTGGATGGCAAAGAAGCCTTGCTGCATAGTAGTTTGACCAGTACCATGACAATTACTGCAAGTTTTTACAGATGTTCCTGGTTTTGCCCCACTTCCAGAGCAAGTGTCACAGGTATCATTTTTAGGAACTCTAATTTTAACTGTGTCACTCTTGGCTGCCTGCTTTAAGTCAATTTCTAAATCATAGCGTAGATCGGGACCTCTATTATCTGGTTTGGCATTTCCACCACCAAAGATATCTCCAAATATGTCTCCAAAACCGCCTGCTCCTCCAAAAGGATTACCTCCACCAAACCCGCCAGCACCTTGCTCGACACCTGCATGCCCAAACTGGTCGTAAGTTGATCTTTTTTGAGGATTAGAAATTACATCATATGCCTTTCGAACTTCTTTAAATTTTTTCTCCGCACCAGCCTTATCATCACCATTTCTATCAGGGTGATACTTCATAGCAAGTCGCTTGTATGCCTTTTTTATTTTGGCTTCATCTGCACCTTTATCGACGCCCAAAACTTCGTAGTAATCTCTTTGTGACATATATCCCTTATACTATTAAACCTCCCATGAAGTTAATCAAGGGAGGTTTTTATAACATCTTATACAGTTACTTACTTTTTTCTTCTTTAACTTCTTCGAAGTCTGCATCTACAACGTCATCGTTTGCTTGAGCGTTATCATCTTGTGGGCCTTCAGCACTTGCCTTTTCTTGTGCTTTTTGCGCTAGAACTTGTGCTTTTTCGCTCAGGTTTTGGACTTTAGCATCGATTGCTTCTTTGTCATCTCCTTTGATACTTTCTTCAAGTTCAGTTACAGCAGCTTCAATAGCTGATTTTTCATCATCAGAGACTTCATCTTTTAATTCTTCAAGAGTTTGTCTTGTTGAGTGAACTAGAGAGTCAGCCATATTACGAGAAGTTACAAGCTCTTGAAATTTCTTATCTTCTTCGGCATGAGCTTCAGCATCTTTAATCATTTTATCAACTTCATCATCTGAAAGACCACTTGAAGATTTGATTGTGATTGACTGTTCTTTACCAGTGTTTTTATCTTTTGCAGAAACATTTAGAATGCCATCTGAATCAAGATCAAGAGTAACTTCAATCTGAGGTTGTCCTTTTGGTGCAGGAGCAATACCTTCTAAATTGAACTGACCAAGTGATTTATTTGCACTTGCAACATCACGTTCACCCTGAAGTACATGAACTGTTACCGCTGATTGGTTATCTGCTGCAGTTGAAAAAACCTGAGACTGATTAGTTGGGATAGTTGTATTTTTCTCAATTAATTTAGTCAATACTCCCCCCATAGTCTCAATACCAAGAGAGAGTGGAGTTACATCAAGCAGTAAAACATCTTTAACGTCACCACCTAGTACTCCAGCTTGGATAGCAGCACCCATAGCAACCGCCTCATCTGGATTTAGGTCCTTCTTAGGCTCTTTACCAAAAAAGTCTTGAACCATTTTTTGTACTTTAGGCATTCTAGTTTGTCCACCAACCAGAATTACTTCATCAACATCACCACTTGATAACCCTGCATCTTTAAGAGCAGTTTTACATGGATCTATTGATCTCTTTAATAAGTCGGCAACAAGAGACTCTAGCTTTGCTCTAGTAATTTTAATATTAAGATGCTTTGGACCAGAGGCATCTGCAGTGATATATGGTAAGCTAACTTCAGTCTGTTCTGATGAAGACAACTCAATCTTAGCTTTTTCTGCTGCTTCTTTTAATCGCTGTAAAGCCATCGCATCTTTAGTAAGATCAAATCCCTGTTCCTTTTTGAATTCTTTAACTAAATGATTAATGATGCGTTGATCAAAATCTTCACCGCCAAGGAATGTATCTCCATTTGTAGAAAGAACTTCAAAGTGCTTTTCACCATCAATATCTTCCATCTCAATGATAGATACGTCAAATGTACCGCCACCTAGGTCATATACTGCAACTTTTTTGTCACCCATTGACTTGTCAACACCATAAGCTAATGCAGCGGCTGTTGGCTCATTGATAATTCTTTTTACATCTAGACCAGCAATTTTTCCAGCATCCTTAGTAGCCTGACGCTGAGAGTCATTAAAGTATGCAGGAACTGTAATAACTGCTTCTGTAACTTCAGTTCCTAAATAATCTTCTGCAGTCTGCTTCATCTTTTGAATTACTCTTGCAGATATTTCAGGTGCAGCCATTTTTTTACCTTTGACTTCAACCCAGGCATCACCATTTTTAGCTTTGATAATTTTGTAAGGGACTAGGTCGATATCTTTTTGAACTGCATCTTCCTCAAAGCGACGACCTATCAATCTCTTAATAGCATAGAGAGTATTTTCAGGGTTTGTTACAGCCTGTCTTTTAGCGGGTTGGCCTACTAAAATTTCGTCAGAATCTTTTGGGTATGCAATAATCGAAGGGGTTGTACGATTACCTTCTGAGTTTTCAATAATCTTAGCGACACCTCCATCCATAACCGCAACACATGAATTTGTAGTTCCTAAGTCAATTCCAATAATTTTTGCCATTAAATTTACTCCTTGTAATTTTTATATAAACCCTATTTAGGGATATAAAATCTTTTTTCAAGGCATTAATGCAATTATTTTGCTGAAGAGCGAAGTAGTATCGTTTTGACAGATTCAGGTACAAACTGGCTTATATCACCACCAAGGGACAAAATTTCTCTTACTAAGGATGAAGAAATATTGGCAAATTCTTCAGATGGAGTCATAAAGAGAGTTTCAATTGCTGGGTTGAGTCGCTTATTCATTCCGCTTAGTTGGAACTCATAATCAAAGTCTGAAACCGCTCTTAATCCTCTAATAATGATTTGAGCATTATGTTCTCTTGCAAAGTCAACTAATAATGAATCAAAACTCAATACACGAGTATTGGTTAAAGGTTCTATTGCAGTTTCAACTGCCTTAACTCTTTGGTCGATTGATAGAAAGCTATCTTTGTTAGTATTTTGAGCAATCGCAATAATAACCTTGTCAAAAAGTTTGCAGGCGCGATGTATTAAATCTACATGGCCATTAGTTATAGGATCAAAAGAGCCAGGGTATATTGCAATTGTTTTCATAGTGCCTCTAAGCTTATCAGACAATAGTTAACATTGCCGGATTTTTTCTGTTTGTTAATTTTACATTGATAGCTGATATGTTCATTTAATATTTCATCTGTTAATTCATATTCAGATTCGATATAAATTTGACTGCGTGTATCAATGTAGTTATTTTTTGAGAGTAGCTTTAGTGCTTGAGGTAATATTTTTTTTTCAAATGGCGGATCTAAAAATACTAAGTCAAATGGATTCTTATTTTGCATTTCAAGAAAAATAAGTGAGTCTTGATTAATAATTTTATATTGACTACTATTTAATATTTTGAAGTTTGATTCAAGTTTATCAGATACTTTTTTGTTTTTTTCAATTAAATAGACTTCTTTAGCACCCCTAGATATGGCTTCAAGGCATAGTGCACCGCTACCTGCAAAAGGATCAAGAATTATTTTATTGGCGATTTCAAATTGTAACCAATTAAAAAGTGTTTCTCTTATTTTTCCAGATGTAGGGCGCAAACCATCTTCATCAGGAAAGCTAAACTTTCTTCCCTTGAGATTACCTGAAATAATTTTAAAAGTATTATTGATAAGTTTTATTTGGGTTTAATAAAGAATTAACTATATGTTTTTTTAGGTTTGCTGTTGGATTTTAAGAATTTTTGATCTCCATCCCTTTTTTAAGGGAGATTCTGAATCTCCTCTTATAAATTTTACTAATGACTTACCGCTACATATCAGTTCTGGTGGAAGATTGTACTTGAGTGCTAATTCATTAATAAGATTTTGTAATTCATTTTTTTTCAATTTTTCATCGTTGCTTAAAGGTTTTTGAGGGTGAAATGCTTTTGAAAAAGTGGACTTTTTTAAGTTGTGAGAAGTGAATTTATCAAATAATTTTTTTGAGCTAACAGAAAGATTGTTTTTCCCACAAGCGTAATCGAGCAATTTTTCATCAGACATGATCCATTTACGTGGTTTATTTTCTTTTTGAGCGATACTTTCACGCCAGTAAACTAGTTTAATTGCTTGCTTTTGAGATCTACTATCAATCTTTGAAAGTCCTTTGGTTTTTTTACAAATTTGCTCAATATTTGGCTCATAAAGTTTTTGGTCTAATAGAAGACTTGTTTCTTCATCTAGCCATTGTGTCTTGTTTTCCGAATCAAGTTTATCTTTAAGGATTCTGTAATTAGGTAGTAAATATCTAACATCATCTAGAGCGTATTCTAAAACATCCTTTGGAAGAGGTCTTGATGTCCAGTCAAATCTAGTGTGTTTTTTTTCTAAATAGATATTTTGTAATTCATGTGTTAGAGATTGATATGAAACTTGTAATGGAAAATTTAATAATGAAGCGGCAATCTGGGTATCAAAAATCGAAAATGGAATCCGATTAGATAATATAAAAAGAGCTTCAATATCTTGTCTTGCAGAGTGAACGACCCATTTAGAATCGATGTTGTAGAGTTTATTAAATAGTGGTTTTAAATCTCTAATTGCAAGAATATCGATACATTCTATAAAGTTATTTGTTGCAATTTGAACTAGACAAAGTTCAGGATAGTATGTATTAATTCTCTTAAACTCTGTGTCAATAGCTAATAGAGAGTCTCCACTAATGGCATTGAGAAAGTTTTGAAGTTGTTGCTGAGTATTGATCAAAGCATTAAGTAAAGTGTATTGTTGTATTTTATCAACAACTTATGCTAGCAATAATTCATTTATGAGATAATCAAACCACTTTAATATACTATCAACACAGTTTATGTTGTTAAACCAGGCCTTTTCTCTCAAGGAAACACCTCGTGCTCTTTTTTGGATTGGTATTTTTCTAATTTCATTTCTTGGTATGTTCTACCTTGGACTTAATCCTGAATTGATAAAGAAGTGGTATCTAGTTTTAGTTGGCTTTAATGTAATGATGAGTTTAGTTGCACTTTATTACATTATCCTCTCAATGAAAAAATTAAAACAAAATACTGAGGAGGGTGTTATTGGGTCAAAATTTACGTGGTCCTTTATAAAAATTGTGCCTGTTTTAGTTTTAGTACCTGTGCTTTCATTTTATCTTTTCTCCTTTGGCTCGATTAGGGATAACCTGCAAATTGCCGAAAGTCAATTTGAAGAGTTTAATCTCACGGTTGCTGGTGAAGTGGATGATCTCTACCGAACTACCAACGCTGTTGCGGTTAAGTATTATGAAGATAGAACACGTAATATTGGAAAGCTGGTAAGTTATTTTGATGCCCCTAGAGCATCAAATGACAAAATGCAAATAGTATTAAACTCGCTAGTTCAGGATGATTGGGCATGCGAATTACAGCTCTATGATGCTTTTAAGAATATTATTGCACAAAGTAAAAGTGATAATGTGTGTTTAGCAGATTATGGATATACTGCTTCAACTGATGAGTTTACTCTTACTGCTTACTATGCTTCTGATATAAGTATTAGTGACTTGACTAAGAAAATGACGCGTTTCAGGGATGCCGCTAAAGATGCCGAATTATCGCTTAACACATCAATTATTAAAACCCGATTTATGATTGATTTTTCTTCGACAATCTTATTAGCTGTCCTGAGTGCTTTATTGATTGTTTTAAGAATGATTGATCAGTTGATGAGGCCGATGCATAATTTGTCGATTGCGACTAGGGAAATTTCATCAGGTAATTATGACGTGCAGATTGAGCAAGACCCAAAGAATAAGGATATGCATGATTTAATTGGGCATTTCAATGAGATGAGCACTCGAATAAAAATGTCTAGAGAGGGTTTGGATACTCATAACCTGTATTTAGAGACTATATTGAAATACTCTTTTGGTGTAATAGCTCTCAATAAAGACAAGAAAATACAACTTATAAATCCTGTTATTGGTAAGATTCTGCAAATCGAAGACGAGTCAATTTTTGTCGGACAGACATACGATGATATTATTAAAGAATATGACAACCTAAGTCCTCTTTTTTCATTTATTGAGGAAAAAGTTGATAATGATCTTTTAGAATGGAGTGGAGAAATTGAGTTAACTTTAAAAGACAGGTACTGTCTTATTTATTGCCAAGGTGCTGCACTTGATGTGGAGAATAAAAAACTAGGATACGTCATTATTATTAATGATATTTCAAAGCTTAATCGTGCTCAGAAGAAGGCAGCTTGGGGAGAGGTAGCAGTTAGAATGGCTCATGAAATAAAAAACCCTTTAACTCCTATTTTATTATCTGCTCAGAGACTTCGTAACTTATTTTTAGAAAAGTTAGAATCTAAAGACTCAGCAATCATTAATAAAACAACACAAACTATCATTGACCAGGTCGCTTCAATGGACTCGATGGTAAGTGCATTTGCAAATTATGCGAATACGCCTGAAATAACAAAGGTTTCTTCTTCATTAAATGCATTAATTAATAAAGCTGTTTCTCTTTTTGATAATCAAGAAGACTTAAGGATTAATCTTGATTTGAGTGGCGACTTGCCAAAATTACAACTTGATAAAGATGCAATTTCACGTGTATTAATCAATTTAATTAAAAATTCAATTGAGGCTAAAAAGAGTAAAACTACTTTAAATATACTAATTAAATCAAGACTTAATAGTAAAGATAGGGTAGTACGTTTAACAATTATTGATGATGGAAATGGGTTCCCAGAAGATATTATTGACCAAGTATTTGAGCCATATATTACTACTAAGGAAAAAAGTGGCGGACTTGGACTGGCAATTGTTCAAAATATTATTGAGCAGCATGAAGGTCAAATATTTGCAAGTAATGTTAAACCTCATGGTGCAAGAATAACTGTTGAATTCAGTATAATTAAAGCTCATAAGGGGATGAAATGAATGAAGAATCTACATTTGGCAAAATACTAATTATTGATGATGAGAAAGATAATACTGAAATCATCAAAGATATATTAGAAGACGTTAACTATACGACAGTACTTGCAAGAAGTGCGATTGAAGCAAAAGCTATTGTTGCAGTGAATTCCTTTGATTTAATTTTAATGGATGTTTGGATGCCGGGTCAAGATGGTATTTCGCTCTTGTCAGAGTGGTATTCCGAGGGATTTTCTACGCCCATAGTAATGATGTCTGGGCATGCAGAGCCAAGTGATATAGTTAAGGCAATGAAACTAGGCGCTACTGATTTTTTAAAGAAACCTCTGCATGATTTTTTGCCAATTTTGAGAAATATAATGACCCGCTCATTACCAGAAAAATCAACTCAACAGGTTAGTGGTATTGATTACTCTTTAAAACTTAAAGAAGCTCGAAATATTTTTGAAAGTCAATATTTACTCCATCACCTCGAAGTAAACGATAATAATATCGCAATTGTTGCTGAAATTGCAGGGCTGGAAAGGACTACGTTATATAGAAAACTTAAAGATTTAGGGATCGACAAGAAATGAAAATATTAATCTTAGGCGCTGGTCAGGTTGGATCAACACTAGCAAAGTATCTATGTTTAGATGATGATAATGACATTACTATTGTCGATCAAAAGGAAGATAGACTCACCCCACTCCAAAGGCATTTAGACATTAAGACCGTTGTTGGCTACGGAGCTTACCCTAGTGTTTTAGAAAAGGCAGGCATCAAATCCATGGATATGGTTATTGCTGTAATGGGCTCTGATGAGCGAAATATGGTTGCTTGCAGAATGGCCCACACTTTATATCATGTAGAGAAAAAAATTGCTCGAATAAGAACCACAGAATATTTACTTAGGCCTGAGATATTTACTAACGAAGCTTTACCTATTGATTTTCTAATTACCCCTGAAATATTAATTACTGATTATATTAAGGGCATTGTAGAAGAGCCTGGCGCTTCACAAATATTTGATTTTGAGAATGGTTTAGTTCAATTGGTTGAGACTCGTGCCTTTATTGGTACTCCAATTGTCAATCGACCTATTAAAGAACTCCACGAGCACATGCCAGATATAAAAATGCGCATTGTTAGTCTTTATCGGAATGATAGGGCAATCCCTGCAATGAGTGATACTGTCATTAGAGAAGGCGACCATGTTTACTTTCTTGCTAAGAAAAATCATATATCTAGAGCTTTGAAAGAGTTTAGGCGTGCTGAAAATACTTATCAAAAAATCTTTATTGCTGGTGGAGGAAGTATTGGACTTAATGTTGCTAAGCTTCTTGAAGATACTCATAATATTCGTATTGTCGAGCTGAATGAAGCCAGGGCGATCTCTTTAGCTGAGGAATTAAATAATACTTTAGTGTTGCAAGGCAGTGCTTCAGATGAGGATTTATTAAAAGAAGAGGGTATTGAAAATACAGATTTATTTTTGGCTCTAACTGACTCCGATGAAGTAAACGTGATAGTGTCAATTTTAGCTAAGCGTTTAGGTGCGCATAAAACGATTGCGCTTGTTAAAAGAGACGTTTACGCTGCCTTAGCAGAGCAAAGTGGCGACGTAGACATTATTGTCTCTCCTGATCAAATAACGGTAGGTGGTATTTTGTCAAACATTAGAAAGGGTGACTGCATGAAGGTTCACTCTTTACAGCATGGTAAGGCAGAGGCTATAGAGATTGTGGTTCATGGTGACGAGAGTTCATCTGAGGTGGTTGGAGTAATGATAAAAGATTTACCCTTACCTGAGGGGGTTGTTGTGGGCGCTATCGTTAGAAATAATGAACTGCTGATGGGCTCTAAAAAATTGGTTATTGAGCAAGGTGATCATGTATTAATGATGCTGATGGATGTTTCAAAAATCCATGAGGTTGAGGCTTTGTTTTCAGAGAATGAGTAATAAGTATTTAAAATCTAAAACCATAGAAGGTAAGAGTTAAATGCAGTTAAGTATAGTTTCTAAAACCATAGGCCTCCTGCTTATGATTTTTAGCATGGCCCAAGTGCCACCTATAATTGTTGACCTCATATATTCTGAAGGAGAGTACCTTTCTTTTGTATTTTCATTTGCTCTTACAATTTTTGGTGGCTTTATTTTATGGTGGCCCTATAGAGGCATAAAGAAAGATTTTCGTCTTAGAGAGGGTGTTCTCATTGTTGTTTGTTTTTGGATAGTATTGTCACTATTTGGAACGCTTCCTCTTCTTATAACTGATTCAATTAATAACCTATCATTTTCTGGTGCATTTTTTGAATCAATGTCGGGTCTTACTACTACTGGAGCTACGGTATTAAGTCAGTTAGATGATCTACCCAAAAGCATACTCTTTTATCGACAACAGCTACAATGGCTAGGCGGTATGGGAATTATTGTTCTTGCAGTTGCCGTTCTTCCGCTTTTGGGTGTTGGAGGAATGGAGCTTTATCATGCAGAGTCAAGCGGCATAGCTAAGGACAGACTAACACCAAAACTAAGAAACACAGCTATAGCGCTCTGGAAAATATACGTTTCATTGACTATTCTATGTGCAATAGGGTACTTTTTATCAGGAATGTCAATCTTTGATGCTATTAGTCATAGTTTCTCCACAGTCGCTATTGGTGGTTTTTCAACTCATGACGGTTCAATTGGTTATTTCAACTCAGTTTCTATTGAAATAATCGCAATGTTTTTTATGTTTTTAGCGGGAATTAATTTTTCTCTGCACTTTGTTGCATGGAATAACCGTTCGTTAAAGGACTACATAATGGATTCTGAATTCAAAGCATATGCAATGATTCTGATTTGTTCTTCAATAGTTGTATTGGTTGCTCTTAGTTTAAATTCTGAATATAGCTCTTCTACCGAGACTATTAGGCATAGTTTATTTCAAACTGTATCAATAGCGACAACAACTGGATATTCATCACAAAATTTTAGTAGTTGGCCAGCTGCAATTCCTGTTTTTCTAATAATGGTAAGTTTTATTGGTGCCTGTGTTGGCTCAACTGGTGGTGGTATTAAGGTTGTTAGAATATTGGTCATGTTTAGATTAGGAATGAAAGAAATAAATAAGTTTATTCGTCCCAATGCTCAAATTAGTGTGAAATTAAATCGAGCAAGTCTTAATGAAAAATCTCTCATATCTGTGCTCGGCTTCTTTTCTCTTTATGCAATTTCTTTTGTACTTATTTTAATGTTGTTAATGTTTACTGGGCTAGACCAAGTAACCGCTTACTCTGCAACTGCAGCAACAATGAATAATCTTGGGCCAGGTTTGGGAAGTGTTGCAGAAAATTATGGGGCTTTAAATGATACTGCTAAGTGGATTTTGAGTTTTTCTATGCTGGTAGGTCGCTTAGAGGTATTGACAATAATTGCTCTTTTCCATAAGGCTTTTTGGCGCAATTAATTAAGTGTTTCAACCCCACCAGAAAGGCAGGGCTGATTTAGTCCTTATTTACAATAAGGGTGCAATAACCAAGCTAACTATGGCCATTACATTTATTAGAATGTTCATTGATGGTCCTGAGGTATCCTTAAATGGGTCGCCAACAGTATCTCCAACAACGGTTGCTGCATGAACATCGGTTCCTTTACCGCCAAAGTTTCCTTTTTCAACATGCTTTTTAGCGTTGTCCCATGCTCCGCCTGCATTAGCCATCATAAGGGCCATTAGAACACAACCTAGAAGTGCACCACCTAGCATTCCACCAAGCGCTTCAGGGCTAATTAAGAAGCCAACTAATACCGGTGCTGCCACCGCAATAACGCCTGGAAGAATCATTTTTTTAAGTGCAGCATTTGTAGCGATTTCTACACATTTAGCTGTATCAGGTTCAGCCTTACCTTCAAGGAGTCCTTTAATCTCTTTAAACTGCCTTCTTACTTCTTCGATCATCTCGAAAGCAGCATCACCTACAGCTGTCATAGTTAGAGAGGCTATTAAGAACGGAATAGTTCCACCAATAAACAATCCAATTAAAACTTCTGCACTATTTAACTGAAGTATGAAGTCAGTAGAGTTAGCGCTAACTGTTTCAGTGTAGGCTGTAATAATTGCAAGAGCTGCAAGAGCTGCTGCACCTATTGCAAAGCCTTTTCCAATTGCTGCAGTAGTGTTACCAAGCTCATCAAGAGAGTCTGTAATCTTACGAGTGTCTTCACCCAATCCAGCCATCTCTGCAATACCACCAGCATTATCCGCTATAGGGCCATAAGCATCGATCGCCATAGTCATACCAACAGTTGCAAGCATTCCAATAGCAGCAATACCAACACCATATAATCCAACAAAAAGGTTAGCAACATAAATAATCAAACAAATCATCAAGACAGGAATTACAACGGACTGCATACCAATCGCCAATCCTTTAATCATTACAGTGGCTGCGCCAGTTTTTCCCGATTCAGCAATATCTCTAATTGGCTTTCCTGCTGTGTAGTACTCTGTAACGAGGCCAATTATGATTCCGCCTAAGCTTCCCATTAGAACAGCTGCCCAAATATTATTGGCAACTTCAAGCTGGTCAATTAAGAAATAAGAAGTAATAATAAAAAGAATCGCTGAACCAATCGTACCCATTCTGAGTGCAGATTCTGGTGATTTATTCGATGACATCTTCACAAAAATAATACCGATGATTGAACAAACTAAACCTAATGATGCAAGAGCGAGTGGTAAAAACATTAATTCACTTTGATTTCCACCAAGCTTATCTAAAGCCATAGCTGAAAGAGTTGAAGCGATTGCAATGGTTGCAATCATTGATCCACAGTATGACTCAAAAATATCTGAACCCATACCAGCAATATCACCAACATTATCACCAACATTATCAGCAATAACTGCTGGATTACGAGGATCATCTTCCGGAATACCTGCCTCTAATTTACCAACTAAATCTGCACCAACATCGGCACTTTTAGTAAAGATACCGCCACCTACACGAGAAAATAGTGCTACAACTGAGGCGCCCATTGCAAAGCCATGTAGTGCTTCTGAATGTGTTTCACCAAAAAAGTAATATAAGCCACCTAATCCTAAAAGACCAAGCGCGGCAACTGAAAGACCCATAACTGAGCCACCAAAGAAAGCAACAGTAAGTGCTGAGGCGCTTCCCTCATCATGAGCTGCTTGGGCAGTTCTTACATTAGCAATAGTTGCTGTATTCATACCAATATAACCAGCAGTAGCTGATGAAATAGCACCAATCGCAAAACATAATGCGCTTTCCCAGCCAAGAAAAAAGTAAAGTAGGACAAGTAAAACTAATGCAAACATGCTAAGCATTTGATACTCTCGTTTCATAAAAACAATAGCACCAATATGAATTTGTTCACCAATTTTTTCAACAGCACCACTGCCACCAGGTTGTTTTTTAATCCATTGGTAAATAATTACTACTATCAAAAGCCCTAAAACACCAAGTGCTGGGGCAATTATATTTGCATCAAAGTTCATCCTCTCTCCTTAAAATAAAATGAAGCGGCAATGATATCCTAATGTGTCTAAAATTTGGAAAAAAAATACCAGTTCTCACTTGAAATGAACTAAATTTACTATAAATTTATCTTATAAAATCTGTTTTAGGAATTTTTATTGATTTGGGGTCAAGATGTTCATTGTTCGATTCGCACTTTTATCTGCTTTTTTTTACGCACTAAATGTTAGCATGTTGCCTTTAATATACTCTTTAGAGGTGAGTGCTTTTTTATTTTTATTTATTCGATTTGCCACAACTTTTTGTTCTTCATTATTAGTCACAAAAAGTTTTTTTTCATTTACTAAAATTAAAAAACATAAGATTGGCTTTTGGTTGATAATTCTTTCATTTTTATTTGGTATTCAGTCATGGTTCTTTGTTGAGGCAGTTAAATATATGTCAGTAGGCCTTGCAAGTGTTATTTTATATACCTACCCTTTAATAACCTACTTAATGGTGTCCTTATCAAAAAGAAGAGCGCTCGATTTAACTACTATTGTGATGTTTATATTAGCGACTATAGGTATTGTTGCAATTTCACAAAGCTCTGAAGGCGTCCACACGCTGGTAATTGGAATATTGCTTTCGTTGCTTTCAGCAATATCTCTTTCACTAATATTTTTCCTGACTCCAAAAGTTAGAAGCCTTAGAAACTGGGAAATAGTTAAATTTACAACTCTTATACCAATGCTTATGTTTTTGGCTTTGTTTTTGAACGAATCAGGTATTTCTTGGCCTGCTAATGAAGGCATAATCTTATCACTAATTTCAGGCACATTGTTTGCAACTGGGATGTTCTTTTATCATATGGCTGTTAAAAAGTATGGGCCCACTAGAACAGCAAATGTTGGTTATTCTGAGCCCCTTATGGTTTTGATTATTGGCTTTATTGTATACTCTGATTCAATTACAAATATCCAGGCTATTGGTATCATTTTAGTTACTATCGCATCGATTACAATTGAGAGGCGACAATTGTCACAAGACAATACACCTAAGGTATAAAGAATTTCTTAAAAAATTTATTAATAATGTTAATTAATTGGAATAGATAAATTTTCTTTTACTTTATTCATAACCACCATTGAAGTAAAGTGTTTTATATTTGGATTTTCTAAAAAATATTTGTTTGTAAAATCTTCATAATCCCCCATTTCTTTAAAGGTGGTTATCAAAACATAATCATAATTACCAGTAACGTAATAACACTGCATTACCTCTGGGGCATCAAGCATTGCTTTTTTAAATTGAATATCAGGTTCCGTGCCTTCTATATCACTCTCTATTTGAACTATTATGGTAATTTTTCTATTTAGTTGATTGCGATCTAAAACTGATATATCTCTTTCTATAATGCCAGTTTTACGCATTGAATTTAATCTTCTTTGACAGGCTGAGGATGATAAGTCTACTTCTTTAGCTAACTCTTGAGAAGTAACCCTGTTATTTTTTTGGACAATTTTTAGAATTTTGTAATCAAAACTATCTAATTTATTCATATTATTATGGTATCACATAATTTATTTAAAAAAATTAAAATAATGCATAAATTATGCAAATATTAACATATCTAAACCTTTCTAATCTTTATGATGGTGTTAAACTTTCGTCTCCAAAACAACAAAAAGGAGAACTTTATGAAAAAAATCATTTCGATTTTTATATGTTTTTTTCTTGTTTTAGGTTTTGCACAAACATCTTTTGCTGAATCTGATACATTAAAAAGACTTAAGAAACAAGGATATGCAACAGTTGCTGTTGCAAACGAACCACCTTACAGTGACATTAAATCTGATGGATATGTAACCGGTGCTGCACCTGATGTTGCCCGAGCTGTTCTTGAGGTTCTAGGTGTTCCAGACTTGAAAGCTGAAGTTATTATGTATGGTGCTATGATTCCTGCCCTTCAAGCAAGAAGAGTAGATATGGCAACTTCTGGTCTTTATATTAAGCCTGGCAGATGTGAGTCTATTATTTATTCTGAGCCTGATTTATGTGGTGCGGAAGCTTTTGCTGTTCCAGCAGGCAACCCAAACAATCTATTAACTTATGAAGATATTGCAGCTAATCCAGCTTTAAAAATGACAACTTGTGCTGGTTGTGCTGAAGAAAAATACGCTTTAGAGCGTGGTGTAAGTGCTGATCAGATTGTTTATTTTGATGTGCCTCCGAGTGGTATTAAAATGCTACAACAGGGTAGAGTTGACGTATTTGCTCTATCAGGTCTAGGTACAGCAGATTTACTAAAGAAAACTAATGATCCAAGCATTGAATTGGTAATGCCTGTTAGTGGTGTTCCGATGGGTTGTGCGGGTGCAGCATTTAATATGGATGATAAAGAGTTCAGGGCTGAATATAATATGGCTTTAGCTTTTTTGAAAGCTACTGGTAAATTTGAGGCTATTATTGCGCCTTATGGTTTCTCAGCAGCTGCAACTGCTACGAAGTCTTATTTGACTCAATGTCCTGACGGTGAATAAATTTATTTTATAACCTATTCTGCCCCGTAAATATTAGGGGTAGAGTTTGTTTTAGAGTTTATTTTATAACCTATTCTGCCCTGTAAATATTTCAGGGCAGTTTTTTTTAGAGTTTATTTATGTTAGAGTTTATTTATGAATGAAGTCTTATATTTTTACCCGATACTGATTAAAGGAACTATCACGACGATAGAGTTGACTGTATTAGGGGCAATTCTAGCTCTTGTTATTTCATTTATTGTGGGAATTGCAAGAATATCATCATTTAAATCAATCAGAGTAGTAGCAATAATTTATTTAGAATTTTTTCGAGGTAGCTCAGCCCTCGTACAAATGTTTTTTATTTATTTTGTTTTACCAATGTGGGGAATATATTTTGATGCCCTAACTGCTGGTGTAATAGCCTGTGGTTGTAATGTTGGTGCATATGGGTCAGAAGTAGTGAGAAGCGCTATACTTGCAGTTGATAAAGACCAACACGAAGCTGCAAAAGCTTTAAATTATTCAAATTACGAGAAATATAGATACGTTATTATTCCTCAAGCAATTCCAATTATGATTCCTACATTCGGGAATCTCCTTATTGAGTTGATGAAACTAACAGCAGTTTGTTCACTTATTACTATTTCAGATCTAACATTCATGGCTCATATAATTAGGGTTCAAACCGCCTTAACTTTAGAGCCGTTTTTAATCATACTAGTTATTTATTTTATTATTGCTTCAGTCTTAGTAAAGATAGTTGATCTGATTGCTAAAAAGTTTTCTAAAGGCAGAAATATTATGACTGCAGGAGACAAATAATCATGGAGTGGAGTTGGGACCATGCATTCGCAGTTTTACCGCAGCTACTTAAGGGTTTAGTAGTAACAATTGAAGCTACGATTGTTGCATCATTACTTGCTTACGTTTTGGGCTTAGCAATAGCCATTCTCAAAATGTCTAATAGGAAGTCAACACGGGTGTCCTTATATTGGATGACTGAGTTTGTTAGAAGGACGCCAATTTTAGTTCAGTTATATGTAGTATTTTATGTTCTACCTGACTTTGGAATTTTCTTAGAAGCTTTTACATGCGGCGTAATCGTTTTAGGTATTCACTTTAGCACGTATACGTCTGAAGTTTTTAGAGCGGGCATTGATAATGTTCCTAAAGGGCAGTGGGAAGCTGCGAGATCACTAAACTATAATCCATATCAAGCTTGGAAGTATGTTATTTTGCCTCAAGCTATACCTCCGATGATACCGCCACTTGCAAACTATTTAATTACAATGTTTAAGGAAACACCATTACTAGCAGCTATTACTGTAGTTGAATTATTTAGAGCAGCTGATCAATATAGTAATAGTCATTACACGTATCTTGAGCCTATGACGCTGGTCGGGGTATTCTTTTTGCTTGTATCCATTCCATCAGCCATGTTGGCAATGAAATTAGAAAAGAAATTTAAACCAATAAAGGTGGCTCGATGAATTACGTAAGTTCGCACTGGGGAACTTATAAGTTTTCAGTAGATAAGAATAAAAAAATAAAATTAGATAATTGGGAATTGGATTCTTCTCCAACAGAATTTGGCTTAGGTTTGGCTGATGCTGCTATCGATAATTTGAGAATTACACAACCTCACGTAAGAAAAGGATGGTTGGATAATAAAGGTAAAAGTGATGGCAAAAGAGGCCAAGATGATTTTATTCCTATAAGTTGGGATGAAGCATTTGAATTTGCATCTAAAGAGTTATTAAAAACTAAAAATGCTTATGGTAATTCAGCAATTTATGCGGGATCGTATGGCTGGGCAAGTGCCGGAAGATTTCATCATGCTAAAAGCCAAGTTAATCGTTTCTTTAATTTATTTGGAGGCTTTAGCTCATCATTTCAAAGTTATTCATACGCTGCAGCGCAAACTCTCTTACCTCACATAATTGGTTTAGATTTATATTCAACATTAGATGAACATACTTCATGGGATGCTTTATCTGAGGAATGTGAATTAATATTAATGTTTGGGGGAATGCCATTAAAAAATTCTAAAGTTTCAGCTGGGGGTGTAGGCAAGCATATTACCAAGTTAGGCATGAAGAAGTGTTTTGATAAGGGAGTTGAGTTTATTAATATTAGTCCTCTTATAGATGACGCTCCTAAATTTTTAAAAGCAAAGCAAGTTCCCATTAGACCAAATACTGATACTGCTTTAATGTTGGCTCTTGCTTATATTCTGATTAAAAATAATTCTTATGATAAGGATTTTATAAATAAATATACTGTGGGATTCGATAGTTTTGCTGATTATGTATTAGGGAAAAAAAATAATCAAGAATGCAGTCCTGCATGGGCATCACAAATTACTAATATTCCAGTTAATACAATCACTGAATTAGCAGATAAAATAATAACAAAAAAAACCATGATTTCTTTATCTTGGAGTCTGCAACGAGCATCGAGAGGAGAGCAGCCTTTGTGGATGGGAATCACTCTTGCAGCTATGTTAGGTCATATAGGAACTGCAAGTGGAGGTTTTGGATTTGGATATTCTAGTGTGAATAGCACAGGTGATTCATTTCATAAATTACCTTGGCAAAGTTTACCTCAAGGTAAAAATAAAATAAAAGATTTTATTCCTGTTGCAAGAGTAACTGATATGTTGGAAAATCCAGGAAGAGAATTTGATTACGATGGTAAGAAATTAACATATCCTGATATAAAATTAATTTATTGGGCAGGAGGAAATCCTTTCCATCATCATCAAGACTTAAATCGACTGGTCAAGGCTTGGCAAAAACCTAATACAATAATTGTTAATGAAATTTGGTGGAATTCTCAAGCTCGTCATGCTGATATTATTTTTCCAGCTAACACTGCTTTAGAGAGAAATGATTTAATGTTGAATCCAAGAGATCCAACAATTGTAGCGAATAAAAAAGCTATGAAAAGCTTTAAAAATTCAAAAACTGATTATGAAATATTTTCAGGTTTAGCTAAAAAACTGGGCTTTCTAGAATCATTTACCGAAGATAGAAGTGAATTGGATTGGATAAAATTTATATGGAATAATAGTTCAAAAGCTCATCAAAAAAATATAAGTTTTCCAAGTTTTGAAGAATTTTGGGAAAAAGGATATTTTGAACTTCCATCTCCAAAAGTTGAAAAAATTATGTTTAATGATTTTAGAAAAGATCCAATTAATTTTCCTTTAAATACCCCCTCAGGCAAAATAGAAATATCCTCTGAAACTATTTCTAATTTTCAATTAAGTGATTGTCTCTCTCACCCATATTGGTTTGAACCTTATGAGTGGTTAGGAAATATTGATAAGTATCCATTACATTTAATTTCAAATCAACCAAAGCATAGACTCCACAGTCAGCTTGATAATGCGGTCAATAGCCAAAATAGTAAAATAAATGGAAAAGAGCCTGTGATGATTAATTCATCAGATGCTTCAAAAAGAGTTATTAAAAATGGTGATATTGTTATGCTATTTAATAAAAGAGGCAGGGTATTAGCAGGGGCAAATATTTCTGATAATGTGATGCCTGGAGTTGTTGTTTTATCTACTGGAGCGTGGTTTGATCCAGATTATGATTTAAATTTAGAGAGACATGGGAACCCTAATGTACTCACTAAAGATGTTGGAACTTCGTCTTTAGGTCAAGGCCCAAGTTGCCATACAACTTTAGTAGAATTGAAAAAAGCAAATAAAGAAGAAATTGTGGACGTTAATATTTTTAAAAATCCAGAAATTCTTAATAAAGGTACTTAAACAAAATTAATAATTAATAAAACATAATGCTATGAATAATATTATACAGTTTGAAAATGTTTCAAAATCTTTCGGTGATTTAAAGGTTTTAAATAATTTAAATTTAGAAGTGAAAGATGGTGAAAAATTAGCTTTAATAGGACCTAGTGGTTCTGGAAAGACAACAATTTTAAGAATTTTGATGACATTGGAAACTATCGATGATGGTTTTGTTTCAGTTAATGGAGAATATTTATGGCATGAAAAAAATAATGGAAAAATTATTCCCGCTTCTGTAAATCATTTACACAAAATGCGTGATTATATTGGGATGGTCTTTCAACAATTCAATTTATTTCCTCATTTGACTGCTATTGAAAATGTTAAGCAACCTCAGATTTTAATAAAGAAAAAAACTGAACCTGAAGCTAAAGAAAAGGCTGAAGAATTATTTAATTTAGTTGGGCTAAATGACAAAAAAGATCATTATCCTCATGAATTATCGGGTGGCCAGCAGCAACGTGTGGCAATAGCTAGAGCACTAGCTATGGAGCCAAAGATTATGTTGTTTGATGAAGTCACATCTGCTTTGGACCCAGAACTTGTTGATGAAGTTCTAACTGTTCTTCATAAATTAGCATCTGATACTGATACAACGATGTTAACAGTTACTCACGAAATGAATTTTGCGCGTGAATTTGCTGACAGAGTTCTATTTTTTGAAGGTGGTCAGATTGTGGAGTCTGGAAAACCTGAAAATATTTTTTCAAATCCAGCAGAGAAACGAACTAAAGAATTTCTTAAAAAATTTATTAACAATGTTAATTAATACTACACCTACTAAATATTTTTATTATTATGATTAATCAATATAAACACCTAATTCATTCAACACGACACTTCGAGAATTTAAATATTCAAGCTGGATCTGACTATAGGTATCAAGATATTTTGAGCCTTGAGTCATTTGAGCTAGCCAATAAAGAGATTAGTTCGTGGGATAGTTATGAGTCCACTCCATTACACTCGCTATCTGATTTAGCAAGTGATAGCGGCGTTTCTTTAATAGCCTATAAGGATGAAAGTCACCGATTCTCTCTTAAAAGCTTTAAGGCATTGGGAGGGGCTTATGCGGTAGCCAATCTTTTATTAAAAAAATTAAAAGAGCAAGGCATTGAAGCAAAATCTTCTGATTTAATTGCAGGTACGTATTCAGAGATAACCTCAAAGATTACGGTGTGTTGTGCAACCGATGGCAATCACGGAAGATCGGTAGCTTGGGGTGCTCAAAAATTTGGATGCAATTGTGTGATTTATATTCATCGTACTGTGAGTGTTGTTAGAGAAGAAGCGATCGCTAAATACGGCGCTATAGTGAATCGAATCAAAGGTAACTATGATGAATCAGTTCATATTGCAGCTGAGGTCGCTGAGTCTAACGGTTACTATGTAGTATCTGACACCTCTTATGAGGGTTATACGGATATTCCAAAAGACGTTATGCAGGGTTACACAGTGATGGTTGATGAGGCCATGAAGCAAATGGAAGAAGTGCCAACTCATGTTTTTTTGCAAGGAGGCGTCGGAGGATTTCCAGCTGCGGTAGTATCTTATTTAGTTGAGAGTCTGGAATGCCCACCAATCTTTATCGTTGTTGAACCAACAAACGCAGACTGCCTTTTTCAAAGTGCAGTTAATGGTGAACCAACAGTAATCCATGGAGATTTGGATACTGTTATGGCAGGACTTGCTTGTGGCGAAGTTTCACTCTTAGCATGGTCTATACTTGAGAGTTATGTTCCACATTTTTTAAGCATTCAAGATGATTCAATTTCTACAACTATGCAGCTTCTCGCCAATAGAGACAAGCCAATTGTTGCTGGAGAATCTGCGGTTGCTGGATTGGCAGGCTTTCTTATAGCATGTAATGATGACAATCTTAAAAGTAAGCTAATGCTTAATGAGAATTCCAGAATTCTTTTTTTTGGAACTGAAGGCGATACTGATGAGAAAATGTATGGACAATTAGTTGGAAGGTCGTCAGAAGAGGTCATGAATGGTTATGGTTAATCCAAATAGAGGTTTTGAGGTATCTGAATACGAAAACAGGCTTAATAAAATTCAGAAGCTTATGTTTGATTCAAAGATGGATGCTATTTTATTAACGACTCAAGTTGACATTGAATACTACACTGGATTTAAAACACAATTCTTCCAGAGTCCAACTCGCCCTTGGTATGTTTTAATTCCAAGTGATGGAAAGCCAAAAGCCATTATTCCAACAATTGGTGAATCGGGAATGAGAGAGACATGGATTGATGATATTCAAACCTGGACTTCGCCTAACCCGGAAGATGATGGTATTAGCATGCTGCTATCTAAAATTAACTCTTTAATTGGAAAGAACAAATGCCTCGGAGTTCCTAAAACTCTTGAAAGTACACTAAGAATGCCATTAGGTGATTACGAATACCTAATCAGTTCTTTGTCAGGTATAGAGATTAAAGATGCAAACAAAATACTCAGAAAGGTTCGTTTTGTTAAGTCAACAGCTGAAATTGCAAAGATAAGGCATATTTGTCAGATAACCTCTCAAGGCTTTATAGATTTAGAAGGTTTTCTTAAGGCAGGTGAAAGTGAGCGTGAAAATTGTAAACGCTTTAAACAGCATCTTCTTGCGCTAGGTGCAGACGATTCACCTTATATAGTATCGGGTTCAGGTAAAGATGGCTATGGCTCAATCATTATGGGGCCAACAGAGAAAATCATCGAAGAGGGCGATCTGTTTATTATTGATACTGGCTCAGTATTTGATAGTTATTACTGTGACTTTGATAGAAACTATGCCTTTGGTTATATATGTGATGAAGCTAAAAAGGCATATAGAGTTGCCTATGAGGCCACTGAGGCAGGCTTTAAGGCATGCCAAGCTGGCAACACAACTACTGATGTATTTAATGCCATGAACGATGTTTTACAAAAGGGCGGCGCATTAGGTAATACCGTTGGTAGGCTAGGCCATGGCTTAGGAATGCAACTGACCGAATGGCCTTCAAACACCGCAACTGATAACACTGTTCTTGAGCCAGGTGTCGTTTTAACACTGGAACCAGGAATGGCATTCCTTCCAGGCAAAGAAATGGTTCATGAGGAAAATATTGTTATTACTGATGATGGTCCTGAATGGCTTAGTATTAGAGCTGCAGATGAATTACCTGTAATTCAATAATAAGTTTCTTTTTTTCTGTAAGCCTACCAAAATAATTTATTTCCTATTTGTTTACAAACATATTTTTTTGTATATAATAATGCGAATCATTCTTATTTGCATTTACAATGTAATAATAGTGATGATATTTATATAAAACACTTAAGGAAAATATAATGACAATGCCAAGCTTTATCATGGGATTTAGAGAAGGATTAGAAGCCTTTCTTTTAATTGCTATTACTTTGAAATATATCACTTCAATTGATCAAGGACATTTAAAAAATAAAGTGATACAAGGAGTTGTTGCAGGTTTAATTATTTCTGTCGTTCTAGGCTTGTTGTTAAGTCTATTTGCGGAATACCTGGGTGGTGTCTCAAGCTTAACAAAACTATGGGAAAGTGTCGCTAGTTTAGTTGCTTTATTGCTTGTATCATTTTTTATTGTTTGGATGATTCGTCATGGAACCCACATGACACAATACATTAAAGATCAAGTGGGTCAAAGTGTTTCTGCAAACGCTTTGTTTTGGATTTCACTTATCATTATTGCGCGTGAAGGCACTGAGATTGCTATCTTTTCATTTGCAGGCAAATATCCATTTGAAGTAGTTAGTATGGGAATTGTATCGGCTTTAATACTATCTATATTGATATTCTATTCTTTAGTTAAGATAAATTTATCGCTCTTATTTAAGATTACTTTAGCCTATCTTATTTTGCAAGCTGGGTTTTTGTTGGGCTATTCTATACATGAGGGCTTTTCGGCTATGAAAGGTTATGGCATGATTATGTCGGATAATTATATTTTTAATAAGGCTTTTAATTTTTCAAATACATTATTGAGTCATAAAGACGGTATTTTTGGCATTCCATTGCATGTGCTATTTGGTTGGTATTCTAAGCCTGAATGGATACAGTTTATTGTTCAGTATCTGTTCACTTTCAGCATGTTTGGTTATTGGGTTTGGCACAATAAGAAAATTGCCAGTAGCTGATTAACGTAAGTTATCTCATTTGCTACAATTTAAAATGTAGCAAATGAGTAATAATTTATTACAAGAGCACTCTGTAACCTTCCCAAAAAATATAATTCATTTCAAGTTATCTTGTCAGTAAAATCTCTAATTATTTAGTTGAGTCTTATTATTACAAATGAAGGACCCTTTGTTAAATGTTGAAGGAATATATTGTGCTTCAATTAATGCAGGCATAAAAAACAATGATGATTTGGATTTGTCGGTCATATCATTGACTAAAGGTAGTGTTACAGCAGCAGTTTTTACCCAAAATATTTTCTGTGCTGCTCCAGTACTTGTTGCTAAAAATCATTTACAAAATTTTCCTAGAGCATTATTAATTAATAGTGGTAATGCCAATGCTGGAACAGGTAAAGAGGGAATTGTAAATACTCTAAGGTCTTGTGAAGTTTTGGCTAATGAACTTGATATTAAAGCTGATGAGGTTTTACCATTTTCGACAGGTGTAATAGGTAAGCAAATAGATTTATCAAATTTTGAATCAGGTATTCCTAGGGCAGTAAGTCAACTAGCAATTGATTCAATTAGAGATGTTGCTAAAGGAATTTTGACAACTGATTTAATTGAAAAATACTATTCTAAAAAAATTAAATTTTCTGGAAAAGAAGTCACTTTATCTGGAATTGCAAAGGGCTCTGGAATGATTCGCCCGGATATGGCAACAATGCTGAGTTTTATTTTTACAGATATAGGAGCTTCTCAAAAAGAGTTACAAGAATGTCTAGCTATAGCAGTAGATCAATCCTTTAATCGGATTACAGTTGATGGAGATACTTCAACAAATGATGCATGTACTTTAAGTGCTACAAATCAATCTGGCGTTAAATTAGATGAATGTAAAGATGAATTTCAAAATGCACTTAATGAAATAACGAAAGTGCTTGCACAGATGATTGTTAAGGATGGTGAAGGCGCAACTAAATTTGTAGAAATAAAAGTTGGTGGTCTTGCCTCAACTAAAGATTGTTTAGAAGTTGCATATACAGTTGCACATTCTCCATTAGTCAAAACAGCATTATTTGCAAGTGATGCGAATTGGGGTAGGATTTTAGCGGCGGTAGGGCGTTCAAAGGTTATTGGGATCTCTATTGAAAATATTGATATCTATTTGAATGACTTGCAGATTATTGCCTCTGGTGAGCCAAGCCTTGATTACACTGAGAGTCGAGGTAGCGCGGAAATGCAAAAATCTGAAATAACAATTCGAATTGATTTAGGTGATGCCAACACCACTGAAAGTGTATGGACAACTGACCTTTCATATGACTACGTTAAAATTAATGCAGAATATCGCACCTGATTTATAGATATTTTTCAACCTGAGTATTATCAATAACAAACTTCTTAAATCGCCTTGCAATTGGCGATAACTCTGCTTCTGCATGATGAACTATATGCCACTGCCTAACGATAGGAAATGGTTCAACATTAAGCTGCTTAATAATTTGATTTTTTAGCTGAAGGTTTACAGAATGCATAGAAACAAATCCAATTCCAAGACCAGCTTGGACTGCCTCTACAATAGCTTCATTTGAGTTAATCTGAATATCTGAATTAAAATTTAAACCTGTAAAACGTTCAATTGTAATACGCGTACCCGATCCAACTTCTCTTGTAAGTAAGGTTTCTTTGGCTAAGTCTTTAATTGTGACTTTGTTCTTAGTTAGAAGTTCATTTTTAGGATGTGCAATAGCAATCAATGGATTTTTCATAAATGCGTGAGAAATTAATGGGATATTTTTTGGAGGTTCGCCCATTATCACTATATCTGCATTATGATTTTTTAGGTTATCAAGTAGTGAATGCCTATTGGTAACATCCATATAAAAAGTCATTTTTGGAAATTCTTTTTTAAATTTTGATAAAAGATTGCTTACAAATGAGTTTGCTGTTGTTGCAACTGCAATTTGAAGGTGACCAGAGTCAGGATTTAAACTTTGATTGATTTCTAGTTTTGAGTTCTCAACAACATTGATAGCTTTAACTGCCGTCTCATAAATTTTGTTACCAATAAAGGTAGGAGCGATTTTTTTTCCATTAATATTAAATATTTTCGCTCCAATATTGTTTTGTAATTGTTGCACCTGCATATATACTGCTGGTTGTGTAATATGTAGCTCTTTACTTGCACTTGTAAAGCCTCCAAGTCTAATAACTGCTTCAAAACTATAGAGTTGTTTTAAAGTGTAATTAATCATAATAATAACTAATGATTTTATAAATAAATATTATTTTACATTATTTATTGCTCAATCTATAATCAACCTTATTTAAATAAATAGGAGTTAAGAAAATGGATCAATCTAATAGATATGCTGACTTGTCGTTAGACGAAGACACTCTAATTGCTGAAGGTAAGCATATATTGGTTGCTTATACTATGACACCAGCCGAAGGTTATGGTTACTTATCAACTGCTGCTCACTTTGCAGCAGAGTCATCTACTGGGACTAATGTTGAAGTTTCGACAACTGACGACTTTACTAAAGATTTAGATGCGATGGTTTACGAAATCGATGAAGCTAATGGCACTATGAAAATTGCCTATCCAAATGATCTTTTTGATCGTAATATAATTGATGGTCGTGCGATGGTTGTATCATTCTTAACGCTTGCTATTGGTAACAACCAAGGTATGGGTGATGTTAAATGTGCACAGATGCAAGATTTTTGGGTTCCAAAATCAATGCTTGATATTTTTGATGGTCCTTCAAAAGATATTACAGATTTATGGAATCTATTAGGTCGTTCACGAACAGACGGTGGTTACATTGCAGGTACCATAATTAAACCTAAATTAGGTTTGCGTCCTGAACCATTTGCAAAAGCTGCATACCAGTTCTGGCTAGGTGGTGATTTTATTAAGAATGATGAACCACAAGGAAATCAAGTATATGCAAGAATTAAAGATGTTACACCTTTGGTAGCCGACTCAATGAGACGTGCACAGGACGATACAGGTGAAGCAAAATTATTCTCTGCCAATATAACTGCAGACGATCATCACGAAATGTGTGCCCGTGCAGATTATATTCTTGAAACATTTGCTGAGAATGCTCACCATGTTGCCTTCCTAGTTGATGGGTATGTTGGTGGACCAGGTATGGTTACTACAGCGCGACGTAACTATCCTAATCAATACTTACATTATCATAGAGCTGGTCATGGTGCAATAACTTCTCCATCAGCCGTTAGAGGCTATACTGCGTTTGTACTTGCAAAGCTATCACGTTTAATGGGAGCTTCTGGTATCCATGTAGGTACTATGGGGTACGGAAAAATGGAAGGCGGCGCGGATGATAGAAACATTGCTTATATGATTGAACGTGACAGTTCAGATGGTCCTTTTTTCCATCAGGAGTGGTTTGGAATGAAACCTACAACACCAATAATTTCAGGTGGTATGAATGCACTGCGTCTTCCAGGTTTCTTTGAGAATTTGGGCCATGGTAATGTAATCAATACTTCTGGCGGTGGCGCTTATGGTCATGTCGATTCTCCTGCAGCTGGAGCAATATCTCTTCGCCAAGCTTATGAGTGCTGGAAATCAGGTTCAGACCCAATTGAGTTTGCAAAAGAACACCATGAATTTGCAAGAGCATTTGAATCATTCCCAGGGGATGCAGACAACTTATATCCTGGCTGGAGAGATAAACTAGGTGTTCATAAGTAAAATGTCTAGTAGAGGGTGTAATTTATTGACTGAATAAGAAGTAAATTGCACCTACTAAGGAAAATAGTATTACCTGATGTAATAAATAGATAATCAATGAATGTTGACCTATAAGTTGTAATAGGGGTAGCCTCATGAAAAATATTTTTTTATATATCGGATTATGACCTAGATAAATGCCAGTAAATATAAATGCAATCCAAGGGAAAAGTGGGTAAAAATCTACACTAGACAGTGGTAAATAATCTGATAGCAGCATCCTTAAAAAAGAAAGGTCAGTTAAATTTAAATAACCAGATAGAAATATTAAGGCAGCAATAAATAGAGAAGTTTTAGGCAGTTGTGTAAAAAAGACAGCAATCAATGTTCCTGTCCAGATTAAATGTAGGATGCCGAAATAGACCCAAGCATCTGGAAACATTATATAGGTGCTGATCGAAACTGAGAGTGCAGCAAGACCAAGTAAAAAAAGGCGTTTTATAAATTTGTTTAAGCTAAAGCTATTTCCGTAGGCAAGCACAAGACTAATTCCTACTGCATTTAGAAACAAGAAAACAATTAAGTATCGCCAATAGCTGGTAAGCCAAAAGTTAGATAGAGGAATATTTGTATAGCCGAATTCGTTAAGATCATAAATTAAATGAAACAGTATCATCATTATGATTGCAATTCCTCTTATTAGGTCAAGTGCTTGGTCTCTGTTTAATTTTTTTATGCTTATCATTGTTATTTTTGCAAAATGAATGTGCCAACTAATGTGTGTTTTTAACATTAAAATGGCGAAAGTGTTTATATTTTTTACAAACGATTATTCGGAGAATAGTTATGGCTAATTTTGATATAAGTCAGTTTAAGGTAGTTGAGAGTCCTTATTATCAAGAGCAATTTAATGAAGTTGATCTCTATAAGGTTGCATACAGTTCACGCCTACCATTAATGATAAAGGGCCCAACTGGCTGTGGTAAATCTAGATTTATTGAGCATATGGCTTATAAACTTGATAAGCCACTTATTACAGTATCTTGTAATGAAGATATTACAGCATCGGATTTAATTGGTCGTTTCTTACTTGACTCTGATGGAACAAGGTGGGTTGATGGTCCATTAACTATTGCTGCTCGTCATGGCGCAATCTGCTATCTTGATGAAATTGTAGAAGCTCGTCAAGACACTATGGTTGTAATACACTCATTAACTGACCATCGTCGTGAATTAATGATTGACAAAAAAGGCGAACTATTAAAAGCACACCCAGATTTTCAGTTGGTTATTTCATATAACCCAGGCTACCAGTCAATAATGAAGGACCTTAAGCAGTCTACTAAACAACGCTTTGTAGCCCTAGATTTTGATTTTGCAAGTCCTGAGATAGAAGTAATTATTGTAAGTAATGAGTCAGGAGTTGATCCTGAAATAGCTAAAAAGTTAGTTCAATTTGCAAATACCACACGTAAACTTGTCGGGCATGGTCTTGATGAGGGTGCCTCGACAAGACTTCTGAATTATGCTGGTGTTTTGATAAGTAAAGGTGTTGATATAAAAGACGCTTGTCAAATAGCTTTGATAAAACCTATTACTGATGATGCTGAAGTCAGGGAAGCCATGAATGCCTCTATGGAAGCTATTTTTGGATAAATTCATTCACTGTGATGACTAACCCTACTGATGATCGTAATCTAAAATGTGCATTTGAGTCAGTTCATCTGGAGTTTTCAAAACATATAAGCACTGCTCGTTCAAAACTTACTCAAGAGTCTTTGGATGAGTATTATGATGGAGTTGAATTTTTTGCTACGATTGGACAAGGAGACACCATTTCAATCGCCTTTGCTAATGTTATGCCCTGGGTAGGGGCTCATTTTGGTAAGAATTCAATTAAAAAAATCACTGAGTTTTCTTATGAAACCATTGCCAGAAGTCCAAATAAAGAGTTTTTGGTTGATTTTATATTTAGTTTGATAGAGGTTATTAATTACGTAAAAGAAGATGAACTTGAAAAGTTTTTGAGTCTGATTGGTTATCAACTAAAGGAGACTACATACTCTGTTCACGGAATCCATGTAACTCATAGCTCACCATCCTTTAGAGCCTTTTTATCTAGGATAGGTGTAATACTTTCGCAACTGGATTATGAAGGAATATATGAATGGATTAATTACGGTTTAAGATATTTTAAGAGCCACCCAGAACGGCAAAAGGCTTTTTTCTCATTATCAACACCAGATTCTCGTGCAATTTTTCAACGACAGAGAAAAGGAGTTTTGTTTGTTGATATTGAGAGACGTGCGAATTTATTACAGCTCGCACTGTGGGGTACTGATTTTATGTACGCAACTTATTCACCAGACTTTGAACAACTTGAACATTTTCATCCTTATTTAGAGGATGGTGTTATCAGGTTGCCTGATATTTATACCGAACTAAATGGAGTTAATGGCTCGAAGCGCTATCTTGCATTAATTGCGCACTTATTGGCACATAACCAATTCACCACTGCAATTGTGGCTGATAATCTGAGCCCCCATCAAAGATTATTTGTTGAGGTTTTTGAAGATGCGCGAGTGGAATATTTATGTACTAAACAGTATCCCGGTCTCAAATCTATATGGCTAGAATTGATTCCAAAGATTGGAGAAAGTGTCTGTAATGAAGAAACTCAGTCTTGTATTAGGCACCGAGCCTCAATGCTTAGTCGTGCATTAATTGATGAAAATCATAACTATAAAAATGTTGAAATATTGAAATTCGTAAACAAATTTAAAGAGCTAATGAATACTGGAGAATCAACCACTGAAGATAGTTTATCTTTGGGTCTAGATTATTTAGCTAATACACGTCATGCTTCAGATTCCCTCGCAGACATATTCTTCACAGATACTGAGATTAGTTATCGGGATGATAATCGAGTTATGTGGATTTTTATTGAGGATGACGATGAGGGTGATGATATATTTCATAAGAAATTCGAAGACAAAGAAAATCAAAAACTTGAAGTAGTTATTCCGCCTCACTATTATGACGAATGGGATTACAAATATGCATCCTATAAGCCCGATTGGGCGGCAGTTTATGAGCGATTGCATTCCCATTCAGATGCTACTTTTATCGATCAATTGCTTGATAAGAATCGTGATCTCGCAAAGCAATTAAAGCGAATTTTAGATCTCTTGAAGCCGCAAAATAAAAAACGCCTCCGGTTCCAAGAAGAGGGCTCTGAGCTCGACTTAGATATTGCACTTCGTAGTGTTATTGAACTTAAGAATGGGTCACAACCTGACACTAGAATCAATACCGATTTTGAGCATGACTCTCGAAGTGTATCCGTACTTCTTTTGTTAGATTTATCGGAGTCACTTAATGACATTGTAGAGTCTACAAACCAGACAATCCTTGAGCTCTCTCAAGAAGCTGTATCTCTACTAGCATGGTCAGTGGAACAATTAGGCGATAATTTTGCGATTGCTGGGTTTAACTCGAATACTCGCGAACAAGTAATGTATTACCATATTAAGGGTTTTTCTGAGCACTGGGATGATACTGTTAAGGCAAGACTGGCTAATCTAAAGGCAGAATATTCAACACGAATGGGTGCCGCTATTCGTCATGGTACACATTATCTCGATCTACAAAAAAGCGATAAAAAACTAATGTTAATTTTGACGGATGGTGAGCCATCTGATGTTGATGTAGAAGATCCTGAAATGTTGATAAAGGATACTCATAAGGCAGTTCAAGAATGTCAGCAAAAGGGAATGTATCCATACTGTATTAGCTTGGATAATAAGGCCGACGAATATATTTCAGATGTTTTTGGGTCTCATTATTCAGTCATTGACAGAATTGAATCATTACCGAAAGAATTACCACAATTGTTTTTATCTTTGACAAAATAATGAATTTACTCAAATACTTGAGAGACAAAAGTCTTGTCAATTGTAATTAAGGAATCATCAAGAAGTTCCAGGCATTTTGGTACAGCCAAAAAAACTGCTCCAAGGCATACTGATATTGCTACCGGCTTTCCAGGAAGATTAATAATTAAACTGTTGCCCCTGGTGCCGGCTATTTGACGTGAAAGAATCGCTGTAGGGACTGTTCGAAGCGAAACCGTTCTCATTTGTTCAGCAAATCCATCAAATACTCTTTCACAAACAGACTGGGTAGCTTCAGGCGTAACATCTCTTGTAGTCGGACCAGTACCACCAGTAGTGAGGATTAAATTACAACCAAGGTTGTCGCTCATTTCTATAAGGGTTTGTTCGATCAAAGGCTGCTCATCTTCAATTACTTTTGAAACCACTTCGTATGGACTTATGACGGCTTTTGAAATCCACTCCTGCATTGCGGGACCACTAATATCTTCATATATGCCACGCGCGGCTCTATCTGAAATAGTCAGGAAGCCAATTTTAATTTTAGTATCAGTCATATGATTATTAGCCTCCAGTAACTGGAGGAAAAAAAGCGACCTCATCTTCTTCAGTAACTATTGTATCTACAGTAACCATTTCATGATTGACTGCACACAAGATATTATTTGGAAAGTGTTGCTCCCCATGCTTCTCAATTAGTTTTTGTTTGATTAATGATATTGTCACTGGTGAATCAAAATCCATCACGTCATGGTTTGTTTTTAAGTTCTCTTTTAGGGAGGCGAAGTAGAGAATTTTCATCCACCAATCTCCACCATCTGTCTACTACTAATATTGTCAATTACAGAATCAAAGAAGTGTTTTTCTGGTTTTTTTGTTATAGCATTAAGAATCAATTGCTTAATTTCTGCATCACTCATTCCGGACCTAAGCGCATCACGAAGTGATACTGAGTCTTTTTGACCAAGGCATAAGATTAATTCACCCTTTGCTGTTAACCTGACACGGTTGCAGCTACTACAGAAATTATTAGAAACAGCTGATATCGTTGCAACACTAGTATTGGTTCCAATAATATGAAGTGCTTTTGCTGGTCCATCAGTTTGCTGTGCTTTCTTAGATTCAAGTTTGTTTCCAAACTTTGTATAGACTCTCTCAAGAATATCTTTTTCGCTGTAATGCCTATCGACAGCCTCTATTCCAGCAAGACCTATAGGCATAGTCTCTATAAAACGAATATCCAGACCTCGATCAATGGCAAAGTCAATCATTGACTCAATTTCATCATCATTAATACCCTTCATGACTACCATATTTAACTTAATAGGTTTTATTCCGGCTGAAATTGCAGCGTCTATACCTTTAATAACAGTTGCTAAGTCTCCATCCCTAGTAATTTCTTTAAAGCGCTCTGGAATAAGCGAGTCAATTGAAATATTTGCCCTATTAATGCCGTTAGCTTTTAATTCAGTTGCTAATGGACTCAAGAGGTGTGCATTAGTTGAGAGTGGAATATCAGTCAGACCTGGAATTTCTCCCAGCATTTTAGTTAGCTCAAGAATATCTTTTCGAAGTAGGGGTTCACCACCAGTAAGACGAACTTTTGTAACTCCTAATTCTGAAAATAGACGTACAATTTTGGCAATCTCTTCAAAAGAGAGAACTTGTGATCTTTTGGTATGAGTTTGGTGATCCTCTTCTCTACAGTATTGACATCTGTAATTGCAGTGGTCTGTCACTGAAACTCTTAAATAAGTAATTTCTCGGTTATATGGATCAATTATCTTATTCATCATGGTAGTACCCAGTGCCCCGACTTTCCACCTTTCTTTTCTATTAGCTGAACATTATCAATGCGCATAAAACGATCGACCGCCTTGCACATATCATAAACCGTAAGAGCTGCAATGCTTGCAGCTGTTAATGCCTCCATTTCAACTCCAGTTTTGCCGTTTAGTTTGGCTGTAGCAATGATATCAATGCATTTTTTTTCATTATTTGGAGTGAGTTCAACACTCACCTTCGATAGCATCAGAGGGTGACAAAGAGGAATAAGATCAGAGCATTTTTTTGCAGCCTGAATCCCTGCAATTCTAGCAACAGCAAGGACATCTCCTTTTTTATGTGATCCAGAGACAATTAACTCAAGCGTTTCAGCTTGCATGACTACTCTTGCGCCAGCTTTAGCTTCACGCGCAGTGTTATTTTTATCTGAAACATCAACCATTTCTGCTTCACCATTAGCATTGATATGGGTTAATTTGCTCATCTCGTTAGTTCACTCAATGGGTAATAGTTCAGTATGGTTCCGGCTTTAAATGTAGTATTTTCAGGTATCTCAATAAGTCCATCGGCCCAAACAACTGAGCTCATTACATCTGAACCCTGCTTAGGGTAAAGATTCGCTAAAGGTATTTCCGATGAGTAATCAATACGAACACGTGCATACTCACGCCTAGGTTTAGCTCGCTTAGAATCAAAATTTGCTTTCACCTTTAATATTTTAGAATCATAGTTAGTGTTTCCCTGCATTTTTTTTATAAATGGCAATGAAAAAATACAAAAGGTTACAAAGCTTGATACTGGATTTCCAGGTAGTCCAATGAATGGGGTTTGTTTAACTTTACCATAAGCTAGTGGTTTTCCAGGCTTCATTCGAATTTTCCAGAGATTTAATTCTCCAAGTTTTTCTACGGCAGGTTTGACATGATCCTCTTCACCGACAGAGACGCCACCGGTAGTCATAATTAAGTCACACTGACTCTCAAGGGTTTCAAGTGCATCGCAAGTTGCATCTAACTTATCCTCAATATTTCCTAGATTAATTACATCACAACCAACCTGATTGAGAAGGGCAACCAGTGAATAGCGATTAGAGTTATAAATTTTTCCAGGTGATAAGGGGTTTCCCGGCTCCACTAGTTCATCGCCAGTAAAAAAAACACCAACTTTAATTTTTTTGAAAACGACTAACTCACCAACACCAACTGAGGCAGCTAGAGAAATATCTTGAGGTTGAATTTGTTTGCCGGAGCTAAGAATAACGTCAGCCTCAAGGATGTCATTACCAGTTGGTCGAATATTTTCATTCAAATTAATAGCTCTTGCAACTGAAATCTGAGAACCATCTTCAGATACTTCACATTCTTCTTGCATAACGACAGTATTAGCCCCTTTAGGAATTGGTGCACCAGTAAATATTCTTGCAGCACAACCCATTTTTAAGTCATTACCAGTTGAGCCTGCAGTGATTCTATCAACAATATCAAAACTCAGGTTAGTTTGTGATACTTGACTGTCATCAAGTGCAATAGTGTAACCGTCCATGGCGCTATTATCAAAGCCTGGAACATTAATTGTTGAATGAATATCGCTTGCTAAAATTCTACCTAGTGAGTTATCCAATGAAACGGTCTCTGTCTTGTTTGTGACACTAGCAGAATTAAGTAAAAATGATAATGCATCATCTGCACTCATCAACGAATCATTGAACATTGCTGAACTTGAATTAACCTCTTGAGTACTCATAAGGTAATATGGATTTAGTATTCATAGGGTGTATTATACAATTGCAAGTAAATTTTCTAATTACAAATAACTTGAAAAAAGAACAAGCATTAAGTGAAAAAAATATCTAAAAATGAGATTTCAGCTGTTATCTTGGCAGGTGGAAAAGGTTCAAGAATGGGTGGCAAAGACAAGGGGCTTATTGAATTTCGTGGTCTTGCATTAATAGCTCATGTAGTTAATGTAGTTAAAATCAGAGTAAATCA
>ERZ767285.128-NODE-128-length-34224-cov-6.276950_pt1 | contig 34224 bp, 25 predicted proteins | sample MGYA00374953_ERZ767285 | MGnify/ENA primary metagenome ERZ767285 (study PRJEB28947, sample SAMN06267186) | marine metagenome | isolation source: Columbia River Estuary | place: USA:Columbia River Estuary, USA | collected 2013-07-23 ...
GAGAAGATATAGCCGTTGCCGTAAGGCAGGATGGCGTGAGGCAGCTGCTTCCAGCGGACAAGGTCCGTGCTGACGGCGTGTCCCCAGGTCATATTGCCCCAGACCTGCCCAAGCGGGTTGTGCTGGAAGAAGAGATGGTACTCACCATCGTAGTAGAGCAGTCCGTTTGGATCGTTGATCCAGTTTCTTAATGAGGTGAAGTGAAACAGCGGCCGGTAAGGCTGGTCATAGCCTGTGCCCGCGTAGGACTCGAAATTATCGAACTGCTTGCTCTCATCCGCCATGGCGGGCTTCAGCATGCAAAGAGCAGTCAACGCAAAGAGGGTCGCTTTTGGGGCAAGGTTTGTGAAAATTGGTCGTTGGAGTGTGAAATTTTTCATCTGTCTGTTTTCTGATGATTGTTGTTTTTGATTATTTTTCATCCTGCCAAATCGGCTTCATCTGCCAAAGTTCAGCATCGGCCCGGCCAGCTGCGAACACTTCGATTCCTTGGTCTTCCAATGGAGGATACAATACGCGGACAACTGTTTTTTTGCCGCCGTTGATAAAAACCTCCATGATGGATTTATCGAGGAATACTCGGAGCGAGAGCTTCTTGCGGTCGCCTTCGGGAGCGACCTTCACCCTGGTGCCGAACACATCAAGCACTCCATTTTCATAGGCGATCGTGAGTTTGCGTTTGCCATCATTCGAGCGGCGCAGATGCAGACCACATCGACCTTGATCAATCTGTTCGAAGGCCGCTTGGATTTCAACCGTATCGCTGCGGGTGTTAAGAACCTTCGAGCCGGTGATGCCAACGACACTTTCCTTTTCACCACGTAGTTTATGGATCGCCTCAACAGGCCGCTGCACCGGATGACCGTCCGCACCAAGGGTAATCACTCGAGGTATGGCAAAGCAGTTGTTCCATCCCTTGCCTTTTGTGCCGGTGATCCAGGAATAGGTCGTGTGCTGACCCTGGTCATCCGTCGAGAAGCTGATCGTGTGATAGTTCTTGGCCTGATCCAGTTTGCCTTTTTTCTCCCGTGTAAACCGTGCGGACTCAGGATCAAAGCTCCCCACCTCGTAGTGCGGTGAAGCACCTTTGCTCCATACATAGAGCCACTGATCACCAACAGGAATCATTTGAGGACAGTCCCATGCGGTATCGCACATATTGCCCCGGTAGTTCCACTGGGTGAGTTCCTTGTTTGCAGCCTCGTAGATGGGTGCGGTTTTACCCGTGATGCCCAGCAGCATAAAGGTGCGGCCGCCGGCATTGAAGAACGCGGGGTCCCGGATATAGTTGTCCCAGCCATAGCCGTCGATATTGTTGGGCAGGGTGGGGGCATTGACGGGGTCGGTTGTCATTTTGCCCCATCTGATGAAATCCTTGTCCATCGGTTTTAGCATGACCTGTCCGTTGAACACCCAGGCCAGTTTCCCTTTCTCCTTGTCCTTGGCACGAACCTTGGAGACGGAGGTATACCACATCTGTAATTCACCATTGCCATCCCTGACCGCACATCCCGAATAGCAGTGATCCTCCCCCTTCTCAACCGAAGGCCAAACAGCAATGGGGAGACGTTCCCAAGTCACATTATCGCGACTGCGTGCATGCCCCCAGTGAATATGGTCCCACTGATTGCCATAGGGATTGAGCTGGTAGAACACATGGTACCAGCCATCGGCGTAAAAAGCTCCGTTGGGGTCATTGATCCAGCGTGCTTCCGGAAGGAAGTGATAGACCGGGCGATGAGGATCACTGGCGGCTACTGCCATCTCACGCTCTACGCCCGCTCTCGCACGCTCAAGAGCGGCAGCATCGTGGTGCAGCTCGGCTTCAGCCCATGAAGGCATCGTTGCCAAGAGTGTCCCTGCAGCAAGCGCTCTCAGGTATGTAGGTAGTGATTTTTGTCGAATCATTGAGTGGATGGTTAAGGGGTAGGTTATTTTCCGAGATAATTCCTGAGCGTGGGTAGATCTCCCACTTCTTTGAGGATGGGCTTTGGGTTTTCAGCGAAGCCAGCGGGGCGCAGATTGGCGGCAATGCTGGAAGCATGTTCTTTTAAGAGACGATCCAGTTCCTGGACCATTTCCGGATGTTTACCGGACAGGTCTTTTCTCTCCCCGAGGTCTTTGGACAGATCGTACAGCTCCAGCTTGCTTCTGGCTTTTTTGACCAGTTTCCAGTCTCCCCTGCGAATTCCTTCGTTCTCATAAAAGTGGAGTTGGTGGGGAGACCGGGCATCCTTTTTACCAAGCAGGATTCCAGAGATGTCTTTGCCATCGATGATCCGGTCGGTAGGAGCCTGGAATTGGGTCAATTTTGCGAGGGTGGGAAGCAAGTCGGTGGTCACTCCGATTTCTTTGCTTATGCTCCCTGCCGGTATGGTTTCCGGCCACCAGGCGAGCGTGGGCACCCGCATGTGACCCTCATATTTCTTGCCTCCTTTTGTCCCCCGCAGTGGACCACTGCTCATGCCGCCGGCTGGGCCGTTGTCGGAGGTGAAAATGACCAGCGTGTTATGATCCAGCTTGAGATCCCTCAAGGTCTGGAGAACGCGCCCGATGCTGTCGTCCACTTCCTCGACATGGGCCCGGTCGACATTGCCCTCCGCCCGCTTGAGGTACTCGGGACGGGCATGGCGGGGGTAGTGGACATGGGCATGGGGGATATAACAAAAGAACGGCCGCTTCTGATTTTTCTCAATGAACGCAATCGCTTCGTCGGTGATGACTTCCGCCAGCAGTGACTGATCAAACTCATCCGCAACATGGGCCACCGCCTTGTCCTGTTTCATCACCGGGAGGGGTTCATACTTCCTCTTGGTGATGGGATTTCGCGCTGTGTGTTGCGGCCACATATCATTGGAATACGGAATGCCAAAGTAAGTGTCGAAGCCTTGATTAAGAGGCATAAACTCCGGTTGGTCTCCCAGATGCCACTTGCCAAAGCAACCGGTGGCGTAGCCGTTTTCCCACAGCATTTCTGCGATAGTAATTTCACTCGGATTAAGCCCCCGACTGTCCCCGGGAAAAGTCACCACCAAGTTTCCGTTCCCGCCGTCCATGCCGATGCGGTGGGCGTAGGTTCCAGTGAGCAAGGCTGCCCTCGATGGGGTGCATGCGGTATTGGCGACGTAGAATTGGGTGAGCTTGATTCCCTCCTCTGCCATTCGGTCGAGGTTTGGGGTCTTATTGACCGTGTTGCCAAAGGGACCGATATCGCCATAGCCCATATCATCGATGAACATCAGCACGATGTTCGGCTTGGTGCTGGGGGTGGCGGCCCATGCGGACGCGCCAAGCAAGAGCACTCCAGCTGCGAGTGCTCCGAAAAATGTGCGATGTGGTATTTGTTTAATCATGTAGAATTCTTCTTACTTCGTTGTTATTACTTGTTAGTTCCCTTCCCGTGACTTGAGTTCCGGCAAGCTGCTACTCATCTGCCAGCTTTTGACTTCTGAAACTTCCATCGCTCCACCCTCACTGAACAGGCAGACCCCGAGATCGCCGGCTTCGTAAACATGTTGCCAAACCACGGCCTGACGGTCGTTGGCGAAAACCTCCACCACACTGCGGTCGATAAAGATGCGAAGTTGGATCTCCTCACCTGCTTTCAGTTCCAGCGGAGCGATTGATTTTCCCACCTGCAAGGTCTTAGCTCGAGTATCTACGACGACAGCTAAGCCTTTGCCATTGTCCTGATCGCATAAAATTTTTACTCCGTAGCGTTGAGCGTCGCCCCTTTTAATAGTCACCATCAGCTCCATGGTGTCACCGGAAATGTTCTTCAGGCGGTGAGGCACAGCTGCTTCCACACGAATGTTATTTTCCGTCTTTAGGTCATGACGCAGTTGCTCCAGTTCCCTGAGTGGCTTGATACGCAGGATGCCGTCTTCGGGCAGACTCAATTCACGGGGCAGTGAAATGACTTCCTGCCAGTTGGGGCTCACCCGCAGCGTGCTCTGGGCAAAGAGCCAGGCCCACATCACCCGCCGGCCGTCCGGCGTGAGCAGACTCTCGGGCGCGAACACGTCACCGCCATGTCCATGCTTGCTCCCGTTCTCCCCTTTGTGCCAGTTCATCCAGCCATGAAAATCAGGGATGAACTTCTCGTCCTTCCAGTCGCCCAGATAGTATCGGCAGCCCTTGTTGTGACTGATGCACAGCATCATCCACTTATCTCCTATCGGGAAAAAATTGGGACAGGACAGGTCGTCATTGGTCTTAACGTCCGAGCTGCGCGCTACGCCCGGCACATCCACATCGAGAAAGTAATCCACGAAGTGAAAGGTCTTCATGTCCGTGGTTTTCAACAGGGCTGGCTGACTCTCAGGTGACAGGGGGTGTGAGCCTATCAAGACGTAAGTGGTATCTCCCACCACCCAGGCATCCGGGTCCCAATGCTTCTCGCTCATTCTGGAGCCGTCCTGCCCGGGCCCAAAGGTGGGCTCAACGGTCGTCAGGAGCTCCCACTGCTCCAGTTGATCATCCATCGGAGTCAGCATGGTGATCTTTTTGCTGGATTTGCCAATGATCGTCGGCACCCCCTCTGTGCTCAGGAACATGGTGCCACTGAGTCCACCGAAGTTGGTTTCCGGATGGTGCTTCCAATGCACCATGTCCGTGCTGGAGACATGGGCAAAGTTTCGTTTTTTGGTAACGCCATTACGCACAGTAATATAAAACAGGTGATACCTTCCCTTCCAATAAAAGGCAAAGTTGGGGTCTGCAATGTGCGATCTCTTAGATTGGCTGACTAAGTGATAGACCGGCCGGGTGGGATCGTTGATCAGGTGATCAGGTAGTTTCGGCGGTGGTGCTTCAGCGCCCCCCGCCAATGTCAGCAGTGCAAGCGACACACATCCGGCCACCATCAAAACGATGTTGTATTGATTGCGTGTTCTCATAGGTTTCATAGCTTCGGGGAGTCTCCTGTTTTTGATGCTAACCCTCCGGGGGCTCAGTAGGTGCCTAACTCTTTTTCAATTTCCTCCAGCGAGATGCCCTTGGTCTCGGGGGCCATGAACTTCACCCAGATGAGTTGGAGAACCATCATGAAGGCGAAGAAGGCCCCGTTAAGCAAGGTGCCGAGGGCGGTCAGCATGAGGATGTTTTTAGCCATCTGTGCGGGTTATTCCTCTGGCCAGCTTGATTTCAGTTCATTGATGATAAGTGAGACGCTGCCCTTACCAGTGACGCTGATGCTGCGGTTTTTGGGATCTGGTAAGGCGAAGTGGGTTGCCACGGCGGCTCCATCATTAGCAAACAATTCAAGCGAGCCGCGGTCCACGAGGACGCGGAGCTTGACCTTGCCATCGACCGGAGTAGCAGCCAGGGGAGAACCTTTGTAGAGGAATTGCTGCTTGTCCGCTTGATAGATCACCTTAAGCCCACGCAGGTTCCATTCAACACTCCCTGTCTCCTTCGGATCAAACTCGATAGATGCGTCGATGAGATCTGAGTCGATCCCGCTAAGCGCACCTGTCAGCTCTGCGATCGGACGTTTGGTGAACTCGTGTCGCTTGGTGTAGAGACTCTCAATTTCCTTGATCGGCCAGCGGAAGAGTTTGACGCCATTCGGGGTGGTGCGCAGTTCCATGGTTGTGGGGAAGGACATCTGCTCGGTGAACGGCATCCCGGCCTTGTTGAAGGCGCTCTTTCTCATCCAACCGATGACCACGGTGCGGCCATCCGGGCTGTTGTTGAAGGTTTGGGCGGCGTAGTAGTTCTTGCCGAAGTCACCCAAGCCGACTTTTTTGTCGGTGGTGAAGGTGGTGCCGTCGAACTCACCTATCTCGTAGTCGAAGCTGGCGTCAAACAGGAGCCATTTCTTGTTGTTGAGATCGCCATCTACGGGGAGGTGGACAAAGTCCATGCACTCAAAGACCCAGTCGCGGTCAAAGTCACTCGCCATCTTCCAATCCGTCAGATTGTCCGAGGTAAAGAAGCGAACTTTGCCAGGACCAATCGGCTTGTTCTTGAAGCGCTTGTTATTTTTACGTTTCTTATCCTTTGCTGTGACGGCTTGCTTAACCCATAGGATCATGACCCATTTTTTAGACGCCTCGTGCCAGAAGATTTTGGGATCACGTTCGCCACGGTCGATTCCCTGATTAGGAACGACGGCTTTGCCCTCGTTGAGCAGCTCGAAGGTGCGCCCTTTATCCGTGCTGTAGGCGAGCGCTTGATAAAAAGGTTTTTTCTGAGCCAGCGTATAACCAGCTATGAGAGTTTTAACATCACCCTTCTGCTTGCCAAGCGTGTTGTTGTGGTCAACGGCACCGGTGCCGGAAAAGATGGTTCCGCCACCATAGGGCAAGATGGCGTGAGGCAGTTGTTCCCAGCGCACCATGTCTTTACTGACCGCGTGTCCCCAGGTCATATTGCCCCATTTGTTGCCCATGGGGTTGTGCTGAAAGAAGAGGTGATACTCGCCATCGTAATACACCATGCCGTTCGGGTCGTTGAGCCAGTTCTTGCGTGAGGTGAAGTGGAATTGGGGGCGGTGTTTTTGGTCGTAGCCGGTATCCAGGTAGGACGGGAAGGTTTGCATGTCTTTTTTAGGATCACCCTGTTTCGCGGGCGATGGTTCCTGTGCGAGTAAGGGCGTCAACATGCTTGGAAGCAGGGATAGCATGACGAGGATGGATTTCATCAAGTGGGTTCTATTGGTTTGGTTTTTCATCGGATTTAATTGGGTTGGGTAGGGGGATGGGTGGGAGATTAAACAGTTTCGGGTGTTTCGGGGATGGCACCGGGGATGGCACCGGGTTGGGTACAAACGGCCGAGGCGGTTTCGCAAGCATCTTGAATGAGACGGCTTGCGTCTTTGCCTTGCAGCAGGCCTGTCATCAATGCGGCGGTAAACGAATCGCCCGCACCGACGGTATCGACGACCTTGGTCGGAATGCCGGGCTGGTCCACAGTTTCATCCGCCGAAACAAAAAGCGCTCCCTTGGCTCCTCGGGTCATGACAACCGAGCTGAGCTCAAAACGCTTCGCGATGTCACGAAGGATGGAAGCTGCGTCGCTGGTCAGCGAAATCGAGCAGGCTTGCGCCACGGAGTCCAGTTCGTCATCGCTCAGCTTGAGAATATCAGCTTGCTCAATGGACTCTCGGATCAGCTCAGGGGAAAAGTAGGGGGAGCGCAGGTTGATATCGAGGATGCAAAGAACGCCGGCGGCTTTTGCCACGCCGAGCGCCCGACGGATCGTGATACGTGATTTAGCGCCGCGTTGACCAAGCGTTCCAAAATAAAGCGCATCTGCTCCGCTGATTTTTGAAGCCAGCTCTGGTGACCAAGCCAAATCGTCCCAGGCGGTATTCTCGTGAATGGTAAACCGAGGCTTGCCTTGAGAGTCTAACTCGACTTCAACCGTTCCGGTGTCCTGTTCTGGATCGACTTGCATTAAGCTGGTATCGATCTTGAAGCCCTTGAGGATTTCGATGGCTTGCTGACCGCGTTGGTCGTCGCCCACCGCACTCACCATGGTCACCTCTGCTCCTAAATTAGCAGCGTGGCAGGCGAAGTTTGCGGGCGCACCGCCAAAACGCGCACCCTCTGGAAAGAGATCCCATAGAACCTCCCCGAGGGAAATAATACGTGGATGATTCATGATTCAGCAGCCCCTAACTCGTGTTCGATTTGTTCCAGAGTCCGACCCTTTGTTTCTGGCACCATGAGTTTCACCCACAGAAGTTGCAGCACCATCATGAAGGCGAAGAAGCCGAAGACAATTCCCGGAGAAAATGCGGTCACCATTGAGGGGAAAAAGAGCGTTAGCAGGGCCGCGAAAATCCAGTGGGTAAAACTGCCCAGCGACTGACCTTGAGCGCGGTGCCGATTCGGAAAGATCTCGGAAATGAATACCCAGATCACGGCTCCTTGCCCAATGGCATGCGCCGCAATGAAAGCAAAGATGCAGGCCGGAACGATCGCAAAATTTTCTGCAAAGAACGCCCAGGAGCAGAGTCCGAGCGAGGCGATGTATCCAAACGAGCCGATATAGAGAAGCGAGCGGCGGCCCAGTTTGTCGATGAGCCAAAGGCCGACAAAGGTGAACACCAAGTTGGTCACCCCGATGCCGATCGATTGCAAGAGCGCGGCTTTCTCTCCCAGCCCGGTCATTTCGAAAATGCGGGGCGCAAAGTAGAGGATCGCATTAATGCCGGAGAGTTGGTTGAAAAAGGCGATCAGGAAGGCGAGCTTGATCGGGGTTTTGAGTCGCTTCGTCCAGAAGCCACCCGTGCTGGCGGCCTCATGCGAGACGGCAGCAATCTCATCGGCTTTAGCTTCGATATCGGACTCAGAGTCACTTGGGTTGATCATCTTGAGCACGGTAATCCCTCCGGCGCGATCACCCTTGCGCCCGATCAGCCAGCGTGGGCTCTCCGGCAGGCGGAAACAGAGTAGGCTGTAGATCAGGGCCGGAATCGCTTCCACGCCGAGCATCCAGCGCCATGCATCATCACCGATGCTTCCCAAGGCCGCGTTCGAAGCGAAGGCAACGAGAATGCCGAATACGATGTTGAACTGGAACATGCCTGCAAGTCGTCCCCGCTTGTCCGCAGGGGCGATTTCTGAGATGAACAGGGGAGCGGCCACCGTGGAAATTCCCACGCCGAGCCCCCCGATGAAACGTGCCACCATAAAGGAATGCACGTCTGTTGCCATCGCTGACCAGACAGCGGAGACAAGGTAGAGGATGCCAATCCAGAGCAGTGTTTTCTTCCGACCGAAACGGTCCGTTGGCCATGACCCGATTAGCGAACCAAGTACTGTGCCCCAGAGTGCCATGCTCATTGCAAGGCCATGGAGAACGGGGCTGAGCTCCCAGAGTTCCTGGATGGTCTGCTCCGCACCGGAAATAACAACGGTATCAAAACCGAAAAGAAATCCGGCAAGTGCGGCCGTGATCGACCACAAGAATAGCTTACTACTCGAGTTTTTCATAACCGCAATACTAGCAGCCTTCCGCAAAATGAACATGGCACGAATTATTAAAGGTTTGTGACAGATTGTGGTTATATGCTACGTTGATAACTGCATGACATCGAAGCAGCGCAGCTCCCTCTCAGAGCCCCTCCAGCCACCGGGCTTCACCATGTGGGGCGAGTTGCCTGGGGATGCGAAACGTAATTGGAAGCGGCAATGGTTTGGTCATGAGCTGACGCCGGAAGCTGCCTTTAACGTGCGCGGCATCGGTATCGGCGAACCGCTCTTCAACCCCAACGTGCACCGGCCTCATGGCACCGGAGACTGGCTCATCATGCTTTTCCAGGAAGCACCGCGCCTCGACCGCTTCAACCCCAAGCCCTCTCATCCGGCGATGACCCTGATCCTCTGGCCACCTGGGGCTGAGCAATTTTACAGTTGGGGAAAAACCCCAGATACCGAGCGGCATTCCTGGATGCACGTCGAGGGAAGCTGGGTGACTCAACAGGTGGAATCGCAGAAGCTGCCAGTGGGTAAACCGTTTTCTCTACCCGATGATTCCGTCATGGTGGAAAGCCTCACAACCATGTTTGAAGAGATGCAGTTAGGAATCAATAGTGATCCTGTGATGCTGAAGAACCATTTCGAAAACTGGGCTCGTGGCATCCGCCGGCAAATCCATCCATCGGCTTCAGCGCGGAGCATCCCTCAAGGTCTACTAAGTGTCCGCCGTCAACTCGACGCTGATTTTCGCCGGATTCCTCCGCTTGATGAGCTGGCCCAGTTGGCAGCCATGTCACGCAGCCACCTTTGTCATCGCTTTCGGGAATGCTTCGGCTCCTCCATTAGCGAATACGTGATCCGCAAACGCATGGCGGTGGCGCAACGCATGCTCTATGAAGTGGATGCGCGGCCGGGAGAAATTGCGGAAGCCGTTGGCTACCCGGACATCTTTCAATTCTCCAAGCAGTTCAAAAAAAGCTTTGGCCTCAGCCCCTCGGAATATAGGAAGCGGGAGGTTCGTTCTTGAGTGGCCAGAGCTTTAAAGCTCTGCCATGAAGTTGTTTCTTAAAATGCTGATCGATTAAGAAAGTTTGCCAATGCGGCGGCACTGTCGCTCTAGGTAAATGAAAAGGATGTTGGGCTGGTTTGGTTTGGCATGCGCAAACGGGACAGAAAGTGCCGCTGTGACGAGGAGGTCTAATTGAGCTGTCTTCACTTCTGCTCCTATTCTATTTTTGGTTCCTCGGAAGAACCGGGGTTCACAAATTCAGTTCGTTGCCACCTTTTTTGCGTTTCCCCCGTTTCTTTTTTCTACCCTTTCGGCCATCGGCCTCTTCCGGTGGGCGCTTGAAGAACTCTGTCGAGTCAGCCGTGAAACGCGCCAGAAACGGATCCCGCAAGGTGCCCATTTTGGCAACGATATTGAGCGCCACGGGTTTCATGTCCAGTTTGAGCGCAGGAGATCCTTTTTTGAAACCGAAGTTCCCTTGAGTAGCATCGACAAACATCGGATCGGCGGCCAAGCTGTGACGGTCCGCTAACTTGGTGGTGTTACGCGCACGTTGTTTCTTTAACAGTGATTCCGCAACTCGCGGCGCTTTGTGATAGTAGAGATTATAATCCAGCCCGGCACCTACGGTATCGACACCGTAGTGAAAGCCATCGGACACCGAGCCACTGACGAAATAGAATATATTGCGTGATAGGTCGGACTTCGGGTCCACGGTGTTGCCCGCCCGCCCTGTCAGTAGTTGGCTATTGACGAACACATTTCCCGTGGCGGTATTCAACCCCTTGATGGTGATCCCCTGATTGCTCTTCGTGCCAAACAGAAGGTTGCCTTGAACCGTGGCACCATGGCTATCATCGTCAGTGCGAATCATCGCACCCTCCGGGTGGGTATAGGTGACGTTATGCCGAACGATGTTGCCATCGCCATTGGCTGACAGATAGATGCAGTTTCCATCGTGCAGTAACTTCAAACAGTCATGCACTTCATTAAATTCAATGAGGTTCCCGCGGGCATGCATATAGGGCTCATACGCAGGCCAGTCCTCGATGTCGGTGAGGGTGATCTCATCCCAGCGAATCGTGGGGATATGCTCACGTGTGCCCTCAGGAAATATCCATTTTTTGTAGGGGTTGGGCTTGCCCATCTTTTTAAAGATAGGGTCAAAAAAACGGCGGCGCACGCCTGCGATTACGATTCCGGTGTAAGCCTGATCGTAGACATGGTTATTAGAGATCCGGTTATGCCCGCTCTGCCAGACAAAGATCCCCGGCGAATGCAGGAACAGCTGCCCAACCCGGGTAATCTCATTGTTGTGGATGGTATTGCCCTTGTTGACATCCTTTTTACCCGGCCCATAGCCGCACAACAGGATGCCGGTGCCGCCGATGTCCCTGAAGGTGGAGCCCTCCACGGTGATTTCCTGACAAAACAAATCAAGCCGCACGCCGTCACTGCCGCTGTCAGAAAACGTGCAGTTGCGCACAGTGCAATGGCGAGCACCTCGGAAGCGGATCAAGCCGTTCGCCTTGTCCCACATGTTCCAGTCGTGCTGGATTCCCTGGTCCTGCGGCAGCCACTTCTGGCGATCTGCGTGTGCAAAACGAAGCCCACTAAACACAAGACCCTCGACAGGCTGGTCCTTTTCGCCGGCCACCGAGGCATCGTTCACCCCCTCAACCCGGATCAGTTCATTGAGCGCCGGAGCGATGATCTGATCACCGGGGGCGCCTGACTTTGGCCAGTAATAGAGCATGCCTTCCTGCGAGTTGAGCGCCCATTCACCGGGCTTATCCAGATCATCAACACGGTTTTCCAACACAAACAATCCGGACATCCTGTAGGTGGCTGGAACCGCCAACCGTGCCCGTTTATTTGTGGAATCAACCGAGGCGATGCCGAGGAAATTGACCAACCACGCCCGAGTGGGCTGGCCGTATAGCTCCAGATCCTCCAGGTTTTTGCAGGGCTTGAGCACTTCACCCGTATAGGAAAAGTCGAGCCTGTGCTTCAGCTCACCGGCATACTCTTTTTCGGGTGAGTCCGCTTCCACACGAATGCCTTCAGACTGCGCCCGCTGCAAAAGCTTGCTACCATCATAGAGGCAATGGAAAAAGGCATCACCCTTCGCCCATGAGACCTTCGCCCTCCAGACCTTGCCTCCTTGTAGATCAGATTTTTCCCAGTTGGTGATAACTCGCCCGCCACTGATCAAGGGGCTCGCGCCCTCGGCCGCACGGTAGCGCGTCACCGCGCCCTTGGGAGCCGAATCTTCCAGCCCGAAGACCAGCGTTGAATCCAGTCGGTAAACCCCGTCTTGGATCACGACATCGATGTTACCCTTTTCACCTGCGGCCCGCAGTGCCCGCACTGCATCACGTGCTGCGGGCAGAGTGGCCACCTTTCCGTCGGGCGATACGGTAATCGTTTGGGCTGACGTGGTCTCTGCCTTGAGATCTGGGATGGGAGCGCAGGCGAAGGCCAGCAGCAGTATGGAAGATATCCTTATTTTACGTTTAATCACATGCATGTTATTCTTTTTGTTAGGTTCTAATCTTTGTCCGAATGGTCTGAGAGTCTCGGAGCGGAGTGGCCTTGGGCTCGGGTTTTCTGAAGCAGGGTCACAAGTTGGTGGGCTTGCTTGGGCTGACCGTGGCTTGCTCAGCGGAGGCTAGATTGACGTTAAATAAATTCAGCAATACTGCGGCACACAGGACGGCTTTGATGATCTGTGTTCTATGAGCCTTCATCAACTTGTCTGCTACTTGGAATCCGTGCCAGCAGGAATCTCGAACTCGGCATAGATCCATGGGTGGTCGGACAGGCGGCCTTCGTATCTTTCATTCTTATCATTCAGGTTCTTTGGACCCCAATCTCTCTTGACTTCAAGAAGCTTGATCGGCCTCGCTGTGCTGTAGAGGATATGGTCGATGGATTGCTCGGTAACGACGTTTTTGAGTTTGCAGGATTCTTGCAGGCCGCCCATCACCACGCCATCGGTCCATTCATTAAAATCTCCCCCGACAATAAGGTCATAGGAGGGGTCTTCTGCATTGATGTGATCTGCTAGGGCTTTGTGTTTCGAATTCTCATACGCCTCGGGTTTAGTCGGTTGTTTCTTGTTGTGCGCGTATCCCGGTAAGTGCAGAGAGTAGAGCGCGATCTTCCTGCCGCCGATTTCAGTCTCTACACGAAGTGGGTTGGCACGCTTCCAGCCACTTCCTTCCACGATGATGTCCTTGCCCTTCGTCAGAGGAGTGCGGCTCAGAACAGACTTGTACTTGCCGCCGTAATTGCCGGTTAGGTCACCCCACTTGGGAGCCTTGTGCCCTGCGGATGAACTCGTTCCAACGTGTACGTGCTTTAGGCCGAGGGCTTCCGCCATGCGCTGTGACCAATCCTTGACGTCTTTTCCTCGGTTCGCAATGGGAACCTCGCTAAGTAAGAGGATGTCGGGATTCAGAGGCTTGAGCAGCTCGGCGAGTTGCTCAGGGGTGGCCCATTGACCGCAAGCGACGTTATAGGCGATAACGCGAAGTTTGGTCGTTTTTTCCTGACTATCTTGCTCGGCAGACACGGGTAGTGTTAATGCGGTTGCAAGCAAGGTGATGCTGAAGGCGAGTTTGATGGCTTTCGATAAGATGGGTTTATTCATGGTTGTTCGTTCTTTGCTTATTTATTGAGAGTGAAGGTGGCGACCACGGCACGGTGGTCAGAGGGGTAGGGGGTGATGACGATGTCGGCGTTCTCTTGGTTTTCACCGACGATCTTGACTTCACTGACCTTGAAGCCTTTGCCTTTGAAGTAGACAAAATCGATGCGGTCATGGTGGGTCTTGGGGTCATCAACTGTGTACTTGGGTGACCAGGTTAATCCCGGGTTTTTCATCTCGTCACGGTAGATCGTGCGATAGGCATCGCCAAAGCCTGCCGTAGCCATAGCCGACGAGGTGGGATAGGCTACTTTGATCGGGTGGCGACCGGACTTGGCCGCGGCTTCGGTCCAGTCCAGGTGGGAAGGTTCATTGAAATCCCCGACCACAAACACAGGAGCATCTTTGTCTGGTATGGATCTTATTTCTTCGAGAAGTTCCGCAATGACACTACCACGGGCCTTTTTTGCCCACTCAATCGCCTCGGCCTCGGTCTTGATAAATTCGATATCATTGGTGTGCTTGTGCCATTTCGGACGGATGCCCAGGAGCTGATAGGGCTGGTAAGGATGGGACGGCAGGTGGAGGTTGAAGATGTAAGCTTCCTTGCCCGAATCCAGTTTCACTTTGACGCCATTTTTGAGCGATTCGACAATTTCATAGCGAGTTAGAATGTTGGAACCTTTACCCCCGTCGTGATTCCAGCCCAGCAACTTGGCAAGATCCTCCAAGGTGTCCCCCTTGGGGGAACGGGTCTCTTGAATGCCGACCATGTCAGCCTTTGCCAACTGGATCGCCTTGGCCGTTTGGGACAAAGGCTGTTTATTGCAGATGATGCCGCCACGGTGGATGTTATAGGACATGACCCTTAGGCTGGATTCATCGGTTTGTGCGTGCAGGGGCGCTACAAAAGCCGACCCAACAGCGAGCAGCATTCCTATCGTAGTAATCGTGCAAATTGTTTTCTTCATTCTATCTAATTCTCCTGTATTAACGCCTGTGTTCCCGGGTCCTGATCACGCCACCTGGCGGCGGGTATCGGGATCGCTAAACAACGCTTTGTTAGGCATCGATGCTTGTCAGAAATCTTTTCCATTGAGCTGAATGGTCTGGCCCTGTTTTAGGTGTAGTTGACGTGTTTTCTCTTTGTAAAGAACGCTGCAATCTGTTCCGGTTAGGCTGTGTATGGCAACAGAGACCAGCTTGCCGTTTTTCCACTCGATATCGACAGCGAACCCGCCTCTTGCCCGGAGCCCGGTCACCTTGCCGCTCTGGAATGCAGCAGGCAGTGCGGGAAGAATCTCGATCTCTTTGCCGTTGCTCTGAAGCAGCATTTCGGCAATGCCACTCGTGGCACCGAAATTCCCGTCGATCTGGAACGGTGGATGCGCGTCGAACAGGTTTGGATACGTATTCCCGCGCAATGCCTCTGCCAGCATCTTGTATGAGTGATCGCCATCCAGCAGTCGCGCCCAGAAATTGATCTTCCATGCCTTCGACCAACCCGTGCCTCCGTCACCCCTGAATTTCAATGTCGTCCGGCACGCCTCTGCCAATTCGGGAGTTCTCCTCGGGTGAATCTCAAGCCCGGGATGCAGATCCCAGAGGTGCGAAACATGGCGATGCGTTGTCTTTGGTGATTCTGTATAAAACCATTCCTTGAGCTGTCCCTGTGTGCCAATCTGGTTGGGTGCTATCCGTTTGGCCGTCTCAGTCCACTGCTTCTGAAGGTCCTTGTCCACATCGAGTATTCTCGCAGCCTCGGCAGTGTTCTTTAGAAGCGTGCGGATGATCTGATGATCCATCGTTGGTCCCATGACCAGGCCGCCTCGCTCCGGACTGTTGCTCGGCCCGCTGATAAGAAACTTCTCTTTGCCCTTCGGGTCCTCGACGAGGTAATCAAGAAAGAACAGTGCCGCTTCCTTCATGATCGGGTACGCGTCCTTCTCGAGGAAGTTTTTGTCACCGGTAAATGCGTAGCCCCACCACAGATGCTGACATAGCCATGCACCGCCTGTGACCCAGATGCCATGGTTTGCGTTGTTGATCGGCGCCGCGCCGCGCCAGATATCAAAATTATGATGCAATACCCAACCGCGCGCGCCATAGTGCTCTTGGGCTACATTCTGCCCCGAAACAGATAGCTCTTTCAAAGCATCAAACAGCGGCACATGACACTCGGACAGGCCGGTCAGTTCTGCAGGCCAGTAGTTCATCTCCGTATTGATATTGATCGTGTACTTGCTGTCCCACGCAGGACGCTTTTGGTCGTTCCACAACCCCTGCAGGTTCGAGGGCTGGGAGCCTGGTCTGCTGCAGGAAATCATGAGATAACGTCCATACTGAAAGAACAATGCTGCAAGCTGCGGGTCATCCGGCCCAAAGGGCTTGAGCCGCTTGTCGGTCGGCATCGATACCTTATCGGTCGTTCCAAGATCTAGCGTACATCGCTTAAAGAGCTCCTGATAATCTTCGACATGCGCCTTACGAAGTTCAGGATATGTCTTTGCACTGGCATTCTTCATCCGTTTCTTGGAAATTCCTGCCGGGTTACCGCTGACGTCTTGGTAATTCACATAACTGGACGCTCCAACCAGAACCAGCGTTGCACGGTCAGCGTTTGAAACCGTAATGCCTTTATCTGTGGCTTCGAGTTTGCCACCGACAAGCATGACCTTGAGTCGTGCCTCAAACCGTGTCTTCCCTCCTTCAACCTGACCGCTCAGAATGATCGTATCACCCTCTACCTTTATTGCGGCACCTGTATGCTGACACGAAAGCGCGGCATTGAAACTGAGTGCTCCCTTCTTGTCCGCCTGGACCTGCATGACGATGGCCTTGTCAGGAAATGACGCGAATACCTCGCGCGTATAGGTCACATCACCAAGCTTGTAGCGTGTCGTTACCATGGCTTCGGTCAGGTCAAGATCACGGTAGTATTCAGAGATCGTCTCGTGACCGGGAAATGACAGATTGACGGTGCCGAAAGGCTGGTAAGCTTCCTGCCTGTTTTTGCCATGCGTATTGACACTCATGAATTCCTTATTGCCGAGGCTATGGGCCTCTTTCTGCTTGCCCTCAAACAGCAGCCTTCTGAGCTCAGGTAGGTGTTTGACCGCGCCCTTATGCGCATAATCATGCGGCTCGCCGGTAAAAAGGGTATCGTCATTGAACTGGATACGTTCCTTAGCCGTTCCCCCGAAGACCATGGCGCCAAATGAACCGTTACCAATGGGGAGCGCTTCAACCCACTGCTCTGCGGGTTGATCATACCACAGCTTCAGTTCCTGATCTGCGTTCACCTGATCTGCCCACAACATACCTATGACGGTCACTGCTATATTAAATACATTACTCTTTCTCATCTTTTGTTTCCTTTGTCTCATCTTTTGTTTCCTTTGTTTAAATTGTGCATCAGGCGTCCCGCTCTGCGCGATCATCTGCATTCTATTTGTCAGCCTCTTGTTTCTCTGGTTTCCCTGATTTAGTTTGCTTGGCAAACGTAATCGTGGCCACCACCGCACGGTGGTCAGAGGGGTAGGGGGCAACGACGATGTCCGCGTTCTCTTTGCTTTCACCGATGACCTTGGCGTCGGTCACCTTGAGGCCCTCGCCTTTGAAGTAAACGTAATCAATGCGGTCGTGGTGGATCGTGGGGTCATCGGCTTTCTTGAGAGGCGTCCAAGTGAAGCCGGGCTTTCCCACCTCACCCGCAATAATCCTGTTTCCATCCGGCAACGAATCGCCCTTGCCGAGGAAGCGGGTCGTTGCCTGATAGCCCTTCGCTGCCAAGACGGTTTTTAATTCTTTCAGGGCCAGATCATATCCAGCATCCACCTCCAATTGCGCTGGGAGATGGATGAATACATTGCTTTCACTCCTGGCCGTACTCGCCATCAAGACGATTGCCGTCACGCCAACACCCAACCATCGTAACCCTCTATGCATCATATTCCTCATCGTTTTCGCTTCGTTTCGAACAAAACCTCTCATTTTTCCTCCGATCTCAATCCATAGCGGTTGCCTTTGCCTTCCTGAGCAGGAAACGGCTTGATGGTTGGCGCAGGAACGGTATCACCCGTGTAGAGTAAAGCCTCCTCGCCTTTCTTGAGATCCAGCGTGTAAATCCCGTCGCCCACGTCGTGTAACTCGAACGCTCGTTCCCCTGAAACACGCACTGTCCCCGGCAGGTTGGGTTTGATACGGCAGGGCTCACCGTGCAGGCTCTTGACACGCACCCATTGGGTCTGTCCATCCTTGTGCTCGGCGCTGACCAGAAAGGCACCCATCGCGCGCAGATTATGAAACACCGCACCGGGCCATGTCGAAGGCACAGCCGGAAACACCCGGATGGTCGCCTGCATTTCGCCGCTCTCCGGGAACTCGTCGTAACACTGCAGCAGCATTTCGTGAATGTTGTGAGCCACGTAGATCGGACTTTCAAAACAGGGGTTGTTCGCCTCCTGGTACATACTGTTCGCACAGACGGGCGGCCAATTCATAAACCGGTGGATCTCATGCAGCGCCCGGTCCCCATCGCCCAGCAGGGCGGCAATGGCACTGAGACCGTTAAAGGTAAAGGCTGCGGCACCGGACAAATAGTGAGTCCCCTTTGCTTTGCGGTTTACCTGATCAAAGTTGTTCATGGACCGCTCCATTAACTCACGCTCTTCCGGGGTCTTTCCGGTAACCAACTGCAGCGGGTGAATCATCTGCATATGACACCAGTGCCGGTGCGGCTTATCGAACGGCATCCCCTCACCCACCATGTAGCCGCGCTCGTCGACCGGGTAGTCAGCAAGATTGGCCAGGATGTCCCGGTATTTCGCCAGATCAGTTTTCTCAACATTCAATCGTGTGCCCGACGCAATAATCGCATGGCAAATCCAGCGCAACATCGCCAGCTCGTAATTGGCATCCGGAGCATCGCCGTATTCGGGCGAGTGCGATTTCGGTGCGTGGTAGGTCCCGTCACGCTTCACCAGCCGGTGAATCTGGTAATTTGCAGCTCGTTTCATGATCGGATAAATGGTGTCCCGCAATATGTCATCGTCCATATTGCCACGGTAGATCAGCCAGCAGGCGTGCATGGCCCAGACCAGATGCCCCCCGGTGTTATTGAAATTCCGGTTATCCACATCCTTGGGTTGATACAGATCCATACCGGTACACACGGGCAGATAAGAGGAGTCCGTCTGCCATTCGACGGGTCGGACATTCTTAATCAGGTTGTCCTGATACTTACTGAAGGGGCGTATGAGTGAGTTACCCAGTTCAACCCGGTTCGCGGTCGACATGGGATAGTAACAGTACGGTATATTAAAATCCCAGTGCGAGTCGGCCCATCTCGATGGGGTCTGCCAGATACCGGCGGTGTCGATCATCACCCGGTCGCTCCGTGTAGCGGAGCCTAGCTTGTACATGGTGGTCCAGTACATGGTCTCCACTCCCGTATCGGGAACACTGACAAAGCCGGCGGGATAGTAGCCGTGCCACCAGTCGTAGTGCTTCTGTTTCCAGGCATCGTAGGCCTTTCCGTTCAGGTCGCAGACCTTTCTGACTGCCGCCACCGCCTCAGCAAGAGGATCATTCGTCTCTTTAGGCCAGCGATTGGCAATACTAACGACCAGCCGCTGTTTGCCCTTGCCGGGTTTGATCATTTTCCAGGCTGTGACATGACGCGAGCCGCCCAGCATGTCTTGGATACAGACATTGACCCCGTCTACGACCTTGAGGACCGGATCGGGATTCGGATGAAACACTTCAGTCGGGTACTTGGATTTGTACTGCTTCTGCAGCTTCTTTAATTGCGGCTCCTGAGTCGCATAACGGGGCCGGGTCGGCATGGACGAAGCGGGCTTCCAGGCCAAGGTTGCCGGGGCATCGCCCGATTCCAGCTCCGTGACAATCACCATATCCTCGGCGTGCGTGAACTGCCGGATGTTCAAGCCACCTTCGCCTGATGCAATGATACCGGACACCTCCGCGTCATGTAGCGACAAACGCAAGTCACAGCCCACCGGTTTGCCAGCCGGTTTTAGGTAAAATGACCCGATCTGCAGTCGTGCGCGGGTGTATCCACAGACGCCCTGTGTCATCGGGCGATGAGCCTGTACGTCACCACGGAAGACCTGGAGTCGGAGAGCATCTTTTTCGACCCATGACATCGACCCGATCATGCCGTTGCCCGTCCACGGCGCTTCCCGCCAGTTGCCCGGCAGTTTCGTCCAGATCATGTCGTGGCGGGCAAGAAAAGTGGACCAGTCAATGTCCGTCTTCACCTGTGCGGAATTGTTCGCCCGCGCTTTTATTGCCGACTGTTCTTTTTTGATAGCAGCAGTCAGGTTTGGGTACCAAGGGTTCTCTGTGCGATTGGACACAAATAACTTCTCTGCGCGCTCGACCAGATCCTGTCGCTGGGAAGCCAAATCCTGCTTGCACCCCGGATCATCGAAGACCTCAAAGACACGGACGGGGTCTCCGGGATTCATGCGAAGAGCAAAGAAGCGCTCATCCAGCAATACGGACTGCACATTACGCCCCATACCCCCCTGTTCCCAGTAGAGGAAATCACGCTGTGGAACATCGCTCTCGTGCCCTGATAAAAGCGGCAGGAAGCTAACCCCATCGGTCTTCGCCGCGGTGGTATCGGCCATCGCAGCGAAGGTCGCTTTGAGGTCATAGCATGACACGGCACGCTTTGTTTCACCAGCTTTCACCATGCCGGGACTCCAGGCAATGAACGGGACGATCACGCCGCCGTTAGTGGCAATGAACTTCCCGCGGTCCCACGGCCCTTTGTTCTTTAGCACAGGGTCATCTTTCCAGCGTTCTACCTTCGACTCCTTCGTGTAGCCCCAGGCGGAGTAGCCGTTGTCCGAGGTAAAGAGGACCAGCGTGTTCTGATCGAGGCCCTGGGCCTTAAGTTCGTTAAGAATAGCGCCGACCGACCGGTCCATGTGGGTCACCTGTCCGGCCCAACGCTTCTGGTCGTCGGTCCATGGCGCCGACTTGTCTTTCAACTCGCGCAGTTCCTTCGGCCACTCCGCGTGAGTCAGCGTCGACGCATAGTACATGAAGAATGGTTTCTTGTGAGGCGTGCGCAGGAACTTGATCGCCTCTTCGATATAGATATCTTCGCAGTACCGCATCGCTGACGGATTCGGCATGCCGCCCGGAGCAAAGCGACCCTCTTTGTCAAATCGGTTGTCAGGATGACCAATATTGAAGCCTTTGTTTTCTAGGATTTCCTCAGCAACACCATTACGCCACAGACGGGTAGGGTAGATATACTGTGCGCGCTTGTTGTTCTCGTGATCAAAGCAAAGCGAATGCTCGAAGCCTTGCAGGTGGGGCATGCCCGGTGTGCCAGGTTCACCCACGTGCCACTTTCCAATCTGACACGTCGTATAGCCGGCAGAACCAAGGACATGGGCGATGGTTTCGTCATCTGGCAGCAAGTAAGGACGTTTGTGCAGTTTGGGGCGCACGTCGGTCATCAGCCTCCGAAAGGTGCAGTGCCCCATATCACGACCGGTCAGCAGACCTGCCCGGGACGGCGCGCACTCAGGTGCAGCGGCATAAGCATTGCTGAAGACCATGCCTTCCCGTGCCATGCGGTCGATGTTCGGTGTCGAAAACTCTTTCTGCCCAAAATGGCTGATGTCCCCGTAGGAGAAGTCATCGGCGAGAATGAGAATGATATTGGGCGGCTGCGTATCTTTACCTTTCGCGAGCAATGAATGCGGGAGTATTGCGCACAAGGCCAACAGTACGTTGACGGTCACTGCTATATTAAATACATTACTCTTTCTCATCTTTTGTTTCCTTTGTTTAAATTGTGCATCAGGCGTCCCGCTCTGCGCGATCATCTGCATTCTATTTGTCAGCCTCTTGTTTCTCTGGTTTCCCTGATTTAGTTTGCTTGGCAAACGTAATCGTGGCCACCACCGCACGGTGGTCAGAGGGGTAGGGGGCAACGACGATGTCCGCGTTCTCTTTGCTTTCACCGATGACCTTGGCGTCGGTCACCTTGAGGCCCTCGCCTTTGAAGTAAACGTAATCAATACGCATATGGTGGTGATCTGGGTGGTCGGGTGCATGAACGGGCGACCAGGTGAGGCCAGGCTTGGCGACCTCGTTGGGATGAACTTTGCGGTAGGAATCGGTAAAGCCAGCCTGAGCCATCATCAAGGAAGTGGGGAACTCCACCTTTATGGGATGGTGACCGGCCTGGGCCGCCGCTTCCGTCCAGTCCAGGTGGGATGGTTCATTGAAATCCCCGACCACAAAGATAGGTGCATCGGTAACAGCGAAACTTTTGATGAGCTTAAGGAGGCGGGCGATGTATTTCCCTCGTGTTTTCTTAGCCCCAGCAATCGCTTCCTCTTCGGTATCAATTTTGGGATAGCTGCGGTAGCCTCCTTTAAGGCCCATTAATTGGTAAGCCTGATTGGGAGGGTTGGGAAGGTGAGCGTTGAAGACATAAGCATGCTGCCCCGATGGCAGTTTGACTTTAATGCCATCCCACGGTCTTTTGCCCATACCCTTAACATGCTCTACGATTTCATAACGCGTTAAGAAGGGACCGCTGTGATTCCAACCCAACAGCTTCGCCAGCTTGGGGACATTCTCGCCGATCTCCTGCAGGCCAACGATATCGGCCTGTGCCATCTGGATCATCTTGGCCGATTGGGATAAGGGCTGCCCCAGATAGGTGCCGCCACGACAGGCATTATAGCTCATGACCCGTACGGTGGAGTCTCTGTCGGGCTTTTCCCCCGGCTTTTGGGGCTCTGCGTGCAGGGCTGTGATCACAAAGGCCGCTGCAGCGAGTAGCGTTCCTGTACGTGTAATTTTGCGAATGTTATTTTTGATCATGTCTAATATTTCTTGTGCCAATTGCTTAGCCCTTTTCCAGCACTACTGACATGCCTTCATAGGCAGGAATGAGACCTTCAGGGATGAGCTTTTTCTCCAGCACGTCGTGAGGCGGATGCAGCCTGTCCGCAATGTGCGTGAGAAGGATTTTTGCATCCGGCTTAAGTGCCTTTCGTTGCATGAGGGTTTGGTTCATGTGGCGAATCATGGTCAGGTCGTTATGGCTGAAAATTCGTGGGTCTCCATTGCCCTCACCGCAGGTGGCATCCCAGATGATCGCATCGAGTTGCTTGCGCTCAATGTGTAGCCAGGTCGTTGTCGGCAACCAGCCCGTGTCAGTTGCGTAAAGAGCTCTCTTGGTAGCGCCCTCAATCAGATAGAGCAGGCATTGCTCTTTGGAGCCATGAACATCGTGATTGGCCGCAAGACCGGTCATGCTCAGTCCATGCACCTTGAAGCTTTTGCCAAGCTCAACGGGCCTCTTCTCAATGCGATCTGAGTCAGGTACCTTTTTCAGTGCTTCCGGGTCTCCCCAAAACTTCAAAGGTCCAAGACCAGCATCCCTTGCATTCGCGATGGCCATGATGTTGCCTGGGTGTAAGTGGTCCGAGTGCGTATGAGTCAGCAGGATGTCGGTGACCCCTGCCGGGTGCACGTCGTAACATTTCATGACATCGAGCACGGTCGGGCCGCAATCAATGAGAATATGCTCGTTGACCAGTATGGACGACATGGCGCGCACCTTTGCTCTTGAATGCTTGTTATCCTTGAACGGATACTTGCGTGGCCAATTCGCCGCACCCGTTCCAAGAAAGAGCAGTTCCAGCTGTTTCGAGGGTGAGCTGTCGGCCTGCTTGGATTCGCCTTGTGGTTTGCCATCTTGTGCATGGGCAGAGCCAGCCAGGCCTGTGGCGGTAAGTGAGGTGGCAAGTGAGGCGGCGCCCATCGAGGTCATGGCTAAAAAGTCACGTCGGCTTGGATTGCTCTCGTTGTCTTTTGTCATTGTGTTAGGTATTCGGCAGCTTTTTCGAAGGGTGGCGATATTGATTGAGCGGACGGTGGTCGATACGGGAAAAAATCAGTAGCATATCGCTTGCTTCTACTTCTTCCGGTCCCATGCGTTTGCTGCCCGTGGTTCGTAGGAAGGCCGGGCGTCTTTGTCGGGCAGGGTATTGACGACTTGTTGGAATTTAGCGAGGGCTTGCCTGTCGTCCTCTTCCTCGCTGTCGATCAGGTTGGTTTCTTCCGCGGGGTCCTTTGATAAATCGTGTAAGCGATCGATCTGTTTGCTGGTGTTGACCCATACCTTGTAGCGCTTGTCGCGGATGACCCGTCCACCAAAATCTTCGCCGGGTCGGATACCCTTCCCATCCAGCTTTGCCTTACCAAAGCTCAAGGCCATGATCCAATCACGCTTGGAGTCTTTCTCTTTGCCAAGGATCAGTGGGGCAATGGAAGTCCCGTCGATGACGAGATCCTCCGGCACCTTTCCGCCACCCAGTTCGACAAAGGTCGGCAACATATTGGACAAATCGGTCAGGGCATCGGTTTCGACACCGGCGGGAACTAGGCCGGGGCCGTTGACGATAAACGGGGCAATGACTCCGGCTTCGCTCTGCGAGCCCTTTCCGCCCACTACTGTCTGCTGGTTGCGCGTGCCAGTGATCTTTTTGTCGGTTCCGTTGTCAGAAGTAAAGATGATGATGGTGCGCTCGCGGATTCCGAGTTGGTCCACTTCGCTGACCAGTTGGCCCACCATCTTGTCCACGTAGAGGAGCATGGCCTTGAATCTATCAGTGCGGCTTTTTGCATTCGGGTCATCCGGAGTGGTTACAAAAGGAGAATGGAGTAAGGGTATCGGGTAATAGAGGCACATCGGCTCGTCCTTGTGCTTGCGCATGAATTGGATCAGGCGCTCGGTGTAAATATCGGGTCCGAATTTGCCGGCGTAGGTTTTGCTGCCGTCCTCGGGGGTGTTGATGTAGGGGTCTTGATAACGCTCCCCGCTCGGCGGATTGCCGGTCTCAAAGCCGGTCCACAAAGCCCAGTCATCAAAGCCGTGTTTCTTCAAGGCATGTGGTTCGACGCGGAAGTCGTTGATCTGCCATTTGCCTGCGGCACAGGTGGCATAACCTTGATCCTTCATCAGGCGGGCGAAGGTGGTGTTCTCTTTCTTTTTCCAATCAAAGTATCCGATTCCCCAGCGTGGCACATCCCAGTGACTGACCCAGCCGTTGCGTGAGGGGTATTTGCCGGTCAGCAGGGTCGTGCGCGAGGGGGTGCATGATCCCATCGAGTAGGCATTGTGAAACTTCATCCCGCCCTCCGCGAGTGCGTCGATATTCGGGGTCTTGATGTCTTCCGCTCCGTAGCAGCTGACCCATTCCTTGCCCAGGTCATCGACCATGATGAAGATGATGTTGGGCGGCTGCGGCTTTGCCGCAGAATAGTGAATAGTGAATAGTGAAGTAAGAATGAAGAGAGTGACTCCAAGGCGGTAGCGTTTCATTGGCTGGGTTGGTTATTGATTAAGGCAGTTCGGAATGGTGTATCCAGAAGATGATGTTTTCAGTAGGGTTTTTTATTGCTTGGACCTCTTGCGCAGCGTTCCTCTGCCGCTCTTCCAGAGGATGATGTCTTCCACATCATTCTTGGCCTCCGGGCCGTCGGTGCTGCGACCGTTCCCCACATCGGCAGTCAGGTCTGCCAGCAATCGTTCAGCGATCTTGGGTTGGGTGAGGTAGAGGTTGTTTTGCTCACTCGGGTCTTTTTCCATGTCGTAGAGCTGCGCCTTAGGTGCATCGGCTTCGGCCTGGTTTTCCTTGGGGGCTGTCCAACCGCCGGATGCTTTGGCCAAGCAGAGCTTCCATTTACCCTGACGATAGGCGAAGTGGCCGGATACCGAATGATGGATCACGCCTTTGCGGGTGGATACAATGGGTTTGCCAGATAGAGCAGGCAGAAAGCTCACGCTGTCTTCGGCGGCTTCTGGTGCTTTTTCTCCGGTGATCTCGGAAGCGGTTGCGAAGAAATCCACCAAGGTGATGAGCTGGTCACAACGAGAGCCCGCCTCGACCTTGCCCGGCCAGCGGACCACAAACGGCACCCGGTGACCGCCGTCCCAGATGTCGGCCTTGGATCCGCGGAAGTGCGCGCTGACATGGTGGCCTTGCTTGCGTAGTGCAGGTATCCCCGCTGCCTTCGAGCAGCCATTGTCGCTGGTAAAAATCAGTAGGGTGTTTTCTGCAAAGCCGTTTTCCTCAATGGCAGCAGCGATGGCGCCGACGGTGGCATCTGTCTGCATGACGAAGTCCGCATAGGCACCTAAGCCACTTTTACCCTGCCATTCTTTAGTGGGCACAATTGGGGTGTGCGGTGAGCCGAGTGGCACGTAGAGGAAAAAAGGCTGCTCGGGCGACTTGGCGCGCTCTTCAATATAGGCCACTGACTTTTCGGTCAGGCGAGGCAGGTTGTGAATTTCCTCCAGCTTTTCGATAACCTTGTCATTCTCGATGATGGTGTCCATGTGTCCGGCATGATGGATGCCATGAAAGTAGTCAAAGCCGCGTGTGGTCGGTCCATCGGGGATGGTTGCTCCGATCGGTGCACGACCTTTCTTGGTTTGACCCTTGGCTAGTATCTCGCCTGTCTTGGGATCCTGATACTGGCAATCCAGATGCCATTTGCCGATGATCCCGGTGGCGTATCCTTGTTTCTTGAGTAAGCCCGCCACGGTGAGGCGGTCTGGTGCGATCAGGCAGGGTCTGAAGCCAGTGGCCACCCCATTCTGCAGTCTTGTGCGCCAGCTGTAGCGGCCAGTGAGAAGGCCGTAGCGGGTGGGGGTGCAGACCGCGGAGCCTGAATGGGCATCGGTAAAGATCATGCCTTGCTTGGCGAGCTTATCGACGCAGGGGGTTTTTATTTTTCCGTTCTCGGGGTTGAGGCACTGCACGTCCCCGTAGCCGAGGTCGTCACACATGATGAGGACGATGTTGGGTTTTAATTCGGGGGCTGGGTTCTCAGCAGCGATGCCAGTGGTGCCGCCAGCAATCATCATCGCGGCAAAAGCGCTGCGCAAAGAATTTGTTAGAGAATTTCTTAGGGTATTTGTTATCGTCATCGTTTGTATTTCCTGTGGAAGTTTGTATTTCCTGTGGAAGTTTGTATTTACTGTGGTGGCTCGGTCTCTGTGTGTGAGACTTCATTTCAAGGCCTTGCTCCGGCTCAACTCCGCAGCCAAAAAGTCGACGGAGCGCTGGATGATCTCGTCGGGCGACGGATCGATGGGGGTGGAGCCATCGGCCTTGCGCCAGTTGTGGCCGGCGTTCTTGATAATGAAAATCTCGACAGGGGCAGCGCAGGCCTTCGCCTTTTTCTGCATGTAATAAGCGTGGTGGACGGGAATGGTGGTGTCTCCGTCGCCCTGGATCATGAGCAGTGGTGGGCTCTCTTTGCGCAGGTAATTGACCGGGCTGACTTCGCGGTAGAGGCGCAGTTTATCAGCGGGTGGGGTTCCAGACTTGAGCACACGTGCTCCGAACCGATCGCGGAATTTTGCGCGGCCATCGTGATTGAACAGGTCAGTTTTTTCAAAGTCACAGGGGCCATACCACGATACACCGCCAAGCATGGTGAAGCGCTGACTGGCAAGCTCTGCGTCACCGGGAAAGTCATCTGGCTGCGTCAGCAGTAACATCTGGGCGAGTTGGCCGCCCGCAGAGTCGCCATAGGTAAAGACGCGGGTTGAATCGAGATGCAGCGCCTCACCATGCTTGGCAAGATAGCGCACGGCGTCCATGGAGTCGGTCACACAATCGCGGATGCTGGTGTCCCCGTTCTTGCAAAGCCGATATTGCACGGCTGCCACACAAAAGCCCGCTTCGGTCAAACCACGCACCGTCTGGGCAATGTTTGATCGCCCCTTTGCCTTGTTCTTGCTGCCCGCCGCCCAGCCTCCGCCGTGGGTGTAGACCACCAAGGGATAGGCACCCACAAGCTCAGTCGCTGGATAGAATAGGTCCAAGTGCAAATCCTTTTCAGCCTTCGTCTTGTAGACGATGTCCGCTTTCAGATGAATCGGCGCGTTGTCCGAGGCAGGCTCCGCACGCAACGTCACGCCACTTGCCAAAATGAGCGGAAGTAAAATGAGCCTGGATGTATTCATGAGGGTCTTAAGGTGTCCTTTATCGTTTGTGCCGCGTTCGACTATTTAAAACTGATCTCAACACTTTCGAGTATGGGCTTGGATGCGTTCTCGGTGGTGTCCTGTAGTTTTAGCTCAAAGCAGAAGCCGTAACCTGCAGGCAACTTGCTCAGATCCATCGATGCTGGGATGCGCTGAATTTGTTTGGAGAAACCTTCGATGTGGTCGTAGCTTTCTTTGAGCTCTGCCCAGTCACCCCAGGTGTCGGCCTTACCATCATTGGTGGTGTCCACTCCGACGCGGGCTTCTACTTTCTCGACCCATGGTCCGGGGCTGACGTAGTCATGCTTGGTTTGATTGATGAGATAGAATTGGCCTTCGGCAAAGCCGATGTCGGGGTCCGGGTGGCCGCTGCCGAGTTCACCGATGAACTCGAACTTTTCCTCCAGGCTAGGGGAGGTAAACAATCCGATGCGAATCTTGTCGTGAATAGGATGGTAGTCTGCCGTGAGGTAGTATTGTCCGCCGATGGCGATGGCAGCCCAGTCGCCGTAGGCGTGCTGCTCGGGCTCATGGACTTCGTATTTGGCAAAAGCCCGTTTGTTGCCTGCTTTAATTTCAGTCTTGGCGTCGTCCTTGGCTTTACCCTTGGCGGTGACTCTTGCAGGAAAGTTTTCGGGGTCTTCCAGGTGCCAGTGTGGATGGGGGTATTCTATGAACTTGCCAGTCGGCTTGGTGCGTTCATCCACGGCAGGGGCCAGGATTTTAAAGCCACTGATGCCATCATCACTAACGGCATGTCCCGCCAATGGTGAATCCCAGGAATGCTTGCCGGCATTGATCGGGCTCCAGTCTTCATAGATCAGATGAAACTTGCCATCGAGGTCACGAATGATGACGCAGTCTGAGCCGTCGGAGGGGTCCTTGAAGGCGAGTCCTACATCTTTGCCCGGCTTGCCGTCGGTCAGGTCATCGTCGATATAGAGATGAGGGTCCTGGTCATTGGGGAAGTCATAATAAATGTAAGCCTTGCCGTCGACAAACTCTGCGGTGGTGGACCATTTGGCATGTTGAGCGGTAACGCAGCCGTGGTGCACCCAGTTCACCATGTCGCGGCTCTGCCAGGCGTGGTAACCGCCAGCGCTCTTTTTTAACCCGCCGGGAGCATTGAAGAGGTTGGGATATTTTGTGGTCTGCAGCTCAATATCGAAGCCGTCCAGTTTGGCAGGTTCGGGAGTGAATTTATTGCGCTGTTTTTTGTTTGCTGGTTTGGAGTCAGATTTTTCAGTCTTTTTGGTTTTTGCAGGCTTGGATGTCTGTGGCTGCGCTCTGTTCGGAGCTTTGTTTCGCCCAAGTATCCAGTAGTCATTAGGCCCCTTGGCGAGAAAAATGGGAGCATCTCCGAGGGTAGGGGGGCAGGCCTTTTTCTTGGTCGGCTCCCAGTTATCCCACTTTGTGGATGCGGTGAGTGTGATGGCTTGCGCTGTGCGTTTTGAGTCGAAGCGCTGCAGCTTACTGTGATACGTGCCCTCTTTGCCCGTAGGCGCAATGGTGTCATTCTCGACCGCTAGGCCCTCGAGGCCATTGTGCTCGCGGCTGTTCTTGTTCCAGTCTTCCGCGCTGTTGATTTGCCAGCTGGTATTCTCTTTGGCAGTAGCCTGCCCGATGGTCAGTGATGTGAGGCCTATCAGGGCAATAGCGATTGTTTTGTGTATCATGATTTTTTAATGGTTGGGTTTGGTTTTACGGGCATTGCCTTCGAGGTCGACCTTGTTGGTGTTTTTCAGAGCTTGATCGGCATCCTTGACGATGACATTGGGAGAGTGCTGCTCTTGATCGGTGACAATCTCAAACGACCAGGCGTGGTTGCTTTCACCTAGCTGTGCCGGTGGCGTGATTTGCAGGCCAGCGGGAGTCATCTGCCATTGAACATCGCCAGGACTGCCAAGCAGCCTCACGGACTTGACCGTGTCGGCACTCCATCCGGCTGTTGCCTCGATGGTGAATGGCTGGGTGGGTTTGGCCAGTTTGATGGCGTAGAGGTTTTTCCCTTTGGTGGTGAAGGCGAGATGTTCGTTCTCTTGGTCGCAAACTCTCCAGTAGCGGCTGCCATAGATCGCGTTACTGTTGGTTTTGAGCCATTTGCCCATGGCTTGCAGGCGTTCCATCTGCGGGGCAGGAATGGTGCCGTCGGCTTTCGGTCCAATATTAATGAGGAAGTTACCGTTACGGCTGATGACCTCGACCATCTCGTGGATGACATCTTCGATGCTCTTGTAGGCGTCGCCCTCTAGGTAGCCAAAGGAAGTGCCGAAGGTCGTGCAGCTCTGCCACTTGGGGCCGATGACTTTCATTTTCAGGTTATCCTTCTCAAGGCAACCGACGCCATCGGGCCAGTTACGTTGCCCTCCCTTGTTGTTGACGTAGACGGCTTGGCCGCGTGCCGCACCATGGTTCATGAAGCTGGTGATCATGCCGCGTAGTGCATCGTCAAAATACTGGACCTCAGGTGTTGCTTTGCCTTGGCGCACATTGTTGCCGTCGCGGGTGTAGATCGGGAAGTCATCCATCCACAGCATGTCTGGGTTATACTTCTCTTGGATTTCTTTCCAGCGTGCGACGTAGTCATCAACATAGTTCTTATTGTAGCTGAAGTCAGGGCCGTAAAGCATGGCGGCTTCTGGAACACGTTTGATCTCCTCGGCGATATCCGCATGAGGCTCGCTATGGACGGCGTATTGTTTCTTGGCAAAAAAGCCGGTGTGACGCTCGCGGTGATAGGAGGGCGCATACTTGAGACCTTCTTTGCGCAGTGCCTTGCCGAGATCACCGACGAGGTCGCGCTTGGGGCCTTTGTCGACCGCGTTCCATGGGGTGAGATCGGAATCCCAGTTGGCCCAGCCGTCATGGTGCTCGGCGGTTAATACCACATACTTCACACCTACTTCTTTAAAGAGAGTAGCCCACTTGTCAGGGTTCCAATTCTCGGCTTTAAATTCCGGGATGATGTCCTTGTAGCCAAACTCGGGCGGGTGAGCTCCCCAGCGTTCTTTGAGGTAGGGGTAATAATACTTGGTATCTTTATAGATCGATTTTGGCACATGTTCGGCGTAGCCGCGTCCGCCTTTGCGATAGCCAATCGCGCTGTAGGGACCCCAATGAATAAAAAGGCCAATCTTGCCGTCATCAAACCAAGCGGGAACCGACATTTCTTGCAATGATTCCCAGGTGCCATCGTAGCGTGCTTCCGTGGCAGCGGGCTGTTCTTGAGCAGCTACTGAGCCCGCAGTACAAAGGAGCAAGATCCCCATGCTGCCAATGCTCGTAATTTGTTTTTTTACCTTTCTGTTTTTCATGGTTCCGCTCATGTGAATCATCTCCTTTAAAACGCGAACTGTATCAGCTTCTGTCATTCTTCCTATCCCCATTTTTTAGGAGGCCGCCGGCCGCAGGCCGGCCGGCGGAGACTTGAAGATACAAGATTTCAAGATACAAGATCAGTGGCATGACCGTCCCGGTCATGATCTTTCCCCCCGCAGTAGCGGGCACTCCGAAAGCGGGCAGGATGCCCACGCTCCCTTGCCGCATCGCGGCTATCCTTCATCGCTCATCGCGGCTATCGCTCATCGGCCACGGAGTGGCCAAGCCGCTAAGGAATCCGCTGGAAATAAAAAACCCCGCCGTGTTACGGGCGGGGGTTTTTGAAAGTTGAAGTTGAGAGTTTAAGTTGAAGTAGCATTTGGCCGCTGCGCGGCTCATTCAACATTCACTATTCTCTATTCAAGCTCTGCGTCTGCGCAGCAGCAAGGAGCTAAGTCCGAGGCCTAGTAGAGCCGTTGAAGAAGGCTCGGGGACGGAGGTCAGGGTCAGAGCCGCTGTTGCAACCCTATCAGCACCATTACGCTCATTCTGTGTTATTACTATATTACCATTACCATCCGTTTGTTGGTCAAAAAACGTAACATATCCAATTCCTGTTCCCCTGTTTGACATCCACGATACTAGGGTTGTGCCATTTACTGTGTAAGCTGAATGAAAGTTTTGATTTCCGTGATGTAGACCAATACTGAGTATATATGAGAGGTTGTCGTTCAAACCTGTAAACGTGAAGGTGAAATTATCCGTGCCGATGCCATCTGCTTGAATGCCATCTGCATAGACAGAAGAATGATCGACCAACTCTTCGTAACTACCAATACCGTCAGTGCCAGCTACAGTAAGACCACCCGTAATTATGGATGTATTGTTCGTAAAGGTGAACCCAACATCATCCACAGTGCTTGCAGTGGTCGTACTCAATGTGCCTGCTGAAAGACTTGAAGAGGAGCCACCAGCAATTCCTGACCCGCTAAACTGATTGAAAGTCGTATCTGGGTCAGCCGGGGCTGTTGTGCCAAAATCAATCCCGATAGTATCATACACCATCAATACGGCGGCATTAAGAGTGAAACTTGTGGCAACAGTCATCAATAAGACTGAGGTTATGAATTTTGTAATATTTTTCATATTCTTTTTGTTGGGGTTTTTGTGAGATCTTAGCTTTTTGTTAGGTCTGTAGAGAGGGTTGGTAAATTGGCTAAGATTACTTAGCCTTCAATTGTTTTTAATAAAATAACCTCATTTAACTAATTAAATGTAACACCTCCGCCTAAAGAAAGATATCCTCATTATTGAGGAGGGAAAGGAGTTAGGGCCGCCGCCGCCTGCGGCGGAACAGTGAATTTTGAATAGTGAATAGTGAAATCCAGCACGACGGGTTCACTTGTAACTCGAACTCTCAACTTGAACTGCCGCAGGCGCCTATGAGAGTCCCGCTTACTGCCCGCTGAGCATTTGGTTGCCATCACGGATTTCATTGCGCATGTGCAGGGCGGCGGCCTGCATGGTTTTGACGCGCTCTGGGTATTGGGCGGCAAGGTTCGTGGTTTCACCGAGGTCTTGCCGGAGGTTATAGAGCAATGGTGAAGAGGACAGTTTCCTGCCACTGCCCAATAACAACTTCCAGTCGCCTTGCCGGTAGGCGGTGCTTTTTCCAGTCATCCAGATCAGCGGACGTTTGGCTAGGTTCTCATTGGCCAGTAATAAAGATTTTAGGCTGACCCCATCCATGGTCGCCTCGGGCACTACCCCGGCCAGCTCGGCGAAGGTGGGCATGAGGTCAAATGTCAGCGCGGTCTCAGTGGAAACCCTGGGTTTGATTTTACCGGGCCAGTTGAAGATGCCTGCCACGCGGTGGCCACCTTCGTAGAGCTGGCCTTTTTTGCCCCGCAGTGGCGCGTTGCTGCTGCCTAGTTCTTTGTTGCCGGTGCCTCCATTGTCCGAGCAGAAGATGACCAGGGTGTTTTCCCTAAGCCCCTGGCTTTGGAGCTCGGCGATGATCCTGCCGACTTGGGCATCGAGGTCCTGCACCATTTCCCGGTAGGCACGGGCGGCGGCTGCTTTCTTGAGTGTGGGCACGGTCTTAAGCTCATCGAGCTGCTCGGGTTTGAAGCCTTTTTTAACCACCCGGTTTGCCTGGTCCTTGGGCCCTTGGTAGGGGTAGTGCGGAGCCGGGTGGGGGAGGTAGAGTAAAAAGGGGCGGTCTTTGTGCTGGCGGATAAATTCAATGCCACGCTCGGTAATGTGGTGCGGCGCGTAGCCGGGAGTATAGGTGAGTTGATCCTGCACCCACCAATCAAACCAGCCCTCTTGATCGACGTGGGAAAACAGGTCAATGTTGCCAGAGACAAAGCCGTGGAACTGATCAAAACCTTGTTTGCTCGGGTTGAATTTTGGATCGTAGCCGATATGCCATTTGCCAAACATGCCGGTGGCATAACCGGCGCGCTTGAGCATCTCGGCCACGGTTTCCTGCTCGAGGCCCAAACCGGTATGGCGGTGACTCTTGGCTGTGACTACGCCGTCGATACCGCTGCGTTGCTGGTAACGCCCGGTGAGTAGGGCTGCGCGTGTGGGGGAGCAGACCGCGCCGTTGCTGTGGAAGTCGGTGAGGCGTAGCCCCCCTTCAGCCAAGGCATCGATGTGCGGTGTTTTGAAGGTTTTTGAGCCGTAGCAGCCGAGTTCAGCGTAACCCAAATCATCGGCCATGATGACGACGAAGTTGGGGGGCTGCGGCGTGGGCTTGCCCTGCGAGCCCTCGGCCGCAGGCGCAGAATGGTAAATCGTGAATAGTGAAGTGAGGATGAAGAGCGAGGCGCTCAGCCGACGGAGTTTCATAGGCTGCGAGCTTAGTTTTTCGCCTCCCGCATCCATCCTGGATAAAGCTCGGTCTTTGCGCCATCGTTTTGCTGTTTTGCACCGGGGGTTGAGCGGCCGTCGTTGATGGTTTTCTCGGCGAGTTGGGTGAGTTCTTTGACCTTGTCTGGATGTTGTGCTGAGAGGTTGTTGGTTTCGGCGGGATCGGCTTCCATGTCGAAGAGCTGCACCCACTCATGGGCGGCGAGTTTTTTGAGCTCCGCCGGTTTGCCGGGTCTGGGGTGCGTCCAGCCGCCTGATCCGGGGCAGAAGGCGAGCTTCCACTTGCCCTTGCGGATGGCAAAGCTGCCGTTGATGGAGTGGTGGACAACGGCTTCACGGATGGGGCCTTGGGTTGTGCCGTTTAATACTGGGA
>ERZ767285.131-NODE-131-length-33186-cov-3.762512_pt1 | contig 33186 bp, 17 predicted proteins | sample MGYA00374953_ERZ767285 | MGnify/ENA primary metagenome ERZ767285 (study PRJEB28947, sample SAMN06267186) | marine metagenome | isolation source: Columbia River Estuary | place: USA:Columbia River Estuary, USA | collected 2013-07-23 ...
TTGTCTGTGATGGATAGAAATTTATTTTTTTTGTTTCAAGAGCAAGACTAAAAATTCCGTAATTCGTAGTAATCCAAATAGATTGATCTTTAATAAATAATTTATAAAACACAAAACTTTCTAATGTTAAGACTTCAAAATACAATTTTGAATGTTTTTTGTTAAAATTAGTAATCACGTCCAAAAATTCTTTTGAAGTGATATCAAAAGACCCTTTTGAAGACGCTATGCTTAGGCCTGCACTATGTAAAAGCACTAAATCGTCATCAATACGCTCAAAATCAGAGACAACTTTACCTTCAGCGCCATTGAATCCTATACTAGCATCAAGGTCTACACTATAAAGCCCTTGATCTTGGGTGCCCACATAAAGCCTTTTAAAATCGGTGTCGTAAAAAAATCGTCTTATTTGGTGACTCTCAATACCAAAGGCCGAAGTCATATCTATGAATTCGTCATTGACCAACTTATAGACACCTCCGTCATTAGAGTGAACCCCCCAAGCAGCAACATAAATAGACGCGTCTTCGGCTTTAAAATAATCCCACACAATAGATTTTCCAAAGGTTTTGTTATGGGGCTTATGAGTTAAAAACTCTTGCATAGTATAAGAATCAAGAGCGCCAATATTTGACTTAAGTCTACCGGATACACCATTTGCATCATTAGCACAATATAGCGTGTCCCCATTAAGGAATAAAGAAAATATAGATGACCTTTTGTAATAATCTACTTCTCTAACTTTTAAGAGCTCGTTTGCTTCACGATTTAATTTATAGAACCCGCTACGATATGTTGCTAAATAGAGCTCATCCTGGTATTGAATAAAACCCATAATTTGAAACCTATCGTGATGTGTTTCTAGTTCTGTAACCGCTTCTGTTTTTAAATCTAGAATAAACAAGCCTTTTTCGGTACCAATTAGCAATAAGTCATTATAGATATATAGCTTTCTTACTCGACTAGTTTTAAGATTTTCATTATGGGTTATAGATGAGAAATGTTTACCATCAAATTTTGTAACACCTCCACCAAAAGTGCCAAACCATAGTGTGCCTGATGCATCTTCTTTAATGTCCCAAACCGCATTATTAGAAAGCCCATCTTCACTATAAAAATTGGTGATTCCATTATTGTCAATTTTTGCAAGACCATTCTGTGTACCAACCCACAAAAAACCTCTGGAATCTTTATAAATAGCTTCTACTTGGTTGTTTGGTAATCCATCAATCGTAGATATATTTTTAGATGGGTATTTCTGGCCATAACTAGACCAGACACAGCAACACATAAAAATGACTAAAAGACTACATTTTATTGAGAATGACATTTAAAAAAGGTTCTTTTTTTCTAACAGAAACAGGAAGGTCTTCACCATTGGTTAATTTAACACTAAGGTCATTAATTTTATCAAAACTTTTAATGTAGTTTAGGTTCACCAGATACGATTTATGAATCCTAAAAGATATTGAATTATTAATAAGTTCTTCTATAAACTTAAGTGTTTTTGCTAAATGGATTTCCTTGCCATCTATGCACTTAACCTTGCAGTAATTACTGTCAGATTCACAATATAAAATTTGATTTAAAGGCACCAACTCATAGCCGTTTTGTGTAGGTAATGCGATCTTATTGAATGAGCCGTTACCTGGGCTTAAATTCTCTAGCAAGAGCGATAAACGTTCCTCGCGTTTTAAATCCGCTCTATTGGTCTGGTATCGTTTTAAAGTGCTAAGCAAATCAATCTGATTGATTGGTTTGAGTAAGTAGTCGAAGGCAGCATGCTTTATGGCATTAATAGCATAATTCTTGTGAGCTGTCGTAAATACAACTTCAAAAGAAATGTCCTTAATTTGATTAAAGAGCTCAAAACCGCTTTCGTTAGGCATTTGTATGTCTAAAAATACGATGTCGGGCTTATGATTATTAATGGCTATAACCCCATTTTTCACCGAGTCACATTTCTCCAAAACCACTAATTCTTTATCGAAATAGCGTAGGGTAATTTTGTGTAAAAATTCTCTTGCATGATGTTCATCATCAATAATTATAGCTGTTATCATATTGAAAGTTAATCTATGTGTCGAAAATAAGAAAATACAATTAGTTAACGTTATTTTTCTTTAAGTTATCGTTTCAATAATCTTACATTTTAATACAATCAGGCAACTAACAAGCTGCTATCTCATCTGTAATATTTGAGTCTTTTTTTAGAAGACAACCAGAGCCTTATAAAAATAAATGTCTGAAAATTGGTTCAACTATTTTTCTTGTCATGACCAAATTATTGTGAATTTTGATAGATGCGACAGAACCATCATTTTCTATAAAGCCAAAAAATAAGGCAGTCACTCTAACATTACTGACTTCTTGGATCTGGTTTTAGTGGTGTTTTTTTTGACCAAATGATGTCTAAACTACAAAAATCAAACGCTTCAGTAACCTTACCATAACATCCATAAACACCTATTCCATTAATGGGGTACTTAGCAACCACTTTTGTAAAATGAACCGTATCAAAATAATGACCATCCCTATCAACAAACGTGCAAAACCGTATTAATTTTCCATTTGAAGCCTTATGAAATCTGGTATTTACCAAAACGCCATAAAGCAATACATTTTGATTTACGTATTTGTTTAACGCACTAGCTTTAACATTTTCCTGACACACGTGGTCTATTAAATCGAAGTAGCTACCCAGCGGAAACCCAAGCAGTTCTATTTGGTCATAAGCCTCTTCAATATAAGTCGTTGTAAGTGTTGGCAAACTAAACTGCCTATGTTTAGGCTTAAACAACCGTGCTTGTGTTGCCCCTTGCTTACTCACATTTAGCTTAAAAATAGCCTCCCATAACAACTCGGTTTTTGAGCGCTTAGTAAATTGGAACGCATCAATTCTAATCAATATGGTTATTTGCTCAATGCTAATAGTAACTCTATCAATAAAATCATCTAAAGATTTAAACGCGCCATTGAAATTCCGTTCCGTTAAGAATCTTTTAATCGTCAATGCTTCTAAACTTTTCAAGTAACCGAATCCTAAATAAATAACTTTCCCTTTTATAATATTGGGGTGGTCGCTATTATTGATAGAAGGTGGGTAAACGATACCACCACACATTTTTGCTTCATGTATATAATGTTCTGCACTATAAAATCCACCACCATTATTTAAAACCGCCACCATAAACTCCAAAGGGTAATAACATTTAAGATATAAACTCTGGTAACTTTCTACAGCGTAAGATGCCGAATGCCCTTTTGCAAAAGCATAGCCTGCAAAACTTTTTATTTGATTCCATACCTCAAAAGTTAGTGCATCTGGATAGCCTTTATTTTTACAGTTTTTAATGAACTTCTCTTCTACTTCCTCAAACTCAGTTCTTGACCTAAACTTACCACTCATACCTCTACGCAATACATCGGCTTCGCCTAGAGTTAATCCCGCAAATTGGTTGGCGACTTTAAGCACATCTTCTTGATACACCATAATACCATAGGTTTCTGGCATAATTTTTAAAAGTATGGGGTTTGCTTCTTTGCGTTTTTCTGGATCCCGTTGCCTGATGATAAATTCTTTTTTCATCCCAGAACCAGAAACGCCTGGTCTGATGATGGAACTGGCTGCTACCAATCCTAAATAATCATGTGTTTGCAACTTTTGCAACAAACCTCGCATCGCAGGCGACTCTACATAATAAGCTCCTATGGCTTTTCCGCTTTTTAATAAGTCATTAATTTTTGGGTCTTTTTTAAATGTCTCAACTTGCGTAATATCAATTGGCGGCAGTTCAGGTCTGTTATATTTTATAATTTCAATAGCCTCTTTTATTTTAGCCAACCCGCGTTGACTCAAAATATCAAACTTAAACACACCAACATCTTCCGCTATAATCATGTCAAATTGAATGGTTGGAAACCCTTTTGGCGGCAAATAGGTGGCAGAATAATAATGGATGGGTTTATCTAAAATTAATACACCACAAGAATGTACACTCAAATGATTAGGAAAGCCTCTTATAAGCTGTCCGTACTTTAAAACCAGCTTTGATATATCGTCTAAATGTTCTGGAGTATACCTCCCATCGCTCAACTTATCGATCTCCTCCTTTGACAAACCAAATACTTTACCCAATTCCCGCACCACACCTCTATATTTAAAAGTGTTGTAAGTAGCTAATAAGGCGACGTTTTTAAATCTATTAAAGATGTATTGGGTAATGTCCTCTCTATCCTTCCAAGAAAAATCAATATCAAAATCTGGTGGCGATGCTCTAAAGGGGTTGATAAAACGTTCAAAATACAAATCCAATTCAATAGGATCCACATTCGTAATCCCAATAATATATGCTACAATACTATTGGCGCCACTACCCCGCCCCACATGGATATAGCCCTTACGTTTTGAATAGGAAATAATATCATAATTAATTAAAAAGTAGGATACAAAATCCATGGACTTAATGGTGGTCAACTCGGTGTGTAATCGAGCTATAACCTGTTTGTTAGGGTCAGAATATCGTTTGTGTAAATTATCCTCACAGAGCTTGACTAATAAGTTATAATCTGCTTCTGGTGATTCTAAATACACCTTTTGGTTTTGTGAAACCCTCTCTTTTCCAAAACCAAAATCAATAGAACAGGTGTTTAGTAGCTTTTCTGTATTGGTAATAATATGAGGGTATTGACTGTAAGCTATTTTTAAGTCTTCAAGAGCTAACATGACATCTGTAATTTTACATGCTTCAGACGCTTGTAATTTACTTAACAGGGTATTATTATCTATAGCTCTCAATAAACGATGTGCACTAAAATCTCTTTTGTTCCGAATGGTTACTTGCTGTTGGACCACTAACTTATCCGTATATGATTTATATATTGAAAAAGGCAACTTCTTTAATTCTTCAACTGAAACACCAATAAATTCGTAATCCTTAAACTGTTTCTTTTCATTTTGCAACACCTTTTCAAAAGGATAAATAACTGTGACATTATTAAATGGTGGTGCGTTATCAGGAACCCTTTTTTTTTGATGTGAAAGTTCAGATAAAAACACATTCAATTCTTGGAAGCCCGCGTTGTTTTTTGCTATACCTACAAATTGCTGTGAAGCGCCATTTCTAAAATCAATTCCTATAACTGGTTTTATATTAAACGCCTTAGCCTTACGTATAAAATTTAAACATGCCGACGTATTATTAATATCTGTTAAAGCTAATATTGAAATATTATTTTTTTGTGCAAGTTCCAAGAGATCTACTTCAGATAAGGCTCCAAAACGCAAGGAATAATATGTGTGGCAATTAAGGTACATTATTGTTTTCTATGTGCTAACAAAACAGGTGGCTCACCATTAAATGGGTTTTGAAAACGCCCGATGGTCTTTGCTCCCATTGAAGCTGCTTTTTGAATACTTAATTCACCATATTTATTTCGGATTGTATCCATAGCGTTATAAAGACTCAGCATCTCTTCAGTATCATCAAATAGGTTTATTTGATAATTGCCAGTCACTAAATCACTAAACTTTACGCCCACTAATCGGATTAATAAACGACGTTGATACAGAGTATTAAATAGCTCTAATATTTTAGGAATTAAAACATGATCGGCACTGGTATAGGGGATTTTAAGTTGTTTGGAATAGGTGTTAAAATCTGAATAACGAATCTTCACACTAATGCAAGAAGCCAGTTTATCGCCTCTACGCAATTGAAACGCCAAATTTTCAGCCATAGCAAAAATGGTAGTGCGTAATTTTATTATATCGGTAGTATCCTTGGTAAATGTGCGCTCTGTAGAAATGGATTTCCGCTCATAAAAAGGAATAAGTGGTGGGTTATCCAAACCATTGGCACGCTTCCAAATGGTTGTTCCGTTAACCCCCAATACACTAGTCATCATTTCAACAGGCATTTGTTGTACCACACTAACTTTATCAATACCCAAATTCCTTAAAATCTGATAGGTTTTATGGCCTACCGATGGAATTTTCCTAATGGACAAAGGCGCTAAAAAAGGCTTTTCAAAACCTGGATCTATACGCAATTGATTATTGGGTTTTGCTTCACCTGTGGCCACCTTCGAAACAATTTTATTACCTGATAAACCAAATGAAATTGGCAAGCCTGTTTCTCTAATAATGGTTGTTCGCATTTCGGAGGCATATTTATAGCTTCCAAAAAACTTATCCATACCGCTTAAATCGGCATAAAACTCATCGATGCTTGCCTTTTCAAAAAGAGGTGCTTTTTCTTTGATAATCTCAGTAACTTGATGCGAATATTTGGTGTAAATAGATGAATTACCCCGAATAACCACTGCTTCAGGACACAGCCGTTTTGCCAACTTCATTGGCATCCCAGAATACACCCCAAAACGTCTCGTTTCATAACTGCATGCAGCAACAACACCCCGGTCTCCTGTTCCCCCAACAAGTAGCGGTCTTTTTTGTAACCGGCTATCAATCAGGCGTTCACACGAAACAAAAAAGGTGTCTAAATCTAAATGCAATATGTTCTTATTCATATCACAAAATTAGCTACATTTTTAAGTAATTATTGCTTACATTTGTAGTATTATGAAAATGATATCAAAAAATATTCGGCATTTAAGAAACCTTAAAAATCTATCACAAGAAGTTCTCGCAGAAGAATTGGAAGTGACACGTTCACGCATTGGTTCTCATGAAGAAGGACGTTCTGCCCCTACCATTGAAATGCTCATTAAGCTTTCAGATTATTTCAAATTACCTATTGATATTTTATTGCGAAATGACTTAACAAAAACTACAGATTCTTCTTTTATTGAAATTGGCAATCAACGCGTATTGTTTCCTATTACCGTTGATAACGACAATGATAATTTAATAGAGGTCGTTCCTGTTAAAGCCTCCGCAGGTTATTTAGCAGGTTATGACGATCCTGAATATATTGAACATTTAGAAAAAATAAAACTCCCTTTTTTGCCCACAGGAAAACACAGAGCCTTCCCCATAAAAGGAGATTCTATGTTACCCATGAAAAGTGGTTCTTATGTTGTGGGATGTTTTATTGAAGACAGAAATGATATAAAAAGTGGAAAAACCTATATCCTTGTTACACTTAATGATGGTATGGTTTATAAAAGAGTGATGAATAACATAGATTTTAATAATTCGCTACTCTTAATATCCGATAATAAAGAGTATCATGATTATAGTGTACCCATCAACGAAATTCTGGAAATATGGGAGTTTACGTGTAGTATCAACACCCAAGAATACAGTGAAGAGGAACTAAAAATAAGCAGTATTATTAGTATGTTTAATAATTTAGGAGTTGAGTTAAAATCTTTAGAAAAACTGCAATACTAAGGGGCCCGATTATAGCTATTGAGACCATAGGTTAAGGACATACGATTACTGAAATATTCATTTTCAAAATATAATGGCACACAAAATAATTATGAATTTATTAACTCATAGTATTTATCGTGTGTTAATGTCGACACCACGTCTAAAACGCCATTTAATAACGGGTTTCTGTTTGTTTTGTTCCAAACTAAAGATAAATCTGTGCGTTGTGGAATACCATCAAGTTCAATAAATTTAATCCCTTTAGTTGTGCTTGTTGTTAACGATTTTGGAACAATGGAAACACCAAAATTATTTTCAACTAGTTTATAAATGGAACTGGCATGAATGGTAAGATGCGACACCAAAGGCGCAAAACCACTATCTTGGAAAATTTGTAACACTTTATCGTAATAAAACTTACTGTATTCGGGATCAAAAAGAATAAACGACTCGTCTTTAAGTTGCGATAAGTTTTTAAAATTAGAGGCGTCAATATGATGGTTTTCGGGCAGAACGATACAAAATGTATCACTAACGATGCGTTTTATTTCAATAGTTTTAGGAACTTGCTCCAATCTTACAAACCCGATATCAATATTAAAATTTAGTAATTCTTCTATTTGTTTTTGATTGTCCATTTCTTTCAAACTAAAAACAATATCTGGATGTTCTGTTCTGTAATTTATTAAGAGCTCAGGAATTATTTTCTGTATAGCAGACCCCACATACCCCAACTTTAATTGTCCTTTTTTACCATCATGAAGCAATTTAGCATGGTTTATAATATCGTCTAACTGTCTTAAATTCCGAGTGAGTTCATTTTTAAGGTAGTCGCCAGCTTGAGTTAATTCTACTTTTCTATTATGCCGTTCAAACAGTTTCATCCCTAAATCATCTTCCATTTGTTTAATCTGCCTGCTTAATCCAGGTTGTGAAATATAAAGGCGTTCGGCTGCTTTCCGAAAGTGTAAATCTTCCGCAACTGCTAAAAAATATTTTAAATGACGGAATTCTAATTGATTACCCATAGTTATCAATGTGTAGCTTAAATAGTCTTTTTAAACATCAAAAATAAGAATAACTTTGTGATAATCACCTAATACTCAAAAAATGACATTCAAATACGGTATAGATACATTAACCTTAGATACCGTTATTGGTATTTCTGAAGGCACCATTGAAGGCATACTTACTGAAGACGTAAAAAATAAGGTCATCGCTTGTAGAAAAAAAGTTGAAGTGATGGCAAGTTCTAATAGGGCCATCTATGGTATTAATACGGGTTTTGGTCCTTTATGTGATGTTCAAATAACAAATGAGCAAACGAATAAACTTCAAGAGAACCTGCTAATAACGCATGCTGTAGGTGTTGGGAATCCCATAGATAAAAAGCTATCTAAACTCATGATGATTTGTAAGGTCCATGCCCTATGTCAAGGCTATTCTGGCATCCGGTTAAAAGTCATAGAACGGATTTTATTTTTCATTGAAAACAATCTATTACCTCTGGTTCCTGAGCAAGGATCGGTAGGTGCTTCAGGCGATTTAGCACCTCTATCGCATTTGTTTTTACCCTTAATTGGTGAAGGTGAATTTTTGATAGACAACCAAATCGTTGTCGCAAAAAAGGTTTTGGAAGATTATGGTTTAAAACCAATCCAGTTAAAAGCCAAAGAAGGCTTAGCCTTAATTAATGGTACACAGTTTATTTTGGCCCATGCCATAACGGGGTTAAAAAAGATGGAATACCTTTTGGATTTAGCCGATGTTGCAGGCGCTATGAGTATTGAAGGCTATCAAGGCAGTTCGTCTCCTTTTAGAGATGAATTGCATCAACTTCGTCCTTTTAAAGGGAATATAGAAGTTGCAGAACGCATGTTTATGTTGCTTTATAAGTCACAAAATGTGGATTCGCACGAAGATTGTGAACGCGTGCAAGATCCATATTCCATGCGCTGTATTCCGCAGGTTCATGGGGCATCAAGAAATGCATATCACCATTTAAAAGAATTAGCCGAAATAGAAATGAATTCGGTAACCGATAACCCCATTATTTTAAGTGATACTGAAGCGATTTCTGGAGGGAATTTTCACGGACAACCCTTAGCCATGGCTTTAGATTATGGATCGATTGCAGCTTCAGAATTAGGAAACATTGCAGACCGAAGGTGCTTTTTATTACTAGAAGGTAAATTTGGATTGCCCCGATTATTAACCACTGGAGGCGGTTTAAATTCTGGATTTATGATTCCGCAATACACTACAGCGGCCTTGGTTACCGAAAACAAATCTTTGTGTTTTCCGCCATCGGCAGATAGTATACCAACCTCTTTAGGACAAGAAGATCATGTCTCTATGGGGAGTATTTCTGGGCGTCAATTCAATCAGATTTTAGGAAACTTAGAAAAAATATTAGCAATAGAATTAATGTATGGTGCTCAAGCTTTAGAATTTAGAAGGCCGAATACCTTTTCAGATATTATTGAAGAAAATTTCAGAATCATAAGAGAAAAAGTTGCAAAACTTGAAGATGACCGCATCCTAAAAGATGATATCAATGCGATGATTAACTTAGTGGTAAATCAAACTTTTATTTTAAAGTAAAATTAAGTATGACATTTAAAGAACAGATTTTACAAGGATTACCGAGTACTTTACCTTCTAAAAAGGCATATCCCATTGGCGGTAATAGAGCGCCAAAACGAAAGGATGTACTCTCGAAAGAAGAAAAGCAATTAGCTATTAGAAACGCTTTACGCTATTTTCCGGACCAATGGCATAGCGATTTAGCAACCGAATTTGCTGAGGAACTAAAAGAATACGGACGCATCTATATGTATCGGTTTAAGCCCAATTATGACATCTATGCACGACCAATTTCTGAATACCCTGCTCAATCTGAGCAAGGAGCAGCCATTATGTTGATGATTCAGAATAATTTGGATCCAGCTGTGGCGCAACATCCTGAAGAACTCATTACCTATGGAGGCAACGGGGCGGTATTTCAAAATTGGGTTCAGTACCTGTTAACCATGCACTATTTAGCAAGCATGACCAATGAGCAGACTTTGCATATGTATTCTGGGCATCCCATGGGATTATTTCCATCTTCAAAAGATGCACCACGAGTTGTAGTAACTAATGGCATGATGATCCCTAATTATTCTAAACCCGATGATTGGGAGAAATACAATGCTTTAGGTGTGACACAATATGGGCAGATGACTGCTGGTTCTTACATGTATATTGGTCCGCAAGGGATCGTTCATGGAACAACCATAACAGTAATGAATGCGTTTAGAAAAATTTTATCTAAAGACGACACACTCGCGGGGAAAGTATTTTTAACGTCTGGATTAGGAGGTATGAGTGGTGCTCAACCCAAAGCAGGAAATATTGCAGGATGTATTACGGTTTGTGCTGAAGTAAATCCTAAAGCAGCAAAAAAGAGACATGAGCAAGGTTGGGTCGATGTTTTAATTGATGATATTGATGTCCTAACTAAACGCGTAAGGGAAGCGCAACAGCATAATGAAGTTATCTCTATAGCGTATATCGGGAATGTTGTTGAAGTCTGGGAACATTTTTATAATGAGGATATTTTTATCCATCTAGGATCAGATCAAAGCTCGCTACATATTCCGTGGACTGGTGGCTATTACCCAGTAGATTTGAGTTTTGAAGATTCAAATATACTTATTAGAGAACATCCGAAACTTTTTAAAGAAAAAGTGCAGGCCTCTTTAAAGCGCCATGTCGATGCTATAAATAAGCATACTCAAAAAGGAACGTATTTCTTTGATTACGGAAATGCCTTTTTATTAGAAGCATCTAGAGCCGGGGCAGATATTATGGCTAAAAATAATATAGACTTTAAGTACCAATCTTATGTGCAAGATATTTTAGGCCCTTTGTGTTTTGATTATGGTTTTGGTCCGTTTAGGTGGGTTTGTGCTTCAGGAAACCCTGAAGATTTAGATAAAACAGATCATATTGCTGCAGCCATTCTAGAAGACTTAATGCTGAGTGCCCCAGAAGACATTCAACTACAAATGCAAGACAATATCACTTGGATTAAAAACGCAAAGCAAAATAATATGGTTGTAGGATCGCAGGCTCGTATTTTATATGCGGATGCTGAAGGACGATCAAAAATAGCAATCGCATTTAATGATGCCATTTCAAAAGGAGAAATAGGCCCTGTGGTATTAGGCAGAGATCACCATGATGTGAGTGGTACAGATTCTCCATACAGGGAAACTTCAAATATTTATGATGGTAGCAGATTTACAGCGGATATGGCCATTCATAATGTTATTGGCGATAGTTTTAGAGGCGCTACATGGGTTTCCATTCACAACGGAGGTGGTGTTGGCTGGGGAGAAGTTATAAATGGTGGTTTTGGAATGCTATTAGATGGCACCGCTGAAGCTGAAAAACGCATAAAAAACATGCTGTTTTACGATGTAAACAATGGGATTTCGAGGCGCAGTTGGGCACGAAATGAAGGTGCTATTTTTGCTATTAAACGCGAAATGGAGCGCACACCAAATTTAAAGGTTACTGTTCCTAATTTAGTAGATGATGATTTGTTAGAAGGTCTTTTTTAATGGTTTATACTTTTTTGAATTAGAAGGTGAAACATGGTTAAAGTAGCATGTAACTAATCTCATACTTTAAAAGCCGTAAACCCAAAACTAAAATCGTTTTGAAACCTGATTTAATAAAAAAAAGCGAGATTTTATCTCGCTTTTTTTATGAACCTAAACATGCTTTTTATAGGCTAATATTTTATCAACTTTTTTATTACAGAAGTTCCAAGTTCTTTACTAGTAATTTGAATAAAGTAAGCTCCATTATTTAATTCAATTAAGCCATTAGAAATATTCAATTTACCATTATTACTCGCTTCTATTGTGTTGAAAATAGTCCTTCCATTTAAATCAAATAACGTCACATTAAAATCGTGATTATAGTAACCAATGGGCACTTTAATAGTAATCGTTTCGTTAAATGGATTTGGTGTTATTAATACGTTTTCTAATTTAAAATCATTGTTTCCTAAAGTTGTTTGAGCTATGCCATCACAATCTTCATCTACTGAATTTCCTGGGATTTCAGTGGCACCTGGATTGATATTAAAATTGTTATCATCACAGTCGCCAATAAAGCTATAACCGTCTTCATCAATATCATCATCTAAGGTTAAAGCATCACAATCATCATCAATACCGTTGTATGGAATCTCAGTTTTGCCTGGGTTAATATTTGCATTGGTATCATCACAATCATTTGCGTTGATATAACCATCTGAATCTAAATCATCGTCTAAGGTTAAAACATCACAATCATCATCTATTCCGTTGTATGGAATCTCTGTTTTGCCTGGGTTGATATTTGCATCAGTATCATCACAATCATCTGCTAAGTCATAACCATCAGAATCTAAATCATCGTCTAAGGTTAGAGCATTACAATCATCATCGATGCCGTTATATGGAATCTCTGTTTCTCCTGGATTGATATTTGCATTGGTATCATCACAATCTGTGTTATCACTAACATAGCCTAAAGGTTGACTACAATGAGCTAAACTAACATTAGCATCACCATAACCATCGGCATCAATATCAGCATACCACAATGAAGACATAGATTGCACTGCTGAAAAATCCAGTGGAGTATTATATATGGCAAATGCGTCCATTTTTCCAATAAAAAAGTTTGCATTATCATCAGTTTCACTAAAGGCATCAGTTCCAAAAACACCTCCAATACCACCATTATTACCAGCATATAATTTTTTACTTATATTGAAAGTAACATCTGATGTAGCTTCTTCAATTCCATCTACATATAATTTCATATAATCACCTCCTTTAAAAACAAAAACAACATGATGCCATTCATTATCATTAGGAAAATCTCCTTGAATTTGTAAACTGACTTCACTTAATTCATTTGTTCTTACTGAAGCTTCAATTTTATTACCATTCAATCGTAAGCCAATACCTTTTAGCTGGCTTCCTTCATCATATATATTTTTTATTCCACTAAGGTTTGTTGGTTTTAGCCAAACAGCAATACTTCTATTTACTACCTCTTCATTTAAAAACAAAGGGTCTTTATTGTATTTCACTTTTGTTGAACCATTAAAATAGGCAGATTGATCACCTTCTTTAAAATCAGAAAAATCTGGACTAACCGCTCCCGTAACACCGTCGTCATGATTCCCAGCTCCTGATGCATCATTTGTAATAGGGGAATTTGATGTATCGAAATCATAAAAGGCTGTATATCCAGTTTCCGGTTGACAACCTGCTGTAGAATTTGTTAATACAGTTAAACTTACTGCAGCTGGCATTGGAACCGCTTCTCCACCACTACGAAACGTGGGTAAAGGGGCATTTGTTTCATTTAAATGATCAATCATATCAGTAACCATATCATTAGCGATGTCAATTACTGCTTGTTCTGAACTTGGTAATAAATTAGTAGTTTCACTTATATCATTTACAACATCATAAAGTTCATATTCTGAGTCTTCATAAAAATGCATTAGTTTATAATTTCCCTTTCTCACTACTGTTACTGGTCTTGAATCTCGTTTGTTATCTAAAAGATACCCTGGATGATGCCAAAAAATAGATTCTCTTGTCATGGGTGTTCCATTAGTAAGTAATTGCCATTGACTAACGCCATCAATATCATAAGTTTCCATAGAGTTTAATGGATCTGGTAATGCAGAAATATCTATTCCAGCTGCTTCTGCAAAGGTTGGATACAAATCAAAGGCAACAATAGGAGTTGTATTAACTGTTCCCATATTATGCAATAATGGGGTAAAAGTTGGATTACCTATAGGATCCGCTGGTTCTGTCCATGCAAAAGTAACAGACCTAATACCTCCTTCATAATATTCTCCTTTCATACCACGTAACGGAAATTGTGGGCTTCTTTTAATAGCATCTCCATTATCAGAAATAAAATACACTATCGTATTTTCTGAAAGCGGTTTATTACTATTTCTTGGATCTGGAGTCGTTCTTAAATAATCTATGAGTCTTCCAATAGATTGATCCATACCTTCTGCTATTGCTCCTTGGGCAGGATTACTTCCATGGTCATAAATAGACGAAGTAGATTTTGCTTTATACTTTACAAGGAAATCTGGTCTTGCATGAGGATCAGAAAAAGGGCCATGAATAGCAAAATTACTGTAATGCATAAAAAATGGCTTATCCTTATTAATTGGATCACCTAGAACCTCTACTCCAATGAAATCCATTGCAGCTTCAGCCATGGCATCTGAAACATGTTTTGGAGTACCTGCTAAAGTAGCATAAGGTTCTCCTGCTAAAGATGGATTTGTCGGGTATGGATCTGGATATCTAGCCACTAAAGCATCTTCTTCAGATTGTGTATAATTGCCTGCATAAGGATCCAATTCAGTACCTATTTTATTTTCAAAAGTACTACCATCTGAAAAATAATTTCCTGGACCACCATCAGTTCCTCCGCCATAGTTATAATCAAAACCTTGTCTTGTGGGTCCATTCATAGAAACTTCAGTATATCCTGCACCGTCATGTTCTCCTACATGATATTTACCAAAATGAGCCGTTGTATAATCTCCCATTTTCATCACTTCTGCTATCGTAATAGCTTCAGTAGGTAGTTCATCTATATTACCATTTGAAGCTAAGCCCATAACAGGTCCAATTAAATTGGAATTACCAGAGGTATTACCTCTATTCAAGTCATAAACTGTAAACACATTATTATAAGGTCTGGCAGCATATTGCCCACTTAACAAAGCAGCTCTAGTTGGTGCACAGTTACCTCCGTTCACATAACCATAAGGAAAGGCAATACCTTCTTCTGCTAATGTTTCAATAGTTGGAGTTTCATAAAAATCACTTTCGTAACTTGAACCGTTTAGCAAAGTAGTTTTATCACTACTTACTTGATTCCAGCCCATATCATCAGCTATTACTAATATGATATTAGGTTCATTTTGAGAAAAGGTTTTGCTACTAAATAAAAGACATAGCAATAGTGAGAGTAAAATTGTTGGTTTCATGGATTTGGGATCTAACTAATTATAATTTCAATTTTTTTCAAATATAATACGTTTTATCGATTAAAAAAGTATTTCATCGGATTTATTTATATTCCATATGTTAATTGAAATATTTATCTTACATATAACTTGTTTTCGTCTAAAAAAACGATTAACCTTAAATTAAATGTAGAAATCATGTCTTCATTTAAGAATCAAAATTTATGTTATGATATTTTACATTACTAAAATTGAGGCAAAAAAAAAGAAGAGCGACTGCTCTTCTTTTTAATGTTATATATGTATTAATCTACTAATCCTTTATAGCACGTTTATAAGTCGTTATTCCATCAATATCCATTCTAATTAAATATTGTCCATTTTGGAAATTATCCGTAGAAATCTGAATAATCTCTTTATTGTTGAACGATTTAAAGTATAAAGACTGACCTAATACATTAAAAATACGAACATCTGCTTTTTCATAATTGCCCTCAATTTTAAGAGTCATTTCTGAATTAAACGGATTTGGATATAACGACGTTGATACTGCATCGGCACCAAAATCAGGTTCAATAGTTGCTAGAACCTCTTTCTTATTAGCAACTATTCTAGCTGCTCCGCCATTACTACATCCGCTAATAACAACATCATCTATATAAATCCAATCTGAATTTCCTGATCCGTCTGCTCTAAACCTAAATTGAGTATTTGAATTAAATGGTCCTGGAATAATAACCTGATCTGTATAAAACTGATTATTTACAAATTCATCATTTAAATTCCATTCTTCAATTATTGTAAAACTAGCTCCTCCATTATTAGAAATCTGTAACCAAAAATCTTCATTACTGTTATCCATGCTTCGCGCGTAATAGCCAAAATTAATGGTGATTTCTTCATAGGATGTCAAATTTAAATCGTCAGTTGTCATAGTAGACGTGGAATTATCATCTCTTAATCTCACACAGTAAATACCCGTACTAGCATAATTTGCATCATTAGCACTTCTTCTACTATCTACTCCGCCATCATTCCAAATTCCCCATCCGCTCTCAAAACCTTCTGAATTTAAAACAGAATAAGAACATCCTACTGAGTTAACTGTTACAGTAACATCATCCAACACTGAACTACAGCCATTTTGAGATACAGTCACACTATAAGTTGTGTTTGTTGTTGGACTCACAGTTATGCTTGATGATGTAGCACCAGTATTCCATAAATAGGTTCCGCCTCCTGAGGCTGTCAATGTTATTGAATTTCCTTCATCAATAGTAACATCCAATCCTGCATTTGCCGTTGGCAAAGCATTTACGGTAACCTCAACAGCATCTGTATCTGATGTCATACCATCTGTTACTGTTACTGAATAGCTTGTCGTTGCTGATGGACTTACCGTGATACTCGCTGTCGTTTCGCCCGTATTCCATGTGTATGATGTTCCTCCTGAAGCTGTTAATGTGGTACTTGATCCTTCACAGATTGCAACATCTACACCTGCATTAGCCACTACAGCTAACGGGTTTACTGTGACTTGAACGTCATCTGTAGATTCACATCCATTTTGAGTAACGGTTACTGAATATGTTGTGGTTGATGCTGGACTTACAGTAATACTTGAAGTCGTTGCTCCAGTATTCCATAAGTATGTTCCGCCTCCAGTGGCTGTTAATGTGGTGCTGTTTCCTATAATTATGGTAACATCTGAGCCTGCATTTGCGGTTGGCAAAGCATTTACGGTGACCTCAACAGCATCTGTATCTGATGTAATACCATCTGTTACTGTTACTGAATAGCTTGTCGTTGCTGATGGACTTACCGTTATACTCGCTGTATTTGCACCTGTATTCCATGTGTATGTCGTTCCGCCTGTAGCTGTTAATATGGTGCTTGACCCTTCACAAATTGTAACATCTACACCTGCATTGGCAACTACTGGATCTGGACCACTTAGGCACGATCCTTCTTCAACTTCTGCGGCACTTAATACCACATCATAGACTGCAAAGGCATCCATTTTCCCAGTAAAAAAAGCGGCTGAATTATTACTAAAACTGTCAAATCCGCTAATTTTCCCTCCAATTCCTCCTTTTCCTGTATGATTTCCAATAGCTGCTGCTGCACTTCCAGAAGCTACTTCAACACCATCTATATAAAGATATTGGCTTGTATTTGCACCATCGTAAACTAAAGCGACATGATGCCAACCACCATCATTTGGAAATGCTGAATTTAACTGTACAGCAGTAGTTGCATTTTCTCTAACAATAGACTCCAAGGTTGCCCCATTTAATCGTAATGCGATCCCTATAGACTTACCGCCTTCATCAAAAATATTTTGGAGCCCTGTTAAGTTGGCTGGTTTTATCCAAGCCATAACAGATCTGGTGTTATGTGCACTAATCATAAAAGTACCTGCAGAACTTAAGGCATAGTTAATACTTGAGCTACCATTAAATACTGCCGATTGATCGCCTTCTTTAAAATCTGATGTGTCTCCAGTAATTACCCCTACAATAGCAAGAGGGTCATGGGCATTACCTGAAATATCTCCTCCAATAACGGAGTTAGCTGTATCAAAATCCCAATAAGCTTCATAAGCACTTGTAGCTTGGCAACCTGCCGTGGAATTCCCACCCGTACTCAAACATGCCGCAGAATTAACATCTGTATCAGATAAAACACTATCATAAACTGAAAACGCATCCATTTTTCCTGTAAAATAACTATCAGAAGCATTTACAAAACTATCCCAATTACCAATAACACCTCCTATTCCGCCACCAGTCTCATTATGAGAATCTAACGAACTTGGAGCCAAGATACTTGCCGCAACCTCTATACCATCTATAAATAACTTATGACTTGTATTTACACCATCATAAACAAGCGCCACGTGATGCCATGCACCATCATTTGGGAATGGAGCAGATAAATTATCTGCTAACGACACTGTACTCCTAACAACAGATTCCAAATTAGAACCATTAAGTCGCATCGCAATACCTTTATCACTTCCGCCTTCATCAAATATTTCCTGAATCCCAACTAAAGCTGTTGGTTTTATCCACGTAACTACCGATCGTGCTGATAGCGCTGGAGACATAAATGTCAATGAACTATAATTGATATCAACCGTTCCATCAAAAACCGCAGACTGATCACCTTCTACAAAATCTACAGCATCATATGCTAAAACTCCATTTAACGGATTAGGGTCATTCCCATTTCCAGAAGCATCATTAGCGCTACTTGCCAAATCAAAATCCCAATACGCTGCATATCCACTTGTAGCTTGGCAACCATCAGTAGAATTAGGAATACCTCCATCAATATCAATTATATAAGGCAATGGTACTGTTGTTCCATCACTTCTATACGTTGGCAAAGGTGCCGACGTATCAATTAAATGATTTCTTAAAAGTGTACTTAAATCATTTCCTATTATTAAGGTCGCTTGATCCGGACTACCAGACAACAAATTATTAGTTTCGCTTATATCAGAAATTAAATTATACAATTCATATGACAAACTTTCATAGTTGTACCTTAATTTATAATCGCCTTTTCTAACTACAGTTACTGGTCGTGAATCTCGCTTAGAGTCTATTAGATACCCCGGGAAATGCCAAAAAATAGCTTCTCTATTTATACTAGAACCATTGGTAAGCATTTGCCACTGGCTTGCGCCATCAATATCATAATTACTTGGTAAATTTCCGCTAGCGGCCTCGACACATGTTGGGTATAAATCAAAAGCTATTATAGGCGTTGTATTTACTGTGCCTTTGTTTGCCAACCACGATGCTTCAGACCAAGCTAAAGTTACAGATCTAATACCGCCTTCATAATATTCACCTTTCATCCCTCGCAAAGGACCGGCATCATCACTACTAATTGCGCCTCCATTATCTGAAATAAAATACACTAATGTGTTTTCTGATAATTTATTCCCAGGGCTTCTCGGGTCATCCGTAGTTTTTAAATAGTTAACTATTCTACCTATAGTTTGATCCATACCTTCTGCAATAGCAGCTTGCCCAATACTATTATGTCCTATAGAACTTGGTGTTTTTGCTTGGTACTTGGCCAATAAATCCGGTCTAGCGTTTCCTGTATCAAAAGGGCCATGAATAGCATAGTTACTAAAATGCATAAAAAATGCTGTATTTTTTTCTGCTTCCATAAATTGAAGCGCGGCATCTGCCATAGCATCATTAACATGCTTTTTTGTTCCTTCTAAGGAGTTGTTTCCTGCTAACAATAAAGATTCTGCTGCAGTATAAGGACTGGCGAACTGATCCAATTCAGGTCCAATACTACTGCTAAAGTTATAAGGTGCAGAACTTGATGCAAAATAACTTCCTGGCGCTCCAGCGGTTCCGCCTCCATAATTATAATCAAAACCTTGATCTGTGGGATCATTTCCAGAGGTACTCGATGCCTCATCTTCTCCTACATGGTATTTTCCAAAATGTGCCGTAGTATATCCTGCAGTTTTCATGGTTTCGGCAATAGTTATGGCCGAAGCTGGTATTTCATCAATATTTCCGTTAGAAGCTAAGCCCATATCTGGACCTATTAAGGTGGAGTTAGAACTGGTGTTTCCTCTATTTAAATTAGTTACATTAAACACATTATTATCAGGTCTTGCGGCATACTGGCCACTTAAAATAGCGGCTCTTGTTGGCGCACAGTTAGCACCATTTACATACGCATAAGGAAACGCAATACCTTCAGAAGCCAACGTTTCTAATGTTGGTGTTTCATAAAAATCACTAGGGTTATTCAAATTTGTAAGTCCTGTACTTACTTGAGACCACCCCATATCATCGGCTATAATTAAAACAATATTTGGGTCTTGAGCAAAAGCTACGTTACTAAACAAAAAAGTAAGTAACATAGATAGTTTTATAGTAATTTTCATAAAGTGTTGGTTGGTTATTCAGCTAAATTAAAAAAAATAGGATTAGCTTTTATACAATATTTATTAATAATTATTCACTTATCAATTTTAGCCCTGAGATAAATTCAATAAAACGTTGTATGTCATGGCAAGAAAACTGAGACTGAAAACGCCTTTTAATTAAAGGATTTAATAGTAACCTTTATTTATTTCAGGCATTCCTTCTTTTTATAAATATTAGATGAACTACACATGAATCTTTACAAATATTGCATTTCATCGATTTTTTTTGCGTTTTATAGATAAATTATATACTATTGCTACAAATATTTAGTCCCAACTAAAATTAACCACTTATGAAAAAGGTTTCTACGCTTTCGGCGTATACCCTATTAGGCATGTTTTTATGTTTCTGCACACTGGTAGAAGCTCAAGATTTTAAAATTCAAGAAGTACAAGATGATGTTGATAATTCAGGAATACCCGGAGCTAGTGGTTATGCTGAAGTAACCAATACTACCACAGGCTTTACTGCTGTATCTTCAACAAATAGCGCATTTGCTTTACCTTCAAATAATAGAAAAACACACGGAGGACCAAGTGGCTCTTCAAATGTAAGACAGGGCCGTGATATGGCAGGTGCACGTGTTTTAACCGCGGCTAACACCATAACGTATTATCGTGAAACTAGCTCAGAATTAGAAGAAACACGATTTAACACAAGTATTTGGGAATATACAGGTGTACCAGCTGGCCCAAATGAATTTATTGTTAGAGGGCGTTATGCAGTTGATTTAAATGGCGGTACTTATTCTACAAATCAAACTATTTCTGGGATTTCTAATAAAGACAAATGTATTCCCTTTATTACTGGAATAATGAATGATTCTGGAACTGGTGATGCAGATTCTGGAACGGCAATAGCCTACTTAGATAGTAGTACCAATATAAAAATAAGACGAGGCGGAAGCAATATACCCAATGTAAGAGTGTATGTTACTCTGGTGGAATTCACTGGATCAAACTGGGCGGTTTTACACGGCGATTCTGGAGCAGATGGAGCAGATATAGGTACAATCACTCTAAAAAGCAATTCTAACGGGTCTTCTGGTACGGATGCTACTGTCAGTAATTGGGATAACGCAATTATATTTAGTCAACATAGAGGAGATACTGCGACAAACGGAACCAATGATGCTCACGGAGATAACTGGCCAATGACAAAAATAGGAAGTGATGACAAAAGTGTAGATTGGAAATTTCATGGTTCTCATGATTCAGATGGCTCAAATAGGCATTTTGTTCATGTTTTAAATAATGACCAAGTAAGCGTCACTCGATTTTCTGATGGAACTACGGACAACACTACAGTTGACATATCTTCTGCTGGACTTGTATTTCAAGATCAAGCCATGATTATTGGTTCTACGTACCATAGTGGGGGTGGACTAGGTTATGGAAGAGGCTGGAGGAACTATAAATTAAATTCTACAACTCAAGCTGAATTTTGGTCAGCTCGAGTAGGCGGCGGACAAGCAACTGTTGAAAATGAATTACAGATAATAAATTTTGCAACTGAAGGACCAGGTGGTATAAACACAAACTTACAACTATGGCTTAAAGCAGACACTGGTGCTGAAAAAGCAGGTGGTATTCCTGCAGTAGACTCTGACCCTATTGTAAATTGGATTGACAATACTATTAACACCAATGATGCCACAGCAAGTGTTTCTAACGAACCTACTTTCATTGAAAATGGATTTAATTTCAACCCTATTTTAGACTTTGATGGAGCTAATAGCGAAATGACAACTAGTACAAATGCCAATGATGAAATAACAATTTTTGCGGTTGCTGAAGGAACATACGCCTCAACCAAAAGTTTAATAAACTTATCAGATGGTAATAATAATAGTTCAGTTGATATTGAACAAACAGCAGCGACTACTTTTAGTGGACGTTATAATGATGGGACTGTGAATTCTGGAGTTGTTACAAATATTATCACTCCAGTTACTACTGGAACGCCATATTTATTAAACTACAGACATTTAGCAGGTTCTACAAACAGATTATTTGTTAATGGAATTCAGCAAGCTGTTGTAAGTGCAAATGCTGATAACTTAAATGGAACATTAACAGCTGGTATTGGTGCAGACCCCTCAAGCACTTCAACCCGATGGGATGGCGGTATTGCTGAAATGATTGTATATAATTACAAGGTACCATTAGCAGAAAGATGGCAAATTGAATCATACCTAGCTATTAAATATGGTCTTACTCTAGGGGTTAATGGCACATCTCAGGATTATGTGGACTCTGACGGAAGAGTGATTTGGGACATTGATACTGGTGTACCTACAGACGATGCTTTCAACTACAACGTAGCTGGTGTTGGTCAAGATAATTCTTCTGCATTAAACCAAAAACAATCTAAAACTATTAATTCCACAGATGATATTACTGTTGGTATCAAACAAATATCAACTACCAATCAAGGTAATACTTCTGATTTCTTCACAGACAAAACCTTCTTAATGTGGGGTCACAATGACGCTACGGGTAAAGGCCCAGACATTACTAAAGATTTTGGAGCTGGAACCGGCGTATCAGGTGCTACTTTAACCGCGTCTAGATTAAATCGAGTATGGAAAATAGTGGTAACAGATATTGTTCCAACAGTGAAATTATCTATTCCCGAATCTATGGTCCTTCCGGCGCGTAATGGTACTGAAGACTATATTATGATAGTGTCAGATAGCGCTGATTTTACTTTGAATGTTACCTCAGCAACTATGAAGGTTGCAGGTACTGATTTAGAAGTAGATTGGTATTTTGAAGGTACAAAATATATCACTTTTGGATCTGCTCCAGAAGTTGATTTAGGATCTAGATCAGTTACATTTGATAGAACAGATAGTTATATTTCAGCAGGAGACGTCAATGATTTAGATGATACGAGCTATACCGTAAGTGCATGGATAAAAAGAGAACCTGGTGTTGGTAAATTTGATGTTATTTCGAAAAGAAACTATTCTGGTGAGGACATATCTGATTTAAATGGTATAGTTTCAGGAACTTATGATTTAGGCTATGCATTCAGAATTAGTGAAGAAGGAAATTTAAGAATGGTGTGGCGCGACCCTGATGATATCTTAAACAATAAAATGGAAACTTCTGCCAATATTCCTGAAGATGAGTGGCACCATGTATGTGCAACTTACGACATAAATGAAGGTCCACTTGGAACTACTCGTTTATACGTTGATGGAATTGAAACAGATGTAAATAACACGTATGATCCGATAAATTCAGATACCGATGAGCATTTTATGATTGGAGCTGCGAACTATAAAAATAGACAGCAAAAACTTAATGGAAGTGTTGATGAAGTACGTGTTTGGAATGTAGCCCTAAGCAGCAATCAGCTAAGATATATAATGAATCAAGAAATTGAAGAAAATGGGGATTTAAACGTCAATGGCAAAATATTACCCGCTACCACAACAAAAAATGAAGTTGACGATATTCCTTGGAATAACTTAATTGCCTACTACCCTATGAGCACAGCTGTTTTTGGAAGTATTAAAGACGAATCTAACAGCGGTAATGACGCATCAATGATAAACTATGATAATATAGATTACCAAACTGCACCTTTACCATATAAAACAGTTCAACCTGGTGCCTGGGATGATGAAACGACTTGGGAGAATGGCAACGTACAATACCTACCGGGAGTCGTTTCTTATTTGTATGAAAACGAAGCAGTTGATACTGATAAACAAACTATGGATTATAACATTGTTCAAATAAATCATATTGTGACTATGAATAATGCTCTTGATCCAAATTTGATACCAGATTATAAAGCAAATAACAGAACCGTTTTAGGCTTAATTATTAATAGTGGTGAACTGAAATTAGACGGCGATACACCACCAATATTTATAGGTACTCCACCACCCGGCTGGATCCCACCTAGTGGAAATGCAATAACCGTTTCACACTATTTAAAACTTGATGGCACTCTAGATTTAGAAGGGGAATCACAATTAATACAAATGGAAGGTAGTGATATAGACCCTTTAAGTTCGGGAAACTTAGAACGTGATCAACAAGGTACCGGAAATACTTATTTGTATAATTATTGGTCTTCTCCCGTTGCTCCAAGTAGTAATTTAGATTATACAACGAGCAATATAATATCAAATGTTGGATTTTTAACATCTGGTTATGATGGGAATGCGAATTCTTCAAGTCCTGCCAATGCTGATTATTGGATCTGGAAATATGCAAATAATGCAACCAATGACTACTCACAATGGCAACATGTTAGAAGTAGTGGACCAATTTCTGCAGGGGAAGGTTTCACTATGAAAGGACCTGGAGCGGGTAGTTTAGAACAAAACTATGTTTTATCTGGGCTACCAAATAATGGAGATATTAGTTTAGCCATTGCCGCCGGTAATGACTATTTAGTTGGAAACCCTTATCCATCTGCTATTGATGCCGATGAGTTTATAAAAGACAACTTAAGTAACTTAGAAATTATAGGTTATGAAATTGATGGTACAACTCCTATATATGCAAGAAACCCTAATGGAAACATTATTAATGGTACTCTATATTTCTGGGAACATTTTGCCGTAAACTCACATCAACTAGCAGAATATCAAGGTGGTTATGCTACCTACACTTTAATGGGGGGAGCTCTTGCTGTTAATAATGATACAAGAATTGATGCTGATGGATCGTTGGGAACTAAACTACCTGGCAGATACATACCTGTAAGCCAAGGCTTTTTTGTTTCTGCTTTTGCTGATCCTACCGTAGTTTATTCAGAACCCATTGTAGGGGGTAATATTTTGTTTAAAAATAGTCAACGTATTTTTGAAATAGAAGGAGAAAACTCATTATTCTTAAAATCTAGCAATACAAAAATAAAAACAGCAACCAGTAACCAAAAAAAAGACACTAGACAGAAAATTAGACTCATGTTTGATTCTCCAAAAGGCTATCATAGACAATTATTAGCTGGCGTAGACGCTAGTTCGTCGAGTGGTTTTGATATAGGCTATGATGCACCACTAATTGAAGATAATAAAGAAGATATGTTTTGGCTCTTTGAAAATGCCGAATTTATTATACAAGCTGTAGATCATTTTAACGTTGAGCAAATTTTACCACTAGGCGTTAAAATTAATCAAGAGGGATTAGCAACTATTAGAATTGATAATCTAGAAAATATCTCTAACGATTTAAATATATTATTGCATGATAAAGAACTAAATATATATCATGATTTAAAAGACGGGTACTATGAAGTATTTTTAACTGCAGGAAAACATCTTGAGCGCTTTGAAATTACTTTTGCTAACAATATAGCTTTAAGTACAGATACTATTGAAAATGATAACTTACAAGTCTATTTTTCGAATGAAAAAGAAAGTATTATAATACACAATCCTACTTCAAAACTTGTAAATTCAGTTGAATTATATAATATTCTAGGTCAAAGTATCTATAGTCTTAATAAGAAGACTAGCGAGAATTATATAGAGCATAAAACAAAACAAATAAGAACAGGGACCTACATTATAAAAATTAAAACGGATGAGGGTACAAGTTCGAAAAAAGTATTAGTGAATTAGTTAAAATAGTTATGGTGTAAGAACTCCCAAATCTTCTTTAAACTTAACCGTTTTTAAAAAGTCTCAAAATACACATTTGAGACTTTTTTTGTTTTTAATCGTGTTTTTTTACACTTAATCGTATTTATTGCGGATTTAATTGTATATTAGCACCATAATCAATTGATATTTTGTCACGAACTAAAATATTAATAATAAAAAAAACGAAAAATTATACCACTAAAAGGTATTACAAAATAAGTATTGATAGATTAATTAATTATTTGAGTTAGTCACTTTAAAATAAACACTCCAAATCTGAAATACTAAACAGGTCCTGAATTGACGTTCAGGACTTCTTTATTTTAGAAGTTAATGCGTCAAGCGACACTTTATCTTGCTCACCAGAACCCATATTCTTTAAAGTATAAGTATTCGAATCTATTTCTTGATCGCCCACTAATACCACAAATGGAATTGCACGCTTATTAGCATGATTCATTTGCTTTTTCATTTTAGCGATATCTGGATATAATTCAGCATTAATACCTTGCAAACGTAAATGCTTAATGGCTTTTAAACTAAACAAAGCTTCTTTATCTCCAAAATTTATAAAAAGTACTTCAACATTTTTGCTTACCGTTTCTGGGAATAAATCCAATTCTTCTAGCACCAAATAAATACGATCTAAACCAAAACTAATACCAACACCACTTACATCCTTCATTCCAAAAATGCCAGTTAAGTCATCATAACGACCACCGCCACCAATAGAACCCATCTTTACCGTTTTTGGTGCAGCAACTTCAAAAATAGCACCTGTATAGTAGTTTAAACCTCGTGCTAGAGTAACATCTAATTGTAATGTTGCAGTAGCTAATCCTAATTCAGAAATAGCATTGTTTATAAATTCTAATTCTTGAATCCCTTTTTGACCTTCTTCAGAAGTATTTAGAATACCTTTTAAACTTTCAATTTGAGATTCAAAAGAACCAGATAGAGTAAATAAGGGTTGTAATTTTGAAATACCTTCTTCTGAAATGCCTTTAGATACCATTTCCTCTTTTACCTTCTCCTCGCCTATTTTATCTAATTTATCTAGAGCTACCGTAAAATCGATCAACTTATCACTAGCTCCAATAACATCAGCTATTCCAGAAAGTATTTTTCGATTATTTATTTTAATGGTAACACCTTCAAGTTTTAAATCCGAAAAAACAGTATCGTATAGTTGAATAAACTCCACTTCTTGCCAAAGCGATTTACTTCCAACCACATCAGCATCACATTGAAAAAATTCTCTAAAACGACCTTTTTGCGGTCTATCAGCGCGCCAAACCGGTTGAATTTGGTAACGCTTAAATGGTAATTCTATGTCGTTTTGGTGTTGCACTACATAACGCGCAAATGGCACGGTTAGGTCGTAACGCAAAGCCTTCTCTGAGATACTCGAAGTAAGTTTTTTTGAGTCTTTTTCAGAATAAGCCTGTTCGTTTGATTTCGATAAATAATCTCCCGAATTCAAAATCTTAAAAATTAGTCTATCTCCTTCATCGCCATATTTCCCCATCAACGTATCCGAGTTTTCAAAACTAGGAGTTTCAATTGGCTGAAATCCAAACGTTTCAAAAGCACCACGAATGGTATTAAAAATATAGTTTCGTTTAGCTACTTGTTCTGGATTAAAATCTCTGGTTCCCTTAGGGATGCTTGGTTTTTGAGCCATGTTAACTACCTGCGAAGGCTGGTGTATTTTTAATGATTGTTATAATCCGCATCATACTATTACCTTCCTTATTGTATGATGAGAAAAGACAAAAATAATAGTTTTAATTGGAAATGAATTCCTGCCTTTGCATTAATGACAAAATTTAATTTATCAGCTTATCAAAATACCTAAACAAATCACCTTTCGTAATGCTGGCACCTTGCTCAATCATTTTAAATTTATCCATGTTTTTATCCGCACTATAATCTTTATCAGCTTGTAAAAACTCCACATTTTCATCCATTAAGTTTTCACGTAGCCAATTATAGCCTTCCGTAGTTGTAATATCTACATCATTTTTTATATTTAAAACTATAGCTTGCATATTTTCTTCGCCCAAATGAAACAAATACATGTGTTGTGGAGAAATATTCTCTAAATAGTCAGCCTTATTTAAAGCGCCTTCCCAAATTAAATCACTAAACACATCTAGTTCCATTTCAGCCATTTCTGGCTTATTGGCTTTTAAATTTTCCCATTCATCGGCAGTAACCGATTGTGTTGCTAAAAAATTGATGAATTCTTGATGTAATTCTTCAAATTGCTCTTTTGTAAGTCTTGAATACTTCATTGAAAGTTATTTTTTTTCATTTCCCTAGAAATTGAAACCTTATAATTTAAAACTATTGTAGTTTTTTAGATTTCTAAAAATCTAAAAAGTTTGAATAAAAAAGCCTCAACTAAGTTGAGGCTTCTAAACTATATCTATTTAAAGTTTATGCTTGAGCAATAACTTCAAATTCTAAATCAACTGATACTTCTCTGTGTAAACGTACTACGGCAGTATATTTACCTAAACGCTTAACAGTCGTAACTGTAATGAATTTTTTATCTATTGCTTGTCCTTCATTTTCTAAAGCAGCAGCAACATTAATGTTGTTTATAGATCCAAATAATTTGTCTCCAGTACCAACTTTAGCAGGTATTTTAATTTCTAATGCTTTAATTGCTTCTGCAATTTTGTTAGCATCATCAACTATTTTCTTTTCTTTATAAGCACGTTGCTTTAAGTTTTCAGCTAAAACTTTCTTTGCAGAAATTGTTGCTAAAATGGCTTGGCCTTGAGGAATTAAAAAATTTCTACCATAACCGTTCTTAACCGTTACAACATCGTCTTTAAATCCTAAATTGTCAACGTCTTGTTTTAATATAAGTTCCATTGTTATCGGTATTTTATTTTAATAAATCTGCTACATAAGGCATTAAAGCTAAGTGACGTGCTCTTTTCACAGCTACAGCAACTTTTCTTTGATACTTTAATGATGTACCTGTTAAACGTCTTGGTAAAATTTTACCTTGCTCGTTTATAAATCGCATTAAAAAATCTGGATCTTTGTAATCAACATACTTGATTCCAGACTTTTGAAACATACAATATTTCTTTGCCTTGTTTGTATCAATATTTAGAGGCGTTAAATATCTAATTTCGCCGTCTTTTTTTCCTTTTGATTGTTGTTCTATTGATGACATAATTAAGCTTTTTGTTTAAGTTTAACTCTTCTTCTCTCTGCCCATGAAATTGCATGTTTATCTAACGCAACCGTTAAATAACGCATAAAACGCTCATCACGTTTAAACTCAACTTCTAATGGATTGATTACCTCTCCATCTACAGTGTACTCAAATAAGTGATAAAAGCCACTTTTCTTGTTTTGTATTGGGTAAGCTAACTTTTTTAGCCCCCAATCCTCTTTTGATACCATCTTAGCGCCGTTCGAAACAAGAAAATCTTCGTATTTCTTTACTGTCTCCTTTATCTGATCTTCAGATAAAACGGGATTTAAGATGAAAACAGTTTCATAATGATTCATAAAAATCGTTTTTATTGTTAAAAATTGGCTGCAAAAATAATTAAATTCTATATATTAAACAACAATAAGTCTTCCTATTTTTAACATAATACATATCAGGTTCAAAATGTTAAAATTATGCTAAAACAAGCATTTTAACGATGATTTTTGGTTTTTAACCGAATTATTCGTACTATTGTCGATATCTTAACCGAAATATATAAAATGTTATGACTTTAAACTGTGTAGTAGTAGACGATTCAGCAATACAACGTCTCTCTATCGTTAAGCTTGTAGAGAATCACCCCTCTCTCAACTTAATTGCAGAGTACAGTAGTGCTTTAGAAACTAAAAATGGATTAAATAGCCATCAAGTTGACTTAATCTTTTTAGACATTGAAATGCCAGTGCTAAATGGATTTGAACTTTTAGACGTCTTAAACAACAAACCCCAAATTATTTTTGTAACCGGTAAAACTGAATATGCTTTTAAAGCATTTAATTACGATGCTACCGATTACTTACATAAACCCATTACAAGAGAACGTTTTAATACTTCTGTAGATAAAGCCCTAGAGCAACATAGATTGACTTTAGACTTTAACGAAGAAGAAGGCGAGCATATTTTTGTAAAGAGTAATCTTAAAAAACGTAAGGTTTATATTAAGGACATCAAATGGATTGAAGCTCTTGGTGATTATGTAAAACTTGTTACAGAAGAAAACAGCTTAGTAGTACTTTCTACAATGAAATCTTTTGAAGCTGAATTACCTGAAGGGAAATTTTTAAGAATTCATAAATCTTACATCGTGAATCTTGATAAGATTGACAGATTCAACAGTAAAAATGTTGAAGTTGGCGCTTACGAAATTCCTTTAAGTAGAAATAAAAAGACCCAATTAGTTGATGCTTTAAATAACATTTAAAACTCAACGAACAAGACTAAATTAAAAGTTATCGACATTTAAAATTACTTTAACCGACCGAAAATCTTTTATACTCAAGAAGCTATTATTAATTTTAATAATGGCTTCTTTTGTTTTGGCCAACGATTGCTGTTTTGGAATTTTTACCAAAATATTTTTATGAAACTGATTTCTAATTCTTGCTATTGGCGGTGATTCTGGTCCTAAAACATGGTCTTGAAATATTTGCCGTAAAGATTTGGCATACCAAATTGAAGCCATTTCTACCCTATTATAATCCTTATGCTTTAAAGTGATTTTTATTTGCTTGTACACTGGTGGATACTTAAAATTATGGCGATCGTTCATTTGCTCCTTGAACATATCACTATAATTATTAGTAGATACTTGCTGCAATATATTATGATGTGGATTATAGGTTTGAATTAATACTTTACCACGTTCTTCAGTACGCCCTGCCCTACCCGAAACTTGTTGCATGAGTTGAAAACTGCGTTCATGCGCTCTAAAATCCGGAAAGTTTAACATGTTATCAGCATTCATTATTCCAACCAGCTTAACATGTCTAAAATCTAATCCTTTAGTTAACATTTGCGTGCCCACCAAAATATCGATCTCCTGCTGTTCTAAAGCTGTAATAATTTTTTCATAACCATATTTTCCTCGTGTGGTATCTAAATCCATACGCGCTACTTTATGCTCTGGAAATAATAGTTTCACCTCTTCTTCTATTTGCTCTGTACCAAAACCTTTACTATCAATATTTTGACTTCCGCATGCCATACAATCTTGTATCATGGCCGAATTATAACCACAGTAATGGCAGCGTAATTGATTTCTATACTGATGATAGGTTAAACTTACATCGCAATTTGGACATTGAGGCGAATGTCCGCAAGTCTTACATTCTACAATAGGTGAAAAACCTCGCCGATTTTGAAACAATATAATTTGATGTCCAGCCTTAAGCGTTTCGGTCATTTCTTCAATAAGCCTATCGCTAAAATGCCCTTTCATACGTTTCTTTTTCAGCTTATCTTTAATATCAACCAATTCAATATCTGGCATCAATACATCATTATAACGCTTTGTTATTTCAACAAAACCATACTTATTTTGTTGCGCATTAAAGTAGCTCTCCAAACTTGGAGTTGCAGACCCTAAAAGTGTTTTGGCGTGATGCATATGTGCCAATACTATGGCTGTATCTCGAGCATGATAACGTGGTGCGGGATCAAATTGCTTAAACGATTGCTCATGCTCTTCATCAATAATTATCAATCCTAAGTTATTAAAAGGCAAAAATATAGATGAGCGCGCTCCTAAAACTATTTTCGATTTCGCGGAATTGTGCAGAACATTATTCCAAACCTCAACACGTTCATGAGTTGAGTATTTAGAATGAAAAACAGCTACTTGTTCTCCAAAGTAATTCTGAAGTCTTGTGACTAATTGTGTTGTTAAAGCTATTTCTGGAAGTAGATACAGAACTTGTTTTCCTTCTTTTATTACATCTTCAATAAGTTTCACATATACTTCAGTTTTCCCTGAAGACGTTACACCGTGCAATAACGTAACATGATGCTTTTCAAAAGATTCTTTTATTTCATTTAATGCTGTTTTCTGATAGTCATTAAGCCGTTTAGAAGCTTCCGTTTCCTCACCAGAATATTGAATCCTATCCATTTGGATATGATATTCTTCAAGAACACCTTTATCTATTAAAGATTTTATAATAGATGGAGATGCGCCACTTTCATTTGAAAGGTCTGATACCTTAACAGGTTTTTTTGTTTTAGCCGAAATTGAAAATAAAGTCATTACAACTTCGCGTTGCTTTGGCGCTCTACTTAATTCATCTAATAAATTTTGAATTCCATTTTCAGAAGAAAAATTAGTATGCAGTTTTACATAACGCACCAATTTAGGCTTGTACTTTTCATAAACTTCTTCTTCAACCGTAATAACTTCTTTTTCAATAAGTCTTTTAATAACGGAAAGCACATTCTTTTTATCAAGAATGTTAGAAATATCGTGAATCTTTAAATTCGATTGATGATGCAGTGCTTCATAAACTAAAAATTCATCATCTTTTAAAATAGATTCATCAATAGTTTTAATAGTGTTTTTTGCGATTACAGTTTCACTTTCTAAAATAAAAGCACTAGGCAGCGCAGCGCGCATAACATCCCCTAAAGTGCACATATAGTAGCTTGCTATCCATTGCCATAATTGCAATTGAATTTCATTTACAATTGGTGTATCATCTAATATTTGTTGAATATCTTTTGCTTCGTAAGCGGTTGGCCCACTACTATGGATATTATAAACAATACCTGTGTAGATTTTAGACTTGCCAAAAGGAACTGCAACACGCATGCCTACTTTCAAAAAATCCGCCTCAGAAGCCGTGATGCTATAGGTGAATAGTTTTTGAAGTGGAACTGGAATAATAACATCGATAAAATAAGCCATGAATTATCTAGTTTTTCTAAGCTTATTCAAAGAAGCATTCAATTCATACCCAAGCAAAAGAATATTAGCATTAAGCCACATATAAAACAAGAGAATCAATAAAGCTCCTATAGACCCGTACAATTTATTGAATTGACCAAAAGCTCGCTAAATCTTCTGCTCAGTCTCGTCAATGACATTGTCGACCTTAAGTAGATAAAAGAGAATGAGTATACCATCAAGAAAGAGGTTTTCAGTCCGTATAAAGCCTTTGATTTCGTTCGATAACTTCTCAGCTATCAGGC
>ERZ767285.133-NODE-133-length-33056-cov-4.000152_pt1 | contig 33056 bp, 32 predicted proteins | sample MGYA00374953_ERZ767285 | MGnify/ENA primary metagenome ERZ767285 (study PRJEB28947, sample SAMN06267186) | marine metagenome | isolation source: Columbia River Estuary | place: USA:Columbia River Estuary, USA | collected 2013-07-23 ...
ATACATTAACAAAAAGTATAGTAGAAATTGCAAACCGACATTGTAATGGTAGAGTAATCTCTTTCCTTGAGGGTGGTTATGACTTGTTAGCCCTTTCTGAGTGCATCAAGGCCCATCTCAAAGGGTTAAGTGAATAATATATATATGAATGAATTTGAATTAATCCAAGGCTACTTTAATTGGTCAATAAAGGACCCAAGTATTGCACTCGGTATCGGCGATGATGCAGCCTTATTTAGTCTTAAGGATGGAGAGCAATTGGTAACCACTACGGATACCCTTTCTGAGGGTGTTCACTTCTTTAAAGATGCCTTACCAAGTGATATTGCTTATAAATCCTTAGCAGTTAACCTGAGTGATATTGCTGCGATGGGCGCATCTGCGAAGTATTTCACACTCGCACTCACTTTACCCAAAATTGATCACGACTGGTTAGAAGAATTTTCAAAATCGCTTAGGCATTTATCTGAGTACCATAAGGTCAGCTTGATTGGTGGTGATACGACAAAGGGTCCTCTAAATATTACAATTACAATGATGGGTGTGGTTGAAACCTCAAGAGCATTACTCAGGTCAGGTGCAGGAATTGGGGATGGGGTCTACGTCTCTGGTACTATCGGCGATGCGGCGTTATGCTTAAAGAAGCTCAGAGATGGCCTAGTGCCGAGTAAAGAAGAGCTACTTAAACTTAACCGACCAACCCCTAGACTGGAGCTCGGTATGGGACTTAAAGGTGTTGCGAGTTCCTGTATTGATATTTCTGATGGGCTCGAGCAGGACCTTTCTCATATCCTTATGGCTTCAAATGTTGGAGCAGTTATCGACGTTAAAAAGTTTCCCTTAAGTGAATCAGTCTTGAGTTATATTAAAAATAACGAGGACTGGTCAATACCACTTTGCGGAGGTGATGATTATGAGTTATGTTTTACCGTTCCTGAGAGTAATAAGAAAGCTTTAAAAGCACTGTCACAGTCTTGCAATATGGATATTACCAAGATCGGTGAAATCAATGACTCTAGGGTACTAAAAATTGATGGCTATGATGGGACTAGGAAATCATACCAACACTTCTAAAGGTTAGCTTTTAGATTTCTTTTTTCTCAGAAACTGTCTTGCAGTCGATACACTGATCAGCAGTTGGGCGCGCTTCTAAGCGGTTAAGCGCAATCTCGATGCCACAGGTTTTACAGTAACCGTAGTCACCCATATCCATTATGTGGAGTGTTTTATCAATCTTATTGATGAGCTTTCTTTCACGGTCTCTAGTTCTAAGTTCAAGTGCAAACTCTTCCTCAATAGTCGCTCTGTCATTAATATCGGCAACGGGAGCGGAGTCTTCTTGGATATGGTTGATGGTGTTTTCTGCTTCAAAAACTAACTGATCACGCCAAACATTGAGCTTATGAGTAAAGTGTTTGAGTTGGCCATCAGACATAAAGTCTTCACTCTTTTTAGGAATGTATGCAGGGATTTCATTAAAGTTTGGCTCAGTAGTCATTGAAGTTAGTTTGTAAAAAAATGTAGTTTTTACCAAAAATTGCCTAAAATAGCAATGTTTTTTTAAACTTTTCGATTTTTTTTATTATTAATTATGTCACTTCAAGCATTAATATTTGATGTAGATGGCACTCTTGCCAATACTGAGCACGATGGACACCTCAGAGCCTTTAATGATGCTTTTGAGATCTTTGGGCTTGATTGGTACTGGGATAGCGATCTCTATGGAGATCTTTTGTCTGTTAGCGGGGGTAAGGAAAGGTTGGCTCACTATATTAGTGAATATTCTCCAAGCCTTGATCGCTCTCTGGGCGTTGAAGATATTGCTGAGATTCACAACAAAAAAACAGAAATCTTTATTAGTAGGATTGCGAATGGTCAAATAACCTTACGGATTGGCGTTGAGAGGCTTATCAAGGAGGCTTTAGAGAGTAATTTAAGGCTTGCAATAGCTACAACTACCTCACTTAAAAATGTTGAAGCATTGATGGAATCAACCCTCGGTAAATCTGCACTAGAATATTTCGAGGTTGTAGCTGCTGGAGATATTGTCAATAAAAAAAAGCCGGCGCCTGATATTTATCAGTATGCTCTTGATCAGTTGAATTTAAGTTGCGATGATTGTGTTGCTTTTGAAGACTCTCAGATTGGTTTTCAAGCAGCAATTAGCGCAGGACTTAAGACAGTAGTGACGCTTAGCGAGTATACTAAGGCTAATAATTTTGAGGGGGCCTTGGTTGTTCTTGATCATCTTGGAGAAGAGGACAAACCCTTTCTAATAATTAATGGAACGCCGAGCGATTATTCAATGGTCAGCGTGGATTATATCAAGGAGCTCTATGAACGAAATCGTTAACTTAGCAGACAACAGCGCTGTGTACGATGTTGCCCAGGTGTCACCACTATCGATTGCAGTTCAGTTAAGCAAACGAGTCGCTAATCAGGTCTATTTAAAGCGTGAGGATGATCAGATTATCCACTCGTTTAAGCTTAGGGGTGCTTACCAAAAAATAAGCTCCCTTAGCGATGCTCAGAAAAGTAAAGGGGTGATTGCATCTTCTGCTGGAAATCATGCACAGGGGGTAGCTCTTGCTGCTAACAGGTTAAAAATAAAAGCGCTCATCATAATGCCAACCAGTACACCGAAGATTAAAGTACAGGCGGTTCAGCAGTTGGGTGCCGAGGTAATTCTGCATGGCGATGTTTACGATGACGCCTTTGATTACGCTAGAAAGCTTGAATCTGAAAAGGGTTTGACATTTATTAGCCCCTATGATGACTTCGATGTTATCGCAGGGCAGGCTACCGTTGCAAAAGAAATTCTATCTCAACTCAAGGAGGTTGATTTAGTATTCATACCGGTTGGCGGTGGAGGACTAATCTCTGGAATGGCAAGCTATATTAAGCACTACTCTCCTCACGTCAAGGTTATAGGTGTTGAGCCACTTGAAACGCCAACACTATTTAGGTCGCTTGAAGCAAACGAGCGAGTGATACTGGATGATGTTGGTAGGTTTGCAGAAGGCGTTGCCGTTAAGCAGATTGGTGAGTTACCGTTTGAGATTGCAAAGGATACCGTTGATGATGTCGTTTTGGTAAGTAATGATGAAATGTGCGCAGCAATAAAGGATATTTATGAAGATGTACGATCGATCTCTGAGCCTGCCGGAGCACTTGCAACTGCAGGTGTTAAAAAATACATTATTGATAACGATCTTAAAGATAAAAACATTGTCTCAGTTGTATCGGGCTCAAACGTCAACTTTGATAGACTTAGATATATCGCCGAAAGGGCTGACCTAGGTGAACTTAACGAGGCCATTGTTGCAGTTACAATTCCAGAGGAGCCTGGCAGTTTTTTAAGATTCTGTGAGCTACTAGATAATCACTCAGTGACTGAATTTAACTATCGATACTCGACAAAGAAAGACGCACATATCTTTGTTGGCGTTCAACTTTCAAATGGTGAATCTGAAAAGCAAACTCTCATTGCTAAACTGAGAAAATCCTTTGAGGTTATTGATATGAGTGATAACTCGATGGCAAAGACTCATATCCGATATATGGTTGGCGGTCACGCTAACGCTGAGAACGAGGTGATCTATCGTTTTGAGTTTCCTGAAAGGCCTGGGGCACTTTTGAGTTTTTTGAAAAAAGTGAAAACGAAGTGGAACATTTCACTCTTTCATTACCGCAATCATGGTGCCGACTTTGGAAGGGTTTTGATTGGTCTTCAGGTTGACAACGTCCAGGAGTTAGAGGCACGATTTGATGAGCTTGGATATTACTACAAAAACGAAACTGACAATAAAGCCTATCAGTATTTCCTTTAATACACTTAACTTAAATGAGGTTGACTCTATTGCTCTTTTAGAAAGTCAAAGCTCAGATCATCCATGGTCTAAAAATCAACTTTCTGAAAGCATTAAAAACCAAAATAATGTTGCTTATTCATTAAGCCTTGATGGCCAAATAATTGGCTTTGTTATTGCTATGCCTGCAGTTGATACAGCAGATATACTAAACATTGGTATTAATCCAAAATATCAAAAAAAAGGCTATGGCAAGTCTTTGTTTGTTTATCTAATCAAGGAGCTTAAGTATAGAGGTATCAAAGATATTCTATTAGAAGTAAGTGAAAGCAATATTCAAGCTATTAAATTCTATTTAAGGCTTGGATTTGAAAAGATTTCAGTGCGAAAAAATTACTATATGGAAAACTCAAATCAACTTTCAGAGAGAGATGACGGTATAATAATGCGTCTGGAAATATAAACAAAAAAAACCATAATGACTTATAAAAATATTACAGTGCCTAGCACTGGAGAACCAATCTCAATAAAAAATAACGCTCTAAATGTCCCCAATAAGCCAATCATTACCTATATAGAGGGTGACGGTATCGGTATTGATATTACGCCGGTAATGTTAGACGTAGTCAACACCGCGGTTGAAAAAGCATATAGCGGTGAGAAAGAGATCCAGTGGATGGAAATCTATGCAGGTGAAAAGGCTGACAGTATTTATGGAGAGTACTTGCCTGAAGAGACAGTCAATGCAATTAAAGAGTTTTCAGTTAATATTAAGGGCCCATTAACAACCCCAGTTGGTGGTGGTATGAGGTCACTTAATGTTGCTATTAGACAGATTCTAGATCTCTATATTTGTCAACGTCCTGTTCAGTATTTTGATGGAACCCCTTCACCAGTCAAGCATCCCGAGAAGGTTGATATGGTAATTTTCAGAGAGAACTCAGAAGACATCTATGCAGGTATCGAATTTCCAAAAGGTTCTAAGGAAGTTAAAAAGGTGATCGACTTTCTTCAGCAAGAAATGGGTGCTACGAAGATCCGATTTCCTGAGACTTCAGGGATCGGTATTAAACCAGTTTCAACAGAAGGAACGTCAAGACTTGTTAGAGCTGCTATACAGTATGCGATTGACAATGACAAGCCGTCTGTAACGATTGTTCATAAAGGTAACATTATGAAGTTTACTGAGGGGCTTTTTCGTGACACAGGCTACCAACTAGCTAAAGATGAATTTGGTGCTAAAGATATAGATGGTGGGCCATGGTGTAGCTTTAATAACCCTATTACTGGAAATGAAATTGTTATAAAGGATTGCATCGCTGATGCTTTCTTACAGCAAATTCTTATTCGACCAGATGAGTATTCAGTTATTGCTACTCTAAATCTAAATGGTGACTATATTTCTGATGCCTTAGCAGCACAAGTTGGTGGTATTGGTATTGCCCCTGGCGCCAACCTATCTGATAGTGTTGGAGTATTTGAGGCAACTCATGGAACCGCACCTGGCTATGCTGGTAAAGACATGGTTAATCCATCTTCTTTAATTCTTTCTGCTGAAATGATGCTTCGTCATATGGGCTGGACAGAGGCTGCTGATTTGATTCTTAATGCAATGTCTAAAACAATCAAAAATAAGACCGTCACTTATGACCTTGAGAGACTTATTGATGATGCAACCTTACTCTCATGTTCTGACTTTGGAAAAGCTCTTAAGGACTCTATAAAGTAAGTGAAGTAATTAAACATCAAGTAAGGAATATAAAAGCAAAGATTTGATTGACTCAAAATTCATAGCTAGTTATAATCTCTCGCTATTCCCTGATAGCTCAGTTGGTAGAGCAACGGACTGTTAATCCGTTTGTCCCTGGTTCGAGCCCAGGTCAGGGAGCCAATTAAATAAAGGCCTATCTTACGAGATAGGTTTTTTATATCTTAATGAAAAATACTGGGATCATGCAGGGGTCATGTTTCACTAGAATTTTTAATCCAAGTTTTTTTTGAAACTTAATAAGTTGCTTAAGATAATTTTTTCGATATATTTTCTGAAAAATTCCTAATAATACTTTGAGTTTCTTCCCAGTCTATACAGCCATCTGTAACAGATACACCATACTCCATATCATTTTTATTATCTAATATTTTTTGCTTTCCAGCAAATAGATTACTTTCAAGCATTAGTCCAAAAATTGATTTATTTCCAGAAACTATCTGCTTAGTAATTTCTTCAATTACCTTACCTTGATTTCTATAATCTTGATTAGAATTATCATGAGAACAATCAACCATAATTCTTTCAGCTAAATCATTTTGCTTGAGAAGTTTTTCACACTCAATAATGTCAGCAATATGGTAGTTAGATTTTTTGCCACCCCTTAGTATAATGTGAGATGATTTATTCCCTTTAGCTTTAAATGTTGAAATCTGACCCTTGTCATTAATACCTAAAAAACTTTGAGGTGATGAGCAAGCCTTAATGGCATTAATTGCCATATTGAGATTTCCATCGGTGCCATTCTTAAAGCCAACAGTCATTGAAAGGCCGCTTGACATTTCACGGTGAGTTTGTGATTCAGTTGTTCTTGCTCCTATGGCACACCATGAAATAAGGTCTGCTAAATATTGAGGTGTAATTGGGTTAAGGGCCTCAGTTGCAGCTGGTATTTTTTGATCTGCTAGCCAAGATAGTAACTCCCGACTTTGATGTAGTCCTTTGTCAACATCAAGCGAGTTATCCATATCTGGGTCACTAATCAAACCTTTCCAGCCAACTGTTGTTCTTGGTTTTTCAAAATAAACCCTCATTACTAAATATACTGACTCTTTTAATTCTTCTTGTAGGGTTTTTAATTTCAGTGCATATTCCTTGGCGGCATCAATATCATGGATTGAGCATGGACCAACAATTACCATTATTCTGGAATCTTTTTTTAATAAGATATCATTCACTATTTTTCGGCTAGCTAAAATATTACTTTTACCCATTTCGCTAATTGGAATTTTTTTACTTAGCTCTATGGGTGAGATTATGGTAGTCTCACTTTCAATATTTTTATTGTGAATTTGGTTATCCATATAAATTGCCTTTTTTTATGCAAATGGTGATTTAAGCATAAATTTCTATATTATTTTTCGTTTCATGAAAAAAATATAATTATTAATGACTTAAAAAAGTTTTATTAGCATTGGTTTTTAAAGGTTAAAAGTATGCAAAAAATATTGAAAAAATTCTCTTTAATTATCTTAATCTTTTTGACTGGATGTAGTTCTACAACTTTTGTTTATAATCGGATTGATTTCTTACTTCCTTGGTATTTGGCAAGTTATGTTGATCTTAGTCGTGATCAAAAACAGTATTTAGATGAGCTATTGATTCCATTTTTTAGCTGGCATCGTCATGAAGAATTGCCAAGATATGCAGAGATAATTAATAGTGTAGAGGAGATTTTAGATTCTGAAGTTAAAGTTGAAAATATTACCTTAATTACTCAAGATGTTGAGGAGTCTTGGTTTCGTTTGGAGGATGAATTGCTTTTATGGATATTGCCATTAACTAAAGATTTATCTGACGAGCAAATCAATAACTTCCTTCAAGTTATGCAAACTAAAACTATCGAAAGTGAAAACAGATACTTAAAACGTAACGATCAAGTTTATCAAAAGCATAATTACAACCGACTACGTAAAAACTTGCGACGATTTATTGGCACAATGAGTAAAGAGCAGCTGGATCTTGTAAAAATTGCAAGTAAAAGTATGCGTCGAGTTGACACTGAATGGGTACAAAACCGTAAAAAACTTGTGGCTAATCTTGGCTCAATTCTTCAGCGTAAAGAGGGCTGGGAAAGGCGTTTTATAAGCATAACCCACAGGGATGACTTAGTATCAAAAAATTATCGTGATAATTATGCTTATAATATTGATATAACTAATCATTTAATTGCAGCAATTTTGAATACTCGAACCGAAAAACAAGACAAAAAGCTTCGTGCTAAACTTAAAAGATATCGAACTGATATCGAGACCTTGATTAATGATGAATGAATTGTTAAAAGACTTCACTTTTGTGGTCGATCTTAATATTGAATGGGGGGATATGGACGCCCTTCAACATGTCAACAATATTGAATATTTCAAATATTTTCAAGTAGCTCGAGTTGCTTATTTTGAAAAAATTGATTCTGATAGTGTGTTGGGAGAAACACGAATTTCATCGATACTAGCTTCAACCCAGTGCAAGTTTATTTACCCACTCGCCTACCCGGATAGTGTTTCTGTTGGAGTCAGAGTTGACTCAATGGCGGATCAGTACTTTATAATGAAATATGCTGTTGTTAGCCATAAGCACCAGAGACTGGTCGCTATTGGTGATGCTAAAGTGGTAATGTTTGACTATGTTAATAATAAAAAGGCCTCTATTCCTAGTGAGATTAGGAAGACGATCATTGATCTTGAAAAAGCCGTTGACGAGATAGTCGACAAAGACTAGTGCGTGCAGACACAAACTGGCTGATAAGTTCAGTAAACTAAGATTGAGCTAAGCCTTGAAATTTTGGCATGGCATCAAGCAGTGAACGTGTATATGCATGTTTTGGTTGTTCAAATATATTTTCATTGCTACCGTTCTCCAAGGCCTCACCATCCTTCATAACAATAACACGATCACACATTTGACGAATTACTGCTAAATCGTGGCTTACAAAGAGCAGAGTCAAAGAAAATTGCTCTTGTAAATCTTTTAATAAATTAAGTAAATTAGCTTGAACAGAGACATCTAATGCAGAGGTTGGCTCATCACAGAAAATAAAGTCTGGTCGGTATCCTAGTGCCCTTGCAATTCCAATTCTCTGACGTTCGCCTCCAGAGAACGAATGCGGTAATTTGTCTGCATCTTGTCTTTGAAGACCAACTAAAACCATGAGATCTTGAGCTAAAGATTTAGCATTCTTGGGATCAATAAGTTTATGAATTTTTAAACCATAGGTAATATTTTCACCAGCAGTCATACGTGGATTAAGTGAAGAATAAGGATCCTGAAAGATGCACTGTATGGACAGATAATGTGCCAGACGCTCTTCACTATTGGTGATGCTATTTATATCTTTGCCTTTATAAACTACATTTCCTTCTGTTATATCTTCCAGCCCTAATATCATTCTTCCAATAGTAGATTTTCCAGAGCCTGACTCGCCAACGATTCCTACAGTTTCACCACGATTAACTGAGAAACTTACATTTCTGACAGCTTTAAAAGCTTCTTTTGGCTTAAATAAAGTGGAAGGTGTATAAAAAGTTTTTGAAATATTAGTAACTTTTAGGATAGTTTTGTTTGATGAAAAATCCTCTTTTCTATCTTCTTGTAGGTAGCCAAGGTGGGTAGATATGCCTTCCATCTTGCCTTCATTAGGTAGGGCAAATCGATGCAGTCGCTTCTCTATGAGTGGAACCGATGCCATTAAAGATCTCGTATATTCTTGCATTGGTTTTTCTAGTACCTGAACAGTTGCTCCCTGTTCAATATGTTTTCCATTTCTCAGGACATACACATAATCACAAGTTTCTGATACAACGCCTATGTCATGAGTAATTAGAATAATAGCAATATCTTCTTCTTGGCTAAGTTTAATAAGGGTTTGAAGAACAGAACTTTGAACGGTTACATCCAACGCAGTTGTAGGTTCGTCAGCGATAATGAGCTTGGGTTTTGCAGCAATTGCGATCGCAAATACAATTCGCTGGCATAGTCCGCCAGATAATTGATGAGGATACTTTTGAAGTCGATCTTCGGCAAAGCTGACGTCTGCTCGTTCTAACAACTGAATGGCATATTCTCGAGCGTTCTTGCCTCTCATATTGGTGTTAGCTTCTATGGCTTCTGTGACTTGTTCGCCGATTGTTAGTACGGGGTTAAGGGCGGTCATCGGATTTTGGTATATATAGCCGATTTGGTTGCCACGTAAAGATTCGAATTGTGCTTCACTTAAACCAACAAGCGAATTTCCGAGAAATCTAATTTCACCACTAACAAGTTTTGCTGGAGGATCAAGAAGACCTAAGATGGCTTTTCCAATAGTTGATTTTCCAGCACCACTTTCACCAACTATTCCTATGATTTGTCCTGAATTTACTTTAAGAGAGATATTATCAAGAGCCTTGAGTACATCACTCCCTTCAGAATTCAAAGGGTAGGTGACTGTTAAGTTATTTATTTTAAGAAGTGGAGTATTATTCATTGCATATTCATTGATTTTAAAAAAGGATTATTATGTTCACGAATTCTGTCTGCAACAACATTAATACATAAAACCAGAGAGACTAGAACAACACCAGGAAAAATACTAATCCACCATTTTCCGGAAAGAAGGTAGTCATTACCATTGGCGATCAATAATCCCAATGACGGTTCGGTGATTGGAACACCCACACCCAGAAATGACAGCGTTGCTTCCGCACCGATGCAGCCCGAAAGTGACATTGGTATCATGACTAGCACAGGCGCAATACTATTAGGTAGCAAAAATTTCAGCATAATTCGCCAGTTAGGAATAGCGGATATTCTTGCCGCATCAATATATTCTTTTTGCATCTCTGATAGCGCAGAGGATCGAGTAAGTCTTGCTTTGCTAGCCCAAACGCCAATAATGAGGGCGTAGATAATCTTATCGACTCCGGTTCCGAATATGGCCAACATCATGAGCGCCAGTAAAATGCCTGGAAAGCTCACTTTTAAATCAACGGCACGCATAATAACACTCTCTACCCAGCCACCTTTGACCGCTGCTAGAAGTCCAAGAAATACGCCAATTATGGAACCAACAGTTGTGGCCATAAATGCAACAAAAAGACTTAATCGTAACCCGTACATAACTGCAGATAATATGTCACGACCAACTGCGTCAGTGCCAAGCCAAGAGGTAGTGCCATTACCAAGCTTAGATAATGGAGGCAATAGTCCATCCATAATGTCTAAAACCATCAAATCGTAGGGATTTTGTGGTGCAATCCATGGGGCTAAAAGTGCGGTTAAAACAAATATAACAAAGCCAATCAAACCAGCAATTGCTATTGGGTGACCAGAGAAAATGGATTTTATTTGCAAGCTTAATGTTACTAATTTTTTTTTGTAATCAATCATAGGTAGTTACTTTTGGTGCCGAATACGTGGGTCTAGAAATGCATACATGACATCCACAACAAAATTAATAAAGACAAACATCAGAGTAATTAGGATGAGATAGGCAACAACAACTGGCCTATCAATCATATGGATGGAATCTAGTAATAATTTACCGATACCTGGCCAAGAAAAGATTGTTTCGGTGACTGTCGAGAATGCAATCAGTCCTCCCACTTCTAGTCCTGTAATAGTAACAATCGGTATCAAAATATTGCGAAGAAGGTGACGTCTAATAATGCGATTTTTTGATATTCCTTTGGCTCGAGCAAAGGTCATATATTCTTGGTATAAGATTTCTTGGGTTCCAGACTTAGCAAGCCTTTGCTGCATACAAATTTTGTAAATCGCGAGATTAATTGCCGGGAGAGCCATATGCTGTAAGCCATTAAGGGATAACCAGGCCCACTCGATACCAAACATTGAGTTGGTAAGTCCTCTACCTGAGGCCGGAAGCCATTGCAAATAAACCGCAAACACCATAATCAAAATTATGGCTTGCCAAAAATTGGGCGTTGAGTAACCTACGGTTGTGAAAAAGCTTATTATTTTCGAAGCTCTGGAATTGTTTTTTATACCGGAAAATATTCCGAGAGGGATGCCAATAGCAAGGCCAATAATCATCGCTAAGAGGGAGATTTCTAATGTGGCTGGAAGGCGCTCCATGATGAGATCAAGTACTGGTCTATTGTAGACAAACGAGGTACCAAAATCCCCTTGAAGCATATCCCCTGTAAAGGTAAAGTATTGCTCATAAAGTGGTTTATCAAGTCCAAGTTCAATGGCTAATTCGATTTTGTCCTGCTCGGTAAACTCGTCATCCGCCAACATTTCAACTGGGTCACCAACCACGTACAGGCCAAAAAAAACGATTAACGACATGACGATTGCTAGTATGCCGCTGTGCCAAAGACGTTTTAAAATGTACTTAATCATGAATTGTGTGCCTTTAATTGCGGGGTTTTCATAATAATTAGGCTCCAAAAACGCTCTGGCTGAGTGGAGGAGTTCATAAAAAACCCCTCACACAAGTGTAGCAGATTACTTGTGTGAGGGGTTATTTAGTGTACTTCTAAAGGTCTTTAATTTTTACTCGCCATGTCAGCAAAGGTACGCTCATCTGGTCGACCACTAACACTTATGTCGCTTGTGTGAGCCCAGATGCTATGCTGGTAGTATAGAGGTATTCCTGGTAAATCCCTAACAGCTATACGCATGGCCGCTTGATTATATTCAAAGGCCTTTGCTTCGTCAGTTTCAACTGCCCATGCTGCCATTGCGGCATCGTAGTCTGGATCAGTATAGTTAGAGTAGTTACTGCCTCCTAGGTTGAGAGCCTTATTCCTAGTTCCAAACGCATATGAAATCATCTGCGCAGGACCTTGAGGGTGACCCCATCCGTACATAAACACACCCAACTCACGAGCTGAACGACCCTTTCTAAATACAGACCAAGGCTCAGCTACTAGAGTTACGTTAATACCGATACGAGACCAGTATTGAGCAATAGCTTGACCAACTCGAGTACCATTTTGATACTTAGCAGTTGGCATTCTGAGATCGATAGAAATACTATCAGCGTAACCCGCTTCAGTTAGTAATTGCCTTGCCTTATCAACATCATAAGCCATATCTGGCATTGACGAATCCGCACCATCTTGATAGCTTGGTGCAAACTGGCTAGCAACGGTTGCATTACCACCCATTAATTTATCTACAATTGCATCTCTATCAATCGATAATGAAAGCGCCTGTCTCACTCTTATATCTTTTAGTGGGTTGCTTCCATCGCCAGCAGTCACTCCTGGTGCGACATCACTACCTACATCCAATATCAAGAAAATGGTGCGCCAAGAAGGCATAGTTGAGTAACTATAGGCAGAGTTACCTTCCAAAGCCAGTAAATCTTCACCAGTAGGGTTCTCAATCAAATCATAATCTCCAGCAAGTAGTCCAGCCATACGTGCACCAGAATTCGCTACCGAAGTCATTTCTACGCGATCCCAGTTGCCTGGTTCACCCCAATAATTATCGTTACGTACCAAGACGGCATCGCCGGTATTTTCGAAAGACTCGTATTTGTACTTGCCCGTACCGTTTGCATACTTACCGGTCGCAAACTCATCTTTAGTTGGGTAACGTGTTATGCCACAGTCACCAGTATTATCAAACTTAAGAGTCGGCCCTAGATCGGCATCGCCGCTATCCAAGATAGATAAAGATTTAAGTTTTTGAATGAGTATTGGGTACAGACCTACAGTTTTGAAGGCCACGGTATAGTCATCAATTGCAACCACGTCAGTCACAGGTCCCATCGCACTTGTGAGCATGTTTTTCTTACCACCAACTCTATACATCATGCGACATGAGCTATAAACAACATCTTCAGCTGTGAAGTCAGCACCATTATGGAATTTGACACCTTCCCTAAGGTTGACTACAAGTGTAGTGTCATCTGTCCAGCCGTAAGATGTAGCCAACAGTTTTTCATTGGTACGCGAAACAAGAGCTTCATAAAGATGCTCATTTAATGAAGCGGTTGCTGAGGCGCTGCTTTTATATGGATCTATGGTTTTCGGTGCGACCGAATACGCCATTCGCAATGTATCTGCATACACAGAGCCCATCATGCTGGCGAAGAGCCCAACAAAACAGACGGTCTTAAAGTTTATGTATTTCATAATGTTTTCTCCTTTTTTAATTATGTTAAGTTTGTAAAAAATATTTCACTTATCATCTCAATAATAATTATATTTATTGACTAGTACAATCTTATTAATTCAAGCTTTATATGTATAAGTTATAGTTATAATCATTTAGCTTGTTTTTTGCTTCACAAAGTTCTGTATTTCTTTAAGTGCAGTACCGCAATCTTTCTGCATCTTTATAAAGCGATCATTTCTCTCCCTAGTGTCTTCATCCATATATAAATCTCGCCGAATCTCAATTTGCAAGATATGTTGATTGATTTCTGGCCAACCATATCGTAAGATTATTTCCCCACCAAGGAAGCGCCCATTAACTTTTACATCGTATCCTAGGCTGCTAAAGGTGTCAGATACACACTCAGAATACTCTGAACTACAACTTTGTCCATTTCTATTTCCTATATCAATTTGAGGGCGTTCTTTACGACCACGTTTTTTCCCATCAAATTGAGTCATTGAATGACAGTCGAGCACAAATGCTTTGCCATGATCTTGATGTATTTTTTGAATATGATAAGTCATTAATTGATGATAAGGTACAAAGCATTTAGCGATTCTCTGTTTTAGTTCATCATGACTCAGTTTTTTGGAATAGATTTCGAACACTTCTTTTGTTTTAGACCAGAAAAGAGTTGTTCCAGTTTCAACCCCTGTTGGATGAATTCGGCCATACCAGTCCTCACCTTTCTTTATCATATTAACGTCTATATTGTGTTGATGACGATTAACATCAATATATGTTCTAGGGAAGTTTGCATGAATTGAGGTTAAGTTCAAGTTGTTACGTTCTTGATATAGTTCGTTTACATATTTATCATTTGGAAAATCTAGAACATTAAAGGATAGTTCAGGATTAGTATCAAAGTCATCAGGGTACTTCTCACCACTATGAGGAAAGCTAAGAATTAAAGGAATCTCAAGTCTGCCATTTAAGGGCTCTGAGCTTTTCTCGACAATAACGGCTGGATAATGATCTCCATTGACTTGAATTGTGCTCATAATAGTGAATACCTATCTAATAATTGATATAGATTAACCTACTCTGTAATATACCTGCAACCTTATAAAATGTAATTTATGATATATAAGATTAAGTTATGACTTTAAATGGTATTAAAATGTATATTACTAATTATTTAGTAATATTATGAATACAAACCCTAAAATTAACCGCTTTAAGTATATAGAGGCCTTCTCTGAAGTTATAGCTTGTGGAAGCGTTTCAGCGGCAGCAAAGAAGCTAGGGGTCTCTCAACCAGCCATTAGTCAATTAATAAAAAAACTAGAAAAGTCAGTAGGTGTGCCACTGTTTGTTAGGCGCAATGGTTTAATTTTTCCTACTGATAGAGCCAATAGTTTGAGGGACGATGTAGAACAATTACTGATGCAGTTAGATAAAATTCAAATGCAACTTAATTTTGGAAGAACCGACCAAGTAATTCTTAATCCGCTAAGATTTTCAGCTAGCCTCTCTGTTGTTAACGAAATTTTACCAAGTGTTATTTCAACAATGCATACCAAAAAGCCTGACATGCTTTTTTATGTTAATTCACTTCCTATTGTGAGTATGAGTCAGGCTATAAGGAGGGGTAATGTTGACTTTGCTCTAAGTATCAGAAAAATTGAACACTCCAGCATTATAAGTAAAAAATTATTATCTGCACGAGAGGTTTGTATAATGCCTAAAAGTCATCCATTAGCCACTAAATCAACTTTGTCAGTAGACGACATCAATCATGAAAAAATGATAATGGCATCAAGGACCGATCCAGCGTATGAATCCCATAGAGAGCTCCTATATAAGCATAAAATTCGTTATCAGAGGATTTTAGAGTCTCCTTTTTCAACGTTATCTATGGCGATGATTCCTGAATTAAATGCCTTGTCAATTAACAATGTATTGATTGCTGAATTAGTTTGTCAACATAATTCTCAGATAACTTGGCGCTATGTTGAGGAATTCATTGATCAAACTGATTTTTACCTTTCAATGCCTCCATGGCTCAATAATTCTAAAACTGAAAATCTATTTTTAGAAAGCTTTAGAGAGTCTTTGATGAAAATTACACAAAAACTCAATATAGATACTATTTAGTTAAGAACAAATTTTTATTGCAATCTTTGGTTCTTTATTTCCTTGTATGCAATTTTAGAAATTTAGCTATCCATTGCCCAACGATTTTGCCTTGGTGTATGGTGTTTAGAGAGTCAAGTGCTTCACTATAATTATTGCCGATTCGATCTTTCCTCTTAATAATAAGGTCTCGACAAAGCTCAGGGGTGAATTCTGGATGTTGCTGAATTGCTAAAATTCGATCATCAATATAAAAACCAGAGAAATGACAAAAGTGATTGCCTAAAAAACGAGTCGCAAGGGTTGGGATTTTTGTAACTTGATCTTGATGCATCGATAATAAGTTTACACTCTCAAGTATTGGCTCCAACCAATCAGGAGTTTCTATTACATTGACTGTTGTTACACCAGTACTCCACCCATTATTAAATCGTTCGACATGGCCACCAAGGGCATGCGCAATAGCTTGATGGCCATAACAAATCCCTATTAGTGAAATATTAGCGCTATAAATATTTTGAATAAAGTTAAATAAGTTATATTGCCAATCAAGGTCTTCAAATACCGAATATTTTCCACCAGTAATTAGATATGCATCATAGTTACTAACTTCTTTCGGTAAATCATCTTCAAGGCAATTAATAGTTGTCCAACTTGGCTCTTTAAGAAACGGATCAAGTAAATTTATAAATCTTTCTGGAGAAGTTTTATGGATACTTTTACGATTTACATCATTTGTTCCAATATGGAGAATACAAATTTTCATAGTGTATTGATAGATGATTATTATCTAAAAGAAAACAAAAGATTACAATGAGTCATACAGATATGCAATTTTATTATTTAATATTAACAATCTATTAGATTGGGTTATATATTTTGCCGTGTAATGCTAATGGAGCTTCTATGGCATGCAACAAAGTGGGTAAGTCCTATTACTTAAAATTCCGTTTCATTCGCCCCTTGAATATTGCCGAGCCCCAACTGAGGATAAGACCAATTAAGGCCGCACTTAATAGATAAGTGAAAGGTAGGCTTCCATCTGATCCATAGATAATTGCTCTATAGGCAGCACCTATAGAATCAAAAGGCACTGAAGTACCAATTAATTCTAACCATTCTGGCGCAGCACTAACTGGCATCATTGAGCCACTAAGTACAGATTGATAAAAAACGGTTGGAAGGATAATAATCAAAGCTGAAAGCCCGATAATTTCAAAGACTCCAAGAAAAAACCAAACCAAGCAAATAGTAACAAGCCATACATTGAGCCAAACCATTAAAAAAGTTTCCCATTGAAGGGTAGTCAATGTCACAATTAATGCTAAAGCTAAGCTGGCGGCTCCCATAGTCATGATTGGTACGACAGTTCTCACATATGCACGGTTTAATAGTGACATTTGTTTTGTTCCAAGAAATAGCAGAATTGATCCTACCATTGAGGCAAGCCAGCTTGTAAAACTCATAACAAAAGGGGCTGGCAGTGAGGCTAAGCTTTTTGCTGTATAGAGAGTCTCAACATTTGCAGTGACTAGCATTCCTGGATTAGGCGCCTGATTATTAGATTTAGCTAGGCGAAGACTTGACACGAAAGTTGATAGGGCCATCTGAATCGTTGCTGGAAGTTGGGCAGCCATTTGGGTTTCAGCAATCGTTAAGTGTTGTGAATTCAAGATTTTAATATTTAAATTTTTATCACTGAAAGCAAGTTGGGTAAAGTTTTCTGGGAAAATTAATACTGTTGAAACCTCTCCTTTTGAGAGAGCCTCTCGTGCAATCTCAGAATCCTCAAGTAAAGTCAATCTAAAGGGGAGCGATTTTGAAATCACTTTTATTGCTTGAGTTGAAATTAATGGAATTGAAGGCCCACTATCTTGGTTGACAATGCCTAGTTTAAAGGCTGAGGCAATTCGAGCTGGATCGGAGGGTGTAGTGAGATTAAATATTGAAAAAATCAGCATGATTAATGTAGGAACAAGAATTGCTGGCTTAAACAGTTCGCTTCGACGAAAATCAGAGAGGGGAGATGGCATTTATAGGACCTTTAATTAATATTATTTAACAGAATAAACAATACACAAAAATGCTTACATAGTCAAACTAGGATTGTTATCACTAAGTATCATTTCGGCAGCCTTTTCTGCAATCATCATTGTTGGCGCATTTGTATTTCCTGAGACTAGCTCAGGCATAATCGATGCGTCCACAACTCTTAAGCCAGAAATCCCATGAACTTTTAATTGTTCATCGACAACACTATTTTCATCATCACCCATTTTGCAAGTTCCAACGGGGTGATAAATACTTTGGCTATTATTTTTAGCCGCCTCAAGTAACTCTTCATCAGAAATGAAAGACTGTCCAGGAACATATTCATCAAGAATATGTTTTTTTAATGAGTCAGCTTCTGCAATTTTTCTGGCAACCTTTATAGAGTCAATGGCAATTTTTCTGTCACCCTCTGTAGAGAGATAGTTAGGAATGATTTTAGGTAGCTGAGTTGGGTCTGCAGAATTAATAGTAACTTCTCCTCTGCTTTCAGGACGAAGATTACAAATAGACATTGTAAATGCTGAAAAAGGATGCACGCCATCGCCTGGTTTATCTGCACTTAATGGCTGCATATGGAATTGAATATTTGGTCTTGATCCATCCAGAGAAGTATTAGTAAAAACGTAGACTTGACTTGCACTTAGTGTTAAAGGTCCTGTTCGAAAGAGAAAATATTGCAAGCCAATCAAGGCTTTTTTCCACCAAGTGTTTAGTTCATCGTTCAGGGTTCTGGTATTTGTTTTAAAGACCATCCTCACTTGCAAATGGTCCTGTAGATTTTTTCCAACCGCTGGGTTATTGTGAACAACATCTATTCCAAGCTTCTCTAATTGTTTTGCATCACCAATTCCAGATAGCTGCAATATTTGAGGTGAACTAATAGAGCCTGCAGATAAGATCACTTCGTTGTTTGCATAAATAGTTTTATCGGGCTGATTGTAACTTTGAATGCAATTTACTCCAATCACTCTTTTGTCTTCAAAGATAAGTTTACTAATCTGAGTATTGGTAACGATTGTTAAATTTTTTCTGCTTCTTATTTTTTTATTAAGAAAAGATCTGTAGGAACTCTTTCTAAATCCCTTAAACGAGGTTTGCTGAAAGTATCCAACACCTTCTTGTTGCTCACCATTACAATCTGGGTTATAGGGTATTCCTATTTCTTGCGAAGCCTGAATAAAGAGCTCTGCTATTTCTCGTTTTAATCTTAGGTTTGAGACCTTTAATTCACCATCGACACCATGGTATTCGTTTTCACCATTTTCTTGACATTCAAATTTTTTAAAATATGGAAGTACTTTATCGTAGCCCCATCCCTTGTTGCCTAGTCTTTGCCAATTATCATAGTCATGTCGATCACCTCGAATATATAGTAAGCCATTTAGTGCACTCGATCCTCCAAGTACTTTACCTCTAGGCCAATCAATTCTTCTATTGTTTAACCCTTTGTCTTTTTCTAGTTTGTACATCCAGTCAAACTTCGGATTATTCATGGTTTTGAAATAGCCAACTGGTACGTGGAGCCAGAGATTATTATCTTTTCGGCCGGCCTCAATTAACAAGACGCTATTATTGGGATTAGCTGAAAGTCTATTCGCTAGAAGGCAACCAGCAGATCCTGCTCCAACAATAATGTAATCGTATTTCTCTTGCATATATATTTCTTAGTAAATTATTTTATTGATTGAGAATAATCGAGATGGAATTACTTAAAATTTAAATGATATAAAGTTATATTTTAATTATAAGTAAACTTTAGTGAGTCTATTTATTATTAACTAAATTATATATATTATTTGAGTAGTTGGTTATTTGGGGGAGCTATGATTTGGAAAATTTTAGAATTTTGTAATCAAAGATATCTAGTTTATTTATATTATCACTACATCGAATAATTTATTTAAAAAAAACTAATATAGTGCTTAAATTATGCAAATTATCGTTAAATTTAAATGATATAAAGTTATATTTTATTATAAGCAAATTTTGGTGAGTTTATTTATTTTTAGCTATGTTATAATATTTTGCAATCGTATGCAAGAATGATTTATTATTTTGAATATGATGTAAACATATATATCAATTGATGTATACTAGGCTTTGATTAAATGCTTTAAGTTGTTTTTTCTTATTGCAATATCAAAATTGTTTTTATTTAATAGATAAAAGGAGATTTTTATGTTTAAAAATAAAGTTGTTCTTTTGACATCTATAGCATTGCTTACTGCTAGTTCAAGCGCTATGGCGGTCAATTTAAAAATTCAATCTGTATTAAACTCTACCGGTAGTGAAGTTGGGTACGTTAGAGACTTTGCAGAAGATGTTGCTGCATTGACTAATGGCAGGGTAACAATGGAGATTCTTCCAGGTGGTTCTGTTGTTCCTAACTCTGATATTATAGACGCAGTGGACGCAGGTTTACTTGATGGTGGATTTGCATGGACCCATTACTGGTCTGGTAAGCATCCAGCAGCGATGCTGTTTGGTTCTCCAATTGCAGGTGCTGGTGTTGGTATTGATAATATTGCATGGCTTTCTTGGTTCCATGCCGCTGGTGGTAAAGAGCTTTATGCACAACTATGGAAGGAAATGGACGTTAATGTTCATGGTTTAATGTTACAACCAGTTGGTCCTGAGGCACTTGGTTGGTTTAAAGAGCCAATTAATAGTATGGATGATTTCCGTAAACTTAGATTCCGTGCACCTCCAGGAATCCCGGGTCAAACTTACATTGATATTGGTGTAGCAGCTGTAGCTATGGGTGGTGGTGATATTCTGCCAGCACTTGAAAAAGGCGTTATTGATGCAGCAGAGTGGTGTTGCCCAGAACCTGATAGAGACTTTGGTTTCCAAAAAGTTCTTAAGTACTACTACTTGCAAGGACTGCACCAGAACGTTGTGAATGCAGATATGTATATCAATGGTGATAAATGGGATGCAATCTCTAAAGATGATCAAAGAGCAATTGAAATTGCGGCTCGTGCTGCAAGACTTGACTCTATGTCTAATCGTATCTACAAGAACGGTATAGCTTTGGATGACTTGTTAACTAACCATGGTGTTCAGCTAATGGATACTCCAGATGACTACTTCGTTGAGTATATGGCTGCTGCGAATGCAACTCTTGCAAAGAACGCTGAACAGAATGCGTTTTTTGCTGAGGTTTGGCAATCACAGAAAGACTTCGCAAAGATTGCGGTACCTTTCTGGTCGGGAGCTCAAGCGTCTAATGCTAAGCTAGGCCTAGCGTTTGCTGCAACATTGAAGTAAAGATTCATCGTAAGACTTGTAAGCTAAGTTGCCAACAGTCTCCTGTTGGCAACTTTTTTTTGAAAGTAAGACGGGCTTAGCTGGCTTAGGTTATCCTTTATCCTGAAGCCAGCAAATGCCTTAATTTACTGGTTCTTATTTTTTAAACTACTTTGTTTTGTTACAATAGTTTAAGATTTTTTATAAAATTATTAAGTACATATTATGCCTCTAGGTCCCAATGAAAAATTAGATATTACTGATGAAATGATCGCTGAAGGCAGATCATATTCCGGTGTCATGCCTGATGATATGCCAAAATTTATGGCAAAAATAATCCTCGGTATCGACCTTTTTAGTCTCAGAGTTGGCCAGTTAGCATGTTGGCTCACTGTTCCTGTTTTTGTTGCAATGTTTATTGAGGTTGTTGGCAGGCACTTTTTCGCTTCTCCCACGTTTTGGGCATACGATATTAGTAGAATGTTTGCGGGCGCTATGTTTATGCTTGGTGCTGGTTATGCGCTCTCAAAAGGCGTCCATATTCGGGCTGACTTTATGTATCGAAATTGGTCTGTTAAGACCCAAGCAACAATAGACTTAACTTTATATCTATTATTTTACTTTCCTGGATTGATTGGTGCTGCGTGGGCATGCTATAAATATGCTTATAAGTCTTGGTCGATAATGGAAAGGGGTATGGATACTTCATGGATGCCTCTTTTGTATCCAATCAAGAGTGTTTTATTTATAGGACTTGTTCTCCTTATAATTCAAGGGGTTTCCGAGACTCTCAAGTGCGTGTATGCGGTAAAAAATAGGAGATGGCCATGACTCCAGAAGTACTAGGCATACTGTTAATTCTAACAATGCTATTTGCCATTTTTATTGGCTTTCCAATTTCGTTTATTCTAATTTTCTTAGGTGTTTTCTTTGGCTATTTAGGCTTTGGAGACCTTGTTTTTTACTTAATGACCTTCCAGTTTTCTGGAAGCATGCTTGAGCAGACCCTTGCAGCAATCCCACTATTTACCTTTATGGGAATTCTCATGGAGAAAGCCAACTTGATGGAAAGGTTGTTTTCATCAGTCCAGATGGCTCTCGCTAGAACCAAAGGCTCTTTATTTGTAGCCGTTCTTTTTGTTTCAGTAATTTTTGGAGCTGCAACAGGTATTGTAGGTGCATCGGTCACGATTTTAGGAATTATGTCAGCTAAGACAATGAACAGAGCTGGCTATGATGTTCAGTTGGCTGCAGGAACAATTACTGCTGGTGGTACTTTGGGAATCTTGATACCACCAAGCATTATGTTAGTTGTTATGGGCCCTATTCTAAATGTTCCGGTAACGGATTTGTTTGCTGCGGCGATTATGCCTGGTCTAATGTTAGCAGCCCTCTATACAGGCTACACGCTTATTAGATGCCACTTAAATCCATCATTAGGCCCTGTCGTTCCTGAGGACCTTATTCCTGACTCTATGAGAGAGGTGTGGATTGAGTTTTTTAAAGGCCTTGTTCCGCCTGTTCTCTTGGTAGGCTCATCATTAGGAAGTATATTGGCTGGGCTTGCAACGCCTACAGAAGGCGCGGCAATGGGAGCTGTGGGTGCAATATTTTTAACACTTGCGTACCGAAAATTAAATTTTAAAGTTTTTAAAGAGGCTTTATTAAAGACTCTAGAAATTACTACATTAATTATGATTTTAGTTTGTGCTTCAAACTTTTTTGGCTCAGTTTTTTCTAGACTGGGAACGCCAACGATGATCACCGAGGCATTGATGCTGCTCGATCTTCCACCAACAGCTATATTGCTGATAGTTATGGCCTTAATCTTTTTATTAGCATGGCCATTAGAGTGGGTGCCAATTGTACTAATCATTATTCCAATCGTTTTGCCTCTAATTGAGCAATTAGGTTTTAACTTAACTTGGTTTGGAATTCTTGTGGCTGTAAATCTGCAGACTGCTTGGCTTTCGCCGCCTGTTGCATTGTCTGCCTACTTTCTCAAGGGGGTTGCCCCAGACTGGGATTTATCAGATATCTATAAAGGTATGATGCAATTTATGGCTATTCAAGTTGTTGGATTAGCATTAATTATTATCTTCCCGCAGATTGTTTTATGGCTCCCAACTTATTTATATGGTAATTAGGTCTAATCAGAACTAAATTAGTTTAGTATAGAGATTAATCTAGAATTAAATATTTACTCGCCGAACATACTGTTTTGAGACTGAATATATTCAATATCACTCGTGTGAACGTAAGAAGTTCGAAGCTCAATAATCTCATTATGATAAGTATGTCCAATTCGATCTATTTTTAAAATTGGCGAATTCAGCTCTATATTTAAAAGATTAGAGATTCTTTCATTTGAAGAAATAGCTTTAATTTTCTCTGAACAATTGGTTATAAAAATATTGAATTTATTTTGATATAGATTGTATATAGTGTTCGTTCGATTTCTGAACATCTCCTCAGATAGGGAAGGAAATTTAGCATGTGAAATCACAATTTTGTCTACTATATAGAACTTTTTATTAAGCCCTAGTTTATTGTAAATATGATAAACATTGCTACCCTCAGGTATTTTTAAAGCTTTGGATTCTGTTTTGTTGGCCTTTTTTGTGGTGAATGAAATGAGCTCTACATTAGGGGCTTTTTTTTCTTCACTTCCGTTTAAGGCAAAATGAAAATATTCAAAAAGAAAGCTATTGTTGTCATGCTGAAATACAAAAGTACCTAAACCTTGTTTGCGAATAAGTATCCCTTCTTTTTCTAAGACGCCTATAGCTTTTCTAATGGTACCAATTGATACATTAAAAAGCTCAACTAGAGTTTTTTCATTAGGAATCAGCTGTCCAGGTCTAAGTTCATCGAGATAAAGGCAATTGAAGAGCTCATTCCTAATCTGAAGCCACATAGGGGTTTTACTGTTCCTATCGATGTCAAATTTAAGGTCGGTAATACTCATACTATAACTACTTTTATAATTAAAAATGCGGCTTAAGGATTACTTTAGCTGATGCCATTTTACCATTATGAAGACTTTGAAAGGCCATGTCAGTTTCTGATAAAGGGTATTCTTCTATCCAAGATAAATCTCCAAAATCTCCATTTTCTATTGATTTCAAGGCGGATTTAAAGTCTTCCATATTGTAGGTATAGCAACCAACTAACTTTACTTCTTGTAGTGTTATCTTTCTTATATCAATTTTACTTGTCCAGCTAAGAAGTCCAACATTAACGACGGTTCCTCCGGCTTTCACTGAAGAGATAGAAAGTGAGTTTGTTTTTTCACTACCTACGCAATCTATTACTACATCAAATGAGTTTTCATCAACTGATTCAATCAAGGGATTCACTGCTTTAACGCCAACGTGCTCAAAAACGCAGGGGTGTCGAGCTAGGTTTGTTTCTAAAACCTGCATTTTAACGCCATGAGACTTTAGTAATAAGGCAGTTAGAAGACCAATTGCACCCGCACCAATTACTAGAACTTCGCATTCATTTATTGGTTTAAATGAGTTTTCTTTTGCAAGATTTACCGCATGAACGACCGTTGCAGCAGGCTCAGTAAGGGCAACATGATTTGAGTTCATTTGCTTAGGTGCGTGAACTAGACATTGCTTTGGTATGGTCATATACTGTGCAAATGCACCCTGTCTGCTCATACCTATCATGTCTCTATCACTACAGAGATTGTCTCTACCTTGAAGGCAATATTCACATTTACCACAAGTGATCAAAGGATTTCCTGTAACTTTTTGACCTTTATTAGCACCATCAACAATTTCTCCACAGAACTCATGACCTAATATGAGTCCAGGGTTTCTTCTAGGATCTTTGCCATGGAAGGCATGCATATCAGAGCCACATATACCCACTGAATCTATACGCAACAACACATCATCTTCACGATCGATTTGAGTAGATTGATATTCAGAAAAATAAGTCATCTCTTGTGGTGCTGTATAAACCACTGCAGCCATTTTATTTATCATCCTGCTGAAAAACCTCCATCTAAAAATATTGTTTGGCCAGTAATGTATGAGTTTGCATCACTACATAGAAAGACACTAATACCAAAGATATCTTTCTCCTCACCATTACGATTCATCATTGTTTTGCCAGCTAAATCCTTAATTTTTTTAGAGTCTTGATATAATGATTCAGTTAGATTAGTACGAAAAAAACCTGGAGCAATTGCATTAACTAATACACCGTCTTTCGAGTAGGCCTGAGCCAAAGCACGTGTTAGCTGCATTACTCCTCCTTTACTAGCTCCATAAGGAATACTATTATCAAATGCCCTAAGTGATTGAAGGGATGCAATATTAATAATTCTTCCCCAGCCACTTTCTTTCATCTTTTTAACAGCCAATTGACTTAATTGATAGGGCGCGGTTAAATTGATATCTATGGTTTTTTGCCACTGTTCGAGGGTAAGTTCATCTGCAGATGTTCTCAGATTTATACCTGCTCCATTGACCAAGATGTCGATTTTCCCTGACACACTATAAATGTGAGAAAGCATCTTTTCTAAAGCATCAGTTGAGGTTACATCAACCTGAAAAAATGCCCCTTCAGAGCCTTCAGCTTTTAGTTCTTTGATGGTTTCATCTGCATTATCACGGCTGCTTGCAATCCATACATACGCACCAGCACGAGCTAACGATAGCGCCATCATCTTACCAATTCCGCTACTCCCTCCAGTAACTAGAGCTACCTTGGTATTAAGCGAAAAGTCTGATAAGTTCATGTAATTATTCTACTACAGGGTCACCTAGGTCAAATGATTCTTCAGGAAAATATTTACTAAGCCTAACATCTGAAGCCCTTGCATGGCCCTCCATTCCTTCTAATCTTGAAATTCTCGATGATGTTTGAGCAACCAGACGAGTTGATTCTCTATCCATACGTTGCCAAGTTAAAACCTTTAGAAATTTGTGAGCAGAAAGTCCACCAGAGTAACGACCAGCTGCCTTTGTAGGTAATATATGGTTAGGACCAGAGGCTTTATCTCCAAAAGTCACTGTTGTTTCTTCACCCAAAAACAATGAACCATAGCAGGTTAAATTTTCTAACCACCAGTCGAGATCTTGACACTGAACCTCTAGATGTTCAGATGCATATTCATCTGAAATTCTAGCGATTTCTTCACGCGAATCGCACAAAATAACTTCACCATAGTCACGCCAAGCACAATAAGCGGCATCTTTAGCTGTTGGTGGAAGTTTATCGATGTATTGAGGTACCAATTCTATTACTTTTTCAGCTATATCTTTAGATGTTGTAAACAACCAACCTGGTGACTCATGTCCATGCTCCATTTGACCTACAAGGTCAATTGCAACGACATCAGCATCAGCAGTTTCATCAGCTATAACAGCTACCTCAGAAGGGCCAGCAAAAACATCAATTCCAACCTCTCCAAATAGTGTTCTTTTAGCTTCAGCTACAAATTTATTTCCAGGACCAACAATAATGTCAGCTTTTTTTCCTGTGAATAATCCATAAGCCATACTAGCTATAGCTTGAACCCCGCCGAGTGTCATAATGTGATCAGCTCCAGCGGCTTTCATTGCATAAAGAACATAAGGATGAATGCTCTTACCTTTGTATGGAGTAGAGCAAGCAATAATACAAGGTACACCCGCAGCTTTAGCGGTAGCAATGCTCATATATGCTGAAGCGATATGGGCATAACGTCCAGTTGGAACGTAGCATCCTGCAACGTTTACTGGGAGTAGTCTTTGTCCAGCTTCAACGCCATTATTTTTGGTATGAAATTCCTCTATAGAGTCGCGCTGAGCTTTTGCAAATTCATAAACTTGCTGACATGCAAAATCAATATCATCTCTGACACTTTGCGAAACTCCAGATGTAATTTCATCAATTTCTGATTCAGAAAGTAAAATCTCTCCAGACCATCCATCCAATTTTTCAGCATAATCCCTGACAGATTTTTCACCATATTTTTCAATATTAGTTAGCATATCATGAACCACTTTTTGTGCTTCAAGAACGTTTGATTCTGCCGATTTATCGGCTTTTTTTAAGTAGACCATAGTAAATTATTTAGTATTATTATTTATTAAGCACTTTCATATAAGCGGGTTAATACAAACTCTTGATGCCCCAATATTTCCGCAGCAGTCATTCTGCCATTAGAGGTATGGATGAGACTTTCAAGTAACATGTCACCCGCTTGATCAAGATTAATATCACGATTTAATAAACCTGTTACATCTACATCAATGTGCTCAGACATTGTTCTTACTGTTCTTGGATTAGCGCAAATTTTAATAACTGGTAGTATAGGGTTACCAATAATGTTACCTTGACCTGTAGGGAACAAGTGAGCAACATAACCTGAGGCAGCACATAGGGTAACCATTTCAGCGGCTGCAGAAGATGAGTCCATAAACCATAGCCCCTTGCTTGTAGGCATTTCAGCTTTATCTAGAACACCGTCAACGACACATTTTTTACCAATCTTTTGAATGTTGCCTAACGCCTTCTCTTCAATTGTGGTTAATCCGCCTTCGATGTTTCCTTTGGTGGGTTGAGATTCAGATAAGTCGTCAGTTTTGAATCTTTCAATCATGTCTTGGTAGCGATTAAACATAAACATAAACTGATCAGCTACAGCATCATTAGCGCACCTCTCTTTAATTAAATGTTCACCACCAGTGACTTCTGATGTTTCTCCAAATAGAAGTGTACTATCAATTTCATATAGCTTATCAAATGCATTTCCAACCGTTGGGTTTGAGCCAAAGCCTGAAGTTGTATCTGATTCGCCACACTTAGTTGAAACCCAGAGTTCACCTATATCGCAAGGCTCTCTTTGGAGTCCTGTAGCGTAGTGAACCATATCATAAGCTGCTTTAGAGGCATCAGCGATCGTTTGAATGTCACCCTTTTTCTCTATAGAGAAGCCTTGAACTGGCTTCCCAGTTGAGGCAATACCATCAACAATTTTTTGAGTCCAGCCGGGCTCAATACCAATAACAATAACTGCGGCAACATTTGGGTTAGAGCCTGTACCAATCAATGTTCTAAAGTGCAAGTCTAAGTCTTCACCAAACTGCAATCTCCCATATGGATGCGGAAGGGCTATTGTGCCCTTAATATTGTTAGAAACTGCTTCGCATGCTGCGTTAGAAATATCATCAACAGGAAGGATTAAAACATAATTTCGAATCCCTACTCGATTGTTGTCTCGACGATACCCATAAATTTTCTCGTTTAAATTTATCATTACCACCTCTTTGTTTTTACGTTGTGAACATGCAAATGGTCACCAACTTTAATCTGTGAAATTGTTCGGCCAATGTCTACCCCATACTTTATAACGGTATCGTCTTTATTAAGATCTTTTATAGCAATTTTGTGACCTATCGGGATGTCTTGATTAATTTTGATATCAATTAATACATCTTGGTCCATTATCCATCCAGTCAAAGTGTCATTTGCCTTTAAGCCTTCAACAGTAACAACACCAACTGAATCATCTTCGTCATGAACAATAAATTGAATCATGCGTCCTCCCATTAAATATTTAAAATTCTGTTACTTAAGTCTACAATATTATTTATTCAAAAAAGATAAATGTTTCATAAGACATATATTATATCATATATATGAATTTTCATTATGTCAATATTTCAAAAATTAAATTAAAGCTCAATTTGAGTTTTAATTTATTAAGGTGCTATAAGATAAAAAAACAGACACATTTTTCTACTAGCAATAGGTTTTATTCAGGAGTATATTTGTAGAAAAACTTATGAAAAAAATACTCTTCTTTTTAATGTTTACTTGTATTTCTTCTCAAAGCTTTTCTGCAGTTGGAGACCTCTATTATTGCGAAATGACTCAGGCAATTGAGTTAAAGGAAGATAAACTTATTAAGTATATTCCTCAAAAATTTAAATTTACAATTTTGGAAGATAATTTAATTAGGTTTGGTATGGATGCTAATTATTTTCGAGGTATTGAACTAGAAATTATAGAGTTTACTAATGATGGTGAGCAATTCTATGGTGAAAGTTTTGAGTATTCTTATGGCAACTTCTATTTTGCAGATGTAATTCGCTGGCCCTCAACAGGTATTGACAAATTAACTGCTACAGCGCTTAGTGCTAGATGTTCTATAATAGAGGATTACAGCGTTTAAGGGCTAGATAAATGACTTCAAGGAGTGTTAAAACAAACCGACTAATTCGACAGTTTGGAATTTTGAAAGTTCCATTGATTTGGTATTGTCGTCCTAAGGTAATCGAGCATACTGATGAAAAGATAGAAATTAAAATTGCATTAAAGCGTCGCACAAGGAACCACCTAGGTAGTATGTATTTTGGTGTTTTAGCGGTTGGAGCAGATATTACTGGGGGATTTCTGGCGATGGATCCTATTAAAGAAAGTGGTCGTAATATTACACTGATCTTTAAAGACTTTAAGGCAGACTTCCTTAAACGCCCAGAGGGAGACGTTCATTTCATTTGTAATGACGGATTAGCTGTAAGAGAGCTCGTTAAAAAAGCGACTGAATCAGGCGAAAGACATAACTATAAATTAAATATAGAGGCTTCAGTGCCCTCATTATCGACAGATATTGTTGCGAAATTTGAACTCACATTATCACTTAAAGATAAAACTAATAACTAAGTTATAACAAACCTATTTGCGGAGAATTTTAAGAAGTTTGAAGTTGATAATGCGATTATTGATGCAGGACCAAGAGTTAGCTAATAGACAAAAAAATACTGAATAAATATTATCACAATGACGGCAATTACAGAAACAATTACAACATTAGGTATGTCTTTCATAGTGAAATTATATCAGAGAAGATTTGGACTTTGACTTAAGAAAAAAAGCTTCCCATAAGGCACAGCTATTGAGAACTTAGCGATTATTTTTTGAACTTGCCACTACCATTTATATTACCGCTTAATAATAGGTTCACGTGGAGTGTGAGTGATAATTTCGGGTGCGTCTTTTGTAACTATTGCCGTCTCTCCGACAGCCATCGAAAGACCTGTTTCACGGTCATTCAGAATCATATGGGTAAAGAAAGTCATGTTTTCCTCCAAAACTAATGGATTGCCCTCGAAAATCATCGGCTCTTCCATCCAGGTAGGCGGCCACATGGCGCCCATCGTATAACCAGCAACCGTCAGAACTGCATCATGTTCGCCGTGCTCTTCAAGTGTTTCTTTATAGATATCGAATAGTTCGCCGACCGTTGTTCCGGGTCGAAGTGCCGCCTGAACCTCGTCAAGTGCAGTGACACTGGTTTTATGCATTTTAAGATGCCGGTTATTTATCTCAGGACCTGTAAGGACAACGCCCATACAAGCGACATGATAGTGTCTATATGCAAGCCCAAGTTCGAGTGTAACCTGATCATTCTCTGACACGTTTTTTCGTTTTGAAGTATAGCGTAGGTTTAGGGCGGAATCTCCACTTCCAAGGGGAGGAATGTGGGCAGGTAAGTCCGCATCAAGCCGAAAAAGCGTGTCATAAAAAGTGGCATAAATATCGCCCTCAAAAGCGCCAGGGTAAGTTGCCTCGATAACCTTGTCCATGACAATATCCATAACTTCGCCAGCCTTACGAAAATAGTTCAACTCCTGCGGACTTTTGACCAATCGAAGTATACGAATGAAATCGGGTGCAACCGTCAGCTCACACCAACCATCTAATATTTCGCTAATTTCCAGAAATAGACGTGGCGTTAGGCCCATTGTATCTACCTGAATACCAATCTTTTTTCCTTCCATGCCAAGTGAACGCAGCATATCTTTGATATGCTCAGCGCGGGTTGAATCTTCTGTATCAGGAGAAATTCTGACATCCTCGCAGATTGAAGAATAGGAGAGGTTCCCCAAGTCAGCTGGCCGTGCTAAGTGTGTCAGAGCACCGTCTGTACCAATAAACATACTGCCGAAAATGCAAAACCCATCACTTTCGTAACCAGTCAGCCAATACATATCTTCGATTTTAAATAGCAGTAAACCGTCTAGTTCAAGTTTTTGAAGATGTTTGCGTGTTTTGTGCTGGCGTTGAGAGAATTCTTCCCGACTAAAATGGTTATAGGGTTTAGGCATCGTTTGTTCATACTATATTTTTTACATTGAATTGTACCACTCTAACTTATACGTATATTCAGACTTTCAAGGTACGGAGGAGGCTCATTGCTCTTGACTATATATTAATTAACACACCACTCACACATCAAAGTATATTTGGTACAAAATATAGCTTAGGTTTTTAACAAAAAATAGAGTAATAATTATGAGTTGGTGGACAACAGTTTTAGGTGGCGCACTAGGTTTTATGCTTGGTGGACCTCTAGGTGCGATGCTTGGAGTAGCATTCGCGGGTAATTTTTCTAAAGGCAAGTCTAATTTTGGCGGATTCGCTAAAGATTTTCGTCCGGGCGATCAGCAGCGCGTTCAAGCAGCATTTTTTAGTAGTTTATTTTCAGTTATGGGCTATATTGCCAAAGTCGATGGCAAGGTATCACAGTCTGAAATTCTCTTAGCACAGCAAGTTATGCAACATATGCAATTATCAGACGATATGCAAAAAGTTGCAAAAGAGCTGTTTAACCAAGGCAAACACAAAGATTTCAACCTAGATGAGGTGCTTGAACAGTTCCGTACTGAAAGTCATAGGCGTACACACTTAGTACGCATGTTTTTAGAGATTCAAATCCAAGCCACTTATGCTGATGGTGTGTTTGACGATAAAGAACATGATGCACTTAAATATATCGCGCAAAAACTAAACTTTCCTATTCATGAGTTAGAGAGTCTGATTCAGCAATTTTCCGCTACTAGCAACAATACTAATCAACTAACAGTTAACGATGCTTACGTGATATTGGGTGCGGATAATAATCTAACTGATAAGGAGCTCAAACGAGCCTATCGCCGATTGTTAGCTCAGCATCATCCAGATAAATTAGTTGCCAAAGGCTTGCCAGAGGAGATGATAAAAATAGCCAATGATAAAACCCAAGAAATCATTAGCGCTTATGAGCTCATTAAAAAGCACCGTGGCATGCGCTAATTAAGGTGCAATCCTCTAGAAAAATGAGAAGCGTATTCCCTAAATTAAACTTATCAAAATCACTTTACACAAAAGGTCTTCAATGTAAAAAAGCGCTCTGGCTTAAGAAATACAAACCACAAGTGCTAACACCTCCAAGCGCGCAAATCCAAGCTGTATTTGAAACGTGCAATGAAATTGGCGATCTTGCTTGTGGGCTCTTCCCTGGTGGAAAAGAAGTTCCTTTATGCGATGGTCAAAATTCTTGAAAAACTCAGGGGTTGCATATGAAGAATAGCGAAGGAATAGAGCAAAAATTACTAGAGCGTATAAAGCTTTGTAAGTTACCACCTCCTCAAAGACGAAGTCTGCCTTTCGAATGCTATTGGGAAGACTCAATCTTGATTCAAGAGCAAAAGCTTATTTTTTCCAACCAGTGGCTTGGGTTGGGAAGGACTGATAGATTAGAAAATCCTGGAGAATATGAAGTGTTTGAGCTTTGTGGTCAAGCCTTAGTTTTGATTCGTGACCAAGACAAAGTATTGAGATTATATGCAAATACTTGTCGTCATAGAGGCGCAAAACTATTGGATGGAACTGGCCAATGTCAAGCTATCAGCTGCCCTTTTCACGGCTGGACATACACCCTGGATGGCAACTTAAAGTATGCTAAAACAATGTCAGAAAACCCTAATTTTGACTTTTCAGAGCACTCCTTAATTGAATATAAATTAAAAGAATTACAGGGTTTTCTGTTTGCTTTCCTTGGAAATCAACCAACAGATTTAGATACTCAACTTGGTAATTTTTCTGAATTACATCAGCCTTGGTCTCTGAATGAATTAATTACAACTAGGCGTGAAGTTTTTGAGGTGCAGTGTAATTGGAAAGCATTTTTAGATGTTTTTAATGAATACTATCATTTGAATAAT
>ERZ767285.135-NODE-135-length-32642-cov-4.221987_pt1 | contig 32642 bp, 30 predicted proteins | sample MGYA00374953_ERZ767285 | MGnify/ENA primary metagenome ERZ767285 (study PRJEB28947, sample SAMN06267186) | marine metagenome | isolation source: Columbia River Estuary | place: USA:Columbia River Estuary, USA | collected 2013-07-23 ...
ATCCCACATGATATGCCTCATAGCTCACCATACGCCCGAATTTACCAGACTCGATAAGCTTTACCGCCTTCACTCCGAAGCGAGCCCCGAGAATGCGGTCGATGGCTGTGGGCGAACCTCCTCGCTGCAGGTGACCAAGGACACAAGAGCGAGTCTCCTTGCCTGTTTTGGCACTCAATTGATCAGCAACAATGTCGCCCGCGCCTCCCAGAGTGACTTCGCTAGCCCCGCCACGGTTTTTGGTCACTAATTGACCTCCTGATACACGAGCACCTTCAGCAACCACAACGAGGGAGCTGCGTTTACCGTCTGCTTCACGCTGTTTGATGAAATCGGCCACCTTATCAATATCGAAATCAATTTCAGGGATGAGGATCGCATGAGCTCCCCCAGCAATGCCACCCCACAAAGCTATCCAGCCAGCATGACGACCCATCACCTCTAGCACCATGATGCGTTTGTGGCTCTGCCCCGTTGTTTGCAGGCGGTCAAGAGCATCAACCACAGAGGTAACAGCACTATCAAAACCGAAGGTCATCGCCGTTGCCTGCAGGTCGTTATCGATTGTCTTCGGCACTCCCACAACATTGAAGCCTTCATGATTCATCTGCAGCGCTGTGGTTAGCGAACCATCACCACCAATAACAATAAGTGCCTCGATGCCGAGTTGATTGACGTTCTCCCTAGCGGCATCGATAATACCCCTTGGTATTTTGGCGATATCTCCTTCGCCAACTTTGGCCGCAAAGTGCCCTTTATTGGTTGTTCCAAGAATAGTTCCACCGAGTTTAGCAATGCCTATCGTGTCATTAGGGGTCAGCTTAATGTAGTCGCCACCTTCAGGCAGCAAGCCTTCAAACCCATCGATAAAACCATACACCTCCCAGCCTAGCTTGTCGGCAGCACCGACAACCCCATTAATGACCGCATTCAACCCGGGGCAATCGCCGCCGCTATTTAAAACCCCTATTTTCATATCTAATCTAGTCGCACTATAAGCGCGGTACTGTGAGTAGCTCTTTCCGCTTTGCCGAAACGATAAAACCATCCGCGGCCCACTGGTCATATAATGGCCATGCTTGAGAAATCAATTCTTTGGAGCGTGCTATTCTGTCATCGCTACCCAGCACGACGACTACAAGGTCACGTTTTCGGATTTGTGAACGAGTATCGTCAATTTTGCGAACTACAGGACTACGGTGAACATGGAGACTCACACACTGGCCCGCAGCAGCACTCATGCCAGTCTTGGTGCCGTTGACGCCATTCGTCCCCAGTAAAGAATTGTCATTTTTAAGAAGGTAGGAGCGTTTTTCCCCGCTAATATTAACGATGGCAACCTGACGACTCGGTTGCTTTACGTAGAATGCAAACCCGACATCTCGCATCACATGCACGCTCAAGCGAGCAATATCGGAAGCCGTGGAGTAGCCCCTGCTCTTTGCATCCAAGCCGTGGACATCAGTGAACCGAGTGCGACGCATTCCAAGCGACTTGGCTAGTTGATTCATTTCATAAACGAAGGTCTTGTGCGCATCCCCTTGGATTTGTCGTTTAAACAGAATCGACTGCCCCACATGGACAGCTAGGGTGTGGGCTGCAAAGCTGTCGGAGCCAAGCAGTGCAGCATAAAGAGCATCCCGAAATAGGATGCGATCTCCTGGGACAAGCTGCATAGGATTAGGGCCTGTTAAAAGTAATGCACTCTGCGGCACCGAAATGTAAGTGGAAAGACTCGTTCCTGAGAGATTTGCCCAATCAAGAGCTACTCTGGTAGCGGCAACTTTCGTCAGACCCGCTACCGGCCGTTTCTTTTCCGTATTATAAGCCAACAGCACGCGTCCTGAGTTCGCCTCCATTACGAGGTAGCTCTCAGCAGCTTGGCCAGAAATCGAGGTGCATGCGAATAGGCCAAAGGCCAAAAGAGTCAGAAACTTCATATATAATTCAAAATGGCAGTGCCGTGGCAAACATACTCGCAACCAGCCATCTGACAACCTCGTAATACGTCCTTGTATAATTGAACTTACAGCATATGTTGCGCCGTCAGCAATTATCATGCACGTTGTTACAATTGACATTACCTCACTTACCAAAAGCTCCGTATTTATTACTCGGGCGAGGTTGGGTTGTATCCGTGCATGTCAATTAGTGAAGCAGCCAAGGACAAACACGGCCGCTTACAAAATCCTGACGAACCAACAATCCGCTCTAAACAGAGCTGGAGCGTCAATCATGGCTCCCAAGCTTGAATCTCATTATGGTAAATTCAGTTGCGTAATTAAAGCAACATACACTTACCTCTCAAAGCTTGCGGCAATCGAAAATGTAAATGCCACCATGCCGATACGCTCCGAACAATCCAAAACGACTTATAACAATGTCTCAAGAAAACAACAACAACTCCCGCAGTGGCGGGGGGCAGGGCCGCCAAGGTGGCAACAACCGTAATAGAAATCAGAACCGAAACAGAAACCATAACAGGAATCGTAGCAACCAAGGTGGCCAAAAGCGTCATGGCAGTGGCCAGCGCCGTCGCCAACCAAAGCCGGCACCCCTAACGACCTGGGAAAAGCTACTCAAGTTCTTCGGTCTCTACAAAGCGCCTACACGTCCACCACGCAGAAGGCCCGAATCTGGTAATGCTCCTAAGTCAAATGTGCGCAACGCTCGTGACAACAAGCAAGACACAAATAAAAAGCAACCTAGTGGCCCCGTGCCAGCAAGAGGTAAAGGCGCCGGTGAAAAAGGCAAAAACTTCCCTGTAGAGACACCTCGTCTCTACGTTGGAAACTTATCCTATGACGCCAACGAGCACGACCTAGAGGAGCTCTTTAAGGGTATCGGAACAGTCAAGAATGTGGAGATCATCTACAACCGCCACACACATCGTTCCCGTGGTTACGGCTTTATCCAGATGCTCAACATTGACGATGCTGAACAAGCTGTTGAAGTATTACACGATCAGCCTTTCATGGGGCGCGACATGATTGTCAATGGAGCCAGCTCCAAGCCTGCTGAGGCAGACGAGGATGCTGCACTACCTGCATCAGAATAGCCTTAAACTGCTAAGAAATATCAAACCAACTAACCCGCTTGTGAGTTCATCTCCAAGCGGGTTTTCTCTCCCCCATAATCACCCCAATGATCGAACCAATTTACATTTGTGGCCCGACAGCCTCTGGGAAATCGGCATTGGCAATCGAGCTTGCGCGGCTACATGACGGAGAAATCGTAAATGCCGATGCTTACCAGCTCTATAATGGCATAGAAATCATCTCTGCCGCACCTAGTAGCTCAGAACGAGAACAGGCCACACATCATCTTTACGGCGTATTGAAGCAAGATGAATTGTGCGATGCGATGCAGTTTCGTGAAATGGCACTCGATAAGATCAAAGAGATTCAATTACGTGGTAAGCTGCCGGTTGTTACCGGTGGTTCTGGGCTTTATCTTAAATTTCTCAGCCACGGACCATCACCTGTCCCATCCGGTGATGACGACCTGCGCGATAAGCTCGAAAAAGAAAGCGATGGAGTATTAATCGAAAAGCTCAATCGACTTGACCCAGAGGGGGCAGCTGCAACTAATCTGAAAAACAGGCGTTACGTAATTCGGGCGCTCGAAATTTGCATACTTAGCGGACGTAAAATGTCAGAAGTAAAAAATGATTGGAAGCTGCGGAGCTCTGAGGTCGAAGCACGGTTACGCGGAGCCTACTTACAGTGGGATAGAGATCTATTAAGAGAGCGCATCAACCATCGAGTTGATGAGATGCTGGCTGGCGGATCTATCGATGAAGTAGCGGCATTAGAAAATGCCTCAGTAACTTGCAAAAAAGCAATCGGCGTTCCTCAGATAGAGGCTTATTTGAAAGGCGACATAGATCTTAATGAATGCAGAGAGCGGATTGCGGCAGCTACACGCCAATACGCTAAAAGACAACGCACTTGGTTTGGTAAAGAGAAATGGCTTACCCCCTGCCCCATCGATACAGGAACTAATATAAACAAACTGGCCTCAGAACTTGGGCGCAATCTACTTATTGATTAGTCATCACCTTTTTTTAGTGGTCGCTGATTACCTAATATCAGTCCGATAAATTGTTTCGGCACTAATCGCACCGAGTAACCCGTCGCAACTAGCGAAACCAATGCTAGCAATGTGAATTGTAGACTGTGGGGTAAATCAAATTTAGCCATTAAGCCCTGCGTGACCACTGCCAGTAAACCGGAGATGCAGTCTAGCAGATTCAAGCCTGCTATGATTCTCCCTCGTTTTTCAGGCGGGCATAGGTCTTGAAGAAAAGCATTAAGAGGAACGAGCAAAGTAGCGCCGCCTGCCCCAGCGATGGCGATCCACAATTTAATCCATGAAGATTCAATCGGGGTCATGGCGAGTGCTATGGAACCGCATGCCATCATCAGCCCGCCTATTGGAACTAATCCCAGCTGTATATTTCTTCTGCATATAATGGAGCTTATGAAACCACCAGCGGCGATACCGCCACTGGCTGCAAACATTAACCATGCGATATCTGTGCCAAAACCCAAACCACCACCTGAAGTATCCTTACCCATTTGAATAGCGGCAAGATTTAAAAACCCAGCAAACCCCCAAAAGAAAGCAATCCCCACTGAGCTCAACCTTATGCGCCGATCTTCGCATAAATCTTTCAGCTGTGAAAAATGCTCCCACAAGATTTTCAACTCAAAGTTTCTTTTTCCCATCGCGGGCTTTTTCTCAATACCATAGGAGAGTAAAATAGTCGGAATTGTCGCTGCTGTGATGATCAATAAAGGTACGAAAGCGGCCGTCCAACCATTGGAAAGATCTCCTGGCTTCTCTCTTTCCAGCTCGATTAGATTGATATCAAACCACCAACTGGAGAGCACTTGCCCTATGCAAACCGCAAGCACGACTGACATCTCCAAAACCCCACTTGCAAAGCCTAGCCTATCGTGTCCCACCAACTCCTTAACAATCCCTCTTTTAGCGGGACTGAGGATAACTGACTCAACCGATAGCAGGAAAAACCCAAAAACCGCTAACCACAAATTCTGATAATAAACGGCGCATAATATGCAGAGGAAAACGGCAAACTGCAGAAAAATAGCGCTACGAATAACACTAGTTTTACTAAATCTATCCGACAGCCAACCTGCAATGGGGGCAAATAAAATAAAGGGCAGGACGATCAAAGCCCCTAGCACATATTCTAACCCGCTAGCTGAAGGGATGCTACTAGTGCTAACTAATAAGCCACCCAGCGGAATAAGCAGAAATTGCGCGGCCTTATCATTAAATGCATTTTGAGTCTGCAGAACAAATAAGCTATAGAACGACACCCAATTGCGTCGCGTAGGTTTAACTTGATTCTGAGATGCAGACACTTGGTATTCATGCCAGACGTGTCGGAAAATGCTAGTTTATCATTTGGACTTTTTTCTAGCCTCGCTACTTTTGTCTATGTTGATATAATGATAATCAACATTACATCAGTCACACGACTCACTCTTACATGCTTGCAATCAGAGCTATTGCTTTATACTTAGGGAGAGCTCAGGCCACTCTTTAGCTACTATGAATTTCTTAAGGTATCTTATTTTATCTGTAACAACTGCACTTCTTTGCAGTCATTGCAGTGGGCCATCAAGTTCAAATGGCCTGCAACAAGAACCCTATAAGGCACTTCATGTCAATCCGTTCAGTCCTGGCAACTATCATCATTTCCGAGCCCAAAAAGGCTATCCGAGAAATTATGATATTTGGAAAAACAAGAAAGTCCTCGCTCGAACGAATGAGTCGAATTCTAGCATCAGAATTGATTTGTCTGAGCAGCGAGGCTATTTGATGAATGATACCCAACTAGCGATGGACTACCCGGTCGCTACCGGCCGTTCAGCTTTTCCTACACCGCCCGGGAAATATATGGTTCTTGAAAAAATAGAATCGGGCAAACGCTCAGCAACTTATGGGAAAATCTATGATGCCGAGGGTGAATGCATCAATGCAGACGCCGACAGCAGGAAAGATATTGTCCCTCCTGGAGGTAAGTATGTTGGTGCTGAAATGCCCTACTGGATGCGTATCAGCTGGGATGGCATTGGCATGCACAAAGGGCGCGTCCCACGTCGCCCAGCGTCTCACGGTTGTATTCGAACCTACTATAAAGTCGTCTACACTGTATTCTCAAAGGTAAAGGTCGGCACACCGGTGACGATTGTCCCTTGAGCTAATTACGAGGTCGCGAGCACATTATCAAGCATGAGGCTACATCAGCTCGATGCCGAATCGCTTCATAATCCATGCGGTGAACACAAACAAGCACGCGGTTAGCAAACAACCCGCGAGTAACGACCAGCCATAGTGAATGCCCTTGCGAAGCATCCATGGCATTAGCAAAAACATGGGCATCGTAGGTATTACATACCAGAAGGTATAATAAGCATGATTGGCAATTTTCTCCGTTTGCTGTGCTCCTTTTAGTTCGAAAAACATCCACGTCATAGCCAAGACAGTGACCATCGGAAGCGCAGCAATGAGTGCCCCCAGTTTATCACTCCGACGAGCAACCTCAGAAATCAGAACGACTAAGCCCGCGGTAATCAGATACTTTAAAATAATCGGCATAAACTTCTCCTTGGAGTAGGCACATTAGAGCGTATTATATCAGCATGATGCAAGCATATCTCGCTACCGCAGTTCTCACGGTAGTCATCCTACAGTCCTCTCTGGTATCATGCGCCCCAACAGCCAAAACCTCTTATCCACAAACGCAGGATATAATGGTGTCAGCACAAGCTCAGCCAACGAACAAAAGCCTCTCAGCAACAGCCAAGCAAAAGATTGGCAACAAAATCTGGCAAAATGAATCTGGGGGGTCACACGCAGGACTCACTCATTGGAACACCGGTGAAGAGTTTCCGTCCATGGGGATAGGACACTTCATATGGTATCCACATGGTTTTGATGGGCGCTGGACTGAATCGTTCCCCCTTTTCGTAGCATATGCAAACCACCACAAGCCAGCAAGTGTTCCTGAGTGGATTAAGTCGAACAAACATTGTCCGTGGCCAGACAAGGCATCTTTCACGCGCGACTTCGATGGCCCTAGGCTAAGAGCGCTTCGCCACTGGTTAGCCAATAACATATCTCTTCAAACTGACTACATTATTAAAACGAGCAGAGAAGCGCTTGCCAACATTATGGGCTCTGCACCAAGTCATCACAAGAATCGGATCTGGGCAAATTATCAAAAAGTATCACTAACAGCGCATGGCACTTACGCCCTCATCGACTACGTCAATTTCAAGGGAGATGGCACCAACCCAGGCGAAAGATACAATAATCAGGGATGGGGCCTAATGTGGGTCCTCATGGAGATGCGGGATACGACAAATGGAAATACAGCGGCATCAGAATTCGCAGCGGCAGCCAAACGTTGCTTAGATCGCCGCATCAAAAACTCGCCAAAATCACGAGGCGAAAAAAGGTGGCGTGCTGGATGGCATAACCGATGCGACACATACGCAGAGCCGCTATAGCTGAGCATGACCTTAAAGGTTCTACTTGAGATCGAGCGCACGCGCCCCATTAGGGAAGCGCTAGTATTGTGTCACGGGTAAGCTCAATAGGTCCTTTGGTGCTCATTTTCCCCATGCCATTCATAATGGGATTTACCATGTCGATCTCACCGATCATCTTCATCATGAGTGGGATTTGGTGATCTAAGGATTGCAGCATTTTCACCTTGCCCGCAATTCGCATTTCCTTTCCCTTGGGCTCGCTACCAATAAGGTCAAAGTTGGCAAGGATTTCGGCGCAGATGTAGCCATCATGGATGACTATTGAGCGAAAAGAGACTTCAAAGTGACCATCCATTTCTTCAAGCCCACCGGCATAAGAATTTAGTTTTGATGGCTTAACCCTCCATGACTCACCTATTTTTCGTGGTATGGTGCCTAATATTGCTCTGTTGTTGTAGCCATCTATCAGTCTGGTTAATTCTTCAATACGAAGAATCTGCCCGGGTGACGCTTCTGAGTCAACGAGTGCTCCAACCCATTGCTTTTCTGATCTTGTGAATACAATTGTTTGTTGATGCATAGGACCAACCCCGTGTGGTTGGGGTGTGGGTTGACCGTTAATCATCGCCCGACCGGAGGTGAGATCCTTCTTGAACTCAGTCTTTACGCTATCATTGCTGATGTAATCAGACACATACTCTCTTTCGAAAATGCGCGTTGTGATACCACTCATTTTTTGATCGCGTATAACAACATTGACTGCAGCATCGACAATAGACCTCTTTTCTTTGGTAGCCGAAGTAGTGCCAGTCGGAATAAGCGCCTGGCCACCAGACAAGACATGAGACATTGTAAAAAGTTCCTCTGGAACTTGATCACCGACAGAAATAGAATCGACGACGAGTTCCTCCCCACATGAGCAAATCAAAAACATGCTCATCATGACTAGCGGGATATTTTTAAGATTGAGATACATTTTCTGCTTAGCAAATTAAAATCACGAGCGCCTGCGAGGTCTGCGACTCATTACCTTGCGCAAAAGCCAGACAGGCAATGAGCTCATCAAGGCTGCCATAAAAGCTATTTTTCTTCCAGGATAGTGTCGTGCCTTGCCCTTTTGCAGGGAAACAATAGCCTCCTCTACTACCTGCTTAGCATCAACATATACCGACTCACCACCTGGAGTTACGTTGTTGGGCTCATGGCGCTGAGCTACTTTGCCGAAGCCTGTGTGCACTGGTCCCGGGCATAAAGCTAACACCTTGATGCCATGCTCTATCATTTCAATTCGAAGAGCTTCTGAAAAACTCGTCACGTATGCCTTGGTCGCAGCATAGACTGCAAAATCTGGAATCGGTAAAATACTCGCAAGTGAACTCACATTGACAATACTACCTCCGCGCTGATTGATCATACCCGGCAGTAAGGCGTGAGTGACGTGTGTCAAAACCTCCATATTGAGGCGCATCATCGTCTCTACCTTTTGCCAATCAGACGATACAAAATCACCATAGTCCCCTATGCCTGCATTGTTAATAAGCAGGTCTGGGTCCAGGCCTAATAAATGCACAGCTTCCAAAAAATCTCGCAGCTGATTATCATCAACAAGATCCGACTGCAGGCTGTGAATCTTTACGTCGGAAACGTCTTTTTTAATTTCAGCCGAGAGTGCCTCGAGCAGCTCACCACGGCGAGCAACAAGAACGAGAGCCTCTGAAACAGGTGCTAATTGGCGAGCAAATTCGGCGCCAAGACCCGATGAGGCTCCTGTGATCAAGGCACACTTATATAATTTAGAGGGCACGATCTACTAATTGAATTATGATGCTGACGCTTGTTGTTCCTGTTTGGGGTCAACTTTAACTACACGTAAGGGCAACCGCTGAATAAGCTCCTCATCAATGCTCACATCGATGAAATAGACACCTGGCTCAGTAAACTTTAGACCTTGAAGATTGAGAATCAAATTGCGATGCAGGAAAGGCACCTCCTCTGGCAAATCAACGGGTATATCAGCCTTGATCGGCATCTTCGCATCTAGAGACTTACCATCCCCGTCGATGATGTTTACCGTAAACTTGTGAGCCCCGTTATCTTCGGGCGTAATGCACAAGCGAAGAGCTAGACAACAATGAGGTTGAACGATCGGCAGTGCGGGTGCTGCCAACACGTCGATAGTTCCTGAAATAACCATTTTGCCGTTATAATCGGCGGCGAAGTCACATAGAGTAGCGATTTGAATATCCATAATTAAAAGAAAGTGAGTTAGTAGATGTTAAAATTGAGTGAAATGAAGTGAAACGTTTATTGGGTAGCATCCTGAGATTCGATCTGATCTAGACGAGCACGTAAATTTTTGACTTCTTGTGCTAATTTCGGCAAACGTGCTAGGTGAGCTAGTTTTTTTTGCTCTTCCCTGAGAGGTCTTGCGGGCATCCCTTTGTAAACCATGTCGCCTTTTAGGTCTTTGAGCGCTCCCGTCTGAGCGGTGAGAACAGCTCGGTCATGAACCTTAATATGCCCTCCAACACCCGCCTGAGCTGCCAAAGTAACGTAGTTTCCGAGAGAGCTGCTACCAGCAATTCCTGACTGAGCTACAACCAGGCAGTGTTTACCGATTCGAACGTTATGTGCGATTTGAACGAGGTTATCTATCTTGGATCCCTCGCCAATGACTGTTTTTCCAAACCTAGCCCGATCTATCGTGGTATTCGCTCCTATCTCGACGTCATTCTCTAGCACGACAACGCCAACCTGATCAACTTTCTCATGCTTGCCATCGATGAGCTCATAGCCGTAGCCGTCAGAGCCGATGACACAGCCAGGCTGTAGGATAACGCGGTCACCCAGCACACATTGTTCACGTACCGTGGCATTGCTATGGACGAGGCAGTCGTCACCGATTTTAACTCCGATACCAATGACTGAGCCTGCCCCAACCTCAGTACCATCTCCGATGACAACACCTGACTCAATAATAGCGCCCGCTTTGATGGAAACTTTGGTGTGATCAAATATCACGTCATCAGCAACGATTGCGCCATCAGCGATGCCCGGGATAAAATCACGACCAACAGATACGAAATGCTTTACTACTTGAGCAAAAGCCAGTGAGGGGTTTTCAACTTCTACCAGAGCAACCTTGTCGCTAGGGCATGGCCCCGATACTATCCCTTGCGGTATGAGCACTACCCCAGCACCAGTCTTTAGGTAGTCCTGATGATATTTTTCATTACCAAGAAATGAAACGTCTGTTTGCTCGGCTTCATCCAAGGCTCCCATATTCCCAAATTCAGATACAGCACCTGAGCGAACAATTTTGCCACCTGTCAAATCTGCAAGCTCTTGTAATGTTAGTTTCATGTTTTAATTGTTAATGGGCTTGGGTTGAGCTCCTTGGTTGAGTTGCATGATGATGGTGTCAGTGATATCAACAGAACCCTCAAGATGAAGAAAAAAAGGAAGGTTCTGGGTAGTTTCACCCTTCATCTCGATAACCATGTCGTAGTCATTCTGTTTTGCGAAAACTTTAATCCTATCATGGATGCGTTTCAGAATTGATTGAGAGGTTGTTTTTTCCATCTCCGTTAATTTAGTTTGTTCACGCTTAACATAAGCAACTCGCTCCCGCTCTAAGGCCTTAATTTCTCTACCGATGTTTTTGTAGGAGGCATCTACTTCAGCTTTCTCAACAGAGCTCATCGTCCCCGCTTTTTTCTGATAATGCTCTGATAAATCTCGTTGCTTTTGAACAAGATTCTTTATGACCTTCACACGCCCCTCATTTTTTACGGTAAGTGACTTTTTTAGGTTTTCAATTTTGTCTTCGAAACGAATGGTGAAATCCCAATGATTAAAGATCTTTCCTACATCCACGGAAGCCACTTTCAAATCGTGACCCTGCACTAAGTCAGCAGACAACATAATTGAAATAAGTAGAAAAAAGGCTAATTTCACAACAAAATGCATACTTTGCAACAAGGTAGCAGGCAAGCATTATGCTGGATTCTTTGTCACTATGTGCTTTCCAGAGAACGTGTATTCACATAGCACCTGTGACGTCACCTCTTGTAACTGACAACATCAAGCCGAACAAATCATGAATCCCTCAACGTCTGAGAATATTATCCCTAAAGACACCGAACTGCTGGCACCTGCAGGTTGTTTTCCTTCCTTGCAGGCCGCCATCGATAATGGCGCCGACTCTGTCTACTTTGGGCTCGCACAGCTCAACATGCGCGCTCGGGCTAGAAGATCATTCAACGTGCCTGACCTGAAGGACATTATGAGCCGTCTCCATGATGGTGGAGTTAAAGGGTGCCTTACCCTGAACACCTTACTCTACGAACATGACTTAAATCTTGCTCGCAAAATGCTGGAGACAGCAAAGGAACACGAAGTAGATGCTGTCATCCTCTCAGACATGGCGGCCATGCAAATGGCCAACGAGCTAGATCTCGAAGTTCACTTGTCGACCCAACTTTCGCTTTCAAACTACGAGTCGGTTAAATTTTACGCCCCTTACTGTGATCGTGTGGTCCTGGCTCGCGAACTCAACCTCAAGATGATCAAGTCGATCTACGACAAAATCAAAGCCAATGGTCTGGTCGGCAAAGCTGGTCGGGAAATGGAAATTGAGGCCTTTGCTCATGGAGCACTTTGCATTGCTGTCTCTGGCCGCTGCGGCATGAGTTTATTTACCTCTAATGCGTCAGCAAACCGTGGAGCTTGTGAGCAGAACTGCCGCAAGGAATATACCATCACTGATAGCGAATCAGGCAAGCAGCTCAAAATAGACAATCAATTTATCATGAGCCCTAATGATATCGCCACCCTTGATTTCATGGATGAGTTCCTAGGTGCAGGTATCAAGGTCCTTAAAATCGAAGGGCGCGGGCGAAGCCCTGAATATGTCGCTACGGTAACGAAAGCTTATCGCAAAGCTATCGACGCGGTTCATGCGGGTGAGTTCAACAAGGAATTCGTAAAGTCACTCTATCCTCAACTCGAAACAGTATACAACCGCGGCCTCTCCAGTGGCTATTATCTAGGTCGTGAACAAGGCTGGGCTGCTGATTATGGCAACAAGTCCAAGCGCCGTAAGGTTCTGGTGGGTAGCGTCGCTCACGCTTACCGAAAAGCGAGTGTTATTGAGGTGAGATCCTCTGCAACTACCCTTGAAAAAGGAGATGATATTCTCGTTATCGGCAACTCCACAGGTGTGATAGAAGGAAAGGTGGATCAAATGCGCGTCATGCAAGATGACGGCAACATGAGCGATGCTGAACAATGCAAGAATGGTCAGACATTAACGCTCAAGGTTGAAGGCAAAATCCGATCAAACGATAAGGTATATAAAGTAGTCGACGCCTAATCCAATCAGCTGGAAGATGATAAAGATCCGACACAAAAAGCCAGAGTGTATCGGTTGCAAGTTGTGCGCTGACGAGGCCCCTCAGTATTTCCAGATGGATGATGAAGGCTTGGCACAACTGCTGCATTCGAGCCAGCAAGGCGTCTTTCAGATAGCTGACGGGTTTGACGAGGACCTTGAGGATCTAAAAAGAGCAGAAGAAGGATGCCCCGTGGATATTATCCACATTCAGGATTGAAACAGCCCTGAGCATGGGACAAAAAAACGCGAGGCCCGCCCATTGGCAAACCTCGCGTTATAAATATTACGGGTAAAATCTGTCTAGATTAGTTCAGCCACTGCCTCGCGCTCGTCACGGAGCTCCTGTAAGGTAGCGTCTACTTTACCACGAGAGAATTCGTCAAGCTCTACTCCAGGGACAACATCCCAGCGCCCATCGGCGTCGACGCGAATGGGCATAGATGCGATTAAGCCAGCATCAATACCATAAGAACCATCTGAGCAAACACAGACGCTGGTCCAGTCACCCTCAGGTGTTGGAGTAGTCAGGCTGCGCACTGTGTCGACAACTCCATTAGCAGCAGAAGCTGCTGAAGATGCTCCACGAGCTGCAATAATAGCGGCACCGCGCTGTTGCACTGTAGAGATGAACTCGCCTTGGAGCCATTCGGTGTCAGTGATAACATCAGTTACTGGCTGGCCTTTGATTTTTGCGTTGGTGTAATCAGGATACTGAGTAGCAGAGTGGTTACCCCAAATACAAAGGTTAGTTACATCACTGTTATGGCAACCAGCCTTGGCTGCAAGTTGTGACTTGGCACGATTCTCATCGAGGCGAGTCATTGCAAAGAAGCGATCATTTGGCACACCATCCGCATTGTTCATAGCGATCAATGCGTTAGTATTGCATGGGTTACCCACGACAACTACTCGAACGTCATCGGCTGCATTTGCAGCAATAGCTTGGCCTTGACCGGTGAAAATGCCACCGTTGATCTTCAACAGGTCACCACGCTCCATCCCGGGACCGCGAGGCACAGAACCAACGAGCAAGGCCCAGTTGGTTCCCTTGAAGCCCTCATTGAGGTCACTAGTTGCTACGATGTCATTGAGTAAAGGAAAAGCACAGTCATCGAGCTCCATGATAACTCCGTGAAGAGCCTTCATGCCTGGTTCGATTTCAATGAGACGCAAATTTACTGGTTGGTCAGGGCCGAACATTGCTCCAGAAGCAATGCGGAAAAGAAGTGCGTAGCCGATTTGACCGGCGGCACCTGTGACTGAGACGGTGATTGGTGTTTTCATAAAATAATAGTAGTGGGCACGCAATATTCACACCCAGAGGCGAAGGTCAAACCGATATCCCGTCTTTTGACCAGAAAACTTACTAGTACTGAGAAGCATGAAACTCCCTAGAATGAATAACATCGAGTTGTATTTGGCTGCTTAGCGCATCGACTGAGCTGAATTTTTGCTCTGATCTTATATAATCAAGAAATTCAACTTCCATTGTCATCCCGTAAATTTCTGCGTCGAAATCAAGAAGGTGGACCTCCAACATGCGTTTCGCCTGCTCTCCTTCAACCGTTGGTCTCATACCTAAATTGCCCACCCCATTGATGGTATCCCCATTTGCCAGAGTCACGGAAACGCACCAAACTCCATCTATCGGAAGCTGTTCATTAAAAACCTTTAAATTGGCCGTTGGGAAACCAAGCTGACGACCTAGCTGCCGTCCCTTAATCACCTCTCCTAAAACGGTGTATCTCCTGCCAAGCATGGCCTCTGCAGCAGCCATATTACCATCACGTATCGCTTGCCTAATCCTTGTGCTGCTTACCCTCTCGCCATTGAGCATGACCGCTTTACTGCTATCGATCGTAATGCCTTCCTCCTTGCCCATATGCTGAAGCATCAAGATGTCCCCACGCCTTTTTTTACCGAACTTCCAGTCTTCGCCGATTGAAATCGTCCTAAGGTCATGACACGCAGCTACCAATGAACTCAAAAAATCCTCTGCCTCAACGTCTGCGAATTCTTTTGTGAAATCAACGACGATCATGAAATCAACGCCCAGATCATTGAGCAACTCACGCTTGTGATTTAATGAAGCAAGGATTCTGCGTGGGGCAAGCTCTGGCGCGAGAATTCTGATCGGATGTGGTTCGAAGGTCAACACGCCTGAAAGCCCCCCTTCTTTGTCTGCGGCCTCTACCGCTGTGCTTATGACTTGCTGATGACCAATGTGCAGGCCGTCAAACACACCCAAAGCAAGATGCAGTGACTCTTTGACAGCAGCTAGGTCAGCTATATTTGTTATCAGTTTGGTCATGGATACCCGTCGAACTGCATACTTCACCACCCTGATATGCAAAGGATAAAAAAACGCCCAACCCCTCTTTGAGGGTGTGGGCGCTTGATGATTCTATGGACAGGCTATGCTTACTCAGAGCAGCATGACTTCTTGCACTCAGAAGCACATGATTTGTCTGAACAGCAGCCTTTGGATGCGTCGCTTGAGCAGCATGACTTTGCGGCGCATGCAGTCTTACAGTCAGCAGCACCACCAGTAGCGGCACATGAACTAAGTGCGAATGCAGAGATAGCTAATGCTGACATGAAGGATATTTTTTGGATTACTTTTTTCATCGAATTATTGTATTGTTATTTGGGTGATGTGCTCGTCTGACGTAGTTACCGACGGACTTCGCACATGAGAGTATTGAGCTTACTAATTTATTCCACCAAAAATTAAGAAATATCAAATTTTCATTTTTTAAGTTGCGTGGAGATCGGTTGTGTTCCCGTTGGCGCAGGCTTAGCAGCTGGTATTTTTTTGAGTTTCCACTTAGATTCATTGATTCCATCTAGTGGAAGGTTGTAGGTTATTTTGTAACTGTTTGACCGCGCATCATAATCCGTTTGCCAGAAATCATTGCCATGAACGGATTGATCAAGTTTCTGCTCCTTTCCATCAAGGATACGATAGAGTCCATAGCCATGAGGCGAGGGCAGCCCCTCAAAGCGTATTGGCACACAACCTACTCCACCCTGAATCGTAGCCACTACCTCTGGTTTTTCGACTGAAATAATAACAGGGTAATTATGCTTTAGCGCGCCACCCTCAACTGTGACTCTTAAGTTGTTCCCCTTCGCTTCGCGGTGTGTCGTCTGCCATGATGATGGCAAAGCTTTCAAATGCTGCCTGTATGCTTCGTTAGGACCATAATAATCATCTGCACTGCGGTGTAGTGTAATCCATTCTAGTTCTGCTGAAACCTTATCCCCAGGAGCAAATTCTGCAACACCTTCTGGGGCACTAAGATAAAAATCTAAGCTAGCATGCTGGTCTTTACTCACCCAAAATACAGGGCATTCAATCGTGGGGTTGTTGTATACCTTCCCCCCAATCACTGCTTTATAAGAGCGTATTACCATAGCGCGATAGCCTGTTCCCCAGTCTCGGTCACTTTCATGGTATGCCCCAGGGAAAGAGACCCACCACGGCCCAGGCCCGCTTAATGTAGTCCTTGGAATAAACGCAGTCTCGCGCTTCAGCCCTTTAGGAACTGACTGCTCATTGATTAAACCGTTCACATTACCGTAAGCCACTTTGGGCGTTATATAACCGCCTGTTCTCCCCATCTTAAAGAGCCATCCACTGGCGTCGGTCTTCTTATTAAAGCTGTAGTCCAAGGTCGTGAAGGTGCGCGCATAATCATCAGTTCTCAAAGTGCGCACTGTAGAATCGACGTTGATTTCTTTCTGCGCGCCATAAGCGCCGCCATACTTAACCTCTGTCAAGCAAGGACCATGAGATAAGTAAGCTGTTTTAACGCCATTGAAGAAGTGTTTTTGTTTTTTCTCATCATTAAGCCCAAGCCAATCACCTCCCCAGCCTGCATCTGTCCACTGCCATTTTTCACCATTTTTCCCATTTCTGGACATTAACATCCTAACATCGGTGACGGCAACATCCACACAACTCATATCAATATCCATACAGTAGGTTTCACCCCAGCAGCCAATTGCCAATTGATCCCAGCGACCGTGCCCACCATAGCCAACCAAGGATAGCTGTGCATGTGAAGCAGATGGCAACTTACCATAAAAACCGTAGACAAATTTCAGTTTATATTTTGATACCCCCTTGACGGCGGGCAACAAGACATAGGCACGAAGATAGTCCCCCATACCGCTATTGTGCCAATTTTTGCTGATCTGAACTGGAATACCCGTGGGGCTACCTTTTTCATCACATAAAATAGGGCAAACTCCAGTGATGTTGGCACAGCCAAAAATCTCCATCAAGAAAGGAACCTTGTCACCATTACTAGAATCCACTGTGATGTCTACCTCGTCATAATCACGTATATCATTGTATCCCGACTTCCCCTTTCGCTTCGGCCTTTTGATCGATGCAACATTACAACCAAAATCATCTCGATAATCTACCTGCAATGGCTTGTTGTGAAGCATTGATGCCTGCACTTTATACCCGCTGCGGCCAGCATTAGAAAGCCCGCAATGGAGTGTGAATTTCTTGTTTTGCCCAACCCCCCATGGGTCAGATACCGATTTTTCAACAGCCCATTTTTTACCACTGCCATTAAAGGATATACGGACCTTCGAGTTTTGCCATAATGGCAACTTTAAATCGGGAGCGTTTTCGAAGTTGTTTACATAAGTGAGATTGGGTCCTCCTACTTCTTTGTTTGGATGACGCGCATGTCTTATTAAGCTATTCTGATCCAGCACCTTATTCCACAACCTTAACTGATCGACAATAATATGTGCCGATGAGCCTCTGTTGTCCGCTTTGCGTCCTATGCGCATATCGCTATTACCCAGCACTCTCTTTTTATTAACCTCAATCGAGTTTTGTTCGCGACCGTTCAGGTATACCGCCAGCTTTTTACCGTCATAAGTCATCGCTACATGAATCCACTTATCTGCACTCAAGGAATGTCGGTTTGTTCTTATTTCGCGGTAGTTGCGGCGATCTACACCACCTATATTAATGCCTGCGGTGATGCTGTCGCCCTTGATTCCAATACCGAAGTATCCCTCGGATCCTTCGTTGCCATTTTTTGAAAATACCCAGCTCCTATTTTTATGAATAGCAGCTTCAGGCACCTTAATCCACGCCTCAGCTGTAAACTGCTCATGCTCTAGAGTTGGCTGGTGTGGTATTAATAATGACTCCTTAAGTACCCCTTGCCCCTTGCCATTGAGCCCTTGTTGAACTCCGTCGACGAGCTCAATAGTAGGCTCCATCTCCAAGTTGAAAGTCACCGATTGAGGCCAAGCAACGACATCAAGTCTCGCATCTGTTATTAAGCGCCCACCTTGATCATCGGTGAATTCTAATCCGGCGAAATCATAGTGTTGAGTAAGTCTTGCTGATTCCCACATGCGAGCACTGAGCATTCGCCCCTCGGCTAATCGCTCTGCGACGGCACTGCAGCGCGTTGCTCTGTAAATTCTGCCATTTTGCTCGAATTCAATATTGAGCTGAGCGTCTGATAGTTGCCCCATCCTCGTGCTAGCACTATTTATTGCAGCTTCGTAATCAAGGGCCTCATTGAAAATCTCAAACTTAGGCTTATGAAGCTTTGCTAGGTCTAATGACAATCCATAATACCCTGTTTCCAGACACAGGACATCAGCGGATTGATTGTCTCTATGCTTACGCATACCATTTTGCCAGTATCCAAAGGTGTAATCCTGGACAGAAAGCTTGCCAGAATTAATCCCCGTAGTCTGTTGACTTACTCCCGCAGCTCCTGAGGGATTAGCCCATGAAAGTTGTGCAACAGCAGAAAAAATGACTGACCATATGAATGTATGGGATAAAAGAGTGGAACGTTTATGAATAGTCATGCGGGGCGGATATATTACACTTAACTTACTTATCGCAACGTCTGGATCTGTCATCAAAACAACAAATAATGAACATGTAAGCGATTAAACCCTTTGCGTCCCTGATAACCCCATGTGCAGACAGGCGCGTATAGCTCACAATCCTAGTTTATGCCTGTCATGATCCTTGACTCATCGCCCTCAGAGCACTAGCTTGCCGCCTCTAGCCGTTACCGGCAGACAAAAAATTGAGCCGTGCCTCAAACATTCAGACATCACACCCAAATAGACCCACTATTTAAAAACTAGATTTCCATTATGAATATCACCGTCGACAAACAGCCAGAATGCACAGCAACACTTAGTGCTGTGATCCCAGCAGAAAAAGTTCAAAGCGAACGCAAAAGTATTGTTACAGCATTTGGCTCTCAGGCCAAAATCCCTGGTTTCCGACCAGGTAAAACTCCTACTTCCGTCATAGAAAAGCGTTTCGCTAATGACATCAAGCAAGAGCTAGAATCACGTTTAATCAGTGCAGCCTGCAGCGAGGCCATGAAACAAGATGAAGACCTCAAGGTTCTCAACTTCAAAAACCCTGAAACTCTCGATCATGCAGACGATGGCACATTTAGTTTCGTTATGCCCATGATCCTAGCCCCTAGCTTTGATCTCCCTGACTACAAAGGTATCGAGCTCAAAATACCATCCACAGACGCCACCGACGAGGATGTACAACGTGAAATTGATGGTGTAGCTGAGCGTTATTCCGAATATAACGACATTGAAGATCGCGCTGTTAAGGCCGATGACATTGCCGTTATCGATTTCTCATCTACCCTCGACGGCAAACCACTTGAAGAAGAACTTGGTGAGTCCGCAGGCATCCTCAACGGCAAAGAGGATTACTGGATCCAAATCAAAGAGGAAGCTTTCCTTCCAGGCTTCACCAAACAGCTGGAAGGAGCCTCTTGCGGCGATAAGCTCGAGGTCAAAAGCACCGTCGGCGATGATTTCCCAGTCGAGAAGCTACACGGCAAGGAAATCCTTTTCGATGTTACGATCAAGGGCATCAAGGAGCAAAAGCTGCCAGAGGTGAACGATGCCTTTGTTGCTGAAACTCTGCAATTTGGTGAAGGCAAAACTTTAGATGATCTCAAAGAGCTCATCTCGGAGCAGATTTCACAACAAAAGAAGCAGCAAGCTGAAGAGGCCAAGGTGAACCAGATCGTCGAAAATCTGCTGGCTAAAGTAGATTTTGAACTTCCCGAAGAAATGGTCGCCGCTGAAGCACAGGGTAGTGCTGACGATATGGTTGCTCGCGGTGCTCAAGCAGGCATGAGTGATGAGGATATCGCAACACAACAGGTCGAAATCATTGCAGCAGCCCAAGTCCAAGCCCGCAACAATTTGAAAACAAACTTCATTCTACAGGAAGTGGCTCAAGCGGAAAAAATTGAAGTGAATGATGCTGAGGTTCTACAGCGCATCAATGCCATGGCCAAGCAACAGAAGAAGCCAGCGAAAACACTCATTAAAGAAATGCAGCGATCTGGACGCATTTCCAGCCTCAAAAGCTCCATCCTGATTGGCAAGGCCATTGACTTCCTCATCGAGAACGCGAAAATAGAAGAAGCTGACGTTGAAGTCGCCGAGGCTTAAATTAATTGTCAGCTAGCATGTTCCACTCAATCAATCTTACATCTGATCTCACCATGGATTCTACACCCAAAAACAACTACTATATCCCCACAGTCATCGAATCTGATGGGCGTGGCGAACGTGCCTTCGACATCTACTCACGCCTGCTTAAGGACCGCATCATATTCATTGGGACAGGCATTGATGATGGAGTAGCGAATTCGGTAATCGCTCAGATGTTATTTTTGCAGATGCAAGATCCTAAAAAGGATATTCATATTTACATCAATTCACCTGGCGGATCTGTCACGGCAGGTCTCGCCATCTATGACACCATGCAGTTTCTCACCTGTGATGTTAACACCTACTGCATAGGAATTGCAGCATCCATGGGTGCCGTACTATTGACTGCTGGCACGAAAGGCAAACGTTTTTGCCTACCCAACTCACACGTGATGATTCACCAAGTTTCTGGAGGAGCACAAGGAACTGCTGCCGATGTGGAAAGAACCATCGGCTTCATGTTCAACTTGAAGAAAAAGCTAAACGACATTCTTTCCAAGCATACCGGGAAAAGCGTCAAACAAGTGGAAAAAGATGCTGACCGTGACAACTACATGTCTGCTGAGGAATCAGCCAAGTATGGTCTCGTTGATAAGGTGCTAGAGAGCCGTAAAGAGCTACCCGCCTCAGATGACGCTGATGACGCAAAAAAATAAGACATTAGATCTATTTTAGGATAATATACAGGCGTGCTGGTGGTATTCGTTACCCTGCGCGCCTTTTTCTTTTGGCACGATTACACAAGTCGACAATTTCAGCTCAAGCAACTACCCCAATCAATCATGGCTCGATCATCTAATATTACAATGTGCTCCTTCTGCGGTAAAAGCCACTCAGAGGTTAAAAAACTCATTGCGGGCCCAGCGGTCTACATATGTGATGAGTGCATCGAAGTTTGCTCTTCTATCCTTGAAAAAGAACTTGGTGAAACGAAGCAAAAGGTCGCTGAAACCCAAATCAATACTGGTGACGTTCCTACTCCAGAGAAACTCTCAGGCAAACTCAATGAGTTCGTGATTGGCCAAGAACGCGCCAAGAAAGTTCTCTCTGTCGCTGTCTACAATCACTACATGCGCCTGCGGCAAAACAGTGCAAACCTTTCCGCTGATTTTGCTGACGTCGATATCGAAAAATCAAACATACTCATGCTGGGACCTACCGGCTCGGGCAAGACATTGCTGGCGCGCACTCTTGCTAATGTTTTAGACGTCCCCTTCACCATAGTAGACGCCACCACACTTACTGAGGCTGGTTACGTTGGAGATGACGTGGAAAATATCATCCTCAGACTACTCCAAGCCGCAGACTTTGATGTCGAAAGAGCGGAACGAGGTATCATTTACGTTGATGAGATCGACAAGATTGGCAGGACCACTCAAAACGTATCGATTACCCGTGATGTATCAGGTGAAGGTGTTCAGCAAGCCCTACTGAAAATTCTAGAAGGCACCATATGCAACGTCCCTCCTCAAGGGGGGCGCAAGCACCCACAGCAAGAATACATCCAAGTCAACACCGAGCGCATCTTGTTTGTTTGTGGTGGAGCTTTTGTTGGTATTACCGACATTATCAGCCGTCGCTTAGGTAAGCACGTATTAGGCTTCCATGAAGGAGAAGAATCAGAGGACGAAAAGAATTTTGATGCTATCGACTTGTTCGAAAAGGCTGAACCAGAAGATCTTCTCCACTTTGGCCTGATCCCCGAATTTATAGGTCGCCTACCTATCATCTCCTCACTGCGCGAGCTTACGATTGATGAATTAATTGAAGTGCTGACTCAGCCCAAAAACGCACTCATTAAGCAATACTCTAAATTGCTCGCCATGAGCGGCGTAAAACTAAAAGTCACCAAAGACGGACTCACCGCCCTTGCCGAGGAAGCTCTACGCCGTGGCACTGGCGCTCGTGCGCTTCGCGCTATTTTTGAGAAAATCATGCTCAACGTCATGTATGAAATTCCTGGCAGAGATGATATTGTCTCCGTCACGATCAATCGGGCTGTCGTTGAGGGTAAAAAGCCCCCTATCTTGCGCAAGAAACGCGCTGACGCAGCTTAATCTCCGGTTGCTCCCTGAGTAAGTGGCTTATGCATACGCCACCGGTGACCTGCTAAATGGCAGACATCCTGCTTGCATGTGGGGAGACATTGTCTATGTATGCGCCATGAGTTCACACATCATTAAAAATCACCTAGATCAACTAAAGCAATTCACAACTGTCGTTGCTGACACAGGCGATTTCGCCTCCATGGAGGAATATAAGCCTCAGGACGCAACCACTAATCCATCTCTCATACTCCAAGCGGCGGCCAAACCAGAGTATAAGCACCTTGTTGAGCAAGCCATCAGTGAGCATTCTGATTCAAAACTTGCCGGCGATGATTTAATCGAAAGCATCATTGACCGCATCCTCATTCTATTTGGCCTGGAAATCTTAAAGATCGTGCCAGGTCGTGTATCAACTGAGGTTGATGCCCGTCTATCCTTTGATACAGAAGCAACTGTCACCAAAGCACTTCATCTTATCGCCCTCTACGAAGCCGAAGGCATTAGCCGTGATCGTATTCTTATTAAAATCGCTTCTACATGGGAAGGTATTCGTGCCGCCGAGCAACTCGAAAAAGAAGGTATCCACTGCAATCTCACCCTCCTGTTCGCATTTGCTCAAGCTGTAGCCTGTGCTGAAGCTGGAGTGCAGCTCATCTCTCCCTTTGTTGGTCGAATTTACGATTGGTATAAGAAAGATACCGGCATTGACTACCAAGGTGCTGAGGATCCAGGGGTTCTTTCAGTCCAAAAAATCTACAACTACTACAAGAAGTTTGGCTACAAGACAGAGGTAATGGGTGCATCATTCCGCAACTGTGGTCAAATCACCGAGCTTGCTGGCAGTGACCTACTAACAATCAGCCCTGGCCTTCTAGAGGAGCTTCAGAACACATCGGGAGAGCTCACCCAAAAGCTTACCGAAGCCAACGCTGAGGCCTCAGATCTACAGAAAATCCACCTCGACGAGAAGGCATTCCGCTTCATGTATAACGAGGATGCAATGGCAACAGAGAAAACAGCTGAAGGAATTCGCAATTTCTCAGCAGACATTGTAAAACTCGAAGATTTGATCAAAGGAATGCTCTAAGAGTCCTTCTTTCGACCAAACAATCAATTTTCATTGTTTAAGATGACTTAAATAATGGATATTTGGGCTTTTAATGGCTATTTTTGCGTTGCAATTTTAGCGAATGCGTCTATTTTGCGTGCGAAATAACTATTTTCGCATGAGCAATAACCAATTAGACGGTGCGCAGGCACTTATCAAGACTCTCGACGATCTCGGAATCGAATACATATTCGGATATTCTGGGGGTGCTGCCATTCCTATTTTTGACGCTCTTGTCACAGTAAAGAGCAATATTAAGTTTGTCCTTGCTCGTCACGAGCAAGGCTGTTGTCACATGGCTGATGGTTACGCCCGTGCTACAGGCAAGCCTGCTGTTGTATTAGTTACATCAGGCCCTGGTGCCGGTAATACCATCACCGGCATCATGACGGCCCAAATGGACTCTGTTCCTATGATCATTATCTGCGGTCAACAAGTTACCTGGATGCTTGGTAAGGATGCCTTCCAAGAAGCTGATATTTTCGGTATCACTATACCTGTAGTGAAGCACAACTACTTGATTAAGGAGACGAATTCCATTCCTAGAGTCATCCGCGAGGCACATCACATCGCGACTACGGGACGCCCCGGACCAGTATTAGTCGATGTCCCCAAGGATATCAGTTCGGGTGATTTCACTGGCGATATGGACCCAGAGCTTGATCTCCCCGGCTACAAGCCTGAGACAGCACACACTGTAGACCCCGATAAAATCGACGAAGCGCTTCAGCTCATTCACAAAGCCAAGCGTCCATTAGTTCTTGCTGGGCATGGCATCATGATCTCTGGTGCAGACGCTGAGCTTATGGAACTGGCAGAAACCTTGCGCTGCCCAGTCACATCAACTCTACTGGGTAAAGGAGTCTTCCCTGAGGAGCATGAACTATCCCTTGGTATGCTCGGAATGCACGGCACAGCCTATGCAAATAAAGCCATCTGTGATTGTGACTTACTCATCAATATTGGCTCGCGTTTTGACGATCGCATCATTGGCCAAGCTGATAAGTTTTGCAAAGACGCCAAGATCATTCACATCGATATTGACCCATCAGAAATGAACAAGATGGTTCGTCCAGATATAGAGATCGTTGGTGATGCCAAAACGACATTGAAAGAGGTCAACAAGCGCATCTCCGTGCTCGATACTGAGCCATGGCTTAGCAAAATTGATGGCTGGAGGAAGAAATACCCCCTCTCCTACCGCAAGCAAGGTGGCTTGCGCATGCAGCAGGTCATCGACGAGCTTTATCAGGTTGCAGGCGGAGACGCTATCGTTTCCACCGATGTGGGCCAGCACCAGATGTGGGCCGCCCAATTTTATAAAACAAACGCATCATGGAAATGGCTTTCCTCCGGAGGTGCCGGGACCATGGGTTTCGGCTTCCCTGCTGCTATTGGAGCCGCCTTTGCATGTCCCGACCAAACTGTCATCTCCATCTCTGGCGACGGCGGATTTCAGATGACTTTATTTGAATTAGCCACGGTTGCTCTTCACAAGCTCCCCGTAAAAATTGTAGTTCTCAACAATCATTACCTTGGTATGGTCAGGCAGTGGCAGGAGCTTTTCTTCGACGACCGCGAGTCGGGTGTTGATTTGGAAGGTAACCCAGATTTCTGCAAACTTGCAGCCGCCTACGGAATTCCATCCTTTAACATCAAACGCCCAGCTGATGTAAGACGCCAACTTGAGAAAGCTTTTGAAATTACTGATGGCCCAGTGCTCATTCATGCCGAGTGTGTTAAAACAGATAACGTATTCCCAATGATTCCAGCTGGTGCAGCCCTTGAGGACATGCTCACTGAGCCACCAAAAGGCAAATTAGCCAAGCCAACAGGCTCAACCTAGAAAACGCTACCGGTTCAAATCGAAATATGCTTCTAGCTGACATCTAAGACATTCACTTCTTTTAATTCCAACTTCTTAATTTCCCATGACTATCGTAACTACTGATACTCCACCTGAAACATCTTCCGAAGATCATTCCAGTCCACCAATACATACCCTGTCTGTCTTTGTGAACAACAAAGCAGGTGTGCTCATGCGCATTTGTCAGGTATTTGCTCGCAGAGGATATAATATTGATTCTTTGGTCGTATCACGAGGCCGCGATAAGCACTTCTCAAGAATGACTATCGGCATCAGCGGTGACCCGGATGGTCTTGAGCAGATTATTTTGCAGGTAACTAAGCTCATCGATGTCATTCATTGTGTTGAGCACACTAGTTCCGACTCAGTGAATAAAGAGCTTCTCTTAGTGAAATTCCTCGTTGATAAGAAAGACCGCACTGAAGCACTTCAGATTATCGATCACTATGGCGGCAAGACTGTCGACCTGACACCTACCTCTATGATTGCCATGCTAAATGGGGATACGACTAAGATCGACGCGGCTCTCACTATGTTCTCACAGTTTGAAGTAATTGAGACCGTGCGAACAGGTAAGGTCGTCATGGCTCGTGGTGAGCTTGCTACATAGCAGCGCGGCATAATTAAATCATCTCTAAGAAAAAGGGCACCTCAATGGAGGTGCCCTTTTTTAGATTTATTGGTCTTAATATGGCAGCTATCCATGCTACCGAAATAGACTACCTGAGTGGAGTGAACTTGATACCCTTGAGGGCGGCGGACTGAGTATCACCTTCAATACAGGACGCCCCCACCTTGTAGCGACCAGGCTTCGGGAAATTAATCCAGCCGATCCTGTAATCATGAAATACACTGGAGGCATTCTGCTGATTCTGAATAGCCTCCCCACCCTCAATAGCGACCTTCCATACCAGCCGGCCTTTACCTGTGTAGTTGAGAGCTACTTTATAGTCGCCTGGCACTAGAACATCCACTTCCCATGTCGCAGCGCCACCTGGCTGCCAATTCACAACCTGATTGACATGCTTCCATTCACCAAATTTTTCCATCCAGCGGTTACGTTTCAACTTGGCCCCACTGACCTCTGAAAACTCAGCTAGGATTTCCGTATCGACCACTGGATCAATAGCAAAGCAGGGGTCCACATCTGGCTCACCTTCCAGCTCTACCTCAATTACAGAAACGAGCTTATCTGGTGCCCCCACGGGTAATGAAAAGACGGACCACCCGGAAACTTTCTTGTGAGCGATCTCCGCTGATGACTCCTTACTGGTCAGCAACTTTGCAGACTTAATCTTATTCTTGAGACCAGGAAGATGCAACTCGCCACTCCTTGGCCATTCAAATACAGCGAGATGCAGTTTATTGCCCCTAGTAGTCACATCTCCCCAAGGCAGGGCGTGCTGCCACGGTGATGGGCCGGCGCCGTATACAACCTGTGGGTAACGACGAATCCACTCACCAGATCCACGGAGAGCATCTGCAGCGCGCTGTGGCACTGATCCATCACCACGAGGCCCGATGTTAAGCATGTAAGTGCCCCCACGGCCTACGCATGAGACCAACAATCCGAGGATCTGCTTCGGCGTTTTCCAATTTTCATCATACCAGGCATATGCCCAAGAGTCATTGGTAGTATCCACGGATTCCCAGAGCCCCTTCACATTGTGATGAGGCACTTCCATGTCGCCAAGAGACTGATAGTCCCCCAGCCCGTGACCTGCACGTCCAGAGACGAGCGCGTCGGGCTGATTTTTACGAACAACTTCGATAAGTTCCTCAACATATTTTTTGGGCATGCTACCGGGTGTATCGAACCAAACAATTTCAATCTGGCCATATTCGCTGGTGATTTCCTTCACTTGGGGAAGACACTTCTTCTTGTAATAATCATCAAAAGTGGCGCGTTTACCATCACTGTCCACTTTAGGCCCTTTACCTCCTCCTGGAAAGGTCCAGTCCTGATTGTGAGAGTAATAAAAGCCGAAACCAATACCTACTTCCTTACAGGCCTGAACAAGCTCTTTCATAGGGTCGCGTCCGTAGGGAGTTGCATCCACAATATTGAATTTATCCGCCTTGGAGTGATACATGGCAAAGCCATCGTGATGCTTGCTGGTAATAATAATGTATTTCATGCCCGCATCCTTAGCTAACTGAGCAATCGCCTTCGCATCGAAATTGACTGGATTAAAATCATTAGCCAGCTTCCTGTATTCGGGAATTGGAATACCCGCCATATTTGAGTTCATGATCCACTCACCAATACCATAGTAAGTCTTACCTTTTACCTTGTTACCGAGGTTTGAATACAAGCCCCAATGAATAAACATCGCATAGTTACCATCGTCAAAAAGCTGCCCTCTCTTTGCATCAGCAGCTCTGAGCTTGACCACTGAGTCACCCCAGAGATCGTCCATTTTTTCTGACTTAGCAGCTGGCTTAGCTGTATCCTTAGCAGGCTCTTTAGCCATGCAGGACATGCTAACAAGGGCAAATACGCTAGCTAAAGAAGCTGTTTTTAATGTGTGTTTCATTATAATAATGTGTAGTGGGAAACCCTTGAGATTCTGTTAAATTTTAAAGGTGTGTCAAGCCGCCTTAATTACGATGACGAGAAAAACAATTTGAATCAGGCTCTGATGGTAGTTGGCTTTTCCATCCACTGAGTTTTTCTGTCAAACTAGCCAATACACCAGCATGCTCACCTTTTAGATCATTCTTTTCATAAGGGTCCGATACAATATCATAGAGCTCTGAGTAGCTTCCATCCTTGTTGGTCACCAGCTTCCATTGCTGATCAACGATTACATAGCTGACCCAGTGGTCTGGCTTCTTGTCCTGAGCTGGCCAGGCAGCGTTGATTTTCCAGTAGAGAGGTTTTTCCCGTTTGGTTTTCGCCTTGCCCATCAGCACATCTAGCTGATTGAGGCCGTCCGGCTGATAGCCCTTGGGTAGCTTAGCACCGGCAATCGCACAGAAAGTAGGCAATAAATCCACGGCTGAAATTAATGAGGTCTCATCGATCTCCCCAACCGCAACCTTGCCCGGCCATCTGACTAAAAACGGCACACCGATACCGCCTTCGAATAATGCTCCCTTATAGCCCTTGCGCCCTCCGGTGACCCCCTTGGCGGCATTTAATCCATAACCGGCGCCCGTGGCAGTATCGTGCATCAGCGCTAGCTTGCCGGGCTGACTTGCTCTTGCCGGGCCATTGTCCGATGAAAAAATAACTAGTGTATTGTCAGCAATACCTAGCTCATCGAGCTTATCGAGCACCTCGCCAATGCGATCATCCGCGTGGGAAAGCACTGAAGCGTAGATATTGTCCTCTTCTGGAAGGTCCTTAAAGCGCAAGCGGTATTTCGGCACGGTGTGGAACGGTGTGTGAGGCTCGTGCATCCAAAGATTGATGAAAAACGGCTTCTCGGCAGCATAACTTTTCTCAATAAAGGCCACCGCATTATCTGCGTCTTCGTGCACCGGCATTTGCTCACCTGCACAGTTGAACGCACCATACTCATCATAACCATAGGCACTAGGCAAAGGTGAATCAGGGATCATATTGTTGGCAAGATGCCATTTACCAAAGTGAGCCGTGGCATAGCCTGCCCCTTGCAGCATACGTGGCAGCAAGGGAGCTTTGGGGTTAAGCCAGTCCGGCATGCCACGATTGGCATTATCATCGGGCCAAGCAAAGTGGCCGTCGATCTTATGCCTCGCTGGGAAATGCCCCGTCATCACCGCTGCCCGGCTTGGTGAACAGACACCACTGGCCACTGTAAAACGCTGAAAATCAGTACCCTCCTTGGCGATCCGGTCAATATTTGGAGTCTTGATATAAGGGTGTCCATGGCAACTAAGATCCCCCCATCCCCAATCGTCTGTGAAGATGAACAGGATATTAGGTTTAGTCTGAGCCGTCAGGGCTGATGTAAGGCAAAGAAATAAGAGTAAGTATTTCATCATAAAGTAAGCAAAGTGATTGATGCAGTGAACATCGATAAGGCTCTGAGCCTAAACACGTTCAATTCATATCGGTTCATATGGCTTCATCGGTAAAAGACAATTAGAAAGACCTGATTCACCATCATCATACGGAGGCGACGAGTAGTGTTTTTCATAATAAAAAACCACCAGCATTGAGGGTTTTCGGGGCTTCATTCAAGTCTTCATGAATCCCAGCCCAGCGCACAGCTTTTCAGGGTATATACGGGGCATGTTCGGGGCATCATGCCAAATGGCTATTGCTTGTTCTCCACCGGAGCTATTGCAATAAACTGAGAAATGAATTTAATGCTCGGAGCCTTGCGCCCCTTGATCGGAGAAGGCCTGATGAAGACATCTTCACGCCCATTTGGCTGAGCGAAAAGGCGGGTGCCGTAGATCGTTCCACCCTCTGGATCTCTCATAATACAGGGTACGAATCCCCCTTTCTCATCTACATTGCTTTCCATCACAACAACACCATCAACATCAACTTGCTGAGTCTCCCCAGCAAACTCCACCGAGATCATCTGCTGCGTTAAATTAACAAATCGAAACGTCCTCCGCCCGAACACCAATGACGAATCATCCAAAGCGAAAACGCGATAATCTTCGTCTTCCTGATTGGGAGCTATCACTAGAAATAAAATCCTGCGAGCGTCATGTGGCACAATCGTCTCTGCAACAAACTCATAAAGATCTTCCCCTTCAAGTGGCTTGTCTACCTTTCGAAACATCTCAAACTCCTCCATCCGAGCCACTGAAACCACTTTTGAACGTTTATTACGTAAAAATTTCATTGGGTAATACACATCCCCTATTCGAAAATAAAACTCATCATCCAGCATGTCATCCCAATAGACGTAACTACATTCAATGACCTTTGTTAGCTCGCTAGCTTCTTCAGACTCGGTAGGGTCAGCCGTCTCGGTAGGGTCAGCCGTCTCGGTAGGGTCAGCCGTCTCGGAGGGGGCAGCCGACTCAGCATAAATTGACAGTGGAGCCAAGACCATACTGACGAGCAAAAAAATAACGCGCCAATTACTGTGGGGTGGGGAGCAGTTTCTCAACAACATAGGTTCAAAGTAAGGAAAACATCTGTCCATAGCCAGCAGTAATTACTGCCTCAAAATGAGAAAATCAGATCTTGCCTAGATATCTTAGTATTGCTCAACCGGTAAATACTGACTCAGAAACTTAATTCTTGGGGGCATAAGGTCGCCTTTAATATTAGGCCTTATAATTACACATCTTCTGGAAGATTTTTGGCAGAAGATCCTATTTTCAAATACTCGCTCTCCGTCTTGAGTATTTATCATGCAAGGCACGAAACCTCCTTTTTTGCCTACTTTAGAAAAAATTACTTTTACACGCTCCGGCTGTAATCGCTCTATCTCCCCTGCAAAATCAACATCAAAGACATCTGAACACAGATTAAGAAATAGACACGAGGCAGAAGGGAAAGCCTGAGCAGAATCAGCTATAACAATCACACGATGCTTCCCTTCATTGGCAAGATCAGGAGAAAGAATGAGGAACATGACCTCACTCATATGCATCGGTATAAGGGCATCTGCGACTAATTCGTATGATAATTGTCCCGAGGAAGACCCCTCCAGCTTATGGAAAACTTCAATCTTTTCCATTCGCATGACTGAGATCGACTTACTCCGATTCTCTTTCTCAAACTTAATCGGCAGGAATTCATCATTCATGCGAAAATAATAACCTTCCTCTGGAACTCCATCCCAATGAATGAAGGAGCATCTGACAACCTTAGTTGATTCGACAGATTCCTCTGCCAAAGCCGAACACACCGACCCCAGTAAAACCAATAAATACGATAAGCCTTTCATAGTCATTTTTGTGCTAGCCATATCCACCTATTCATTTTCTCCCTCAACTGGAGGCGGAATGATTTGCGGTAAAAACGCTAAGTTTACTTTGCCGCCAGGTTTCTTGGGCGGCGCTATGAAAACCATTTTCCGACCTCGGGGCTGACCAAAGAAGCGGGACTGAAACACGATGTTTTTATTCGCGTCTAAAATATAGATAGGAATAAAACCGCCCAGTTCCGGTATTTTGGGGATTAAAACTTCGGCGCTTTGAGGTGGCAGAGCCTTCCTACTGGAGGGGAATAAAACCTGCAAAGGGAGCTTAGTACTATTTACAAAACGAAACGAACCCATGGGAAAGGCATCAAGCGAATCATCAATACCAGACAAGATCAAAGGAAGCTGATCCGGCCCCACCTCGACGCGCTCTTGGATAAAAAAGAGTATCCTAGAGCTTCCCGCTTTGATCGCAGTCTTACCGGCGAGTTTGTAAACTATTTCCCCCTCCTCATTTTCTCCCTGCGTATATAGCAGCATCTGAGTTTGAGGCTTTTTGAAGCGATAAAGCTCAGAACGCTGAGCTCTGATGAGGTCAATCTCATGATATTTATCCCCGTCCCGATAAAAAACAGGGGCAACGGTAAGATTTTTCCACGTTACAAAGGAGAACTCAAACGAGCTTTTTGTTTTCTCTTCTTGCGCATGCAGCGAAGGAGAAAACAAAACAACAGCAAGAATAGTAGCAGCAAAAAATTTACGCATAAAATGATGTGATGGTGGATATGATAAAAGTGAGCTGAGCAATAGAGCCATTAGATTTCACTCTCATCTAACCAACGGAAATTTTGAATATCAAAACGACGCCCGTAAATTTTATTGGTATCATTAAGTATATCACCTTCGTCCCATGGTTCATTGTTATTTGGATCCGTCTCCGTATCTACATACTCCGGAAGTCGCTGCACTACTGCCTCGCAAATAGCACGAGCAATAATGTTATCATCAGCGTCCCTTACTTCACCATAACCACGGACGCGGAAGGTGTCTGAGCGAGCTGTTAGGCGCGGAGCAAGGGCCAATAAGACATTAGCCTGAGTAATGCTACCGGGGATGCCAATGGTGCTCTTTTTGTCCGTTGCAGGAGCAGTATCGTCGGCAAAGTATGCGTTATTCGCATTCGCTACAAAATTAGCAGAATAGTCAGGTGTCAATCCTCCGGCGGAAGCCGCCACATTATTATTAGTAATCATGGTATCAATACCAGCCTGAATAGCTCCCTTGTAATGTTGATCTGTAATGCTTGCACCTCCCACCTTATGATTCACAAA
>ERZ767285.137-NODE-137-length-32478-cov-4.363692_pt1 | contig 32478 bp, 20 predicted proteins | sample MGYA00374953_ERZ767285 | MGnify/ENA primary metagenome ERZ767285 (study PRJEB28947, sample SAMN06267186) | marine metagenome | isolation source: Columbia River Estuary | place: USA:Columbia River Estuary, USA | collected 2013-07-23 ...
TAAGTCGGCTATGTTGGCAGGCGTGTTGACTGCCTTGTGAAGGTCGTCTTTTGGCATGCAAGGAAGGTCGGGGTGTTGCTTGTGCCAATCGCGAATCGTTCTCTCAGCATCGTCTTGATGCGTTTTCCACCATTTACTATGGATGAGAAGGTCCTTATGACGGGTGACACTTCCTTCTGCGACAAGTTGATCACAGGTTTGTTGAATGATGTTAGGGTGAAACGGGTGGTTGGCTATCACACAATCAGCATTAGAGACTTTGTCTCGTAGTAAGGAGGTGCGGATATAGATGGCTGGGTTATCAGGCTGTGCAGCTCTATCATTAAGAAAAGCCGCTCGAGATTCTGAGCGGAAGCCTTGTCGAGTTGGTTGAGCATCAAGTACGATGCCACCCGCGAGTGTGCTTTGTTGGGACCCGTCTCTTAATACGATGCGATCTCCCGTAAATATGAATAGCTCATTTTCCATTCTTAGCTGCGCGAGGCAATCCTCACCAGGGCTGAGTTGGTTGCGATCGTGAAGAATCACTCTCGCGCGGCATCGTGCTGATCCATGGTGAATCACCACTGTTTCCATGTGTTTGAGGGCTCGGGGTTTGATTCCAGGGATATGCCGAGCAAGGCGCTGCAGATGAATGTCTAGTGTGTTGCTGGGGGAGCCGCAGCCATCTTTTGTTAGCGTTAGGCCACGCTTGGCGCCCGGTTTGCCCGGGGTGTCAATGGGAAGGTCGGGGAGGTTAAGTGCTGTTCGCATTCCTGGAAGTGCTTGCTCGAGAGATTGATTGTGGTTTTGGATGTAGCGAATCTTTGCAGGGATAGCCAATGGCTGGGCGATCAGGGAATCACCAATATGCACACTGCTTCCCGTGAGAGTTCCTGTGACAACAGTTCCAGTGCCCTTAGGCGAGAATATGCGATCAATTGCAAGTCGAGGCTTGAGGTTGTCTTGTGGCTGCTTATGGGAGCTCAGCAGTTGAGTGATGCTTTGCTTTAACTGGTCGATGCCGTCGCCAGTGACCGAGGATACGGGGATAATGGGAGCCTCTGCTAAGGAGGTGTCCTGGAGCTCGTCTCGTAGCATTTCAACACTGAAAGGGACATCCTCGCAGAGATCAGATTTGGTGAGTGCTATGATGATGTTTGAGATGCCTAGGTAGTTGAGAATGTGTAGGTGCTCCTCGGATTGGGGCATCCAGCCATCATCAGCGGCGATGATAAAGAGGGCAATATCGAGCGCTCCAACTCCTGCCACCATGTTATTTACAAAATCAGCATGTCCAGGCACATCGACGATACCAATTTCATAGGATTGCGATTCATCACTCAGTGATAGGTGGGCGAACCCTAGTTCAATTGTTACACCACGCGCTTTTTCCTCGGGTAGACGATCAGGATCAGAGCCGGTGAGGCACTGAACTAAAGAAGATTTACCATGATCAATGTGACCGGCGGTGCCAAGAATGAGGTGATGTATCACAACGGAAGATTCAGAGATAATTAATCAACAATCAAGTGGTTATACAGCCATTCAAGTTCATGAGTAGATTACTCGGAAAGATACTTTGCACGTAATTCGTTAGCCTCTGTATTATAGATGTTGAAATCAATTCTCGAGAAAGCTTCCGTATTGAGTTCGGCATCTCCCGAAGCTTGGCTGTAGCCAGTGAGTTTATCATCTATAATTGATGCAAGTTTGAGTGTGATGAAGCCGCCAGTGTGGAACCAAGCACGGACGTCGCCCCTATATTTCTTGGGTTCTTCTCTCTTGTCTTGCCAATGGATTGATTTGATCTTTTCGATAGGGATGTTGATCGGGGTATATTCTGTAACTACCTTTATTTTGTCACCTTTGATACTGTCGACATCACAAGGGATGGTGTCGCCGTTGATTAGAAGTATATTGTGGGGTGATTTGTTCTCGGGCCCAACTTCATTGTTCTCGGTTTGTAGATCATTTGTGATGAAACCATTCCATGTAGAAACGCTAATATTTGATATCTCTATTGGTCTTGAATTGTGAGAGACAAAAGCCAACGCAGTGCCCAGACCTTGTTGGTTTGGAATAGGTGATTGTATGATGCAGGCATGTTGACCATCGAGGTGGATATTGGCTGTGCCTGTCACACGGTTGATGTAGATATCGAAGCGGCATTTTTTGAGCCTCGGTTTGAAGGTCTGAGGAAACCTTTGGCGTCGATGGCCTTGTTCTTGTCCCTTGCTACGAGTTATCATTGTTACGGCATATTTATCTAGGCTGAATTGATAGCAGGCAGAAGGTTCCCTGCTTTTTGGGTCAGAAGAATATAGTTGTAGGGTAAGACCTAGGTGATTTGCCCATGAGATATCAAAGCTAATGTGAGAGCTGTCGCTGAGCCCTATGTCCCTGCCTATGCTTTCTGGATTTGCGCCACTGCTTGTAAGGGTTCCATCTCTGAACCCCCATGCATAGGGCTTTTCTGGGGTCTTTATGTCTGAGGTTTCCCATTCATCTAGACTGTTGGGGCCATAATACTGACCTTGTTGTTTGCTGATGATATTGAGTGACTGAACCATCGATCTCTTTACTGTGATGGGGTCGCCGTAAGGAGTCTTTATTTTTATATTATCTTCGTTGAGCTCTTGCAAGTCGCCGATAACTAAGTCGCCTATGGCTTCTTGATTACGGTGGTGGAATCGCACTCGCGTATAGGTTTCAGGCGTTTGAGTGTGGGATTCTTTATCGATATGGGCGGATAGAATGTGTGATGTTTTGAAGCTAGCCGGTTCGCGAAGGTACGGGGCATTAATCGTAATGTGATCATCTTCGGTTGTTTGCAGTTTGCCGGTTATTTTGTCGCCATTTAAAAGGGTAATTCGAGCTGCCTTGGTTGGCTTGCGATCTGGAGATGTATTCGCTGAGCTGGTGATAGATAGGAGTGCGCTTCGAGATATCTGAAGAGGTCCCAAAATAGGGTGTAGTGCGGTGATTTCTTCATCTGATATTTTTGGTTGGTTTATTTGAATTTCCCCGTCGTTTCGCAGTGCTAGTATGTAGGCTGACTTGGTAGGCGGGTTCTGGGCTTTCTTTTTCTTGAACAAGAGTTGGCTGACTCTGTGTTCGGGGATGCGAATGAGGCTTTTCGACTCAGAACTCTCGATAACAATCAATCTAAGCTTTTTATCCTCTGTGTCCCGAGTTTCTATGCTGAGGAATTCCCCAAGGATGTTTTCTCCTTCGCTGTCTGTAACAACATCAGTATCAGAGCTCTTGGCTTGTGGATCATAGAACCTTGGTTGGATGTCTCCACCAAGTGATGCAATAAAGATATTCTCGATAATGCAATTTTCAGTTTGTTGGCTGCGGTTGTTAAATATCACGTAATTACCATCCAATGGACCATGGGGGTCGTGCCAAGTGCCGACGAAAGAAGAATCAAGGTAAAGGGATATGAGACCCTCACCTTTGTCCACTTTAAGATCAATGCTGAGCGAGGTGTTTTCTTTTTGAAGTTCCTTAATTTCGGGTGTGTCCAAGCTTGCAATACGAACGGTCCTATCCTCATCCATTAGATGACGCCTGATTTCAAGGCCTTCGGAATTGAGGATGAGTTCATAGGCGTTTTGTTTACTAGTCGCCGAGTTGTTTTCAGCGAAAAATCGAAACGCGAAATTTGGTGTGTTTTTCCAATGGAGATCGTAATGGTAGCGAGCTTTATCTGGGAGGTCGAGTAGCTGTGCAAGGTGGCCAGTTCCTTCAAGCTGATAGTTGTTGCTTAATGTGTTTGGGGTCCAGTTGCCGCTGACGTGTGTCCATTCCTTTAGAGGTTGGTTACCCGTGAAGATGATGTTCTCCGAAGTAATACCAAAACGAATTGATGCTACCTTGGCCCGGTCGATACTCATGTCTCCTGCATACCAAGTTGAGATATTGATATTGTTTCGCTCTGAAGAAATGATTTTACAAGGCAATTGATCACCGTTGGTAAGTGTCAAGATCTCAGGGTGAGTGGGGGAGAGTTTGTTGCTGGCGGATACAGCAAGATGCTTGAGTGAGGTAGCCTTCACCGTGATCGCCCGCAGAGATAAAGGGGATTGAATAGTGATGCCTCCTGGGTCAAAGGATTGAACTTCTCCAGTAATGGTATTGCCGTGATGAGTTTCAAGTGAGTCTCCCGCGGCAGGACTGATACACAAGATGAACCCAATAGCTGCCAGTAAGGGTTTCAATGGTTTGATTCTGTGTGAGGAAGTTGTCATTTTGAGAGGCTGCTCAAGATTTTAGTAGAAACGTTATTTTTCGTAAATCGGAAGGAAGCGGTAGTTTAACGCCAGAGAAAGGCAGGCGGCAGCAGTGCTGTAGGCATTGCCGTATGTCCCGGCAAAGGAACCGTCAGGTAATTGAGCGGCTGAAAGTAGCCGCGTATTGTCTTTGTTCCATTTCTCCCAAGAAGGTTCGTCTGCTTGAAAGAGTGCTTGAGCCATATAGTAGCGGTGGTAGAAGGGCCATTTTTCGCCTTGGCTTTTGAGGTTTTTAACAAGGTATTCTGTTGATTTAGGGTAACTAGACTCGTTTTTCTTTTTGGCTAAAGCATAACACAATGAGCCAATCGCGGTGAGTGTGACACGGCTGCTAGCTCGTGAGGTGTAACCATATGCACCTGATGAATTATGGCATGTTTTCATGTAGCCTAGGCCTTTATCAATGGCTTCGTCGGGGACTGGGATGCCCGCATTGCGCGCCGCTAAGAGGGCGACAAGCTGGCAGCCAGAAACAGTGCTGTCGGCATCTTTTGAGTCTGGGTTGTAGCGCCAACCATTACGTGGGTTGTTTTTCTGAGCTTTTAAGATGAGCTCGACAGATTTGCTTAATGCAGGAGCTATGCGGCGGTCGTCCACCATTCCGTAACACTCTGCTAGAGCTAGGGTTGCAAAGCCATGATCATACATTTGAGGCCCCATGTAGCCGTCAGGACGCTCTTGGCTTTTTCTGATGAGATAATTGAGTGATTTTTGGATGTTTCCAGCATACGGTCCATAGTTTGGGTCGTCACCGTGAGCTAAAAAAGCAAGGATCCCAAATGCCACCGCTCCTGGGCGAACGCCGGTTCCAGCTGCTGAGTTTGACGACCAAGTGCCGTCTGGGGATTGTGTTTTAGCAAGGTAGATCAATGCGCGCTGGTATATATTTTCTACTTCAGCAGATACAGCATCGTTTGCTTCTCTCGGAAATGTTTGGCCGCTTGCAAACAGGGATAAGTGCAGAGAAACCAGCATGACAGCCATGATGTTGAGCCAATGGGGACGTAGTTGCAGTAGTGTGTTTGTCATGGCCTGTGCGTAAGGAGTAGGGATTTGGGCGAAAGATATTGTTGCTGAATCTATGGCTTACTTTACTTGGGCGGGAGGGCTTGGTTCACTGGTTTTGTTGATGGCACCTCGATTATAGGCGTCCATTGCTTGGTGGAATTCTCTGGGTAAAGAACTTCCAGCTGTACCTGATTTTCGGGGGACTCTGCGCTCGGATTTTTCAGCAGTGTTGTCTGGTGTGCCTTTTTCGCCTGTTTGGGAACCACCTTGGCCACCTTGGCCTGGCTGTTGGCCATCTTTACCTTGTTGCTTTCCTTCTTGTTGTCCTGGCTGCTGGCCCTCCCCAACATCCTTTCCGCCGTCCATCATGTTTTTGAGCATATCTAGCATGGAACCCATGCTTTTTTGGCTGTTTTGTCATCCGCCGTCTTTTTTTTGATTTTGTTGCTTTTTCTTGGCAGCTTCGAAAATTTTCTCAATCACTTCAGTTTCGGTTGCGATCGTGGCACCACCGGTATTTTTCTGATCGAGAAGGTCAGTGGCATCTGCCATCACAAGCTCAATTTCTCGAAGCATTTTGATGACTTCCGGATCGGTTTGTTCATCAATGAGATCTTGAACGTCTGCCGACAGTTCATCTTGTTCAATCGAGAGTGATTGGGCTTTTTCGCCATGCTGCCTTAGTTGGGTGGCGTTGTTCTGATCTGTTGGCTGTTTGGTCACCCCGTTGTCATGAGCGGGCTCATCAGCAAAGCAGCTGATGTTTATCATGATTATGCAGAGAATCGTATTTGATATGATTTTCATGGGGTTGTTTGAGGCGTTTGATGCTGAAGAGATCGGCGCAGGTCTTCTAGGGCACGAGTTCGAGCACGTATACCTTGTTCCTGTTGTATCATGCGCATGACTTTGAGCATGAATTCAAAATCTTGATTTTCCTGTGATGCTCCACCGCTGCCGCCACCGCCGCCGCCTGCATTGCTTTCATCTCCCTCAAGATGTTTGACCCATTTTTTAATTTCTTGAGCCCAATACTTGGATTGACTTATCGAAGTAAAAGAGAGGTTTGCCGTAATGCGCTTTGCAAGTTCCTTGAGTTTGGTATCTACCATTGATTCACGGATAATATCATAGAGTTCTTTGTGCTCTGGCTTTTGGGTACGAGAGTAGTAGCTCGATAAATCTTCCCGTATCCAGCGTAGGTCGATAGCATTTTCCTGCTGCTTGGCATGTGATTTTTGGATAGCACGTTGCTCTACGGGGTCTAGGCCGTCGAAATTGCTGCCAATAATGGTATCAATGATCTTTATCATGTTGTTGGCGACACTGTCTTGTGCACGTGCGGCTTTCTTAAGTCTGTTAACGAAGGTGCCAGCCTCAAACATTTGGTTGGCATCTTTAGCGTCTTTGAGTGCTTGTTGCATTTTATCGATCGCCTTTTTTTGCTGCTCGATGGCCTGGTTGAGATCTTCTTGGGATTTGTTGTTGGTATTGCGGGGGTCTTGAGTATCTGCCAGTTTTTTCTCTACTTTTGGTAGGTCTTGTTGGGATAGCTCTTTCATGCTTTGCAATGCATTGGACATTTTTTTGAGTGATTCCTTTTCAATTTCACCATTTCTGACGGCATCTTTGAAAATATCTTCCATGCCTTTGCTGAGTTCTTCCATGCGTTGCTGGTTTGCCGCTTCGCTGTCTTGTTGCCGTTTGAGCTTCTTTTTCGCAGCGTCGCTCTGCAGATTTTTGTTCATGTCACGCTTGGTGCGCATGTTTTCGTCGTTCAGGTTTTGCTCCTCTCTTGCGATGTCCTCTAGCTCTCCAATGGCGCTATCAAATTGATTTTTGAGAGCCTGGGCGTGTTCGATGCGACTAAGGACATAAATAACTATCGGTTCAGAGTAGATGCGGCCACGTCCTGGTTTGTAATCTGAAGTCCATGAACGAAGAGATATTTTTTGAGGCTCAATTGAGAGATTTGCAGGTGAAAATGAAAATGGACTGGAGATGTTGGTCTGTGTTGGACTACCTGCAGTGATGGTGAGTTCTCCTGAAGCTGGGCTGCCTGGCATCGGTTTATTGAAGGCGCCTTGCCATGAAATACCACATTCCTTGAGCCCATAATCATCCTCGGCAATAATCTTAAATTCGATTGTTTCTTCTGCCAGCATTATGTGTTGTCGCTCAACTCCCTGTAGGTAGCTTGAGGGCGCTTGGTCTCTAAGTGGTTCAATTCGAATTTGGAAAGGGTTGGCTGCGCTCAGTTTGTAGACGTCTTGCCATTCTAGAGTCAGCATCATTGGGTGCGTGGCATTGGTAATGGCAATGGGCTCACTGGTAAGCGTTTTGCCTTTAACTTCTAGTTTGATGCGCGTGGTAGTCGGTTTTTCTGTTATCTCAGTAGCTGACAAATCTTCGCTGGATGGCGTTGCTGGCGCGGGGGTGTCCTCTTGAGGGATAAGTTTAACTAATTTAGCTTTGGCAGATAGAAGCTTCCTGCTGACTGAAGTTTTGATGGAGAGCTCGCTTCCTTCTAAGAGGCTGATGTAGCCTGAACGAAGGTCTCTTACGTTGTCGCTGCGCTGAAGATAACCAGGTAATTTTACGTTAGCCTCGATAGTCTCTGTTTCAGGTCTTACGACAGGCTCAAAAGCAAGTTCGTGGTAGGCGTCATTCGCTTCGATGGTGACTATGTCCAGTGTGCGTTGCCCTGCGAAATGAAATGTGTAGGAATCATTGTCTCGAGAGACCTCAATCCAATCTCCTTTACCGTAGCGAGCTCGTGCCTTTTTGGGCTTGTATTCAGTATTATCCGCCAGTGGGATTGTTAATGAAAAGGCTTCTCCATATGGGATACGTTCAGGAGTTCCGATGGCTGAGAGGTCAAGCCGGGTGAAGGTAAATCTTTCTGTGCTAGTATAGGGCATGATCCACCTTTTGAGTGAATTGACTCCAGCATGGGGAACGCTTAGTAACAACCCAGCAGTAATACATGATAACGTTACTGCTGCTAATAGCCATTTGCGGTGGAGCTGGCGGGGGAGCGCCTCAGTAAGGTCTAGCTTGGAGGCCTCAGCAGCCACGTCGTGCATCGCAGCTGCACGAAGTTGTGGGGAGAGGCTCTCGGCCTGCTCATTTTGATCTTGGAGCTCAACAGCACCCAGTAGGCGATCCCCTAGCTTTGGGAAACGCAATGAGATTAAACGAGCAAGCTGGTGCTCACGTCTGTGGCGATAGACCCAGCGATGTATCCAATAGGGAGCAAATATGGCAAACAGAGATGTTCCAGCTAATAAAATGACGAGCCGCAGCGTGGCTGGAGTTTCAAAAAAACGATCGAGTAGAAAGACAAGAAGGAACGAGATAATTAGACCGCAGCATCCAGCGAGGATCGCTTCGGTTATTTTTATTTGCCACAGCCTTCGGCGAAATGCCTGCAGCTGGCGCTGCAGCCCATCGGGGATCGGAGCCCGATGAGAATGACGAATGGGTGACTGTGGTGCTATCGGCATGGGCAGGTGAAATTTACGCTGCGATTAACGTTGTGTAAGGGATGATTTTTTCGAGATGAACGTTGATTCAAGCTAGGTCTCCCTAAGGTCAAAATGTCCGGTAGGTAAGCCTGTCATGTTGAGCTTGCTATTTCCAGCGGAAATTCTCTGCTGGTGGCTAATATAATAACGAGGGCAGAGCTGATTTTTTTCTAAGCATATCAATAAACAGCGGTTTAGTTCGTCGAAGCTCTGAGCTACAAGGTGTCGGGGACCGGAGTTACTTCCTTCATAGCCTATTAAGGGGGCTGATTACTGGTGATTTGTCATATGGGCTTGCAATCTTGGGTGTCTGCATTATCTCCCAGCTCAGACTTTGAGAGATTTGCAGACACATCCGGCTTGGACGGAAGCTGATACAGGAATACCATTGCCAAAGACGAGGCATGGTTGCTCCGTGTGTTTGCCTACCTGGCAATCTGTTTTGGGCTATGAACAAAAAAGAGACAAGGTCATGCGTAAATTGCGCGCTGGATATCCTCGTTTCTTGTTGCATCCGGCAACAGCAAGATTATTTGCGGAAGCTGAAAAAGGGCTGGCAGACAATGGCTTGAAGGTAGTTGTGTTTCCATCCAGAGATGTGGCTCAGAGAGCACAGAGGTTTGTCGAAAAGCGGAGTGGCTCGGCGTCTCGAATTGCGAGTTTTGAGGGTTTGCAAGCTCTGATTGTGAGTCAGGATGATTATCCGGTGGCGATGGAATATTGGCGATACACCGGAGAAATAGTGAGCAGCAGGCAGGCAGAACATATCTTACAAGGGGAAGCCAACAGCGAATTTCGAACAGACAGCTTACGTAAACGCCTTGCAAAATTGGGGGGCTACAAAGCTGATGATGTCTATTTGTATGAGAATGGAATGTCTGGGATGTTTGCGGTCCATCGAGCACTCAGTCACTTATTACCGGGAAAGAAGACTCTGCAGCTAGAGTTTCCTTATGTTGATGCGATGCGGGTACAAAACCATTTTGGTAATGGGGTTGTTTTTCTTAATGAGGCGGTCGGAGAATCTCTCGACGAAGCTCTTAGGCGCATCGCAAAGGGTGAGTTTTCTGCCGTATTTTGTGAGGCTCCAAGTAATCCCTTACTCAGGACGGTGCACTTGGCCGCGGTCTCGAAGGTTTGCCGTGAGGGTGGCGTTCCTTTGGTGGTCGATGATACCACTTGTTCAGTAGCTAATATACAAGTTGATCGTTATGCTGATATTGTCACCAGCAGCTTAACTAAATGGATATCAGGGCGCGGCGATGTCATGGCTGGTCAGGTGACATTGATTCCAGGCTCTGCAGTTTATTCGGAATTAAAGCAGTTCATGGATGAAGACTGCATAGGTGGTTCTCGGCTGTATGCTTCCGATGCCAGGGTGCTCGCGCGAAATATGACCGGCTTTGCTGGCAGGATGCGCAGGTCAAATACAGAAGGGGAGAAGTTGGCCGATTTTTTGTCGTCACATGCATCGATTGACAAAGTGTGGTATCCAAAGTTCACCACGCCCGAGTTCTACAATGCGATCAGGCGAGAAGGCGGTGGGTATGGAGGCCTAGTATCTTTCGTATTAAAAAACCGTAAGAAATCAGCCAAATTTTATGATGCACTGCGTATCAGCAAGGGGCCAAGCCTGGGCACGGATTTCAGCTTGGCGTGTCCATATACGCTTTTGGCCCATTATGACGAGCTAGAGTGGGCCGAAGGTTGCGGGTTGGATCGTCATTTAATTCGTATCTCAGTTGGTTCTGAAGATGCCAATGACATCGTCGGCAGAGTCAGTGATGCGCTAGACTCACTGTAAACATTTTATTTTCAGGCAAATAACCTGTAGTTGGTATGTGGTGTGCTATAATTTAATCTGTGTGCTTCGCATCTACCAACAATGCTCGATTTCTTCTGGCCCTGTTTTTTGATAATAAAAAAGAGTTGCGTGCACAAAATAAAGGGTTTACAGGGAGCTTACCTGTAATCGTTTTATAAATTGAGATCATATTTAGGAACGATTTCAGCAAAAATAAAGATTCAACAATATTAAGGACCCCAAGCCATGGCCAAGTCAAAAACCCGATTAGCTCTCCGTGTAAATGAGGAAAACCCGAATCACCACTTGTGGAACAACCGTGGTGTTTGGTGGTGTCACCTCACCGTTCACAAGAATGATGCCACCTCTGAGCGTCTCCGTTTCTCGTTAAAAACCCGCGACCTTGAGAGTGCTCGAGATCGTCGTGATCGCATTCTTCGTGATATTGCTGAGCATTACGAAATTGCAGCATAACAGTTCAATATCTGACGATATTGCCACTTCTCATTCACAGCATGGCTGTTAAATTGGCAGCCAATGGCTCGTGAGTATCAATTACCATCAAAGCAAGGTAGCAGCTCGGCAAGTTCAGGTATCGATTATGCTGCTGAGCTCAATGATCAGCAGTATGCAGCGGTAAGTTCAAAGCCCGGACCAGCGCTGGTGATAGCTGGTGCAGGCTCAGGCAAGACGAGAACGCTCACCCACCGTGTGGCCTACCTACTCGACAAAGGGGTAGAAGCGGGAAATATCCTGCTGTTAACTTTCACCAATAAGGCAGCCCGGGAAATGCTGGAGCGAGTTGAGCAGCTCGTGCCAAAGGATATTGCAGGGCTCTGGAGCGGTACTTTCCACTCAATTGGAAACCGTATTTTACGCAAGCACGCCGATGATCTCGGTTTTACTCGCTCATTCTCTATTCTTGATCGTGATGATCAGAAGTCACTGCTGTCAGAAGTGGTGAAGGGCTTAAACGTAGACACAGGTGGGCGCCGATTCCCTAAGTCTGACCTGTTGGCATCTATTTTTAGTCTATCGGAAAATACTTATGAGTCGATTGATGATATTCTGGAATATCGTTATCCTCATTTAGAAGAGTGGCTTGAGGAAATTAAAAAGGTCAGCAAAGCTTACCGTAAGAAAAAAAAGGAGACTAACTCGATGGACTTCGATGATCTTCTTATTCTGACTCTCGAGTTGCTCCAGAAGCATGAGGATCTTCGCAAGCTCTACCAACGAAAATTTCGTCATGTTCTCGTGGACGAATATCAAGATACCAACAAAGTTCAGTGTGATTTGATCGATTTGTTGGTGGGGGAAAGTCAATACCTAATGGTTGTTGGTGATGATGCCCAATCCATTTACTCGTGGCGTGGAGCAGACGTTGATAATATCTTAGGTTTTAAGGATAAGTATGCTGATGCTGAAGTTTTCAAAATAGAAACGAATTATAGGTCAGTTCCAGAGGTGCTTGAGCTCTCTAATGCAGCCATTCGCCCCAATAGGACTCAATATGACAAGGAGTTGAGACCGGCAAGGGAAGGGGGGGCGATGACGCCGGCTTTAGTCGCCCTTGATGACCCTTCTATCCAGGCTGAGTTTCTTGCTGAGCGTATCGATGAGCTCATTGGTGAGGGAGTTGAGCCGAAGGAGATTGCAGTGCTCTACCGAGCACATTACCACAGCATGGAGATTCAGATGGAGCTGACTCGTCGTGATTTACCTTTTCAGATTACCAGTGGATTAAGGTTTTTTGAGCAAGCCCATATTAAGGACGTATCAGCGATGATCAGATTCGTGGTCAATGGGCGCGATGAAGTTAGTTTTAAAAGGATGGTGCTCTTATTGCCAGGTATTGGCTCTAAGACCGCTGACAATCTGTGGCAGGCGTGGTTACATTCAGCCGCAGGTCGGAGTGTTGAGGTGCCTGAGTCTTTTTCAAATACGTTGCTGAGTTTCCGTGTGCCGGCGAAGGCAAAGGACTCATGGGAGCAGCTTTGCCACACACTTGATGAGCTTGCCCCAGAAGGTAAGTTTGAGCGTCCTTCCAATATGATCTTTAGCATCCTTGAGGGTGTTTATGAGGACTATATGCGAGCTACCTTTGATAATTATGAGCACCGCAAACAAGATATTGAGCAGCTCATGCAGTATGGGGAGAATTATGAAGATATTCTCGAATTTCTGGCGCAGTTGTCGTTGATGTCATCGGTGGATGGAGATCCTGCCCAGGATAAAAAGCAGCAAGATGAGAGCGAGAGCGTAATGCTGTCATCGATTCATCAAGCGAAAGGGCTAGAGTGGAAAGTTGTTTTTGTCGTCTGGTTGGCTGACGGAATGTTTCCCAACAGCAGGGTGCTGGATTCTGGCGATAACGATATGTTTGAGGAAGAGAGGCGCTTATTTTATGTGGCTGTTACACGCGCTAAGGACCAGCTCTACCTGACCTACCCGATGACCAACCCGAAAAGCTACACGGGTGAATACATGACCAAGCCATCCCGTTTTCTCGAGGCGATCCCGACGGAGTTGACCGAAGAGTGGGAAGTCTCGACTTGGTAGGTTCAGGGCACAAAAAAGCCTCCAGCTAGCGTGCAAGAGGCTTTGTTTGAGATGTTGTGTCCATTAGTGAGCGTGCCCGTGGTCACAGGTGCAGGCGTATTCCCGGTAATCACAGCTTGGGCAGTCGCTTAGGTCGAGCGCGAATTTCCCTCTGAGGGGAGCAGCATCGGCACTGGTTTTGAACGTAAGAATAACGGGGAATTTGTTTCCTGCAGGCAGAGTGCCATCAGAGATGAGGCTGTTACCATCGCTGTCCTTAGCGAAGTTCAGCATGGTTGGATTGCTGCGATCACCGCAGACGACCTCCACTGTTTGATCGGCTACGGCCACTGCTGTATTTTGCTCATTGAGAAATGTAATGCGCACCTTGTTTTCAGGAGTCACGTAAAACTCAGCATGCGGTTCTACCGCGGTGATGATTTTCCCTCCGTTTGGCCCCGCTATTTTTTTGGCATGCACGTCAGCACCGTGATCATGGTGAGCGCCTGGCCCGTGGTCTGGTATGCCGTCGCCATCATGGTCATGAGGGACAGGTGCATTGTGCTCTCCAGGTCCGTGATCTGCTACTCCGTCACCGTCATGGTCGTGGGGGACATGGGCATGTTTGTCTTCGCAAGAGGCGAATAGGAATATTGATGCTATGGCACTTAATCCGGCGGCTAGTCTATTGGTTTGTTTCATGATGATTTTTTTGAGGAATTATAAATGACTGATTATTAAACGAGTTTAAAGGTAGAATTTGTCCAATTATTATTTGTCACAATTATTGTGATGCTGGCGACTTTTTCTTGATTGATTGCAGGGCTGCTTTTTTGCCGAAAAGCCAAAATACGGCAGGAGTAACACCGAGTCCAAGAATAGTTGAGGTGACTAGGCCTCCCACAATGACAATAGCTACAGGATTGAGTATTTCTTTGCCCGGAGCATCTGCTGGATGTGAGTCGGGCAGGCCCGGGATGAAGCCTAGGTTGGCAACCAAGGGCAGTAAGGCGATTCCCGCTGAAAGCGCAGTCATCAGAACCGGAACGAGACGTTCCAGCGTGCCCCGCTCGATCATGGCTTTACTGAACTCCTCTCCCTCATGACGCATCAGATGGAGGTAGTGGGATATCATCATGATGCTATTGCGGGCAGCGATACCCGCGATGGCAATGAAGCCGACCAGTGTTGCGATGCTGATATTTTGCAGCGTCAGGTAGGTCAGGAAAATGCCGCCGATGAGAGCCATGGGAATGTCTGCAAGCACTTGGATGGTGAACACGGAGGTGCTGAAGTAGCTGTAGAGTAAGAAGGCGATGATGAGCAATACAACCACTGACATGATAGCGATGCGCTTGCTGGCTTCCTGCTGTGCGACGTATTCTCCTTCAAAGCTAATGTGGTAGCCGTCGGGAAGGTTTATTTCCTTGTCGACCTTGGCCTTGAGCTGCTCAACAAGCTCAACGAGGTTGTCACTTGTTGGGTTAATGCTGACCACAAAACGACGCTGGCTGTTTTCGCGCTGAATGGTGTTGGGGCCTTTTGCCTGACGAATGTCAGCGAGGTTTTTGAGTTGGACGCGTTGCCCACTTGAGGTTTGGAAATAGATATTGGCAAGGCGTTCAGGTGATTTCCTCCATGCGAGAGGCAAGCGCACTACAACATCGTAAATGCGCTGGTTTTCGTAGATTTCGGTTACCGATTCACCACCCAAGAGCGTAGCAAGGCGGTTGTTTAAATCCCCGGGAGTAATGCCATATGCTCGAGCACGCTCACGATCGACCTCGATACGAAGCTGTGCGATGGGGGCTTGCTGTTCGGCGCGGGCCTCCTCAAGCCCGGGTATCTCGCGGGCGAGGTCCTGGATGAGCGTGCCAATACGGCGAAGCTCCTGCAAGTCATCACCTTTTATCTTAATTGCTATTTTGGCGGAGACACCACTGAGCATATGACCGATGCGGTCTGCAAGGGGGCTACTCACTGCGGAGAACGTGCCCGGCAGATTGGTGGGGTGCATGACGCGCCTGATGTTTTTGAGGATATCGGTGCGGGAGCGAGGTGATTCGGGGTCAAAGTCCACTTCGAACTCAACCGTGGATACGGGCACGACATGGTCGCCACGCTCGGCTCGGCCTGCACGATATCCCACCGTTTTAACACCATCGATCTGCATTAGCATCTGGCTGGCGGTGTCTGCGAGTTCGGTGGTTTGTTTGAGCGAGGTGCCAGGGGCCGTGGCGGTTGCGATGACTGCAGTTGGCTCCCTGAATGCTGGCAGGAAATTTTGACTCATCGTGGGGTAGAGTGCCGCAGCTCCAACGAGCAGAATAGCGGCTATGGCAAGTACCGCAAAAGGGTGGCAGAGCGCTAGCCTTAGCCAGGTTCTTTGCAGCAACCACTTCATCGAGCTGACAATTTTACTGTCTTGGTGCTCCTGGTTTTCTTTTGGGTGAAGCAGGTATGAGGATAAGACCGGTATGACGGTAAGTGACACCAAGAAGGAGGCCGCCATGCTGACAATCGTGGCGATGGCGATGGGAGTAAACAACCTGCCCTCAACGCCACTCAGTGCGAGCAGGGGGATGAAGACCAGAATGATTAAAATAGTGGCATAAAGGATCGAGCTACGCACTTCCGAAGACGCCTTGGCAATGACCTCCAGACGTGGCAATGGTGAGGCTAGCACCGCATTTTCTTTAAGTCTTCGGAAGACGTTTTCAACATCCACAATCGCATCATCCACCACAATGCCAATGGCAACGGCAAGTCCACCCAAGGTCATCGAGTTGACACTGAGATTGAAGAAGTCAAAGACCAGAATGGCGATGCCCAGTGACAGGGGGATGGATGTCAGCGTGATGAAGGTGACACGGAAGTTCATCAGGAAGAGCAATAAAACGAGGCAGACCATGATGCCCCCGAGCCAGAGGGCTTCGGTGAGGTTATGGTAAGATAGATTGATGAAATCTGATTGTTTGTAAATAGGCGTCAGCACCACGCCCTGCGGCAGGCTGCCACGCAGATCGGCAAGTGCATCATCAATGTTTTGAGTAAGGCTCAAGGTGTCAAAGCCTGGTGACTTGGTGATGCTCAAAACAACACCTCGGTGGCCATTGGCGGAGGCATCACCACGCATCGGCTCGGTGTCCCAAACGATATTGGCGACATCTTTAATGCGGATAGAGCGGTCATGCACGCGGCGAACCTCGGTATTGCCAATTTCATCCAGGTCGGTTGTCATGGCTAGGTTTCGAACCATGATTTCCTGTGCGCTTTGGGTCAGGAAGCCGCCGGTGGTGTTACTCACGACCTTGCCTGATGCTTCTCTGAGCTCGTCGAAACTAACTCCATGTGATAGCATGCGCTCTGGGTCTGGCTGAATCTGCAGCTGCTTAATGCCACCTCCCATGGAGAGCACTTCAGCGATGCCTCGGATCCCCTGAATGCGTCTGGAGATTGTCCAGTCCGCTAAGGAGCGTAAATCACGGGGGTGAGTTTTGCCTGTTGGGTCAGTAACGCCAAGTAGCATGATGTTGCCCATAAGTGAGGCAACGGGGGTCATATAAGGAACGACGTCTTGAGGGAGGTTGTCGGTCACTCCAAGCAGGCGTTCCTGAACAAATTGGCGGGCTTGGTAAATGTCGGTGCCCCAGTCAAATTCGACAAAAATCAGGGAGAGTCCTACATCACTGGTTGCTCGTAATCGAGTCACGCCAGTCACCCCCATGAGGCTGTTCTCAAGGGGAACCGTAACCAATGTCTCCACCTCCTCGGGGGCGAGACCAGGTGACTCAGTAAGAATGGTGACCGTAGGCTTGGTGAGATCTGGTAGCACTTCTACGGGCAGCTGTGTGCTCCGGTAATAACCTACCCCGAGTAGGGTTAGTGCAATGGTCAGAATCAGCCCTCTTTGAGCGAGGGAGAAGCGGATGAGCGAGTTTAGCATAATGAGTCTATAGCGTACGTTGCTCGTCTAGAGGTTCGTTGGTTGAGTATCTTTGTTCCTCCGTGAGTTTCGGATGCCGCTGGTGATCAGTAGCATTAGCAATACGATGGAGGATGCCGAGAGGAATAGAACGAGTGCGGTGCTCTCAGAGGGCTGATGCGTGGTTTCTGAGTCAGAGGCATCTTGCTTCTTTGCCCCGTTTATTTCAGAGCCATCCGCGTTATGTTCGTGACCATGTGCGGCATCGAGTGCGTCCTTGAGTGATAGTCCGGAGCCACTGGCAAAGCTCAGGGCGTATGAGCCAGCCGTGACAACTTCATCACCGGGGAAGAGGCCGCTAATAATCTCAACATAGCGGTCATTCTTTTCACCAGTCTGAACCGGCAAGCGAGTGAATGCATGAGGGATTTCAAGGTGCTTGACGTAAACCACTCGGTGAGCAGCGTCACCTTGCAGCGCCTCTCTAGGCACGGCCATCACGTTCTCTCGGCTAGACGTTACAATAGAAAATTCTGCCCGCATGCCCGGGCGCAGTAGATTGCCTTTATTGGGAACCTTGAAGATAGCTCCGATGGTGCCGCCTTCGAGGTTGGCCTTGGGTTGAAACCTTAACAACTCACCATCAATAATCGTGCCGCCGAGTGCGGGGATACGGATGTGGGCTTTGGTTCCGGGTTTGATCTTACTTATCACATCCTCAGGCACTTGAGCTGCAGCCCAGACCTCAGTCAGATTCATAATGTCGAGTAGTTCTTTTTCAGGTTCTACCGGTTCACCTAGCCGGATGTGACTGGCCACGATGAGCCCATCACGCGGGGCACGCAGATCGATGATGGGGGGAGGGCTGCCTGGTTGCCGGCTCTCTACCTGAACGACGACATCACCCTTTTTAACCATGTCTCCCTCAAAGGCATTGACCTTGATGATTCGTCCAGAAATACGACTGCTGAGGACCGAGTGATTCTGTGGGATTTCTCGAATATGGCCGATGGCAAAGATCGTGCTCTCAAAGTCTTTGCGTTCAACGACGGCGTATTCAATGCCTAGGTTTTTGATGCCTTCCGGTTTCAAGGGGATAAACCCCTCAGAGGAGCTGTCTGTTTGTCCTGCCTCGATCATCATGCAGCTCATCACACAGAGTGAGAGAGCCAGGGAAGTGCGTATTGGTAAATTTTTCATGGTGTTAGCTGGTTAGAAGATAGGATGAAGTTACTGGTTGAGAGAGGCTCGATAGCGAGCTTTTGCTAGATGGAAGTCACGAAGCGCCTCAAGTTCGGCAGAGCTAAGGTCGAGAACCTGCTCTCGGGCACGAAGTGTGGCCTGGAGGTCTCCTTGTCCCTCGTGGTAGGCGTTGACAGCGAGCTCTGCTTGCTTGCGAGCCATGGGTAGTAGATTGAGGGATATTTCCCGTCCGATTTTTGCCCACTCTGACATTTCCGTATATGCGGTAGAGGCTTGGTGTTGAATCTTGTGATCGAGCGCGCTGGCTTCTAAATGTTTGCGCTCAGAACGTGCGTCTGCTTCATCGATAGCACCTTTGTTATTATTCCAGAGGGGAAGGGGAATGCGAAAGCCAATGCCAAAATGCTTCTCGGAGTCGTATCCCACGGGGACATCTTCTGTGCGCTCTACTCCTGCAGTGAAGGTGAGCTCTATATCGTCACGTGATTTGGCGCGCTCCAGTGCGGCGGACTGAGTGGCAGCAGTAGCATGAAGTTTGGCGGCTTTCAGATCCGGGCGCTGGTTTGTGTGCGGTGAGCTTGATGGCAGATGAAAGCCCGATAAGTTGCCGGTTACTGAGAGCAGCTCTGTGATGTCCATGCCGAGTAGGGGCTTGAGCTGGCCATGAAGAGAGGCTGACCTAGCGCTGAGCTGGCGAAGTTGATTGGTGAATTGCGCGGCCTCCAGTTTAGCCTGGCCAGCATCGAGAACGGAGCCTTCGCCCTTGTCTGCTGATTCGCTTAAGTGTGTGGCAAATTGATGGGCAAGAGCCTGCTGTTTTTTGAGCAGTTGCCTCTGCTTTTGATTCGCTAGAATGTGAATGACTAGCTGCTTGGCCGTTGCGCTAAGGCGCCGCTCGACATCAAGCACTTCGGCCTCTGCCGCTTTCATAGAGGTCTGAGATACAGCCTTTGCCAAAGCCAGCCGATTGGTGACAGGGAATTTCTGCGCGATGCTGACTCTCAGCGCGCGCTCCTCGAAACTGGGGTTCTGTGAGGCCTCGACTCCAAATACAGGGTTACTTAAGCGTCCTGATTGATCGAGCCGGCCCTTGGCCTCAGCAATGCGCTTACGTGCAGCAGCCAGATCTGGATTTTGTTTTTGAATGCGGTCTTCGATCGAGTCCAGTGAGATGATCAGTGACTCTTGCGCATGCAGTGATGCGGTGGATAGGGTTAAGAGGGTCATCATGGACACCATTAATGGTGTTTTCAGATGGCCGATGAAAGTTAGGCGATGTTGCGATGGCATGTGAGAAAATAACGTAGTGTTTTGAAATAGGAATCGAGATGGATATACCCACTTCTCGAGAGTGAATGCCGTGGGCTCATAAACGGCTTCGGCAAATGGCAACACGAACTCACACAAAAAAACTACTCAACAATGGGCAGGTTGTGGGAGCGTGCACATCAAATAACTGATGGGCCTCGAACGGGAGTCGCCTTGCTGCACGTGAGCAATAAACGCGAATGCTGTTCGATGGCAGGGCCTGGTTGGCCCGAGCTTCGGAGCACAAAATCTGACAGCCCAAAGTGGGCGTGCAAGGTGTGTGCTGAAAATAAAGTGTAAGCGAGAATATCAGGGGAATCATGGAAATGCGGCGTCGGCATTTTCATTTCAGCGCCCAACATGACACTGTCGGTATCGAGAATAAAGCAGAGCTGGCAGGGTGTGGGTTGCTCCTCCTCTGTAGGGTAGTGCGGTTGCTGAGTTTCTGCAGCCTCGGATTCTGGGCATTGCACGCAGCTGAGATCAACATCCTCACATACGACGGCGCAACAGGCAGTGCCACTGGTGTGCAAAATACCCAACTGATCAGCCACACAGCGCCCATAGGCGGTGAAAAATGTCAGAATTAAAAGGTATGAGCAAAGCTTACGCACGCAAACACCATCCATTAGTCAGCCGAAATGTCAATGTAAATGAAATGATGGCATGTGCAGATGAGGGCTGGCTCAAGAGGGCCTGAGAGGTGACATACAGATCCTATTTTTCGAATATACTGGAAAGGGGTATTAGCTTTCGTAGCGTCATTTTTTGGCTGCAGAAAATATCGCAATCGCTTGCTATTAAATTATAATGAGTCAAACTAATGGGAGTTATCCAGTGAGCTTGTTCATATCCGAGACAAGCCCTACGATCCTACCAGCTGATATGAAAAAGAGCAAAGATAAGTCCAAGGGTAGTGAACCTAATGCCGAGAACACAGAGCTTGTTGAGGTTGTTGAAATTGTGGAGGAAAATTTACCTCCAGATTCAAGGTCTCTGTGGCTGAAGGCTCAGAGTGCTCTGGAGATGGGTCACCATCCCTATGCAATCAAGCTGTGCCATGCTGTATTGGAGCAGTATCCTGGATTCATTGATGCACGCAGGCTGGCGAGAAGCTGCGCCATTGCTGCCATTGGGGGCAAGAAGATCAAAAAAAGTTTTTTCGGTGGTGGCGGTTTAGCGATGATGAAAATCACATCGCTTGGTAAAAAAGATCCAGTTGCAGGAATGATGGCGGTTGAAAAGGAGTTGGCCAAAGATCCTTTTGACGACTCGGCCAATGATGTTCTCTACGATTGTGCGATGCGGCTTAACATGCTCAATACGGCGGCGTATGCTCTGGAGAATGTAAGAAATAATGCGTCAGCGAATACCGTATTGCTGCACAAGCTGGCAGAGCACTACTTGGCTCGAGATATGCCTGACAAGGCTGCAGATGTTTACAGTGATATTGTGAAGCGTGACTCCACAGATACCGATGCAGTTAAGGGAGCGAAAGATTCCATCGCTCGAGCTTCCATGAAGAAGCAGAATTGGGAAGAAGCTAAAGGTTTCCGTGATGTGATGAAAAATCCGGAAGAGGCTGCAAAGCTGGAGGCCTCCAACCGTGCCGCAATGACCAGAGATCAAATTCAAGAACAGCTTGTGGTTCTGACGGAACGATATGCGGCAGATCAAAACAATTTGCCACTAAGCAAAGAGATAGCGAACCTATATGAGCAACTCGAAGACTGGTCAAATGCTTATGCCTACTATGCTCGTGCTTTTGAATTGAGTGCTATGGATGTGGCGCTACAGACTAAGGCTAATTTCATGAAGTCTAAGGCGGCTGAAGTCGAGCTTGCAAATATCAAGCTAGCCTCAGATGAAAACCCGGAAGACACTGAGCTTCGTACTAATTATGAAACCATGCTTAAAAGTCGCACAGAGCAGCAGGTCATAGAGGCTAGGACGGCTGTCGAGAGAAACCCGACTGACCCACAGCTGAGATATGAGCTTGGGCTAGCATTATACAATGCTGGTAACTTCAGCGATGCTATTCCCCATCTTCAGCAGGCGACGAGAAACCCTCACATAAGAACTCGTGTCTTGCTGCTTCTTGGTAAGACATTTCGCTCTAAGGGTATGCATGACCTATCGATTAAGCAGTTGTCAGACGCTCTTGAAGACTTGCACGGTATGGATGGCACCAAGAAAGAGATTCTCTATGAGAAAGGCTTGGTTCACCTTGATATGAATGACAAACAAGCCGCACTAAACAGCTTCAAGCAAATTTACGAAGTCGATTACGGTTATCGTGATGTTGCTAAGCGGGTTGAGGAATCATACAGCATGTAGGCGCTGTATGAGCTCTTTAGAGACCTCCTACTCTTTCATGCTATTGACGAACTCGCGCCACATCAGGCGTGTGATGTTGAACTGTATCAAGTCAGTTGCTTTAGTGCCCAACGGACGTTCGGGTAGCTTGGTGAATCCAGTCTCTTTGGCTAAGTTTTTGCGCACAATTTCATAGACACTTGCTTGGAGTTCCTTGACAAGGGCGTGTTCATCATTGGGGTCAGCCATGAATGATACGGGGATTGTTTCCGCGCGGTTGCCATCGGCAGTACCTGCTGGGCGTGATAGCCATAAAGCCATTGGCAGGGAAGCCGCCTCATTGCTTGGGGCTTGGCCGAGCGAGAGTTTGGTCTCTGCGTGGATTAGCCCACCTGATGCCTTGTTGATACTTTCGGCGGTGGTTTCTAGTGCTGCTTTTAGTGGCTTAGCATCGTTGACGCTGGCTCCTGCGTGGATGGTTAAGGCGATGTCGCCATGGTGTGTTGCGCTCCAGAGTGGCAGGCTTGTTTTCAGTCGCTTGATTGATGTGATAGCGCGCTCACGTTGTTGATCGTCTGGGATAGTCGTATCTATGACGCGTTCCCATGCAAGTAGGGCGTGTTGTGTTCGCCCCTCAGACTCAAGGTGAGCGGCAAAACGGCACAAATATGCTGAGCCCTTATCTTGTAAAATACCATGCTCAGAGAGAGCGGGGACGAGCTTGAAATCAATACTAGGGTATTGATCCGTGTTTTTCTTGAGGTGGCCTGCGACGAGCTTGCCAGTGCTTTCTGCTTTTGCTTCCGCTCGTTGGGTTTCAGCTGAATTGATGGGGCTGATGTGCGGCTTGCTTTGCTCCCACTGCTCGGAGATCTGGACGTAATCCTCTGGTGTTGGCTCTTGGGCGAAATCCATCTTTCGTGTTGCGACAAACCATACCGTCAGTGCGATAGTAATGGATAGGATGACAACGGTACGAGTGGGGATACGCATGAGTGGGTGAAGAACTTGATTTTATTGCACAATAGAGGAGGCGAGATGATGTCTTGGCACAAAAAAAGCCTCCCGTGAAGGAGGCTTTTTGAAAATAGAAATTAAGTTCAGTATTGTAGGAACTTATTCGCCGAGAGTTGCGTCAGCAGGCTTTACATATAGAGCGCGCTTGCCAACACGGTCGCGAAGGTAATTGAGCTTTGCGCGACGAACTTTGCCGCGGCGAGTTACTTCGATCTTGGCAACACGTGGTGTGTGCAGTGGGAATACACGCTCAACACCCTCACCGGATGAAATTTTACGAACGGTGTAAGAAGTATTGAGGCCGCTGCCTTTGATGCCGATACATAGTCCTGCGAAAAGCTGGATTCTTTCTTTGCCGCCTTCGACTACTCGGGTGTGGACTTTCAGGCTGTCTCCGACATTAAAGTCTGCGACGTCTTTGAGCTGCTCGTTTTCGATTTTGTCGATGATGTTCATGGTGGCCTCGGGTTAGGAAATTGTTTAAATATGCTCTGACTGTAGTGATATAGCCTCGAGCGGGCGGGAGAACTAGCCCATCATGTGGGCGATTGCAACTGTTTTTCGAATAATTATGATGAAAAATGTGCCGGGGGCGCCACTCGTTTGCCTCTATTGAAGCTGCTTGGTTGCTGTATTAAGTCTCTTTTTGCGTGATGAAAAGCTCAGATGCGAGTATCTAGGGCTGTGGTGCTAGCTACTAAGCCGTACTTGCCTATGATGTCTGACCTTGGTATGGGCGCATCATGCAATTGGGTCGCACACATGAAAGTGAATTCTTCCACTGGCAGCATCTTGCTGCGTGGTTGGGTGGCATGATGTGCTTGCTGGTCCCTTTTGTGAATGGTGATCCCTGGTTGTTTACCGATATTCCCATGCGTCTTGGCTCTGGTAATTTAGCCTACAATCTGATCGCAGCGGTTGCCTTGATGGCAGCAGGAGGGGTGTTGGGCGGCTCATGGTGGCGGTTAGGTAAGTGGCTATCTGGTAATCGAGACGAAATGATGTCAATTTCTGTGGGGTTATTGTTTGGCCTAGGCTTATGGGGACTCAATACCAAGATGCTCGACAACTTGTTTCCATACCTGCTTACTGGTTTGTTAATAGTAAGTATCGCCATCGTCTATAAGAGGCGAAGAGTGAAGTCTGCCGATTGGTTGGGGTGGAATGACTTCTTGATTTGGTTGGATAAAAAAAACCACGTTAACCTCGTCTTCTTTTTCGTGCTTCTGGCTAGTTTGTTACTTAATAACCTGGCCTTGATTGTAGCCATGGATGCAAGCTCTGGTGAGAAGCTGAGTATTTTTGTGGGGCGGCTTTTGACACACCTTTTTTTGGTGTCTGCGACTTGTTTTTTTGTTGAGCTCTCTATGCGCTCCGCCCCTAAATACCTCCGCTGGGTGCCTTGGTTAGTTGTAGCGATAATACCATTATTAGTAGTGGTTGATCAATTGCTTGGAGTGATGTGGAATAGGACATTACTCGACGTGGCCAATGCTTTGACGGCTACTGGAGATCTAGACTTAGCGGTTGAACTACAAACAAGTGGCCTGGATATCGGTCCGGTCGGTGCGTGGCTTCTGGCAGCAGGAGTATTACTGTGCGCCTTTGCTATCTCAGCGGCTTGTCATTGGATATCGCATCGTTGCAAAACGCGCCTGTCATTGGGTTTCTTTGTGGTTCTTGTTGTCTTCAGCTGGTTGGGGGTTTTGGTCGAGCAAGGAATTGGGGCGACGTGGAAAAAAGTAACAGTGAGGCAAGGCGAACAGACAAACTTCAATCTACACATTGGCATGTTCACTCCGCCGCAAGGACTGGGTAGTTTTGATGTCATTTTCCATCAGGGGCAAGTGCCAGCCACACTTGAGATCGCAGAGCTCGATAATAAACCTGATGTTTTTATTTTCATGCTAGAGAGTGTTCGAAGTGATGCTCTAAAGCCTGATATCGCTCCATTCATGTGTCGCTTTCGTGATCTCGAGTGTCAGGAATTTGAGGGTACGTGGGCTGCTTCTAATGCCACTCACTTATCTTGGTTTAGTTTTTTTCATAGTCGAGCGCCCGTTTTCTGGCGTGAGGCTCTCGAGGAGATTCCGGCTAGGGATCAGTTTCATGGAGCCTTGGCTCTGCAGTATATGAAGCAGGCGGGCTACGAGATTGAAGCACGCGCCGTCTGCGATCTAAGTTATAAGGATTTTGGTTTCTCTAACTTTGGATATGAAAAAAACCTACTTCATGTTCTTGAGCAAGCACGTGACGGCAATGACTTAACAAAACTTGATATCGCCGATCGAGAAGAAGTTATTATGAATAGGTTGGTTCAGTCTGTTATCTCTCGCCCGAGTGGTGGGGTATACATAACGGGATTAGACTCGCCTCATTATAACTACTATTGGCACGATGGATTTGATCCGCCGTTCAAGGATTACGATCAGGATACTCAATTTCCTATGAACCCATCTAAGGAAGAAGTTCAGCGTGTGGTGAATCGCTACTGGAATTCCGTGGCTTGGGTGGACTCACAGTTGGAGCAATTTTGTAAGTTTCTTAAAGCTCAAGGGCGATACGATGAGAGTATCATCATTGTCACTGGCGACCATGGTGAAGAGTTCCAAGAGCAGGGCAGTTGGTTTCACTGCTCGTCACTGAGACCAGAGCAAGTTGCTGTGCCGATTCTTATTAAATGGCCAGTCTCTATGGGGCGCGGAGAGGTTCGCAAGGATGTCAACCACATCGATGTCATGCCGACATTGATGCACGCCTTGGGGATGCCTCCAGAGACTTATCAGCAGCTGGCTGGGCGGAATCTGTGGGATGAAGCACTCATTCAGACATCTGTTTCTAGCACCGACTATGTCGGTAAAAACCCTGAAACGATGGTTCTGCGCCGAGATGGTTATGAGGCCGTCTTTTATTGGGAACGTTACTGGGAATCAGAGGTTCCTAAAGAGATCGTGCTGAAAAAATTCACTGACCCTGACGGCGAGCTGGTGCATTGTCTGGACGCTGTGGCATATGCTGAGGAGTTGAAAGCTCATTTCCCTGACGCCTTTGTGAGGTTCTTTAAGTCCCTAGAGGCTGTCACCGAATAAAAAGGCATTGATTGCTGAGTGCGCACTCTAAAAAAGCAGAGCCGTCTAGAAAAAGCATAGCCTTATACCAGCGATCGCGGCAAAGCCGATGACCGTAATCTCGAATGCCCTTTGGGAAATCAACGTGATTAATCGGTGCCCGCTCCACACACCAATGCCGATGGCTGGAGCTAAGATGATATTGGTTGTTAGGCTCTCTGCTGTAATGAGATTCAGACCAGCGCCCAGAGGGAGTTTGAGGATATTGATGATGAGGAAGAAGCGGGCACCCACACCAATGAGCTCCATCTTATCCATACGCCTGGATAGCATATAGATTTGCATGATCGGGCCTGCGGCATTTGCTAAGACTGTTGCCACTCCTCCAGCCGTGCCGCATGCAAAACCAAACTTCTTGGTGCAGGCGATGGCGAAGAACTTCTCTGGCTCGATGCGCTTCGCTAGCTGGGTGAAGGTCATTGTTAAAATAATGGCACCGATGACCTTTCGCATGGTGTCATTGTCGACACTACCGAGGATCCATACGCCAAACCCCATACCTATTAGAGCTGGCCAGGTCAGCCGCCAAACAGATTTCCAAGATGAATACTTACGGAAAGCGGGGTAAACGAGCAGGTCAGCAATGATCAACATCGGCAGAGCGAAGCCAAGTGACTCCTTGGCTCCGAGTAGATCTGCGAGAATAAAAACAGAGATAAGGGAGAGGCCCGAGAAGCCAGCCTTCGACACACCGATGCAATAGGCTGCGATGGTGACGAGCAGCCAAGCAGTAACGCCATCTGGTGTGGTGGAGAGCATAAAGTAATATGGTCAGTTTATGGCGATTTTTTCAAGGATTCGTCATTGGAATTTATCAGCGAAACGCTAGAACACATCCGCTATGTCAGATAAAAAACCTGTAGTGCTCATTATTCGTGACGGTTGGGGGGTCAATCCTGGAGGGGAAGCGACGGCCCAGAAGGACGGTAATGCCTCGCTTTTGGCGAACACACCGTATCACGAGACCCTTTTTGCCACCTATCCAAAGAGCTTTGTTAGCGCGTCAGGTGAAGATGTTGGCTTGCCAGATGGCCAGATGGGAAACTCAGAGGTAGGTCACCTCAACTTAGGTGCAGGAAGAGTCGTCTATCAAGATCTCACCCGTATTAACAAATCAATCAAGGATGGCGAGATTGGGCAGAATCCAGTGCTCAAGGAGGCCATGACAAAAGCGGCTGACGGCAAGACGCTTCACTTTATAGGTTTGGTTTCAGACGGTGGTGTTCACAGTCATCAGGATCATCTTATTGCACTCTGTAAAATGGCCAAAGAAAATGGCTGTGAGAAGATCATGGTTCATGCCATCACCGATGGGCGCGACACCTCTCCTACCGGTGGCAAGCAGTACCTCGAGTATGTGGAGGATGCCATAGCTGAGTCTGGTGCACGTATTGCCACGGTGATCGGGCGCTACTACGCGATGGACCGCGATAAGCGCTGGGACCGTAATCAAATTGCATGGGATGCCATTATCGAAGGTCAAGGGGAAGCCAAAGACATCCTCACCAGTGAAGCTGTTGCGGAAAAATACCAGCAGGACAAAACCGATGAGTTCCTGCTGCCTATGACCTTCTGCGAGCACGACAAACGCCGCATCAATGATGGTGATGTTGTCATCTGGTTCAACTTCCGTGCTGACCGTGCTAGACAAATTTCCGACGCCTTTCTCAAGCCAGAATTTGACGGCTTTGACACTCACGGAGCTCCCAAGGTGCACTACGTCACCCTGACTGAGTATGATGAGACCTACGGAGTGCCTGTAGCCTACGGCCCTGAGAACCTTAAGAACGTGCTCGGTGAAGTTGTCGCGGCTGCTGGCAAAACGCAGATGCGCATCGCTGAGACGGAGAAATACCCACACGTCACCTACTTCTTTAATGGCGGCAAAGAGACGCCTAACGAAGGAGAGGACCGCTACATCGTGCCATCTCCTAAAGTCGCCACCTACGACCTCCAGCCTGAGATGAGTGCCCCAGAGGTCATGGACAAAGTGGTCGAGCAGCTCAAGAACTACGACCTTTGTATTCTTAACTTTGCCAACCCCGACATGGTCGGACACACCGGCGTGGTTGAAGCTGCCATGAAGGCATGTGAGACCATTGATGAAGGTGTCAGACGTGTTTCCGAGGAAACACTTAGCCTTGGGGGTAAGCTCTTAATCACCGCTGACCACGGTAATTGTGAGAAGATGATTAACGAAGATGGCTCGCCACATACCGCGCACACCACTAACCTCGTGCATGCTATTTACGTCGCCGCTGATCATCATGATTATCAAGTCAGTGATGGTATCCTGGCCGATGTCGCGCCTACCTTACTCGACATGATGGGGCTAGAGCCTTCCGCTGAGATGACGGGTAAAAGCCTGCTCAAGAAAAAGTAGCAGGGCATAGGGATAGATTAAAAAGAGCGGGGCAAAAAAAATCCTAAGAAGAAAATTCCTAGGAGAGGGGGGCTTCAGAAAGTGAGCCTTTAAAAAAATGGTACACCCGAAGGGATTCGAACCCCTGGCCTCCTGATTCGTAGTCAGGCGCTCTATCCAGCTGAGCTACGGGTGCACATTTTTTTGCCAATCGGCGTGCGCGGAAAAAGCCACAATACGGAGGTAAGGTCAAGCCAACGCTGAAAAAAAACTTCGATTTCTGCCTGCATCGATCATGGTAGAGCGGTATTTATGGGGTTGACGCCCGATTAGCCCTTCAATGAAGCGGGGATCTGGCTCGGATTGGGGTAATGAAATTGCTTACCCTCATAATTACGCAGAGTGACACCGGCCTCATCGTTTTTGACCACATAGTCAGGGTTGATCGGGATTTTGCCGCCGCCGCCAGGGCCGTCTATCACATACTGGGGGATGGCGTAGCCCGTGGTGTGGCCCCGAAGTCCTTCGATCACCTCGATGCCCTTACTGATTGTCGTGCGCAGGTGTGCGGAGCCCTCGATGAGATCACATTGATAGAGATAGTAGGGTCGGACTCTACACATCAGAAGCTTGTGAACCAGATCCTTCTGAATTTCGACAGAATCGTTCACCCCCTGTAGCAGCACGGATTGGTTACCCATCGGGATACCCGCATCAGCAAGGCGGCCCAGAGCATCACGGACCTCAGAGGTCAGTTCACGGGGGTGATTGACGTGGATGGAAATAAAGAGAGGGTGATACTTTTTGAGCATCTTGCAGAGATCATCGGTGATTCTTTGAGGGAGGAAAACAGGGATGCGTGTGCCGATGCGGATGAATTGGATATGCGGGATCGCATGAAGGCGTGAGATAATGCGCTCCAGCCTGTTATCGGAGAAAAGCAGAGCGTCACCACCGGAGATTAATACATCACGGATGCCTTCATTCTTCTCGAGGTATTCGAATGCGGCCTCCCATTGCGTCTCTAGCTTTTGATCGGACACGCCCGAGACCACTCGGCTTCTCGTGCAGTAGCGACAATAGGCCGCGCAGCGATCGGTGACTAAGAAAAGAACTCGGTCAGGATAGCGGTGCACTAGGCCCGGGACAGGCATGTGGCTGTCCTCACCACAGGGGTCAGACATCTCGGCGGGGTCAGTAAGAGTCTCCTCAATACGTGGAATCATTTGCCGGCGAATTGGGCAGTTGGGATCCTCTTTATCGATGAGGTTAAAGAAGTGCGGCGTGATCGCCATCGCAAGCTTGTTGCCGGAGAGCAGCACGCCGGCGCGTTCCTCCTCGCTGAGTTCAATGTGCTGCTCGAGGGCACTGAGTGAAGTGACACGATTCTTGAGCTGCCACCTGTAGTCTTGCCAGAGATCACTATCGGTATCTGGCCAGAATCCTGGTGCGTAAGATGGAAAGGTGGTGGGCTGGATGTTGGGCATCGCTGTGGATTCTAGGCGTAATTTGTTATTTGTCAAAAAGAGTCCCTGATCTTTCTGAAGTGAATTTCTTCATTTGGAGTTTGGAGTTTTGGCGCAGTAGCGTTAGTCTACAGGCAATGTTTTCTGAGGCACTTCATGACATTTCCCGGCCAAGTTGTCTTGCTATTATTGGTGAGCTGAAGCGTTCTGGTGGCTTGGCTATTCCTGAATTAGCCAAGCTTCTTGAGATGAGCTACATGGGCGTGAAACAGCACTGTATCCGTCTAGAGCAGCAGGGGTATCTGAAAGCGTGGCGCGTTCCTAGAGTCGAGGTTGGGCGTCCGCAGAAGCTCTATAAGCTCACCAAGAAGTGTGACGAGCTGTTCCCAGATGGTGGAGTGCAGCTCGTCTTGGACCTGCTGGATGGTGTCAAAGCCACCTTTGGAGAGACTGCTCCGGAGAAGCTCCTCTACCATTACTTTGAGAAAGAAAGAGACCAGTGGATGAAGGCTGTGCGGCCAGGCAAGTCGCTGGTTGAAAAGGCAACACGCTTTGTCGATGCACGCATGAAGGCGGGCCATTTTTGCCACTGCCATTACTCAGCGGAGACCGGCTTCATCATCGAAGAATACCACCATCCACTCGGCCAAGTATTCATGCAGTATCCAGGGCTTAAGGTTATGGAGACGCGCATGATCGAGCAGGCACTGGGCACCAAGGTCGATCGTAAAGAGGATAAGGGCAGCCAGGGAGTGAAGTGCACGATTTATCATATCAGTACTTTAGGTTAGATTATATAAGGCGCTTGCGCTCCTCCTTGCCTTCGGCAACACCGTCGCCCGCTGGGGTGGGGTTATATAGCGCTTGCACGCCTCTCCGCCGGAGGCGGAACCGTTGTCCGCTTGGGTGGGGTTATATAACGCTTGCACGCCTTTGCGCCGGATGCGGAACGGCTGTCCGCTTCTTTTCTAGCTGGGTGCGGCTGTCTTTTCTGGGGTGCATGTTGGTCTTCGTGCAGAAAAGGTTTGAAGTCTTTGGGCTGAGGTTTGAAGATGCGCGTGACGATGAATACCTTTTACAATGCCTTTGATACTGAGCGGATGGAGGACTGGGGCAGTGGGGCGGATGATTTCCGCACACCTTTTCAGGTAGACCGTGATCGGGTGCTGCACACGCCGGCATTCCGAAGACTGCAGAGCAAGACTCAGGTATTCTGGAGTGGTGAGTATGATTTCTACCGCACCCGTCTAACCCACTCCTTGGAAGTGGCCCAGATCGGCAGATCGATCTGCCACTGGCTGGGGCATAGCTCAGAGCTACTACGGCCGGACTACTTCATTGACTCCGAGCTTGTCGAGGTGGTGTGCCTTTCCCATGACCTTGGCCACCCGCCCTTTGGTCATGCTGGGGAGCGCAGCTTGAACTACCTGATGAAGGACTATGGGGGCTTTGAGGGCAATGCGCAGACCTTACGCCTGCTGGCTGATCGGATTTTCTCGGTGAAGCGCACCGGCATGAACCCCACGCGCGCGTTTCTCGATGGCATCCTCAAATACAAAACCCTCTGGTCAGAGCTATGCGACGGGGACAAAAAACCGCACAATCACTTCATCTATGACCCTCAGGTTAAGCATCTTTCTTGGGCGATGGGGGAGATGGATTTTCCGGTTGAGCTGACTCCCGGTAAGAAGCGTGACGGATTTAAATCCATCGAGTGTCAGGTCATGGACTGGGCGGATGACACCGCCTACTCACTTAATGATCTAGCAGACAGTGTCAGAGCAGGTTTTTTATCTGTCGGTAGAATTGAAGCGTGGGCGGAAAAAACAGGAGAGTCCACAGGGCAGGGCACACCACTTGGAGACCTCATCAAGGCGATCAAGGGCAACCGGGTCGAGCCTTTTGCTGGCAAGCGCATCGGTCAGTATATCCAAGCAGCCAGCCTGCGTGAGGAGGTGAACTTCATGAGTGCCACCAGTAATCGTTACCGCTACGTCGTGGACGTCGACGAAGAGATCTGCCAAGAGTCAGCCTTATTTAAGCGGCTCGCTTATGAGGTGGTGTTCCTCTCTCCTGAGCTGAAGCAACTCGAACACAAGGGCAACTACATCCTCGAGCGTCTCTGGGAGGTGTTCAAGGCTCGCTACATTGAGGGTAAGGAAATCTCCGGCCAAGACTTTCAGCTGCTTCCGGATGACGAGGCTCAGGAGATTGAATCCACTGAGGATACCAACGAGCGTGCTCGTCTGGTGTGTGATTTCCTTGCCGGCATGACCGATGGTAATGCCACCCGCCTCTACAAGCGGCTCTTCGTGCCTGATTTTGGCTCGATTGGTGACTTGGTGAGCTGATCTAGCGTGGGTGGAAACCGTCACCAAAACGCACAAAATAGCTTGCACCCCTTTTTCTCTCTCCGAAATATTCGAAGTCCGAGCAAACCTCTCTGCAAACGAAGAAATGAGCGTTCAGAATCTCCTTCATCTTGATTGCACCCATTAGGAAAGCTCTTTCTCTTGAAGCCCGGACGGGTAGAAATGGGCTTGCTAAACTCATGGAAAACTGCGAAATCGACTTAAGTTTCATCGGGTTTCAAACA
>ERZ767285.140-NODE-140-length-31865-cov-4.607368_pt1 | contig 31865 bp, 25 predicted proteins | sample MGYA00374953_ERZ767285 | MGnify/ENA primary metagenome ERZ767285 (study PRJEB28947, sample SAMN06267186) | marine metagenome | isolation source: Columbia River Estuary | place: USA:Columbia River Estuary, USA | collected 2013-07-23 ...
TATCCTGGCCTGGTGTATTGCCGACTGCAGATGATGTATGAGTCGATGATTGCGATCAAACGTGTGGAGGCGGCCCGAAGTGTTGCAGACAAAAAAGAAGCTTAACATGAAAATTCTAGTAACAGGAACGGGTGGTTATATTGGTTCTCTGGCAGCACGTCGGCTGCTTGAGGCGGGTATGGAAGTGGTGGGAGTGGATTCCCGTGTTCGAGGCTTTTTGAAGCCGATGGAGATTCTGAGGAAAGAGTTTGGTGAGAAAAAATTTCGTTATTATAAAAAGGATATTCGCACTGAGATTGACTCGGTGTTTGCTTCTGAGCCGAGTATCGATGCGGTGATGCATTTTGCTGCCTTGTGCAATGTGGGTGAATCTGAACAGAGTCCGAATCTCTATTTTGACAATAACGTTGGTGGCGTGGTGTCCTTATTGGATGCAATGAAGCAAGCGGGTGTGGCCAAGCTGGTGTTCTCCGCGACCTGTGCGACCTATGGTAACCCTGAGCAGGAAGTGATCTCAGAGACACACCCACAAAATGCGCCGACCAGCCCGTATGGCGAGTCCAAGGCGATGGCGGAGCGGGTGATCGACTGGTATGGCAAGCTGTTCGGACTGCGCAGTGTCAAGATGCGCTACTTTAACATCTGTGGCGCTGCCGATGACTCACTCTTTGGCGACTCTAAAAAACCCTCGTTCCACCTGATGCAAAATGCAGTGCGTGCAACCATGGGCATCGCTCCTTTTGTATTGAACTACACCGAGGTGGATACGCCTGATGGCTCACCCATTCGAGACTACATCAACGTGGAGGATCTGGTGGATGCGCATATCAAGGCGCTGGGTTATCTGGGATCAGGTGGTGAGAGCGATGTCTTTAACCTAGGCACAGGAACGGGCAACTCGGTTTTTGAAATTGTCACTGAAGTTGAGCGTATCATGGAGGTGGAGCTGGAAAAGTCAGTGGGCGAGCGCCGTGGTGGTGACGCCAATATCGCTGTAGCCGATAACCGTAAAGCGAAAGAGATACTCGGTTGGGAGCCACAACGCAGTATCGAGCAGTCGGTTAGGTCATTGGCAAAATGGTATGAGTCTCGGCCGAATGGCTGGGACTATTGATATTACTCGTTAGCTCATTAAGCAAAAAGCCGATGCATTTTGTATTCATCAACCAGTATTACCCTCCCGATGCGGCGCCAACGGGAATCATGCTGGTCCGTGTGGTGCAGGAGATTGTCGAGGCGGGGCATCAGGTAACGGTGATCTGTGCCAAGGGAGGTTATGCTTCAAAGGGAGACGATGACAAAGAGCTCAAGAGAGCCGAAGAGCTTCAACAGGACGGTGTCAAGGTAGTCCGTGTCGGGGCGACCTCATTTGGCCGAGGTAGTTTTATCGGCAAGTTGGTTGATTACGTGAGTTTTTATGTAGGAGTGGTGTTGGCTTTAGTTGGCCTGTCCCACAAGCCCGACAAGATCGTTGCTCTGACGACGCCGCCGTATTTGTCAATCTTGGCGCGGGTCTTTTCAAAAAGGCACGGCTGCGGCCATTCTCATTGGGTGATGGATTTATACCCAGACGTGATGGTTGCTCACGGTATGCTGAAGTCTGGAAGTGTGCTTCACCGTTTGCTGGCAGCTTTGGCACGCTGGGGCTTTGGCGGGCAGAGATGCAGTGAGGTGATTTCATTAGGGCCTGATATGGCCCAGCGGGTTGCTTGCTATTTAGATGAGGGCAAAACAAGTCCATGGATACCGCTTTGGAGTGGATCGAACACCTCATCAACTGTGCCTGATGAGGTTATGTCACTGCGCGAAAGCCGAGGCTGGCGAGAGGAGGACCTTGTGCTGATGTATTCTGGCAACATGGGCCTAGGGCATTTATTTGATGAGGTTCTGGCGGTCGCATCAGAAGAGGCCTCTGCCGAAATAAGTAGAGCCAAGAACACGCGTTTTGCTTTTTTTGGTGGTGGTAAACGCCGTGCGGAGATGGAAGCCTTTGTTAGCGCTCATCCTGATGCTTCGGTTGAGCTTCATGATTACGTTGATGCTCAAGATTTGAATGCACATCTCGCTAGCGCGGATGTGCATTTGGTGTCTCTGAGGCCAGAGTGGGATGGTACGATGGTGCCGTCGAAGCTTCAGGGTGTGTTCGCGGCACGTCGGCCGGTGATTTTTATTGGTTCAGAGAATAGTTCGATTGGGCAGTGGGTCTTGGAGAGTGGCGGTGGCTGGTTGATTGCTCCAACAGATGTTGATGCTCTGAAGTTAGCGATCGGGGAGGCTTCAGAGCCTGATGAATGTGACCGCAGAGGAGAACTTGCACACAGCTTCAGTATGGAGTATTTTAGTGGCAATATCAACGCACGTCGTGTTGCCAATTTGCTGGTGAACGGGCGTTGATGAATAGAGCTCAGCATTAGTTTGTTAGCCTCCATTTTGACTGCATCGTGAGTCCAGAAAGTGGACATCAATTCGACCATATTTGATGGTTGATATTTAATATACATTAAGTAATATCACCCAATGTCTCGTAGCAAGAGAAAGAGAAAAAAAATCCAAAGGCACCTAAAGCTGTATAGGTCTACCTATTTGTCTCTTCTCTTAATTGTGGCCTCATCTGTCATTGTAATGGGGCTTGCCAATATGCTCATCAAAGAGGAGAGCCGCTACAAGACGACAGTGAAGAAGCTGGTAGGTAGCCCTGAGCAGCGCTATCAAAAAGCATTATCTTTGCTCATTGAAGGTGACGGCAAACAAGCTTGGGTGATGATGTTTAACCTAGCTAGGCTTGGTGATTCAGCAGAAAATCCTCTTGGTTTTGGTAAAGCTCACCTCTGGGTCGCTAATGACAAGCTATCCCACTTTAATTCTGACTTTATCTGGAAGTTTCCGGGCCTTGATCAGCGAGGAGGTAATATCTTAGCTTTGCCAGAGGATGAAGAAACGGCTGAAATTCAACTTCATCTGTCTCACGCGATATCACTGAACCCAGAGCTTAAGAAAGCATATCCACTGTTGGCAGCGACGCTGGTGTCCCAAGGCGAGCGTAATCAAGCGGTGGAGGTCTTAATGAACGCGGTTGGTCATGAGGATGAACCACACCCTCAATTACATATTCCTCTGGCACATGTGCTTGCGATGAAGGGCAATGATTTGGAGCTGAAAGACAGAATGCTATATTTATTTGATACCCTAGGTAGAACGACACGCCATAGCAGGGGGACTGATATTTCTGGAAGAATCACCTATATTCTCAGCGCAATCATACTAAGAAGGTATGAAATTGCAGACAATGCATTGCAAATTTTAGAGTCTAGGTTCTCAAGCAATAGAGCTAATCGAGGTGAGCTAAAATCATCTTCAAGAGTTTCACCACTGGAACAGGTGAGGGCATTGCGCATGGCATACCACTACAATAGGGCGGTCGCGGCTTTTAAGGAGCTTCCATCTGGCGCGAGTTCTGGCTTTGCTAAGACAATTGATGAACTCGAACTGGTGGTCCAGACGCAGCCGGACTGTGAATCAGCGATTGCTGCCCTATCCTACATTGCAGATAGAGATCCGAGCGAAAAAGAGAGGGTGAAGAATATTCTTCAAAAAGTGTTGTCAGCTTCGAAAGCATCCCGAGGCTCCAAGTCTCAGTCGCAGGTGAATATTTCACTGGCAACACTGGATCCAGCAGCAACTCAGGATAGGCGAAAGCTGCTCGAGGAAGCCGTGGTGTCAGATCCCCAAAATGCAGAAGCAATCCTCCAATTGACGCAAGTCTTGCTGGCTGAAGAAAGTCCAGATTACTTGCGGGTTGAGCAAATGATCAGAAAGGCACTAAGGTCTTGTGATGCGATTTATCACGCTGATTTGTATCACCGACTTGGTGAAGTGCAGGTGCATTACCAAAAATGGCAGAAAGCAATCGTTTCCCTAGAAAGATCTCTATCGAAAGCGTCAGATCAATCATCTGTCCATCAATTACTCGCCGAAGCTTACGGGGCTATTGGGCAAGCAGATATCGCGGCACAGCATCGTGAGCTGGCTGTCCAGAAAGCCAAATAAACGGCAGCTTAAGAGTAAAACTAACCACATAATGACGGAAGAAGATAATAAACAGGGCCAATGGAAAGCTTGGGTGCTGACGGCTATGGCGGCATTGCTGTGGCTGCCCATGTTGCATAATTATTTTTCAGTGCTGCAGGAAAGAGACAGCTATAAGCTATGGCCGCTGTTGGCTTTAGTGATCGTTGTAATGTTTGTTTTGCGTTGGAGGCGTGCCCCTGTTGCTCAGACGTATGCGCCCCGCTGGGCTTTATGGCTGACCTTTATCCCTGGGGTCATTATGTTGTTATTCGGATTGCTGTATTTTGTGCCATATGCTGCGACTATGGGGTGGTTGGCTGTCATGGCAACTGCGGCGCTTTACCTTTCCTCATTTAGGAAGGTAGAAAACCTGCTGGGGCTATGGCTGTTGTTGTTGCTGTTTCTGCGACCACCATACCAGGTTACGCTGCGCATCATGACGTGGATGGAGAATTTTAGTATTTCTACCGCTTCAAAAATGCTCGATTACGGAGGCACCATACACGTTGTTCAGGGCACTACCCTAGGCCTTCCGAGCCATGATTTCCGCATTGATCATATCTGTAGTAGTTGGGTGTCACTGGTGAGTATGGTGGCGTGTGCTGCAGTAATTTGTGTGGCCAGAAATAGGCGCTTATCTCATTGTTTGGTCGTATTTCTAATGTCGTTGGCATCGACTTGGGTTTTGAACATCCTGCGTGTCTATTTAGTGATTAACGTTAAGATTCGTTATGGGCTAGATTTATTGGATGGGGCTTATGTGGGTGTTTACCATTTCATATCATTCATGCTCGGTATCTGCCTGGTGTTGTGCACTGACGCGCTGGTTGTTTTCCTCTTTTCACGAGCTAAGAAAGATGTGGTCGACAGTGATATGATTAGGCGTGCAAAGAGCCCACTTTCTCGACTTTGGACGTCGATCTCTCATATCGAGTTGGGTCGCTTGTGTGCTTATTTTGTCTCCTTGAGGCCTGTTCAGGTTGGTCGTGTGTCATTTGTCGTGATCGTATTGATGCTCGGATCTTTGATAGCCATGGAAACAGTCGTTATCTATCAGCGCCAGGCGGTTACTAAAATGGAGTTCATGTATGATGAGGACGGGTTGACAAAACTGGGTGAGAATTCATTTGTCCCAGATCGTGACGGTTGGGAGCTAACAAGCTACGATACTGAAAGGCGCGAGATCATGAATGTCTGGGGTGCTTTTTCGAGTACGTGGCGACTCAAATACAACGGTCTGACGGTTACCTTTTCTTTAGACTATCCATTTCACGAATGGCATGACGTAAAGCGCTGCTACTACAAAGTGGGCTGGCAGCTTATTGATGAAAAAATCTTGAGGACGTTGCCAGCAGTTGATTGGCAAGCATCCGAGACTGACATGCTGACTCCAAATGGTGACGCGGGTTTTATTCTGTGCAGTAATTGCGACCATCTGGGTAATGCCGTGGTGCCAAAGCCGGCGAAGCATGACCTGTCGATGTTGGTTTACCGTCTACAACCTAGCCAGATGACCCCTCCATTTGGTGATTCCTACGACCAAGATCGACGCACATTATATCAAACGCAAAGCATGGTGTCCAATCCACGCCCTTTAAATGAGGCGACCAAGCAGGAAGTTAGGCTGATGTATGTCGATTTTCGTGAACAGATCAGGCGAGCCATCGCTAGCCAAAGCCGAAACAAGTAGTAGCTCATTTAAGATAGAATAATGAACAACCCATACGATCAACACAGGCTTGCCAAGCTAAAGCACAGATCCATCGTGCGCTATGTTTGGGTTCTGATCACTCGATTTCCCGCTTTTATTATCTGGCAATTATCGAGGCTCATTCCGGCTGAGCTAGGGCGACGCTTGGGTAAGCGTTTTGATTTTTTGCTGGTGCCGTTTCGATCTTTGATTGATTTGGCCATGTTTTGGCTAACAACAAGGGCGTGGAAGCATCTTGCCTTTGCTGCCCCGATGATTTTGCTGCTAATGTGGATTTTCTCAACGCTTTTTCTGGCCAATGGTATGAGCGAAAAGGATTTCTACAAACCCTATCGTAAGTCGATGATGACGGCCCTTCAAACAGGTAATAATAATAAGGCAGACTTTATGGCCGGGAAGCTTCTCGCGGTAAATGCATATCAGAGAGATGAGCAGATGCTCTTTGCCGCGATGATCGCCGCCAACGAAATGGGTAATATTCCTCGCCGAGATATGCTGCGGCAGCTTCTGACGACGGAGCTAGACTCAGCTCGTACTCATCTTTGGTCGGCAACGGCATTGCTTTCTGATCGGTCTAGAGGTCGTGGCAACGTGCCGCGTGCGATTGAGCATATTAAAAAGGCAATCACCCTGAGTGATAATGCGGATGAGATTAAACGCATGAAGATGCAGTTGGTGAATGTCTATTACCGCGCTGATCGTCCAACTGCGGCGCTTGAGATTCTCAATGAGCTTGGAGTCACTGACTATAGGATGGGTGTCTTGCGTGGTAGTATCTATTTGCGAAATAATGAAAAACTCAATGCCAGAGAGGCGGCGCTCAATACCTTAGCAAGCCTGGACACGGATGACGTTAACAAAGAAGACTACCTTAAGGTGAATCTCGATGCTTTGAGTATTTTGTCAGATGCGGGGGGTAAGCTTAGCTTGATCGAAAAAAAGATCTCAGAGTTGATTTCCTTGATGGAGAAAAAATTAGCGCTAAATCCTGACGATGCTGATCTGAAGCCTATCATGGCTCAGTCTTATTTACTGTTAGGGCGTACCTTGTTTCAACAAGATGGCTCGGTAGAATACGTCAGGACGCTTGATGCCTTTGATAAGGCGCTAGGGGTGGCAGAAGTGTTGCCAGCTCAAATTGGTCAATTCATCTTGTTTGTCGGTAGCATGCCGGAAAGCCGTGTTCGCCAAGCTCTTATTCAAGGTAAAGGTGTTGCTACAGGTCATATTTTACTTGGTCTAAACGCATGGAGAAAAGGGAAGTCTGATGTGGCAGATTTTCATTTTCGCCTAGCCACTGCGCACCAACCTAACTCTCTGAGGGTACTTGAATATGTAGCACTCAATTACACTCGCAAACCGGTTCAAGGTAATTTCAAAATGTCTCTTTCTCGTGACCCAAGTTGGCGACAGGCGATAGCGCTGCTCGATATTGCTGCAAAAATCGACGAGGTGCCCTTGGGAAGTAATCTTAAATTTCAATGCTTAGTTTTAGCCGAAAAACAGCGTTGGGCTGAGATCATTGTGAAGCTCGAAAAGCATATCGATAAGATATCGGGCTCCTATCGTGTCGAGTTTTTAAGCATTTTGGTTAGAGCCTATGGTGAACTTGGGGATTTGGAAAAGGCACGAGAAATCAACCAGATTTTACAAGAGCAGGTAAATGGGTTATAATAATTAGCTCCCACGCTTTTCAAAAAACATTGACCATTTAGCATTTTTTTATTATTAACTTAGGCTGATCAATGCTTAGCGCCTCTAAAAGTATTGTCACCACACACGAATCCATGGTTGCTCCGCCCCTTAATACCGAAAACATAAAAGTCGAAAGCTCTAGTGATGCTGCTGCCTTTGTATCAATCGATGATACGTCCGACATGGCAATGGGATCGATTTTTGATGATGCCGATAAGCACAAGCAAGGCGCTGTGCTGCACTGGAAGAGGGATATTATTCGCCATATTTATCCTGCGGCACTGCTTGTTTTTGATGTCCTGTTGATTGCCGCTATTTTCATTATTGGTAATTATCTGCGCTACGATGAGGATATACTGACGACGGTGAGCAGAAGGGTATTACTGGTGATTGAAATGGGTAGTGTCTTAGGGGTTGCTCTGGTCGGTGGTTACAATTACCGAACTAACACCAAAAACTTTCGATTTCTCAGTGAGCACATTATTGTCTCAACGGTTGTTTTCGTGATTGTTTTCTTTTTGGTCTATTCGGTGGTCAGCTACGGTTTCAACCTGCACTCAGCTCGTTTTGTGGTAGCAGTTCCATTAATCGCCTTTCCGATATTGTCGATGGCCTATCGATTCATTCTTGGTAAAGCGAAATTGACTTACCAGCGTGGTAATGCTTTTTGCATCATAGGCAAAGGTTGGGCGGCACAAGATTTGTACCAAAGAATACAGCGAGATGATAATAGCCACGAGGTGATTGTCGTTGATCCCTTTGATTCTGATGTCGGTGAACATTTGATAGAGGATGATCCTGATTCTCCGATTTTAGAATCGATCGAAAAGATGAACTTTCAGTCCTCGATGCATGGTCGTTACGTTGAAAACTATGTGTTAACGTATTCGCCCGATCAGATGCCCTATAATTTGGTGAAGAGATTGGCAGTCGCACAGTTCAACGGTAATAATGTGTGCTCATATGATGCTTACCTGACAAACTATCTTAAAATGGTATCACCACGGGAGGTGAATATGGGTTGGGCTCTCAAAGGTGGCTTCACTACTCATAATAATACTTATGAGCGTATCAAGCGAGCGTTTGATATTACATTTGGTCTCATTGGTATTGCTGTCTTTTGGCCGTTGATGCTGGTAACGGCTCTGCTTGTGAAACTAACGAACCCAGGCCCTGCAATATTTAAGCAAGAGCGAGTGGGTCACAGGGAGGTTCCTTTTACGCTTTACAAGTTTCGCACCATGAAGGTGCGGTCTGAGGAAGGCTCGATGTATACTGAGAAAAATGATTCTCGCTTGACCCCGATTGGTAAATTCTTGAGGAAGACTCGCATCGATGAGTTGCCGCAATTTTGGAATATTCTCAAGGGGGATGTCAGCCTGGTCGGGCCAAGAGCGGAATGGTCGGCACTGGTCAAAGGTTATGAGGCCAAGTTTCCCTATTATCATTTTAGGCATGCCGTGAAACCCGGTATCACCGGATGGGCGCAAGTGAACTACTCATACGGAGCTAGTGATCAGGATACTCTAGAGAAACTATACTATGACCTTTATTATGTTCAAAAACACAGCCTGATGCTTGATGCGATCATAATTATCAAAACGATTTATACGGTTGTATTTGGTCGAGGTCAGTAATCGCCGGTTACCCTATTTACTATTTATAAAACAACCCCATCTTGCAGAAGGTGGGGTTGTTTCTTTTTCCAAGTCTGTCTAATATTCAGCTGTGCGACTGAAAATGACTTTAGCTTATGATGGGCGACCCTTTGAAGGGTGGGCGACTCAGCCTAGTGGTAATACGATTCAAGATTATCTGGAAAAGAGCATCTCGGAGGTGGCGAAGCAGAATGTGCGTATTCATGGTTCGGGAAGAACGGACACTGGCGTGCATGCGCTTGGTCAGGTGGCCCACTTCGATGTTCCTGATGGGATGAGTATGAACGCATACAACTGGGTGCCGGCGGTGAATAGTAAATTACCAGCAGCCGTTCGGGTGATGGATTGCGAGGAAATGCCGAAGGATTTCCATGCTCGCTTTAGTGCAGACTCGAAGACTTACTCGTATGACTTGTGTTTAGCTCCTGTGCTACCACCGTTGAGTGCCGGTTTGGCATGGCATTTGCCTCGCCAACTTGATGCCGACTCATTGGTCAAAGCACTCAGTCTATTAGAGGGTGAACACAGTTTTCAGGCTTTTTCAGCCAAGAGGGGGAATGAGACAGAGGATACAGATTATGTAAGAGTGCTGAATCAATGTGAACTGGTGACGACAGAGATGGGCTACCGGATCTTATTTTCTGGTAATGGTTTTCTCTACAAGATGGCGAGGTTGCTGACGGGGGCGGCTGTTTATGCGGCCCAAGGTCGTTTGCGGCTCGATGATCTCAACAGCTTGCTGGATCAAGCACCTGACCTGCCACACGGAAGGTCCCCATTTTGTGCGCCCCCAGATGGGCTGATCCTAGATCACGTTACCTATGGCTAGGAGTACGGGCAGTATGTAAAAAAACGCGCCACACTAAAGAGTGTGACGCGTTTGTTTTAAACTTTATTTTGTGAAGTTTCTTGGGGCCTCAATTAGTGGGCTTTGCAGAATTCTTCGAAACGGGACAAGCCCTCGTTCAATACGTCGAGCGTGGTGCAGTAGCTGAGGCGAATGCTGTTGTCATGGCCAAAGGCGATACCCGGAACAGCAGCAACGCGATAGCGATTGAGTAGCTTGTCACAGAGATTGACTGATTTGATGCCGATTTGCTCGGTGTCTACTAGGCAATAGAACGCACCTTGTGGCTCGGTTACCTTGATGTTGGGGATCGCACTGAGGCGGCCGTAAACAAACTGGCGGCGAACATCGTATTCAGCATTGAGGTCTCGGATGAAGTCTTTGCCTCCCTCGAGGGCCGCAAGCGCGCCGTATTGAGCAAAGGTGGTTGCATTGGAAGTGGTGTGCCCTTGTATCTTGGACATGGCTTCTGCAATAGGCTTTGGAGCTGCGGTGTAACCAACACGCCATCCTGTCATGGAGTAGGCTTTGGAGAATCCATTCACAGTGATGGTAAGGTCATACAGGTCCTTGCCAAGAGATGCGATGCTGGTGTGTTTAGTATCACCGTAAACGAGGTGCTCGTAGATCTCATCAGCGAGAATGATGATGTCCTCGTAGAGGGCGACATCGCCGAGGGCGCGTAGCTCGTCAGCAGTGTAGACTGAACCGGTGGGGTTGCCTGGTGTGTTGAGGATGATCATCTTAGTGCGGCCAGTCATGTTTTCCTCGAACTGCTCAGGGGTAATCTTCCAATTGTTTTCTGCAGTGGTTTCAACGAATACTGGCTCAGCTCCTGCAAGGCGAACCATCTCTGGGTAGCTCACCCAGTATGGAGATGGAATGATGACTTCGTCACCTTCTTCGCAAACGGCAAGAATAGCATTGAAGCATGACTGCTTAGCACCTGAGTTGACAACAATTTGGCGGGGGTCGTATTCGATGCCGTTGTCTGTATTGAGCTTACTGGCAATTGCCTCTCTAAGCTCGGGGATGCCTGATGCAGGCGTGTATTTGGTTTTGCCGTCGTTGAGGGCTTGAATGGCTGCTTGCTTAATGAAGTCAGGGGTGTCCTGATCTGGCTCACCGCCAGCAAGTCCGTAAACTTCCTCGCCACGAGCTTTCATGGCTTTGGCTTGGTTGGTGACTGAGAGGGTGAGGGAGGGGACGACTTTGTTGACGCGTGATGAGATGGAGTCCATGGTGCTGTATGTTTTGAAAACAATTGATATGTTCACCCGCAGAGGGAGTAACAGTGATTTTCACAGCACATCTCCCTGCGAGATGATGCAGACTGGGTATCTGATAATTTTTTTGATGCAAGCCAAATGGTGCATCGAGGGTATGATTTATTGCGCCCAGACTATGGTTGATGAGTCCCTCGTGCCGTCATCCATTTGCCTTTGCGAATAATTTGCGAGAAGTGGAGGCCTGATTTTTTTGCGATGGCTTGGGTTTCATCCCATTGGTCATGAAGAATGCCAGACACGATGAGCTCTCCCTTTTCTTCCATAGCCTCTACGATCGTTGGGAATGCTTGCTGTAAGATGGTGGAGAACAGATTTGCTACTACCACAGGCCATTTGCGCTTGGGATGCCAATCAAGAACGTCAACTTCGGACATTTTGACGAGGCTCACTTGATTACGCCGCACATTGCGCCTGGCAACTTTGACAGCCTGCGGGTCAAAATCCATGCCTTCGCAGTGATGAGCACCCAGCATGCGAGCAGCAATGGCGATCACTCCAGTTCCTGTTCCAAGGTCCAGTAGGTCCCAGTCTGAAGATGCCCGCTCTTTGGCGATGTCGACAAGGAAGCGCATACATGTCGAAGTCGTGGCATGATCACCAGTGCCAAATGCCATGTCGGCTGGTATTTGCACAATGTGTCTGCCAGGGAAATCTTTAGCGAGCTTCTCGCGGGCATCATCGTCTCGTAAGCCTGTAATGATAATCGAGCTTCTGATTTTGATGGGGGCATTGGATGGTTCTGTAAGAGCAGCCCAGTTTTTGTGTACTAGTTTACGAATACTGCCGCCGAACAGCTTTTTGATGCTTTGAGCCTCATCTTCGGTTTCGGTATAAACTTCGACGCGAACCGTTTTATTGGTTTTGAGTCGTGTAATCACGGTGTTGGGATTGCCGTGGAAGCGATCTTCCCATGCATCCATCCATTTAATTCCAGATAGTTTAGACCAAACCCACATGTTCGAAATAAACACAAGTTAAGCCAATGGGGAATTTAAAAACTTAGCTGAGTTCTTTTTTGTCAGCTGTTTGGCAAAGTTTCCTGAGTTTCTAGGGCTTCGCCACATTTACGGCAATACGAGGCATCAGGTAAGTGGCCATGGATACCACAGCCAGGGCACGCATCTGTTGTTTCATCCGGACGCATGGCTACTTTTATCATGTCACTGGTTACAATGCCTGTAGGGACGGCGATAATGGCATAACCAGCTAAAACCATGATAGAGGTGAAAAACTGGCCAAGTGCAGTATGAGGAGTGATATCGCCAAATCCAAGAGTGGTGATTGTCACGATGGAGTAATAGATGCTAACTGGAATACTAGTGAAGGATGTGCCTTCTTGGTGACTTTCGACAATGAACATGAGTGTGCCGGCAATCATGGCTAGGATGAGAACGGCAAAGAAAAAGACCGTAATTTTTGCTCTTGATGCTGCAAGGCCCCGCATAATGGTATTTGCACCTCGCACGTGCGAGACCATTTTCAAGACGCGGAACATGCGTAGGAGTCGTAACAAGCGAATGACAGCATAGGGGGTGCCACCGCCAAATGCCAATGCAATGTAGCTAGGGAGGCAGGACAGAAGGTCGACAATTCCATAGAAACTGAAGATATACCTCAATGGGCGCCGAACTAACCAGATACGCAGAAAGTATTCTATGGTGAAAATAGTGGTGAAAACCCATTCAGCGGTAGCTAGCTGCTTGTGGTATCGTAGATCGATAGAGGCAACACTCTCTAGCATGACTGCCAATACAGATGCGCCAATCACCCAGAGGAGGGCTACGTCAAAAAACTTCCCAGAGGGGGTTTCGGCTTCAAAGATGATTTCCCACAGCTTTTCCTTGAAAGTTAGCTTGCGGGCTGGACTGTTTGCTTGGTCTGAGTTCTCCTCGGGATCTTGCACGAGAGCAATCATGCTAAAACGAGGTGAATTTGTCAATTGCCCCCTCAAGTCAGTGCAAAGGAGGCAAATTCTCTCAAAGCCTGCAGATTAGGCGAAATTTGGGTTGACATGTCATCGGCTCACTCCTAGTTTGCGCGCCCCTCGATAAGAGGTGGGTGGTTCATTCCATCCTGGGAAGCCGACTTGCTTTGCCCCTTAAATACGCATGCAAGTCACCAACACTAAACACAAAAAAGACCAATGAAAACTTTTTCAGCCAAAGCTCAAGATGTTGAGCGCAAATGGTATGTGATCGACGCCCAAAATAAGGTGCTCGGTCAAGTCGCAGTTGAAGCCGCCAATTTATTGCGCGGTAAAAACAAAACTATTTTCACACCTCACGTTGATACTGGTGACTTCGTCATCATCACCAACGCTGAAAGAGTTGTTCTTACAGGCAACAAGGAGGGCGAGAAAATCTATACTCGTTACACTGGTTATGTCGGCAATCAAAAAGTCGAGACGCCTAAACAAGTTCGTGCACGTCGCCCAGAGTTATTGCTCGAGCGCGCTATCCGCGGAATGGTTCCTCACAACAAGCTTGGTGATGCAATTTTCAAAAAGCTTAAAGTTGTAGTTGGTTCCGATCATTCACACGATGCCCAACAGCCAGAAGTATACGAAATCAAGTAACTGAAAGTTACCGAGCTATTATATAACTACTTACCAAATTATTTTCATGAGCGAAGCCACTACTTACACCGCCACAGGTCGCCGCAAATCTTCAGTTGCCCGTGCCTGGGTTACTTCAGGAAGCGGAAGAATCACCATTAACAATCGCCCCTTCGAGGAGTATGTGCCAACGGTGACATTACAAAACTCAGTTCTTGAGCCATTTCAAAAGACCAAGCTGGTTAACAAATTTGATGTCAAAATCTCCGTCAAAGGCGGAGGAATTGCAGGACAGGTTGGAGCCATTCGATTGGCCATTTCACGTTCACTCTGTGATCATGACGAAGAACTTCGCCCTGCGCTGAAGGAAGCAGGCCTTATGCGCCGCGACCCTCGTCAGAAAGAGCGTAAGAAATACGGTCAGCCTGGTGCTCGCAAGAAGTTCCAGTTCTCCAAGCGTTAATCTTAATTTTAAACTACACAGCACTACAACAAAGCTATGTCTAAACATTCATCACTTAAAGCAACAGGCGGAGCCGGCGGAAAGCGTTCCGTGCTTAAGCGTTTCGAGCGTATCAAATTGCTCAAGGAGCGCGGTCAATGGCAAAAAGGAAAGAGCCCTATTGGTCTTCCAAAAACAAAGCCTGAGGCTTAAGCGGAACTCAACGCAGCAACATATTTCAACCCGCCCCATGAAAATCATCGGGCGGGTTTTCTTTGCCTCGATTATATCGATACCACCATCAATTCCTAATTCTCCCTAAAACTACCATGTCACAGCAAGCCAAAGGCACCCGACTCAATAAATATCTCGCATCATGTGGAGTGGGATCACGCCGTGCTTGTGATACCATGATCCAAGAAGGTAAGATTTTCGTAAACAACAGTCGCTGTGAAAACCCGGCAACTCAGGTTGGTCCTGACGACATAGTTCGCGTGGGCCGCAAACATGTTAGCCCGCGGAGCACGGAGGTTATTCTGCTCAACAAACCAGCAGGACTTGTTTGCACTGCTCAAGATGAGCTGGGAAGAGGGACGATTTACGATATTTTACCGCCAAAGCTGCAACACCTCAAAAATGTTGGGCGCCTAGATAAAGATTCTGAAGGTTTACTCGTACTCACTAATGATGGTGACCTAGCCCTTAAGCTAACTCACCCTGGGCACAAGGTAGAGAAGGAATACCTCGTGACCGTTAATCAGGCATTCGCCAATGAGCTGATGGATCAGCTAGTGAAAGGTGTTCATACTCCTGAGGGTCGAGCTAAAGCGAAGTCGGTGCGTCGTATTTCGCCACGTCGACTGAAGGTGGTATTAGAAACTGGGCTGAAGCGTCAAATTCGATACATGTTCGATGCTCTGCACCTTAAGGTAACCAAGTTGGTCCGTATTCGTATCGGTATGCTTGAGGATACAAGGATTGAGTTGGGTCGCTGGCGTCATTTGGATGAGTCAGAGGTCGAGGCTCTTGGTCAAAACCCGCCACAGCGCAAAATTCCTGATGATGTGTCTCGAGCTACAAGAAATCGAGTCACCAGAAAGTCTACTCGCAAGGTAGCAAGTAAGAGTGCGCGCAAGACAGCACGTAAACAGACCAAACGCACGGCAACAAAAACCGCAGGATACAAATCATCGCGCCCTCCATTCAAACGAGCGGCTAAAAAAGTATCTCGCCGACGGAAAAAGTAGGTTGTCCTATGCTCAATAGCTGTCTAGGTTTTGTGAATCATAGCAAAACAGACTAGCCTATTATGAGTAAAAATATTGAAAGCCATCTCAGTGAAGATCGCGAATTTAAGCCGTCGAAGGAATTCTCTAAAAAAGCACGCATATCTAGCATGTCGCAATACAAGCGCATGCACAAAGAATCGGTAGAGAAGCCCCATGTTTTCTGGGCACGGGAAGCTAAAGAGCTGCAGTGGAGTAAGAAGTGGGGTAAAGTACTCGATTGGAAGGCGCCGTATGCTAAGTGGTTCGTCGGCGGTAAGACCAATGTATGTGTCAACTGTGTAGATCGTCACGTCGATGAAGGACGTGGTAACAAAGCTGCATTCCTATGGGAGGGCGAGCCTGGTGATAAACGCACTATTACCTACAGTCAGCTCAAGCGTGAGGTGAGTCGTTTTGCTAATGTGCTCGAGGCGAATGGGGTAAAATCAAAAGACCGTGTGCTTATTTATATGCCTATGGTTCCTGAGGCGAGTATTGCGATGCTGGCCTGCGCGCGTATCGGAGCGGTTCATTCGATTGTTTTTGGAGGCTTCTCCGCAGAATCTATCAAGGATCGCTTGGATGACTCCGAAGCTAGCTGCGTCATAACCGCTGATGGTGGCTGGCGCCGCGGTAGTGTGATTGATCTCAAGTCCAATGTCGACGAGGCTTTGAAACGAGACAAGTTTGTCAAAAAAGTGATTGTGCTCAAACGTACTGACAACAAGGTCAAGATGAAGAGGGGGCGTGACGTTTGGTGGCATGACGAAACGGCTAAAGTGCCAGGCACGCACAAGCCAAAGTTCTTTGATAGTGAACACCCTTTGTTCATTCTCTACACCTCAGGCTCAACCGGTAAGCCAAAAGGTATATTGCACACTACGGGTGGCTATATGGTCAATACTTACGCAACCTGTAAATATATTTTCGACATGCGTGATGACGATGTCTACTGGTGCACAGCCGATGTCGGCTGGATTACGGGGCACTCATACATTACCTATGGCCCAATGCTTAATGGTGTCACGCAAGTGATGTATGAAGGTGCTCCTAACTTCCCCGATTTTTCCCGTTTCTGGCAGATCATCGAGGAATATGGAGTTACGATTTTCTATACCGCGCCTACAGCCATCCGAGCGTTTATCAAAGCAGGTGATGAGTTAGTCGATAAGCATGATTTGTCATCATTACGTCTTTTAGGAACTGTCGGTGAGCCGATCAACCCTGAGGCATGGATGTGGTATTATAATAAAATCGGTGGTGGTCGCTGTCCGATCGTTGACACATGGTGGCAGACGGAGACTGGGGCGATTATGATTTCGCCCATGCCCGGTTGCACCCCGATTAAGCCTGGTACAGCTACCTTGCCGTTCTTTGGTGTTGATGCCGCGATACTTGATGAAACCGGCCAAGAGTGTAAGGCTAATGAAGGTGGTCGCCTCGTTATCCGCCAGCCATGGCCTGGTATGTTGCGCACGATCTACCGTGATAAGAAGCGTTACAAAGATACTTACTGGGGCGATTATCCTGGGATGTATACTGCTGGCGACGGAGCTCGTCGCGATCGTAAGGGTAACTTTTGGATTGTGGGTCGTCTTGATGATGTTCTCAACGTATCTGGTCACCGCTTGGGTACTGCTGAGGTCGAAAGCGCGCTAGTGGCTCACAAAGCCGTAGCTGAAGCTGCCGCTGTTGGCCGGCCACACGAGATCAAAGGTCAAGCGGTTGTTGCTTTTGTAACGCTCAAGACAGGGATCGAAGGAACCGACGAATTACTCAAAGAGGTTCGCAATCATGTTGGCAAAGTGATCGGAGCTATAGCGAAGCCTGATGATGTTTACTTTACCCCTGCCTTGCCTAAAACTCGTTCAGGAAAAATCATGCGTCGCTTGCTCAAGGAGCTGGTAGCCACTGGTAAAGCCACCGGTAACATGACCACCCTCGAGGATATTAGTGTGGTCAAGAGCCTGGAAAAATTAGTGAAGAAAAAGTAGATTCTATTTTATTCCAATAGACATTTAGCATGCTGGCAAGTTCTACTACTTGCCGGCATGTTTTGTTTAGACTCAGTATTTCTTGTTTTCTTGTGTTCTTAATTTCTGATTGTCCGTGATGCGAAATTGCTGATCGTCATGATGATTTTTTGTGATTAAATAAAATACGTATATGGGTAATTTAAGATGTGCTGAAATGCGAAAGCTTGAAGAGCAAGCTTTTCAACGCGGAGCCACACCAGAGGGCTTGATGGAGACGGCTGGTCAAGGTGTTGCGCATGCAATCATGCGACGCTTTGCATGCCCAGGAACGGCAATTGCATGTATCGGGTCTGGTAACAATGGTGGTGACGCATTAGTTGCCATTCGATACTTAGCCTGTGCTGGCTGGAAGGTTGGTATACGTTGTCTGCATGAAAGTGCTGAACTCGGTGCTTTGCCTCGTAAGAAAATTCGTGAGTTAGGCGATTGCCCTATGAACGAGCCTTTGTCTAGCTCTGAGGTTGGTTGTCCACTGGTCTTGTTGGATGGCTTATTGGGTATTGGTGCGCAAGGTTCATTGCGTCCACCTTTAGCTGAATTAGCTGCTTGGATGAATCAAGCGAGGGATTCGCATTCGGCTCAAACGGTTTCGATGGATATCCCATCGGGGCTTAATGGCGACAGCGGTGAGGTCTATGAAGGGGCCGTTAAGGCTGATCTGACACTGACGATAGGTGTGCCCAAGCCAGGCCTGTTTGCTTCATCGGCGGTGAATTTTACGGGTTCGATTGAGCTTATTCCACTTGCGGAGCTGCCTGTTCCGGTCGGAGGTGATGTAAGCCTGAATGATGTGCATCATCTTCAAGGTTTGTTGCCACGGCGAGACCATGATTTTCATAAAGGTGATGCTGGGCGTGTAGGGATTTTGGCGGGATCTCCTGGGATGCTAGGTGCGGCAGTGTTGTGTGCTACCGGAGCGCTTCGCTCTGGTGCGGGCTTAGTTACACTGTTTGCAGATCATGCCACTTACCCACTGCTTGCCCCGATGTTACCAGCAGAAGTAATGTTAAGGCCGATTTCTTCCCTTGCAGAAGTTAACCCAGCTGAGTTCGATGCCTTTGCCTTAGGCCCTGGCCTGGGTCGGGGAAGTAGGGATTCGGATGACGGATTTTTCCAGCTTCTTGAGCGCATGAGTATTCCTGTTGTGATTGACGCGGATGGATTGAATCGCATTGCAGATGCCGGCACTGAGAAATGGATGGCTCCGCATTTTGTTCTTACGCCTCATCCTGGAGAGTTGGCTCGGCTATTCCCAGAGTGGGCTGGGTTAGACCGAGTTGAAGTCGCCTCGAATTTTGCTAAAGATTATGACCGAACAACTTTATTGCTTAAAGGAGCTCACACCTTAATCGCGCGCTCTGGTTCACCTGTTTATTTTAATGGGACTGGAAACGCGGGAATGGCCAGTGGTGGTCAGGGTGACGTATTGACAGGTATCATAAGCTCATTGCTGGCCCAAGGCTTAGAACCTCAAGATGCTGCATGCATGGGGGCTTGGCTGGCTGGCCGTGCAGCGGAGTTGGCTGTCAGCCATGGTGATGAGAGTGTCCAGTCGTTGGTGGCAAGTGATGTGTGTAAGTGCTTGGGGCGTGCTTTTATTGATATGGGTAGTCAGCCATGATGATATCCTTGTGGTTATGTTGTCTTGAGCTGGGTTTTTTCTTCGACAGATTGCGACGTCATTGAATAGTATTTAGTAATAACTTGTTAAACGCAGTCATGTCTAACACGACACCAGATACTCATAAAAAACAGCAAACACAGAAGCAGTCTGATTTGCCATGGAATGTCGTTGTTTTGAATGACCCTGTTAACCTGCAAGGATACGTCACTATGGTTTTTAAAAAGGTTTTCGGGTATAGCCAAACAAAAGCCGAAAAGTTGATGATGGAGGTTCATTTGCAGGGGCGTTCCGTCGTTTGGACCGGAGTTCGTGAAAAAGCTGAGCTTTATGTTCAGCAGCTCCACAGCCAACAACTTCAAACCACTATGGAAAAAACGGGATGAAGATTTTGCCTACACTCGATGGGGGGCTTTGTATTCTTCCAGAGTCTGAAATAGATTGGCAAGAGCTAGAGTTGATCAGCTCAGATGAAGATCGACCAATGCACCTTGCTGCGTCTCTCGCGGATTTAATGGATCAAGATAGTGAGTGGGATGAATACGTTGTTCCTGATTTGGAAGAGAACTTTCGAGGGCAAACACAGGCAGTGGCTGGTACTATTCAGAAAGCACGTATAAGTAATGAGCGTGCCATTTTTATTTCTCCAGCTGATGCGGAGCACTGGTATGGGGCTATCAATCAGGTGCGCTTGTCGTTGCATGCTCGATATGATGTTGAGGAACTCAGTGATGACGGTGAGCTCAATGATGTGGATCCGGAGCTAAAGAGCGCCTACTATCGGAACAGGTTTTACTTGCTACTACAGAGTATGCTTTTGGAATATATTTTAGAGGATGACAAAGACTGATGAAGCGCGAATCGTAGTAGTTGCCTTCTAATTTATTGGCTAACTATTTTTACTTCATCGCTCAGTTCGCGCTTATGATCGCTTGCCGAATTCATGATACGCTTTATAGTTTGGAGCCTTGCCAATCGCGCCATTGCACAGCAGGTTGTGGGTGCTAAACCAGTGACAATGACGATCGAGTCCAACGAGATACAAGCATGAAAAAAAACGAGAATTCTATTAAACTCTTCAAAGCTGCTAAGGAAGTGATTCCAGGTGGTGTAAATTCCCCGGTACGCGCCTTTCGTAATGTTGATGGAGACCCTTTTTTCGTGAAGCGCGCAAAGGGTTGCCGTATTGAGGATGTTGATGGCAATTGGATGATCGACTATGTGGGCACTTGGGGGCCTGCGATTTTGGGACACGCGCCTGAGTGTGTGATCGAAGCTGTCAGCAAGGCGGCAAAAGAAGGGGTCTCATTTGGTATTCCTAACCCTTATGAGGTTGATATGGCACGATTGATCGTAGATTGGGTGCCATCGGTGCAGAAGGTCAGAATGGTTAACTCTGGAACGGAAGCAACGATGAGTGCGGTTCGCCTTGCTCGTGGATTCACAGGCAGGGATAAGGTAATTAAGTTTGAGGGTTGTTACCATGGCCATGTCGATAGCCTGTTGGTAGCGGCAGGATCTGGGGCATTAACTCATGGGGAGCCTGACTCAGCGGGGATTCCCTCAGCTTTTGCAGCAGAGACGATTACCCTTCCGTATAACGATATTGAGAAAGTGCGCGCTGTTTTTGAGACGATGGGGGATCAAATTGCAGCCGTGATTGTTGAAAGTTATCCAGCCAATGCGGGTCTGATTTTTCCTCGAGAAGGCTATTTGCAGGGGTTGCGCGACATAACTTCTGAGTATGGTTCGATTTTCATTTTTGATGAGGTCATGACAGGTTTCCGAGTGGCTAAAGGTGGTGTCCAAGAGCTTGAAGGAATAACCCCGGATTTAACAGCGATGGGTAAAGTGATCGGTGGGGGGCTGCCGGTGGGGGCTTTTGGTGGTAGAGCTGAAATAATGGACTGCCTTGCTCCTGATGGCCCGGTTTATCAGGCGGGCACATTGAGCGGTAATCCGCTTGCGATGGCTGCAGGACTTGCTCAATTAGCTGAGATGGAGCGTATCGATGGCTACGGTAAGTTAGAGCATCTAGGTGCGAGGCTTGAAGCAGGCTTGCGCTCGATGCTCAAGCGCAAGGGACTGAATTATCGATTTAATCGGGTGGGCTCGATGTTCTGTCTGTTTTTTACTGATCGAGAGATCGTTGATCTTGATAGTGTCATGACAGCCGATTCAACGGTGTTTAGGAAATTTTTCACATCAATGCTCGATCAGGGGATCTACATGGCTCCTAGCCCTTATGAAACAGGCTTTATCAGCGTTGCACATGGGGATGATGAGATTGATGTTACCCTCGTGGCGATGGAGAATGCTCTGTCTGCTATCTAATCACTAAATTTTGATAAAGAAAGCGGTTGCCATGATGAGATTAGTCTCATAGGTTTTGCCAGTCTCAAGCCGGGATGGTGGAATTGGTAGACACGCTAGATTTAGGATCTAGTGCCCTTTGGGCGTGCAGGTTCGACCCCTGTTCCCGGTACTTTTAGGCTTTTAACGTTGTTTCACTCGGGTTTGCTTGATGCGCTTTGGTGAATGAAACGATAACAGCCATATGCGTCATAAATATGCATGATAGATTTGAAAGAAAGGTCATAGCCGAAACCAATCAATCTGATGGAGGAAAATAAGAAAAATATCCTAATTGGATCCAGTTTGATTGTGTTTTTCTTCATATGCTTGGGCGGCATTGCAGCCTCTGCTTACTTGCCTGGTTTTTCTGGTGAATTAGGAAGAATGCTTCTCGCTTGGATTACCAGTCCTTTCCTCATGGAGTCAGCTCTCTTCATACTCGCTTTGACTCTTTTGTTTGCCATCAATGCATGGCGACGAAATAAAGATGGTGACGATTGGGTGCAGCTCGATGAAAAGGGGAACTCTACACGTAAGAAGTAATCTTTGAGCCAGGATCGATAAGTTATATCATTTAACAATAAACTGAACAACTTCGTATATGAAGCCTGCTACGAGATGGAATTTATTCGCGCTGTCTTTAGTAGCTTTAATACTAAGCTCGTGGCTCACTATTCAAAAATGGACTGGCAGCATCGATAGCCTAGCGGGGTGTGGATCTGGTAGTGGTTGTTCCAACGTTCTTGGGAGTAAGTGGTCCATGGTGATGGGTTATATTCCTGTTAGTATTCTCTCATGTTTACTTTATCTTGGGGTGATCGCAAGTTTGTGGATGAGGGGAGAATGGGTGAACTGGCTCAGATCCTTGTTTGCGTGGATTTTATTATCTGCTGCCATCTGGTTTATTGGTCTGCAGTTGTTTATTTTGCATACGATTTGCCCCTACTGTATGGTCATGCATGGCTTGGGAGCTGGTATTGGTGTGTTGGTGCTCTTATCGAGAATTCGTGCTAAAAGCCCAGGGGCTGGCTTCCTACTAACTCTACCACTTGCCGTGTTATTGGTCGCAAGCTTGGCGCTCATTCAGTATTACGGGCCAGCTCCAGATACACATCGTTTGGAAAATTCTTCGGCGGCTATTTTGGAGTCGGCGGACCCAATTGTCAGTGATGTTCATGCGGCGGGGCAGGGGCGTCTATTGTCTTTCATGGACGATACCAAATCCTACCGCATCGAGTCATTGCCTCATCTTGGAAGTACCGATGCCAAGCATGTCTTAGTAAAGTATTTTGACTACACCTGCGAAGCTTGCTTCGAAATGCACGAGTATCTCGATGCTTTATTGTTGAAGTATTCAGGACAGCTAGCCGTTGTTGTTTTAGCTGTTCCATTGGAGCGGGACTGCAACCCTCATATGCCAGTTGGCCTTGAAGACCATGCCAATGCTTGCAAGCTAGCGAGGCTGTCGCTAAGGGTGTGGAAGGCGCAACCTGAGGTATTTGCAGAATTCCATCGCAATCTTTTTGATTGCAGTAAGCAGCCTTATGAAGTTGCCGAGGCGATTGCATATAGCTTAGCGGATCCGGTGAAGCTTGATTCCGTTGATAATGCTTGGATTGAAGCTGTTTTGCAGCAAAACGTCATCGATTATGCTTCACTGGCGCGAGATACTCCGGTGATGCCTAAGCTACTCATCAAAAAATCCGTTTTGTTAAATGGAAAAACCAAAGATCTCGATACGCTAGAGCATCTTCTCGAGCAGCAGCTGCCAATGGAGCCCTAAGTCCGGGTGATGATTCTGTTATTGGCGTGTTCAGTATCATGCTGAGCAAACGTTTTAAGACAAACAAAACACGTTATTTTTTGAATGGGAATGTTCCATTCAACGAGTAGAGTCTAAGCATGGCTAAATTGTGTGCACTGACAGATTATCTTGATCGTGAGCTCAGGCTTCGAGAGATTCCCGACTATCCGGGAGCGATGAATGGCTTGCAGATCGAAAATCAAGGTGAGATTAAAAAAATAGGAGCGGCTGTAGATGCCTCCTTGCCTGTATTTGAAAAAGCAATAGGCGAGGGCGTAGATCTATTGTTGGTGCATCATGGCATGTTTTGGCAGGGAGCTCAGCCCCTGACTGGGTCGTTTTACAAAAAGATCAAACTCGCCTTAGATGCAGGCATGGCTGTTTACAGTGCGCATATTCCTTTGGATGTTCACCCCGTTTGGGGGAATAATCAGCAATTGGCAAATGCGATTGGCATGCATGAATCTGAGCCGTTTTTTGACTGGAAGGGCATTCAATTGGGTTTGTGCCAGGAAATGACCACTAGTCTTACTGATTTGGTATCCTCCATGGAAAATGCCGTTTCGGGTAAAGTTCACCTCTGTAATGGGGGAAGCGACCGTGCGGGGAGGGTGGGCATTATTACCGGAGGCGCTGGATCAGAAGTTGCTGCCATAGCATCCTGCGGTATTGAAACATTTATCACTGGAGAGGGACCTCATTGGAGCTTTTCGATGGCAGAAGAGCTCGGTATCAATGTCATTTACGGAGGGCACTATGCCACTGAGGTGTTTGGGGTTATGGCCCTTTCAGCTCATTTACAGCGCCATTTTGATGTGGGGACATGCTTTTTGGACCATCCTACTGGTCTTTAAGATTAATCTGAGGGTTTTATTACAACCATGATTATTTTCATGCTGATAAGTGTTTTAGCTTATCATGATTAACATGTATTAAATATAAACAAATCTTGCGATTCAACTTTCGGCTTCTTTTTTTAAAAGAATCGATCTGATGAGCGATTTAACACTTGCTAGACCGTTGGAATTAGCATTAGATAGTATTTCCTGAGCGGGTATAGCTTAATGGTAAAGCTCCAGCCTTCCAAGCTGATTATGCGGGTTCGATTCCCGCTACCCGCTTATCCAGAACGATTAGCGTAGTTTACTAAACTAATTGTAATTCCAAATTCTGGCTCACATAACCCCAATTAAGAAAGGACCAACAAGTGAAAACATTCGCAAAAACAATCTGCTCAGCAGTTATCCTATCGCTCACCATTTCAGCTCAAGCTGAGAAAACAAATGCCGACCAAGTCGCGGAAGAAGTCAAGCAGGCTGTCTCTGCTGAGCCCGGCAAAGTAATTGAAATCGTCTCATCTCAGCTCGCCCAAAATGATGCTGCAGCTTGTGAGATTGTGAAAGCAGCCATTGTAGCATCCAAAGCAGACAAAGACCTTGTCGCTAAGATTGTGCAAGCTGCTACCAAGGCCGCACCCGAAAAAGTGGGTATTGTAAGTCAATGTGCTGTTGCTGTTGCTCCAGATGCCATTGCTGAAGTTCAAGTTGTTCTCACTAAATTCGCCGCCGCTGGTGGCGGAGGAATGGAGGTTTTAGCGGCTCCGCCCTTTGCTCCTATCAACAACTTGACGACTCCAATCAACCCTCTTGATTTTCCCGGTCAAGGGTCTGTAGGCCCTACTCCTGGTGGCCCCGGTGGTTTTCCTTTGTTTCCTCCGGGACTCCAGCCGCCAACGGTCTCGAATCCTGAGCTTACGACCTCAGATTCTTCGATCAACCTAGATCCAAGGTAATAAACACCGTTGGGTCTTGATGCGCCAGTACTAGTAGTTGATTGCCGCCAAGCCAACGGAGCTTAGGTCAATCTATTGGTGTGAAAATCCAACATAAATTCAACCTACTGCTATAACACTATGAACAAACCACTCACTCTCACTTTAGCCATTTTAACCTTGGCTGGATCAGTTTACGGCCAAGGTCTCTACGACATCGCGCCAAACGATGAAGCAACAGAAAGCTCGCCCATCTCATGGTCAGCTGGAATTTCCTACAACTATGACGACAATGTAACGCCAACTGCTGGCGTCGGTCAGGGTTCAGACGACAAGGCATCATCAATCAGTGCATACGTTGGGGCATCTCTTGTAAGTATCACCCCGCAAACAACGTGGGACATCTTCACTCGCCTTGGAGGGAATTTCTATACTGATTCGCTCGAAGCTCCAAACTCTGATGATATCTATACTCAAGCTCGTTTGGGCGTTAACTTAGCTCACCGCATCAACGAGAGACTTCGCTTGAGTAGTAGAAACTATCTCGCTTACGAACTTGAGCCAGATTACAGCTACGGATTTTCCACTGATCGACAGCTGGAGGAATATTTTCACTATCAAACTGACAATGCAGTTGGATACCGATGGAATGAGCGCTTTGCCACATATTCTGGGGTAAAACTTCGTGAGGTGTTGTATGGGGATGCGGGCTCAGCATCTGATAACGATCGAACGTTATTTAGTCTTTATAATCAATTCCGCTACCGAGCTTCAGAACAAACAGTATGGACACTTGATTATAGTTACAGCGAAACTGACGCTAGCGGTACGGCCAGTGATTCCACGAACCAGTTCATTACACTTGGTGCTGAGCACCGATTCAGCCCGACTTCAGTGTTTGCTGTTAAAGCAGGTATGCAGTTAAGGGATGTTGCTGATGGCGAAGATGAAAACTCTCCGTTTGCGGAGGCTGCAATACGAACTCGTATGAACGATCAGCTAAGTATCCGTTCATTTGCTCGATATAGTATTGAGGACTATGGCACAAGCTTTGAGAATTTCACCTACGACAACAACACTACTTTGCGAGTGGGAGTCTCGACAGACTATATGATCTCACCTGATCTTACCCTGCAGGCTGGGGCCAATGTTATCATGATGGATATGCAAGATGGACGCTCAGATACAATAGTGTCAGTTTCAGATGCGCAGACTGACTTATTGAATCTATATCTTGGATTCTCATACAGGGTAAATGATGTATTTTATCTTACAGGCTCATACAACTGGACTGATAGTGATTCTGATTTGGAAGACAGGACTTACGACCGAAACCGTGTTTCACTTGGCCTGAGGGCTGAGTTTTAAAAACTGCATATTTTCAATTCAATTTCACCGCTCAAATGGCCTAACATTTGAGCGGTTTTTTATTTACAAATACTTAATTTTAAATAAAATTAATATAATTACCGGCTAGTTTACAGACCGTAATATTTTTACTCCTGTTATTTGTAGGGGTACTTGCCGATTTTCATATCAGATTTCAGAATGCATAATTCCAATCAAAGCGAAGCGACTCAACAAGCCATAGACTATTGGCAGATTCTTAAAAACCGATATGGGGTGATATTGCTTACCTTCTTGCTTGTTTTTCTTACGGCCGCCGTAATCACCTACGTGATGCCTAAAAAATACGAGAGTATTGCTTTGGTTGAGGTAAAGCCGATCGTTGACATTGACCCTACGCTGGGTGGTGTCAAAAGTGGGGTTGGTGGTTCTAGGCAATTCATGAACACTCAGTTTGAAATCATAGTTGCCCCAGAAACATTGGGTATTGCTATCGATCAAATTCAGCTAGAGTCTAGGTGGGGTCAAGATAGGAAGTCTGTACTTCGTCAATTAAGGGGTATTGTGCGCACAAGTCAGAGGCGAGGTACTGACATTATCGAAATCTCTGTCAGGCACGGTAAGAAGGCTGAGGCCCAAGAAATTGCCAAGGCTGTATATGAAGCTTACCGAGAGCGGCGAAATTCTCTGGAGCGGAGCGCAAGAAGTGGTCAGTTAAAGGCAATTAAGACCGAGCTTATCAATCAAAATGACCGCATCACGTTATTGCGCAAGAGGGTCGAAGATCTTGCTGAGAAGCATGGTCTCATCTTTGTTGAGGATGAGAAGGGCGGTAAAACAATAGGAAGCACCCTGCCGTTAAAGGAAAAGGCGGACAACGACTTATACGAAGCCAATCGAAAGCGAGATGCAATAGCCGTTCAGATCAATAAGCTGCTGGCTGTCGAACAGGCTGACCTCATCGCTGTTGCTGCTGAACTTCCTGACGTTGGATTCAAAGAGGACTATGTAAGATTTGAAGATGCAAAAAGAGATCTTGATAAGATGCGAGCTTCGGGTTTTGGCGCGAAACATCCTGATGTAGAAATGCAGGAAAACATCATTTTAGGTCTTGAGAAAAGCTTAAATCGAAAAGCTAGCTACGCAAAAAAAGCACTGAAACACAACCTCGATATTCTGGAAAAGAAAGTCGAGGGTTTGAAGGGCGTCGTTGAATCATACCAGAGTCAAGGTACCGAAAAGTCCCGAGGATATTCAGAGTATAACATGGCGCGGCACGATTACGATAGAGCGCTTGATTTAAAAGAGGGGCTTGAGAGGACTTACAATTCTGAAAAAACCAAAACAAAGATGAACCCAACAAACATCATTGTTCATGAGATTCCTGTGATTAACGACAACCCTGTCAGCCCAAACATTCCTATGAACCTCGCGCTGGGTGCAGTTGTCGGTTTGGTGTTTGGCGCCGGTATTGCCTTCTTCTTAGAATACATGGATACATCTGTGAAAAGTTTAGAGGATGTTGAACGATTTTTGAATGTATCTGTGTTGGCCGTCATCCCCAGGGATGTGGGTGTTTTACACAAGCAAAGTGGATTGAGTCCAGATGCGGAAGCCTATCGTATTTTGCGTACCAATATTGAATTCAATCGTAAAAACCCAGAGGATAATGCGATCACAGTCGTGTCCGGCGGTGCTGGTGAAGGTAAGTCCACAACACTTGTCAATCTAGCTTATGTCTGTGCTCAAGGGGGCTATACGACGTTGATGATTGACGCGGATCTGCGCCGTCCTCGCCTACACACCTTCTTTGAAATTAGTAATTCAGTGGGTTTGACCAATTATTTGACAACAGATCTTGTGCTTGAGGATGTAATCCTTCAAACGCCAGTTGATAACCTTTATTTTATGCCATCTGGTATTTTGCCAGCGGACGCTGCTGGTATCCTCAACTCACGCCGCATGTCTGAACTGATTCAAGATGTGAAGCAGCGCTTTGACTTAGTGTTAATCGATTCGCCGCCTATATTAGGAGTCAGTGACGCATCAGTATTGGCAAGTGAGGTTGACCTCACGATGATTGTGGTGCAGCACCGTAAGTTGCCACGTAATATGCTCGTGAGGGTTAAGCAAGCGGTTGAAAATGTCGGAGGTCAGGTAGTAGGAGTTGTGCTCAACAATGTTGATGTGCGCAGTGATAATCAGTATCAATATTACACAAGCTACTATACCTATTATGCTCCCACAACAGGTGAGGAGTTATCACAAAGCAATTCTCAAAAACCAGTAAAACCGTTGTCAGTGAAAACTGATGCAGATGAAGACCTTTATTAGTTGTGTAGGCGATTTTATTAGTGATGGAATTTTTATTCGCTGAGACAATATAATCAAATCACTGCCCCCTAACCATATATACTATGAAATTTATTACTTTAATTACCCTTACGTTTTTTGTCCTATCAGCGGAGGTTTTTACAAGCCTGCAAGCAGCTCAGATTTCAGCTAATACAACATTAAATATCTCCATTAAGGGCGTTCCAGCAGGGGAGCAGGCGAAGTTTGATGGTGGTTATCCTGTTGATGTGAATGGATTCATTTATTTGCCATTGTTGAGACCTGGTATCAAGGCTAGTGGTCTCTCCAGTGCAAAGCTGGCTCGTGATATTGAAAAAGCCTATCGAGATGCCGAAATTTACGTCAATCCACGAATCAATGTCATTTCAAATAAGGATGAGGCTGCGCAACAAATTGATGCGCAAATCGTCACGGTTGGCGGCTTTGTTGGTGGTCCAGGCCCTATTCCATACACACGAGGCATGACGCTTTTTGAAGCGGTGGCTGCGGCAGGTGGCGCGGGGACATTTGGTTCTGATAAAAGAGTCGAGATACACCGACGAGGTGTGAAGGTGGGAGTCTACAACATCAGAATAGCAAAAGATATGAAGGTGCCAGTATACCCTGGAGATACCATTAAGGTGCCTCAAAAAACAGTCTTTGGTAATTAAAAAATTACGATCCTACATGCCCGGTATTCATGTCGCTGTATTGAATATTCTAGCAGTGCTCGGGTAGCATACTGTCTCAAAGACAGTTATAGTTTATATACACAGTATAGGCACGTTTTATTGACTGTTAAGCAGACGACCTCTGCTTTCTCTATAAGAGTATTCTGAGTAGTAGAAAAACTTGCACCGGCACTTGACCGAATACGGTGTGTTGCTATGTTGCGCGCTCTTAATTTCTGAAAGTGAGCATCATATGTGATGTATCTTTCATCTAACCAACAAACTGTAAATATTATAAGATGGCTACTGCTAAAAGCAAGACCGCAAAGAAAGCTGCCCCTAAGGCAACCGCTAGCAAGACTCGTAAAAAAGCTGCTGGCAAATCAAAACAACATGTCTACTTCTTCGGAGGCGGCAAAGCTGATGGCAATGGCTCGCAAAAAAACCTCCTTGGGGGTAAAGGTGCTAACCTAGCTGAGATGGGATTGATTGGAATTCCAGTGCCAGCTGGCTTCACTATCACCACCGAAGTCTGCACCTACTATTACGATCACAAGAAGAACTACCCTAAGACTCTCAATGCTGAGATCGAAGCCAATATCACTAAGGTGGAAAAGGCAATGGGCAAGAAGTTCGGTGACCTGGAAAATCCACTTTTACTCTCTGTTCGTTCGGGTGCTCGTGAGTCCATGCCGGGCATGATGGACACGATTCTAAACCTTGGTATTAACGATCAAGTTGTGGAAGCTCTTGCAAAGAAAACTGGTAACGCCAAGTTCGCTTGGGATTCCTATCGCCGTTTCCTGCAGATGTATGGCAGCGTTGTCATGGAAGTGGAAGCTGAAGCTGGTGAGCACCATGACCCTTACGAGGTCATTCTTGATAAGGCTAAAGCTAAGGCCAAAGTTAAAGATGACTCTGGTCTTTCTGCTAAGCAGCTTCAAGAAGTTGTTGCTGAGTTCAAAGCGCTCATCAAAAAGCGTTCAGGTAAAAACTTCCCTGAGGACCCACGCGATCAGCTCATCGGTGCTGTTAATGCCGTGTTTAACTCATGGAATAACGACCGCGCTATTGTTTACCGCCAGAAGTATGGTATCCCAGCCGCATGGGGCACCGCTGTTAATGTTCAGGCCATGGTGTTTGGTAACACAGGTAAAGCATCCGGAACCGGTGTTGCCTTTACTCGTGACCCCGCCACCGGCGAAAACGTATTCTACGGTGAGTATCTTATCGATGCTCAGGGCGAGGACGTTGTAGCAGGTGTTCGTACACCTAAGCCAATCGCTAAGATGGCTAAGGACCTACCTAAGTCTCACAAAGAGCTGCTGAAAATTCGTAAGCAACTTGAGAAGCATTTCCGCGATGTGCAGGACGTTGAGTTCACCATCGAAGAAGGAAAACTCTGGATGCTACAGACCCGTAACGGTAAGCGCACCGGTTTCGCCGCTGTGAACATCGCCCTCGACATGGTCAAGGAGCGCCTCATTAAGAAGGAGGAGGCTATTCTCCGTATTCCTGCTGATGACCTCAGCCATCTTCTTGCGCCCATCTTTGACACTCAGGCAGAGAAAGCAGCTAAGAAGATTGGTAGCGGTCTTCCAGCTGGACCAGGTGCTGCATCAGGAAAGATCTACTTCAGTTGGGAAGACTCGGTCAAAGCTGCCGAAAAAGGTGAGTCAGTCATTCTTGTTCGCCAGGCCACTTCTCCGGAAGACCTTCGTGGAATGATCGCTGCTGACGGAATCCTCACTACTGAAGGTGGTGCTTCCTCACACGCGGCACTTGTTGCCCGTCAGATGGGTAAAGTTTGTGTCTGTGGTGCACACGGAATGAGCATCGACTACAGCAAGAAGACTCTATCTGGCAACGGTGTTACTCTCAAAGAGGGTGACGAGCTTTCCCTCAACGGTTTCGTTGGGAGTGTCTACAAAGGTGGTATCAAGTCTTCACCTTCACAGGTGATCCAAGGACTGATTGAGAACAAAGCAGCAGCTAAGCGCTCTGACACTTACAAGAAGTTCATGGAACTCATGAGCTGGACAGACAAGCTCCGTAAGCTCGGTGTCCGCACCAACTCTGACACACCAGAGCAGGTTGAGCAGGCGATCAAGTTCGGTGCTGAAGGTATCGGTCTTACTCGTGCTGAGCATATGTTCTTCGAAGGCAACCGCATTGACTCAGTCCGTGAGATGATCCTCGCTGACGATGATGCAGGCCGTGCCAAGGCGCTTAAGAAGATCAAGGTTTTCATGAAGAAAGATTTCATCGGTATCTTCAAAGCACTCGACGGTCGCCCAGCGACTATCCGCTTGCTGGATCCACCACTTCACGAGTTCATCGGCACAATGGATGCTGCTCAGAAGAAGGATCTCTCCAAGAAGATCGGTATGAGCG